>Ga0209724_1004982_pt1 | contig 10290 bp, 7 predicted proteins | sample grotaG_FD_184143 | JGI IMG/M metagenome (GOLD analysis project Ga0209724, IMG submission 184143) | Glacier valley bacterial and archeal communities from Borup Fiord, Nunavut, Canada, to study Microbial Dark Matter (Phase II) -... | ecosystem: Environmental > Aquatic > Freshwater > Ice > Glacier ... | reverse complement strand
CAGCACCGGCAAGATCTTGATCGACCAACGATGAACCGTGGCGTGATCGACGAACACGCCCCGCTCGGCCATCATCTCTTCAATGTGGCGCAGACTCAGCGGGTAGGCCGCGTACCAGCGCACGCAGACCAGCATCACCTCCAGCGGATAGTGCAGCCGCTGGAGAACACCGCGTAGTTCTTTGATCATCGCCGTAGCCTACGCCAGCTGGTTATTGCGACAGAACCACGCCGGGCGGCCGCAGCAGGCGCTCGACGACGGCACGAAGCACGAGGCCCGCGAAAGCGATCGGCTCGCTTCGTTGCGGCGCGAGGCATCCGCCTTGCAGCGCTCGCCCCGACGCGCCAGGGCGGGGGCCAACGTCACGCAGATGCATTACGCGCTGATCACGCCGGATGCCATTGCCGCGGCAATCCCGTGAGACACACCCTCGACGACACGCATACGGTCTTCGCGCGAGGCGAGCAGGTCTACAACAGCGAGCTCTTCCCGATAGGCAATCGCTGCACGGCCAAGAGTTCAAGCTGTCGGTCGGCTACGTGGTGGGCTTGCGCGGCCGACGCCGCACTGGCAACGAGTCCCATCCTGATAGCTCGTCACCCGAATTGATATCCAGTTTCACGTGTTCAACGGAAGAAGGTGCCTCGTCCGCAAGTTCGACAAGGGATCCAGAGTTCAGGCGATCCGGGAAGACGGCAAGACAGCGAGCCTTGCCCTTGGTCGAGCGGTAAAGAATGGCCTCGAATCCAGCTGCACGAATCAACTCGCCGAGCGTATGGCCCGGCGCCGGCAGGCCAAACTGCAGCGGAAGGGTCCGCCAGTTTTGTTCCAGGACCGCCTGATAGAGCTGACGCCCGGTGACGATCATCCACAGCGCTCGGTGGGCAAGTCGCAGCTTCTTCTTGAGCCTCCGCGCCTCCTCGGGCATCCTGATGCGTCCCAACACCTTCGCCACTGCGTTCAACGACGTGGTCGACGTCATGTCGAAAACCGCCCGCAACGCTCCGTTTAGGAAGAGCGTACTGTGGCTAACTGAGTGCGAGAGAGCGAGCTCTTGTGCAGTGAGCCCATCCACGCGGTCGGTCGCTGCCATCTGAAACTTTTCCCGAAATGCTGTCTCTTGGTCTTCGGCAACGTAGAGCGCAGGGAAGGGATCGACGGTCCCGGAGTCGAGATCGAGGCCCGGGTTGAAGCGGCCGCCCAACCCTTGCAGGCTGCCCGCAGCTGACAGTGGCTCGGTGCTGTACTGGAACGTGACGATTCGCGACCAGCGTGACAGGGAAAGCGTCATTGGTGCCGTCAGTTGAACGGCTTCAATCAACGACTGGCGAAGACGCCTCTGCTCAGGAAGGACTCCGAAGTAAAGCGCGGCTTGCAGTTCGTTCAGATCTTCCGATAGCGCCGTCCAGCGCGTCAGAGACTCATGCGAGAACCGCTCCAGCTCGAGGATTCCAAGCTGGTGGGCCGCTCGCTGGGCTCCCTGGGACGGCGGTCTCGTCGTCTTGCGGCCGGGCACGTGAAGAGTTCAGCTACGAAGCAACCGAGGCGCCTGCCAACTCTCTTTGAGATCCACGACGCTCAATCATCGCGTTGATGATGAACTTTCTCAGGCGCTCATATCGGCCAAGCCGGATCATTTCTTTGGGCGACACGTCGCCAAGGAGAGGATTTCGCGCGCGAAACCACGCAACCGTCTTTTCCACATCCCCTTCAAACGCGTCGGCGACCAGATTGACGGTGTTGGCGATCTCCTCTAACCGTTCGCGAACCTGTTCAGGGATGGCATCGTCATAGCGGACTGACTTGACCGAGACAGACGCCAGCCGCGAGACATCCTCCTTGTTCAACCCGAGCAGTTCCGGTACTCGCTTGGGATTGAATGACGGACCTTGGCCAAACTTCAAGTAGTCAGCCGGAATTGTCTCGAAGAGACCCATGTTCATGGAGGTGGCCCAGAACTACTGCATCAAAAGGGGTGGACAAGGTGATCAACCACATCCTGACCGCGATTTGACCACGTCTGTCTCGAGCATACCGCAGTCAGGACGTGGACGATTTGGTCTGTCCTTAGCTGCGCGAGCTCGTCGCCCCTCAGAGCCACTGATGGCCGATGTACGCCGGCGGCCGGACCATCCGGGGGCAGCCGGGGGCAGCAAACCTCGACTGAGCGCTTTGGACTTGCTCGTATGCTCGACTAGCTGGCAAACAGCTGTGTCTCATCCAGTTGTCCACTCGCGACCTATTCCCCCGCCTGCAAGTGAGCCGCACAACGATGCACGCCGCATGTGGGCCGAGGCGCGTAGCAGTCATCCGAAGACCTTTTCGACCTCGCGCCGGCGATGCCGCGCTCCAGACCGATCGTAGATCGCCGTCGTGGCATCTGAAGCATGGCCGAGGTTCTGCCGCAGCACCCCGCGGTCCCCGCCCGCCTCCACAAACTTCCTTCCATGCGTGTGCCGCAGCCAATGCGGGCTCGCCTGACGGATCCTCTGCGCGGCCTTCGGCTCCGCCTCCTCGACGGTGTCCGCACAGGCCGCCAGCGCCGCCTTCATCAGCTCGTAGACCCGCTCTGGCTGCAGAGGCTTCATAACCTGCGCCAGCCCCGACAGCAGCGGCACGTCGGGGGCGATGGCACCCAGCGCGGCACCGTGTCCCTTTCGGTCCAAGTGTGAGGCCAAGTGGTGCGCGACCTTGGCCGTGAGCGGCACCTCGCGCTCCTTGTGCCCTTTGCCGAGCACGATGAGGCTCCAGGCGAGCTCGCCCTCCTCGTCCGTGTCCTGGCGCAGCCACCCTGCCCTGGCGCCCGCTAGCTCGGCCTCGCGCATGCCGGTGGCCAGCGCGAGCGCGAACATCACGCGCAGCCGGTCGTTCGCTGGCGTGTCGGGCAAGGCCTCGAGCCACGCGTCGACAAGCTTCCACTGCTTGTCCGAGAGCGACCGGAGTTCCTGCAGTGCCGCGCCACGGTTGACCTTCGGCACCTGTGTCCACGGATTGAAATCGAGGTAGCGAACCTCCGTTAGCCAAGTGCACATGGTGGTCACGACGGCCTCCGCGGCTTTGCGCGACCGCGGCCCCAGCTGCCCCTCATACGGCCGCCAGTGTTCGCTCCACCGCGGCACCGACTTCGCGCCGATCCAGTCGGGACCGACGTCAGCGAGGAAGCGCCGATACTCAATGCAGTCGATGTGGTCCAGGTCACTGAGCGCCTTCTGGCGCTCGAACACCGCCCAGAGAAGGAACCGTTCGGCTTCCTTGCGGTAGGCCCTAAACGTGTGCGCATTTCCGGTGTCGGCGTTCGGCCGACGCAGCTCGAGCCACTCGACGACGGCCTGGTAATCGTTGCGCGCCCTGGCTTTGCAGCGCTCTGTCGCGGCGCGGTTGCTGCCCCGCTCGCCTGAAAGCGAGCTCGGCACACGAAGCCGTTCAATTGGCACCACGCCGATCGCCGGCGGCGGCTCCTTCAGCCAGTCCGCCACCTTCGACAGCGGCGCCAAAGCGGTCGGCGCGATCCCGCCGAGGGTGTCCTCATGCTCGCCCAGCCACTGGATGAGCCGTCGAGCCTTCCCCTCCCCGACCCCCGGCACTGCGCGGTACCAGCGGTAGCCGTGCAGCCGCATATAAAACATCGCCTCCTGCAGCGTGAGAACGCCGACCGTCTGCAGGCGCTGGCACATGGAGCGGTCTAGCCAGGCAGCCGTCGAATCAGCAGGAACGGGTCGACTGGCCGCGAGGGTCTCCAGACGCCTGAGCGCTTCGAGCTGGCGCGCGACCAGGCGGGCTTTGCGCTTGATCGCGCGCAGCTCCGGTGTCTCACGTGAACGTGTGCGCGCCGCGGCGTCGGGGCGCAGGCTCGCGACCTTGCCGTAGCGCTCTTCGAGCAGCTCGACAAGCTCGCGCTCGCTGTAGAAATCAGCATCGATAAGCGTCGCCGCGAACTGCTCGATGGTCGGCATCGCTGCCGCGAATGCGGCCTTCGCAGTGGCTTGCCCTGGCCTGATGCTGACCGGATCGCGGCGCAGGATCGCGGCCGCCTGCGGGTCGTCGTGGCGGATCGCGACGGCCGCGAGCTGGTCAAGGATTGTCCGAACGGTCGTTCGGATGCGCCGAAGATCGCCCTCGCCGCGATGCGCCTGATAGCGCTGCCAGGCGTCCTGCACCGCAATGCCCTGCACCCACGCTGAGACAAAGCGGAAGTCTGCCGGCGTGAGCTTGCGGCTCGGCGCCCTGCCCCGAACGGTCCCCGCGTCTGGCTGAGCTGAGGTCATCCGCACAAAGAACTCAGCAGCGCGCGTCGTCGCCAGCGTCGAGTCGCGCAGGGATCGCTCGGCCGGACGCACCGTCGCTGCCGCGCGCCTTGGTGCTGGGGTCTTGCAGCGTGCTCACCGCACAGGGTCGACCGATCTCACAGAGACGTACTGCTGCAGCCACTTGTCGTTGCTGCACGGTCGCCACGCGAAGCAGACTGAAGCGAGTCCGCTTTTGATGGTCGATAACTGTTGGCCGTGGTTGTGAGTTGGACCGCCCTTGGCCAAGCGCTTTATCGAGCGGCTTAATTTTCGTTACCGCGACAGACACTTAGCAACTGGCATGTTTTGCGACCCCTTGTACGACCGGGGAAATGTACACCTTGATAACTACAGCTATCAAGGTGTCTAAAAGCGTACATGCCATTGGCCAGTACGGTTATCTTTGGGTAGCTAATCTGGCCGAAATTGCCGAATTGCTTGTTCAAGGGCGGCGCGGGTACGCCCGCCGACTCAACTTCAACTTATTTCTTTGATCTTTGAAAGCCTCCCGCCTGCATCCGCGCACTCCCCCCGTGCGCGGTACGTAGGTCGTCTGGTTTGACCGACCGCGAAGGTCCTCTTCGAAGCGTTTTCATGGGGTGAGTTCTCGACAAATTGGACGTAGCTCACACTCCCTCAGCGGTCGCCTCGCCTTCTTCGACAATCGGTAGCCGCGTCCGCCGCGCAACAGCCTAACGGGCCGCCCTTGGCAAGCTGGAAGGACACAAGACGCAGTGAGAGCTACCTAGCCATGAACTCGCTAATGAGTTTGGCCAGCTCCTGACGCTGCGACTTATCCAACGCCGATTCAAAGCGCACGGCCGTCTTCCCCTTGGCATCCTCGGTCACGGTCGCGACTGCCTTACGGCCGCTCTTGACGACGATGTTTTCATGCTTGAAAGCCGGTCTCACAACTTTTTCGCCGCCTACCAAGCGCTCAAAGATTTCCTTAGCAGTAAGGTCGCCGGTCTTTCCCTTTAGGTCCGTGGCGCGTGCAATCAGCCCTCCTTCGTCCTTCTCTCTGGCGTCCGTCAAATGCTTAGCCCATCGAAACTGTAGTTCTAAGGGTGAAGCGAAGACATCGACCACGGGTTTGGGGAGCTCTGCGAGCAATACAGCCTGGTTCACGTCGGTGTGAGCACGGCCGATAGATTCGGCTAGCTTGCGCTTTGACGGATAAAGACCGGAGGACAGAGCGCGGGCGTACATGACCCCCTGCTCCCAGGCGGAGAGATCTTTTCGGTCCCTGTTTTCCCGGTCCATTTCCGAAAACAACTGCTGATCGGACACGTCTTCCACGACCGCCAAGACGGGAAGACCTAGTTCGAGACAGGCCCTATGGCGCCGGTGTCCGAAAACGATCTCATAGATTTCAGTGGCGACCATGCTGGAGGACTGTCCTCCAACGGAGTCGGAGTCCACCGTGGAGGACAGTCCTCCACCCGCGAGCGCCCGTATCGGCCGCACCTTGATAGCCTGCACGTTGCTACCGGCCGACTCCACATCCGCCTTCAATGCCAGAAAATCGTCGTCCAAGAAGGACGAGGGGTGCCGATTCGCCCATTGCGACGGTCGTATCGTTACTGGATTTATGAGACGAGCCGGTCTGGCGCCATCGAACTCTGCCAACCGCGACTCCGTCCCGAGTAGTCTGTTCTCCGCGTCCGTCAGCTTCGACCGAGCGCCAGCCTCTCTCGCCTCCGCCTCCGCGGCCTTGCGCTTGTACTCAACAACCGTGTCGTTCGAGAATGCCTGGGCCGCTGGCCCGGTGACCAGTCGCCTAGGCTCCGAGCTGGCGACCGGTTTGTGCTCGACGGCGAAGTCAGCGGCGCTTTGGGTCTTAGCTTTGAGATCTTTTAGGCTCATGCGCTGCTCGCAATCGTTTGTTTGTTCCAGATACTGCCAACGATGTTCATGTCGATGAGTTCCACGAGTCGGTCGTAGGCTTGCCGTACCTTCGCATACGTCTTGGCAGATCCCTCGTATCTCCCGATGTCGTAGACCGTACCGAATTGCACCGCTCCTACCTTCGTTACTTCCGACTTCGGGATCTCTACAGGGAGGACGTACGGCCCGTAAGTTCTGATGATCCAATCCCGGACGACGCTCGATGAGAACGACTGCGAATCCACTCGCGAGAGAAGCACCCGCATGAACGCGAAGTCTTTGGTGAAGTTTCGCTGGGAACTTAAAACCGACAACGTCTCCGACAGCAGGTTCCAGAACGCAACGCTGCTGGCGTAGTCGAGGTTATCTGGCGGAATCGGCATCAAAAGTCCATCGGCGGCTGCGACGGCGTTGACCGCTAGGTAGGAGAGGGCGGGGGCGGTGTCGAAGATGATGACGTCGTAGTCGGCTCGCAGCGGTTCAATGGCACGGTCAAGAATGGTCCACCATAGGATGTCCGGGTCCCGCGAATGAATGGGCAAGAAGATCTCGGCGTTAAAGAGGTGAGGTGCCGCTGGGATTAGATCGAGCCCGTCCCAATACGTTGTTTGCACCGCATAGTGCAGGTCCTTAGGCGCGTCGGCCAGGGGAGGGTAGGTAATCATCCCGACGGTGTGTTCCTCGAGCACCTCTGCCGCCGGAAGCATTCCCGTAAGTGTTGTCGCCGAGCCCTGGGGATCCAAGTCGACCAGAAGGACCCGGCGACCGCGAAGAGTGAGACCCTGCGCGAGGTTGAACGCGGTCGTGGTCTTGGTGCTGCCACCCTTGAAGTTCACGACTGCAATGGTTGCTCCTCTAGCGCCGGGCGGCCGCTTCGGGACCTTCGATAGCTTCATCACCCACTGACGTGCTTCGGCGACTGTGAACTGCCGTCGTTTGCCGTTCCCCGGGTGAGTGCCAGGCGGAAGATCTCCCCGTTTGGCCAAATAAGGCACCTGAGTCGGGTCGATTCCGGCCAGCGCGGCTACCTGAGCGCCCGTGTATAGAGGGGAGAGCTTTCGCGGGTGAGGCTCCAGCATCTTCGACCGCAGGCCGTCAAGGATGTTATTGGCATCCTCCGTAAGCGCCATGAGGGCCGGCAGGGAAAAACGCTGAGCAGTGGCTTCTAGACCGGCGGCCATACTTCCCTTTTCATTTTGAAGGTCAGCGTGAATTATCGCCTTAACCCTCAAAATCTCAAAACACCGTGCGCCAGCTACTTAGCCGCCAAAGAGAATCTGGCTCGTACAGAACGATCGCGAGGTGACCAGTTATGGGGATTTATCTCCGAGATTCGCCGCAACCCACCCACAAAGGCGGGATTTGCGCGTCCGTGCCACCCGCGCGCCGCGAGCTCTAAGCATCCAAGCCCACAGAGGCCACACAGAGGCCCCATAGATGGTCACCTGAGCTGCGCCCCACAGATGGTCACCTGAGCAAGCGACTGCCTTCGAGGGCGCCACCGCGGCGGCAAGTCCTAATCAGAAGCGAGATTCGTCCAACCCCATAAGTGGTCACCTATGACGACCCCCATGAATGGTCACCTGAGGATCGGCCTACTCCCGACGAGGCGCTGCCCACGCGCCCAGCCCCAAATCCAATGACCTCAAGCCCCATAGAACGCGCCCCAAACCCCATATCCACTGACCTGAAGCCCCATAACGTGCGACCCGGAGCCCCATAGGGCGTCACCTCAACAAGCTCTAGGCCGCACCAACGCTAGCGATACACATCGCAAACGTATTAAAGCTCTTCAAGTGTTCCTAAATTAGAAAACAGCGTCCCCAAACTCAGGTTACCATTCGTCAAGAGAGTGGTCACCTTAGAGCGACAAGTGCAATGCCGAAGTCACCTCCAACGCCGATGCAGATTTCTCTCTTCGCAAGCAAAGAAGCACCGGCGTCATTTCGCAAAGCTGTCCAAGTCCTGCATAGCCTGCCGAAGGCGCCTCTGTCGCTCGTGCAGCGCAAGGTTGCAAATGCATGGATAAAGAATGCCCTAGAGGACGAGCCCTGCAGTGACGGCTTCTGGGAAATGAGCATCCTAGAGCTGTCGAAAAGTATCGGCTTCGATTCCAAGAACGTGAAGTACCTCCGTGTCTCCACGGACGCCTTGATGAGCATCGTGTTCGAGTGGGACGTCATGGCGCCTCAGGCAAAGCGCATCGACTGGAAGAAGTCCGTGTTGTTCCCGGAGGTCGAATCCCGGGCCGGACTGATCCGCTATCAGTTCAGCTCTGAAATGCGACGAGTCTTGCTGAACCCCGCGATGTATGCCGTCATCGATATGAACGTCGTCCGCAGATTCCGTCGGGCCGCATCACTCGCGATCTGGGAATATTGCGTGCGATACGAAAAACTCGGCCAAACGGCCGAAGTCGAGTGGGAAAAGTTTCGCGACATGGTGCTTGGCGAGTCGGCCAATGCCGAGACCTTCAAGCAATACAAGTATTTCAAAGGCAAGGTCATGAAGCCATCGGTCGCGGAAATCAACGCGGTGTCGAACCATGAAATCGAGCTGGTTGAGACGATGTCCGGGAGATGGGTCAAGGCAGTTCGATTCATCGTCACTAAGAAAGCTCATGCTGACGACGCTGGCCCTGAGACAAAAGACGAGAGGTCCCTCGAACTTGTTGGCGAATTGGTGAAGCTTGGCCTTCTGCAATCCGAGGCTAAGAAGATTTGCGCGAGTAGTTTGAATTCACACGAGGACGTCAAGGGTGCCGTCGAGTACACAAAGAGAAGGCTCGCGGCCAAGGGGATGGCCAAGGTCGAGAACCCGGCTGCCTACCTGAGGGATGCGATTTCCAAGAAGTACAAACCAGAGTCGGAAAAGGGCGCTCCAAAAAACATGAGTGCGACGCCGGCACAGGCGCTGGACATCAAGGCGGAATATTCACGGCATCAGGAGCGAGAGGCGCGCCCGTATTTCAAGGAGCTCGACGAGGCTGATCAAGCGGCGCTAGTGGATCAGTACAACGAACAGCAAGCCGTGGGCTCACTGAAGGTCAAGAAGCGAGCGACGCCGGCCACTGAGGCGGCGTTCTTCAGGTGGGTCGCGAAGGTCACGTGGGGCGAGCCGACGACTGAGGAACTTCTTGACTTCGCAGAGAAGAATTTAGTCACGCGGGCTGGCTAACTGCAGATCGAGCTGAAAACGGTGCTCGGTTGGGACGTTATCGAGGCCCTGTTAAGAGACTGACGCGCTACCTTCAGGGCGTCTGGTTAAGTGAGCAAGCGCGGCTCAGGCTGCCTACGCCGGCCGCTCTCGACAAATCGTCAGCGGATCCTTGTCTGCCCTCATGCCCTTGTGGCCCAGGGTTAGCTTCATCTCCCGCGGTGGTTTGGCCGCTAGTGACCAGACATCTTTGAAGAAAGCCGAGTATTTGCGCAGGTCGATCGCCGATCGATAGCCGGCCTGCGTTTTGAGCTGGATCCGGCGCCGCGGAGCGTTCTGGCGCTTGAAGTCAGTCTCAAGGAACTCGCGGAAGTAGAGCAGGACTTTGTTCGAGAGCCCCTTGATGGCAGCTTGCTTGTCCGCTGGCAGAGACACGGTTGCATTCACTAGGTGAGGGCCTTCTTGATCGTCGGTGACGGGTGCTTGACCGGCGTGACCGACGATAAGGCCGGGTCGTAAATAGACCCATGTCTCTGGCAGACGCAGATCGGGCTTGCTGCACTTATTTCTGAGTTTCAAGCGTGGGCGACAGGCATGTCCTCCCACCTGGTTGTGTATTCAGGCGTCTTCCGCTCGCGCTTCATCGAGAAGCGTCGCTTGTCGCCGGCGACACCGCCGCTCGCGATCGACACAGTGTTTCGACCGTAGCGGTCGTTGAGCGAGTCCAGCGCTTCCATCAGCTGCGTGCGATCGGTGTCCGGCTCGTCGAGGTCCAGCTCGCCTTGCTGGATGTCTGCGGTCTGCAGGTCGAGCAACATGACGCCGGCCTTGGCGTAGTTGAAGCCTGGCTTGAAGATCGCTCGCAAGCTTCGCACGGCCGTGGAGGTCAAGGCCGCGCTGTCGCAGCTCGGCCTTCGCAGGGGCACCGTGATCGAGCGCGAATACTGTCGATCCTGTTTTC
>Ga0209724_1004978_pt1 | contig 10295 bp, 6 predicted proteins | sample grotaG_FD_184143 | JGI IMG/M metagenome (GOLD analysis project Ga0209724, IMG submission 184143) | Glacier valley bacterial and archeal communities from Borup Fiord, Nunavut, Canada, to study Microbial Dark Matter (Phase II) -... | ecosystem: Environmental > Aquatic > Freshwater > Ice > Glacier ... | reverse complement strand
CTTGGGATATGCCGCGATTGGTTGAGCCCACCATTGAGCTGCATGCAGCTTGGCTTGATGCGCATCGGGAGTGGGGCGTCGGCATGCACGGGAACGGCCTCGGTGTTCTTCCTTCTGATGAGCTCACCTCTGCGACGGGATTTTCTACCTGGCTGGAGCGACTGGATAGGGAAGGGAACGAGTCAGCCGTCGGTCTCGCGGACTACCGATGCGTTTACCGGTGGACCGTCGATGGTGACGCTGTCGTCGGTGGAATCGCCCTCCGGCACGGTGATGATAACTTTATCCGCGCCGCCGGACACATCGGTTATGGCATCCGGCCGTCCGCACGCCGACAGGGCTTGGCCACGTGGGCCCTTGGCCGAATACTCGATGTCGCGCGCGAGTCGGCAGGGGCGGGTTCCGGTGACGATCCAGTGTCGATCCAGCAGCACGAGGTCCACACCGACACCCACACGGGGTGACCCGTGCAGTAGGCGTCAGATCAGGTCGTCGGTGAGGTGATTCGGGGTACCGAAGCGGTGTGCAGTGATGCTCACCGCCTGCTCGCGCAGGAACGGGAGCAGTTCGATGCGGCCGGCCGGGGTCACCGGGCCACTGTAGATCGCGACATCCGGCCGCCCGCCGATCGCTGAGGCCAGGGCCGAGTGATCGCCGCCGAGGAGACGAATGCGGGTGACGGGCAGTGACGGCACCCGGGCGAGCCAGGTCGCGTCGTCTTCGACGACCACCGGCAGGTCGCGCAGCGCGTCGCTCGCGACGGCAGTGGAGATGCTGAGATCGGATGTCGCAAGAAGACCCGCTCCGACGACTCGCACCAGTTCGGAGACGGCCGCACCTTCGGAAAGGCGGATCGTCACCGGCACGGGGAGGTAGCGGAACACGTTGCGCTCGGCGGCGAGGGCAGAGACATCCTCGGCCCGACCGAAAGTGCTCTGCCAGGCTGCCGCATCGCTGCCGAAGGCGCCGGACAGTGAGTCGTCTGCTGCGAGCAGAGCCTTCACTCCGGCGTGGGTGATCGCTTCGCCGGCGGCGGAGTGGTGTGCCGGTATCCACGAGCCGAGGCCGACCAGGTAGTTCGGACCACCGGCCTTCGTCCCGGCTCCCACGGAGGACTTCTTCCAGCCGCCGAACGGCTGGCGTTGCACGATGGCCCCGGTGATGCCGCGGTTCACATAGAGGTTTCCCGCCTGAACCGTGTCGAGCCACAGCGCGAGTTCGGCGGAGTCGAGGGAGTGGATGCCCGCGGTGAGCCCGAAGTCGGTCTCGTTCTGCATCGCGATGGCCTCGCCGAGCGTCGCAGCGGTCATCACGCCGAGCACCGGCCCGAAGTACTCGGTCTGGTGGAAGGCCGATCCGCGACGAACCCCGGTGCGAACACCGGGCGACCAGAGCTGGCCCTCGCGGTCGAGCTTGCGGGGGCTGAGCATCCAGGCCTCGCCCTCGCCAAGAGTGGTGAGAGCGTCGAGCAGTTTGCCGTCCGCTGGCTCGATGAGCGGTCCCATCTGCGTCGCGGCATCGGAGGGGTAGCCCACCTTGAGCGAGGCGACCGCATCCCGCAGCTGGTTGGTGAAGCGGGCAGAGTCGGCGACCGAACCGACCAGGATCACCAGCGACGCCGCCGAACACTTCTGCCCGGCGTGGCCGAAGGCTGAGGAGACGACATCCTTGACGGCGAGGTCCAGGTCGGCGCTCGGAGTGACGATGATCGCGTTCTTGCCGCTGGTCTCGGCGAGAAGTGCCAGGTCGGGGCGGAAGGAGCGGAAGAGCTGGGCGGTCTCGTAGCCACCGGTGAGGATCACGCGGTCCACCGCGGGGTGCGAGATCAGCTGGGTGCCGAGGTCACGCTCGCTCAGCTGAACGAGCTTCAGGACATCACGCGGCACACCGCCCTCCCAGAGAGCTTCGGCCAGCACGGCTCCACAGCGAGCCGAGAGCGCGGCGGGCTTGAGGATGACGGCGCTGCCGGCTGCGAGGGCCGCCAGGGTCGAGCCCGCGGGAATCGCGACGGGGAAGTTCCAGGGCGGGGTCACGACGGTCAGTTTCGAGGGCACGAAGGTGGCGCCGTCGACGGTCTCGAGCGTCCGGGCGAGCTCAGCGTAATAATGGGCGAAGTCGATGGCCTCGCTCACCTCCGGGTCGCCCTGGTCGATGGTCTTTCCGGCTTCGCTCGCCATCACCTCGAGCAGCTCCGCGCGTCGAGCGCTGAGCGCGTCTCCGGCGCGATGCAGGATGGCCGCGCGATCGGCTGCCGGGCGAGCACCCCATGCCGCTCCGGCGACTGAGGTTTCTGTGATCACCCGGCCCAGGGAATCGGGTTCGGCGATCACCGAGGACGCGACGGTCGCGACACCGAGGGTGGAGCCTGCGACGCGGTCGAGGATGCCGGCACTCCAGGCGCGGTTGGCCGGGAGCGAGGGGTCGGTGTCGGACTCGTTCACGAATCTGTCGGTCGGTGCCGTCTCGGCCACTGCGCGATCCTGGCTGCGGTGCGGTAACGGGATGCCCCGGTCGAGCCGGGTGAGCGAGGCGAGGAACCGCTCTTTCTCCCGCTCGAACAGCGCTTCGTTGCTGGAGAGTTCGAACACGGCAGACATGAAGTTGTCCTGGCTCGCGCCCTCCTCGAGCCGACGGATCAGATAGGCGATCGCCACGTCGAACTCCTTGGGGTGCACTACCGGGGTGTACAGCAGGAGCCCGCCGACATCCTTCTTCACCGCTTCGGCCTGGCCGGTGGCCATACCGAGCAGCATCTCGAACTCGATGCCGTGCTGCACGCCTCGCTCGCCAGCGAGCAACCACGCATAGGCGACATCGAAGAGGTTGTGACCGGCGACGCCGAGGCGGAGGGCGTCGATCCGCTCCGGACGCAGCGCGTAGTCGAGGATGCGCTTGTAGTTGGTGTCGGTATCCTGCTTGGTCGACCAGGTCGCCAGCGGCCAGCCTCGCAGCGACGATTCCACCTGCTCCATCGGCAGGTTGGCACCCTTCACGAGGCGCACCTTGATTGCGGCACCACCGGTGGCCCGGCGGCGGGTGGCCCAGTCGCCGAGGGTCACCATCGCGGAGAGGGCATCCGGCAGGTAGGCCTGCAGCACGATGCCCGCCTCGAGTTGTGCGAAGCGCGGCTGGTCGAGAATGCGGGTGAAGACGGCGACGGTGAGATCGAGGTCCTTGTACTCCTCCATGTCGAGGTTGATGAACTTGGGCGGCGTCGAGGAAGCCGCGCGCTCGAACAGCGGGGCGAGGCTCGCGACGACATGTTCGACATCCGCCTCGAACGCCCACGGCGAGTGCGGAGCGACAGTGGAAGAGACCTTGATCGACACGTAGTCGACGTCGTCCCGGGCCAGCAGGGCGTGGGTGCCGGCGAGGCGGCGGGCGGCTTCGCGCTCTCCCAGCACCGCTTCGCCGAGGAGGTTCACGTTGAGCTTCGCGCCGTGAGCCCGGAGAGACCCGATCGCGACGCCGAGCTTCGCCGGCGTAGCATCCACGATGAGATGTCCGACCATGCCGCGCAAGACCCGACGGGCGATCGGCACGACGATACCCGGCAATAGCGGAGCGACCACGCCGCCGAGGCGTACCGCGGCCCGCAGGTAGGAGGGCAGGAAGGCGGGCACGCGGGGCGCGAGGGCGGCCAGGTTTCGGGCCGCGACCGTAAGGTCTTCCGGGCGGATGACCCCGTCGACGAAGCCGACCGTGAAGTCGAGCCCCTTCGGGTCCTTCAGGACTCCGGCGAGGCGCTGGGCGGAGGCGTTCACCGGCACCAGCGAGGCCTCCTCGAGCCAGTGGCGCACCAGCGCGACAGTGCGCTCGGCAAGCTCGGGGGAGAGGGCGTCATCGAGAGATGTGGTGGTGGCGGTGTCGGTCACGGGGATCCTTTCGCGGCAGTCTGTTCCCAGTATCGATTCACCTGTCCAGTTAGGTAAAGCGACTGTTTCTGACGAGTATTCTTAAGCAAAACTGACCGATAGGATGATGCGATGCTCGATGTGCGACGGCTTCGCCTGCTGCGCGAACTCCAGATCCGAGGCACCCTCGCCGGCGTGGCCGAGGCGCTGAGTTTCAGCCCCTCCGCGGTATCCCAACAGCTGAGCCAGCTTGAGAAGGAAGTCGGTGTCGAGCTGCTCCGGACCTCGGGCCGGCGGGTGGTGCTCACTTCCCAAGCCGAGATCCTCGTGAGCCACACGGAGGAGGTGCTGCGCACTCTCGAGCGCGCCGAAGCAGCGCTCGCGTCCTCTCTTACGACGATCACCGGCACCGTTCGAGTGGCAGTCTTCCAGTCCGCGGCCCTCGCCCTCATGCCCGATGCGCTCTCCATCATGGATTCTGAATACCCGGAGGTGCGGGTGGAGATGGTGCAACGCGAGCCGGAGTCCGCTCTGCGGGAGACCTGGGCGCGAGACTTCGACCTCGTGATCGCCGAGCAATACCCGGGGCACGCGGCCCCGCGGCATCCGGAACTCGATCGGCGTACGCTGACGACCGACGCGATCCGGCTCGCGACACCGCCGTTCGATCGTGGCAGATCACACCCGGTTTCGATCGAGGAGGCAGCGGATGCCGCGTGGGTGATGGAGCCGCGGGGCACCGCTTCCCGGCACTGGGCCGAGCAAGCCTGCCGCCGCGCCGGGTTCGAACCCGACGTGCGCTTCGAGACGGCGGACCTCCAGTCCCATATGCGGCTGGTCGAGTCGGGCAACGCCGTCGCACTATTGCCCGACCTGGTCTGGATCGGACGGGGCACCACGGCGCGCCTGGTGCTATTGGCGGAGCATCCGCAGCGCACGATTTTCACGTCGGTGCGCGAGGCGAGCAGCATGCGGCCGGCGATCGTCGCCGTGCGCGAGGTGCTCGACCGTGCCGTGCTTCTCGTGGCGGGGTCGGCGGGTGCCGTGCCGCCCGTTTAGCGGTCGCCGCCGCTGCACGCTCGGCGCTGCCCGGCGCTCCCCGGCTCTCCCCGGCTCTCCCCGGCTCTCCCCGACTCTCCCCGGCTCTCCCCGGCTCTCTCCGACCTCAGCGTCCGTCCTGGCTGCGAAACGAGGGTCTCCGCGCCGGTGAGTGACACCCGCGCCCGAACTTTTCGGCACGCGTGTCACTCACCGGCGCGAAAGCGGAAGATCAGCGGCTACCGGGGGCGCTGGCCAGCGAACCTCGACGACGGGATGTCGACGATCCGCCACCGCCTCAGCCGACGGATGCCCCGGCCAGTGATCCCGATTGTGCTGACTGCGCCAGCAGGTCGGCAGCTTTTTCGCCGATGACCATCGATGGTGCCTGGGTGTGCCCGCGGATGATGTCCGGCATCACCGACGCGTCGGCCACGCGAAGGCCCTGCACTCCGCGCACCCGCAGTTGCTCGTCGACGACGGAGGCCGCGTCCGTGCCCATGCGGGCAGTGCCCACCGGGTGATAGATCGTGTGGGCCGCCGTCTCGACAGCCACGGTGTCTCGCTCGACCCGTTCGAGGGTGTCGGCGCCCTCCGGAGCGAGGAAGCGCGGCCCCGATGTCGTCTGCAGCGCCGGAGCCTGGAGGATCTCTTCGCAGATCCCGAGCCCCGCCATCAAGCGCGCGCGGTCAGAACCGCCGACGTCGCTCAGGTAGCGCGGATCGATGAGAGGTGCCGCGAGCGGATCGGCCGAGGCGAGCCTGATCGTGCCAGTACTCTCGGGCTTCAGCAGAATGGCGCCGATGGTGATCGCGTGAGCCGGCGCCGGTATCAGCCCCTCCCCGATGAACGCGACCGGGGCGAAGATTATCTCGATGTCGGGTAGCTCCAGCGACGGGTCCGAACGTACGAAACCGTAGGCCTCCGCGACGTTCGAGGTGAGCATGCCACGGCCGCGGGTGAGGAAGCTCAGGAGCTCGGGTACCTTCTTCGCGGTGAAGAGCGTGTCGCCCGCGGTCTCGACGATGAGTCCGGAGAGCAGATGGTCGCGCAGGTTCTCGCCCACTTCGGGCGAGTCGACGAGCACCGGGATGCCGTGTTTCTCGAGCTCCGCCTTCGGGCCGATGCCCGACAGCATCAGGAGTTGCGGGGTGTTCACCGCCCCGCCGCACAACACGACCTCCTGTCGCGCCGTCGCCCGGGTCGTCACGCCATCGAGGAGGTATTCCACGCCGACCGCCCGGGTGCCGTCGAAGAGCACCCTGGTGGCGTGGGCGTTGGTTTGCACGGTGAGATTGGCGCGTGTTCTCGCGGGAACGAGGTAGCCGTCCGCGCTGGAGAAACGCTTGCCTCTCTTCTGGCTCACCATCGTCTGGCTGAAGCCGTCGGGCAGGGCGGTATTCGGTGCCACGACCGCGTACCCCGCCTGCACGACGGCCTTCAGGAAGGTCGCGGTGTGCGAGCGTGGGCTGCGCTGGTGCTCGATGCTGATGGCTCCTCCGGAGCCCTGGTCGGGATCCGTGTTGCCCTCTACCCTCTCGACGCTGCGGAAGTACGGCAGCAGCGCCGAGTACGACCACCCCGGCCCCGCCGTCTCCGCCCATCGGTCGTAGTCGGCCGCGAATCCGCGTACCCACATCATGGCGTTGATCGACGACGACCCGCCGAGCATCTTGCCCCTCGGCCAGTAGATCGTGCGGCTGGCCAGCTCCGGCTGGGGAGTTGTGTCGTAGTTCCAGTCCACTTCGGAGCGGAATAGCGCCGAAAACGCGGCCGGGATGTGCACCTCGGTCTTCTTGTCGATGGGTCCGGCCTCGAGGAGCAGCACCGTTCGGTTACCGTTTTCGGTGAGCCTGGCCGCCAGCGCTGCTCCGGATGCCCCGGCCCCGACAATCACGTAGTCGAAATCGCCCGCGATGCTCATGCCGACACCCCGAGGCTCCGAAGGTCCTTGCGCAGGATCTTGCCCGAGGACGACTTCGGAATGGTGTCGATGAACGCGACCTGGCGGATCTTCTTGTGCGGCGCCACATGATCGGCGACGAATGCCATGACCTCCTCTGCCGTGATCGCAGCGCCCGGCTGCACGACGACGAAGGCCTTCGGCACCTCCTCGCCATCGGCGTCATGGGCGCCGACCACCGCGGCATCGGCAATGCTCGAGTGAGTGAGGAGCAGGGCTTCGAGCTCGGCCGGAGCAACCTGGTACCCCTTGTACTTGATGAGTTCCTTCAACCGGTCGACGATCGATACGATCCCTTCCGACGTCACCGTCGCGATGTCGCCGGTATGCAGGAAACCGTCTTCATCGATGGTGGCGCGGGTGGCCTCGTCATTGCCGAGGTAGCCGCGCATGATGTTCGGGCCGCGACAGAGCAGCTCGCCGGGCGCGCTCGTGCCCTCTTCCGGCAGCTCGATCTCCACGCCTGTCGCGGTGTCGATGAGTTTGCACTCGATGTTGGGCAGGGTGATGCCCACAGACCCGAGCGGGATGTCATCACGGTTTGCCGGGATCGTGTGCGAGACCGGGCTCATCTCGCTCATCCCGAAGCCCTGGCGCACGCGGCATCCGATGCGATCGGCGACGGCATGGCCGAGCGTGTCGTCGAAGGGGGCAGCGCCGGAGACGATGAATTCCATGCTCGTCAGGTCGTACTGGTCGACGAGCGGATGCTTCGCGAGCGCCACCGCGATCGGCGGAGCGATGAACGCCCAGGTGATTCTGAAGTCCTGGATGATGCGCAGGAACTCCGCCAGGTCGAAGCGCGGCATGGTCACGAGCCGTGCGCGGCTGCGGAACGCCAGGTTGAGCAACACTGTCATGCCGTAGATGTGGAAGAACGGCAGGATCGCGAGGATGCGGGCATCCGCTCCCGCACCGAGGAGAGGCATCGATTGCGCGACGTTGGCCACCAGGTTGCGATGGGTGAGGATAACCCCCTTCGGGCGCCCGGTGGTGCCGGAGGAGTAGGGCAACACCGCAATCTGCTCGGCGGGATCGAAGCTCACCTCTGGTGGGCTGTGGTTCTCCATCATCAGGTCCCGCAGGGAAGCAAACCCTTCGGCACCGTCCAGCACGATCACCTGGTCATCCGCTATCCCGGCCCGGGAGGCCGCATCCCTCGCGGCGGCGAGAAGCGGCGACACCGTGAAAAGGAAGCGTGCCTTCGAATCGATGAGCTGCGTGCCCATCTCCTCTCCGGTGTAGAGGGCGTTGATCGTGGTGGCGGTGGCCCCAGACCGCAGGATGCCGTGGAACACCGTCGCGAAAGCGGGCACGTTGGGCGAATGCAGCGCCACGACATCGCCGAGCCCGATACCGCGCGCGGCGAGCGCCCCTGCCACGAGGCCGATCTGGCCGATCAGCTGGCGATAGGTCGTCTCGGAACCGGACGCCCCATCCACGATCGCGACCCGGTCGAGCGCGTCGGCGTCGATGTCTCCGAAGAGAAAGTCATAGACGCTCAGGTTCGGGATATCGACATCGGGCAGGGGCCCTCTAAAAACCACGTGAGTCTCCTTTGATCGTGTGGCGACTGGTGCCTCTATCGGTGTGGAAAACCTATCGAAGTCGACCTGTCCAGCTCAGGCGCGAAACGCCGAGATGAAGATGGCGGGCATCTTCAACCACGACGGAGCGGCGGCGAAACCGGAGAGAAGCTTTCCGGTCTTCTTCGCACTCCGGGCGGTCACGAACCACGGCGGCTTGGGGAACAGCGCAAATTCTCCGTGCAGCGCCGAGCGTGGGAATGGCCGGAACGGACCGCGTGCGATCGTCTTCTCGGTGTCGGCGAGCAGGAAGGCGTTGTGCACGACCCCGATACCGCTCTGAACATTGTCGAGAGTGTGGCCGGGGAAGGCGCCCCAGGGCGCTCCGGGCGTGAGGAAGCCGAGGGCGGTCCAGGTGTTGACGGCGATGGTGCCGTAGTCGAGTCGGGCGAGCGCGTTCTCGAATCCTGCTCCCAGGGCCGTGATGGTGCTCGGCATTCCCAGGATGTTCGCCCCGAGCGTGCCCACGAAGTCGCGGTTGACCGTATCCACCGCGGTATCGAGGAAGGCCTGTCCGGTGCCGGGGAGTTCGATCACACCGAGCACCGGGGAGAAGTACTCCGTCGTCAGGATCGTCGAGGCGTCATCCTTGGCGTGGATGTCGACGAGCAGCCTCCCTCCGCTCGAACCGAATCGCTCGGCTCCCGGGTAAGAGGTGGACGCCTGGTCGACCCGGGCGTCGCTGCCCGGATACCACGGTGCGCGGTCGGGTGTGCGGGCGAGGGCACTTCGCAGCTCAGCGAGGAACGCCTGCCGCTGCGGCCACTGCGAACTGAGCACCACGATCTGGCCGGAGATGCAGTTGTAGCCGCCGTTGTGCAGCCGCTGCGTGACGACATGCTCGGCTTGGTATTTCAGGTCGGCCTTCGACCAGGCGCCGGGAAGCACGATGATTGGGGCGACGCCACCGAGTTCGCTGGTGATCGGCTTTTTGAGCAGCGGGGTCCCCTCGGCTTTGCGAGTGGCCGCACCGGGGCCGGGGCCCCAGACGATCACGTCGTGGGTAGCTGCGCTGCCGGTGATGTGCACGTGGGAGATGCCGGGGTGGTTGGCGAGATAGCTCCCCACATCCCCGGCCCCGGTCACGATGCGCAGCAGACCGAGGTCGATGAGTGGCTTGAATGCGGCGGAGTATGGCGCGAGCATCCCGTCCATCACCGGGTTCAGTTTGAGCAGGGCTACCCGGTTGTGGGCGACGAGCTCATAGATCACGTCGAGCGGCGGGATGGAGGTGATGTTTCCGGCGCCGAGCACGAGGCCAACACCGTCCGTGTCGGTCGGTGTGAGGGCACCGAGGCCGGCGGATGCCCGCACCGACTGCTCGGAATCGCCCGGCTTCATCCAGACTTCGGCACTAAAGCCGTGCAGAAGCAGAGCTTCGTAGGGGTTGGCGGGAAGTACCGGCACGCGCACGCGGCCGCCGGGGGCGGTGCCGAGTTTCGTATCGGCGATGGGGCTCTTGCCTGCGGCGATGGCGCTGAGTGCGTGCTGGAGGGCGAGGAGCGAGGAGAGCATGATGTACGGACCGGAGATCCACTCCTCTCCGACGTAGGCCGAGTCAGGGTCCAGGTTCTTCACGCGCACGGCGGCATCCACCCACTGCTCGGCGGCGGCGGCGACGGAGGCGTGCACTTGTGAGAGCAGGGCGATCCTGGCCCGGATGGGCATCGTCGCCCAGCGGGACTCACCCGCGGCGAGCTGCGTGATCGCGGCATCCAGATCGGCTCGAATCGCCGCGTCAAGTGTCGGAGTGGCGGGCGCGGCCGCGGCTGGCACGGTCGAATCGGTGGTGGTCATCAATCTCCTTTGATCGCTGCCTTCTTGGTCACTGGCATAGTCGACGCGACCACACCT
>Ga0209724_1004975_pt1 | contig 10300 bp, 9 predicted proteins | sample grotaG_FD_184143 | JGI IMG/M metagenome (GOLD analysis project Ga0209724, IMG submission 184143) | Glacier valley bacterial and archeal communities from Borup Fiord, Nunavut, Canada, to study Microbial Dark Matter (Phase II) -... | ecosystem: Environmental > Aquatic > Freshwater > Ice > Glacier ... | reverse complement strand
ACCGGCCGCGGTGCGGGCCGTGGTCGGCATTGCCGGGCCGTATGATTTCCTGCCGCTCGACAGCGCCTCGACTGTTGCAGCGTTCGGCCGGACGCCCGATCTCGACCTGACGCAGCCGGTGCATTTTGTCCGCGCTGATGCACCGGCAGCGTTGCTGCTGACGGGCGATGCCGACGAGACCGTGCGGCCGCGGAACTCGATCCGGCTCGATGCGGCGCTCAAGCGCACGGGTGCAGTGTCGGAACTCAAGATTTTTCCCGGCCTCGGGCATGTCGGTATCGTGCTGGCATTATCGAAGCCATTTCGCGGCAAGGCCGACGTGCTCAGCACCGCGGTGGAATTTCTACACCAGCGTTTGGCCTGAAGGGGCCGCCCTTTCGATAATCCTCAAGTCCGATAATCATTATTATGTTAAATGTCGGTCGATCTACGAGGTTGCGAAGGTGGGATAAATCATTCACGTTGTGACGATGTCGATCAGCTATCTCATCTATTCGTCGCGGCCGTTCGGTTTTGACACGGCTGTGCTTAACGCCATCCTGCTGACCGCACGACGCAACAACGAGCGCGACGGGATTACCGGTGCGCTGATCGTGCGCCACGATCTGTATCTGCAATGGCTCGAAGGCCCGGAGGATGCGCTGGCGGCGCTGTTCCGGCGGATCACCGAAGATGACCGCCATATAGATATCGAGCAGCACGACGCGGGCAGTTCGCAGACACGGGCGTTCGCGGCATGGGCGATGCGCGACGATCCGGCAGCATCATGGCTATGGAGCCCGGCAGAAATCGAAAACGGCGCGCTGCGCAATGCGGCTCCGGGCGAGATTCGTGCGGTTTTCGCGCGGCTTGCGGTCGACAACCGTGACCTGGAAGATGTCGTCTAAGGGAACGTCACCGTCAGCCCGTCGTAGCCAGGTTCGACTCCCGGTGGCAGCTCGGTCAGTAACGTGCGGTAATCCATCGTGCCGTCCATGTGCGTCAGCACCGCGCGGCGTGGTTTGGCACGCGCTATCCAGCCGAGCGTTTGCGCAAGGTCGCTATGGGTCGGATGCGGCGCGCGGCGCAGTGCATCGACCACCCACAAATCAAGGTCCTGAAGCGCGCCAAATGCGGCATCGGGCATAGTCTTGACGTCGGTCGAGTAGGCGATCGCCGCACCCTCCCCTTCGATCCGATAACCGACGCTGTCGACACCGCCATGGTGTTGGCGAAAATGATGGATCGTCAGCGGCCCGACACGAAGTTCGCGGGGCAGGACATGCGCCGTGCACGTCGCAGGATAGCCGCCGGAGCCCTTGAAAACATAATCGAAACGCTTCGTCAGGACGTTCAGTGTTGCCTGGTCGGCATAGCAGTCCACGGGTCGCTTGGCATTGTGAAAGAGCTGCCGCAGATCATCGATGCCATGCGCATGATCGGCGTGGTCGTGAGTATACAGGACCGCATCGAGACGCCCGACGCCGGCATCTAGCAGTTGCGCACGGAGGTCGGGCGTCGTGTCGATCAGTACGCAGGTTGCGCCACATTCGACCAGTAGCGACACGCGGCGGCGGCGGTTGCGCGGCTCGGCCGGGTCGCAATTGCCCCAATCGCCATGTCCGTCGATACCGCCAAGGCGCGGCACGCCGGTCGAGGTTCCCGACCCCAGCAGTGTGACTTTCATGGTCGCGACGCTTTTGCGAAGAGTTTGAAGAAGTTGCGGGTGGTTATTGCAGCGACATCCTCGACGGTTTGACCGCGCAGGTCGGCGAGGAATGCCGCCGTATATGCGACGAACGCCGGCTCGCACGGCCGCCCGCGCATCGGGATCGGTGCGAGGAACGGCGAATCGGTCTCGATCAGTAACCGCTCCGTGGGCAGATCCTTCGCGACCGCTTGCAGTTCGCGCGCGCTGCGGAAGGTCAGGATGCCCGACAGCGAAATATAAAAACCAAGCGCAAGTGCCTGTTCTGCAAAGGCTGCACTTGCCGTGAAGCAGTGGATGACGCCGGTGAAACGCCCCTGCCCCATTTCGTCGGCAAGGATCGCCGCGGTGTCAGCCTCGGCGGCGCGGGTATGCACGATCAGCGGCAATTGCGTTGCGCGGGCGGCGGCGATGTGCGCGCGGAAACTGGCGCGTTGCTGGTCGCGGTCGCTATGGTCGTAGTGATAATCGAGCCCGGTTTCGCCAATTGCGATGACGCGGGGATGCCGTGCCGCCTTGATCAGGCGCGCCGCCCCGATCTCGCTATGGCCGTCGGCCTCGTGCGGATGGATGCCGACCGATGCCCAGATGTCGGGGTGCGCATCGGCAACGCCGATCACATCGTCCCACTCGGCAACCTTGGTCGAGATCGCAAGCATGGTGCCGACACCCGCCGCACGCGCGCGGTCGATGACGCCCGCCTGGTCCTCGACGATGCCCGGATAATTCAGGTGGCAATGCGAATCGACCAGCATCACGCGGCGTCCGGCGCAACCCAGCGCGGGAACACGCCCGAGGGTTCGGGGAGTTGTGCGCCCATATTCAATGCGCTGTTCAAAGCACTGAAATCGCGACAATCTGTTGGCTCATTAAGCTGGTCGAGCAATGCAGCGCAAGCAACCGGCATCGCAGGTTGTGCGAGAATTGCAATTCGGCGAATGGCGTCGGCGGTGGCATACAGCACTGACGCCATGCGTCTGGGGTCGGTCTTTTTCAGCGACCAGGGTGCTGCGTCGGCAAAATAGCCATTGGCGAGCGCAACCATTTGCATGATAATTTCAAGCGCACGGTGCAGCCTAAGAAACCGCATCTCTTCCATGTAGGTCGTCGTCAAGGCAACAAGATCGCCCAGTAATTGATCGTCATCAGCATTGCGAACGGGCTGAACCGGCACTCTACCGTCACAGTTCTTAGAGATCATGGACAGGCATCGTTGCGCCAGATTGCCGATACCGTTGGCGAGATCGGCATTGCTTCGCTCGGCGATCGCGGCTTCGCTGTAGCTGCCGTCTTCGCCGAACGCGACATCGCGGAGCAGGAACCAGCGCAGTTGATCGACACCATAGGTTGCCGCAAGCTCGAACGGGTCGACAACGTTGCCGAGCGATTTCGACATTTTCTCGCCGCGGTTGAGAATGTGGCCATGGCCGAATACCGTCGTTGGCAACGCCAGTCCCGCCGACCACAGGAACGCCGGCCAATAGACCGCGTGGAAGCGCACTACGTCTTTGCCCACGACGTGCAGATCGGCCGGCCACCATTGGTTCTCTGCAGGATAGCCTGCTCCGCTAAGATAATTAGTTAGCGCGTCGATCCAAACGTACATGACATGGCCGGGGCTGTCCGGAACCGGCACACCCCAATCGAAGCTGGTCCGTGATATCGAGAGGTCGCGAAGCCCGCCCGCCACGAATGCGCGCATCTCGTTCCGGCGGCTGGCTGGCTGGACGAATTGCGGGTGCGCGTCATAGAGCGCGAGCAATTGGTCCTGATATTTCGACAGGCGGAAGAACCAGCTCTCCTCAATAGTCCATTCGACCGGCGTGCCCTGCGGCGACAGCTTGAGTTTGGCGCCCGAAGCGTCCTCGGCATCTATAAGTTCGGCGGGTTCGTAATAAGCTTCGTCTCGAACCGAATACCAGCCTTCGTAGCGCCCCAGATAAAGGTCGTCGTTCGCGGCGAGCGCGCGCCAGAGCGTCTGGCACGCGGCTATGTGATCTGGATCAGTGGTGCGAATGAACCGATCATGTGATATGTTAAGGAGCGACGCCAATTCCTTGAACGAGCTAACCATTTCGTCGACATAGGCGAGCGGTGCGATGCCCGCTGTCCGCGCCGCCTGTGCAACCTTCAGGCCATGTTCGTCGGTCCCGGTCAGAAAGCGCACATCGCGCCCGCTCAGCCGGTGAAAGCGCGCGATCGCGTCGGTTGCCACCACCTCATAGGCATGGCCCATATGCGGGCGGCCGTTGGGATAGGAGATCGCCGTCGTAATATAGTATTTATCGTTTATTTTCATGCTCGAACAACGGGTTCCTGCTAACGCTCGGCAAGTCCGGTGACCAGTCCGGCGAGCTCGAAGGCAACGCTTTGTGGATCGAGCGACAGCGCCGCCGCCGAGCTGGCAAGCGCGGTGGCTTTCTCCCATACCGCCAGCGCGCGTGCAAGCCGCGTGCCGCTGCGGCCCCGTGCCGCCTGCGCGATATACGCCGGAGCAAGGTCGAGCAGCGCAGCGTAACGCAAAGCTGCTGCCTTGGTCCCGATCGACTTTGAAAACGCGAGTGCGCGCGCGGTTGCCTCGCCCGGCGTGGCACTTGCCAACAGCACGAGGTCGGCGGTGAGCGTGTCGATCCCGGCATCGGCGAAGCGCATCGCGCGTCCGGGACTGCCGCCGGCAATGCCCACCAACGCATCGCGTGTCGCGGCATCGGCACCGGGCAGTGCATCGCGGAGGACGCGTTCGACATCGGAATCCGGCAATGGCTGGAACCGCAGCGTCCGGCAGCGCGACCGCACCGTCGCCAACAAGCGGCCCGGCGCATGACTGACGCACAGGAACAGTGTTTGCGCCGGCGGCTCCTCGAGGTTTTTGAGTAGCGCGTTGGCGGCCGCGTGGTTCATGTCGTCGATGGCATCGACGATGATCACCCGCCAGTCACCGAGAGCTGGGGTCGTGCGGAACAGCGGCTGCAACGCGCGCACCTCGTCGACGCGGATGACCGCACGCAATTTGCCCGTGGTATCGAGCGTGCGTTCGAGGCGGCGCAGGTCGAGGTGGCTACCGGCGGCGATCAATCGCGCTGTCGGGTGCTCGGCGTCGATATCGAGGGGGTCCGGGTCGATATCGGACCCGGCTCCGGCGCCGCGCGCGAGCAGCCAAAGCGCTGCGGCATCGGCAAAGGTCGCCTTGCCCACGCCCGGCGGTCCAGCGAGCAACCACGCGTGATGCATGCGCCCCGTAGCGGCGGCTTCGCGGAACGCCGCGCTCGCCTCGTGATGGCCGATCAGCATAGCGGCGCGACCGACTCCCAGACGAGCGCGGCGATCGCACCGACCGTGCCGCTGGCGTCGATCAGCCGGCAGCGACCCGGTTCGCTGGCGGCGAGGTCGCGGAAACCCTGCGCGACGCGCGCGTGAAACGCCGCATCATGCGCCTCGAAACGGGCCTCTCCACCGGGTCGCGCTGCCGCCCGCGTCAGGCCCGTCGCAATGGGCAGGTCGAGGATCAGCGTCAGGTCGGGCAACAGGTCACCGGTGGCGAAGCGGTGCAGCGTGCGCAGGTCGGCGACATCGGCCCCTTTCCCCGCGCCCTGATACGCCAGCGTCGAATCGATAAAGCGGTCGCAGACCACCCAGCGACCCGCGGCAAGCGCCGGGCGAATACGGCGCGCGACATGGTCGGCGCGCGCCGCATTGACCAGCAGTGCCTCGCTCGCAGCGCTCCAGCGGTCGGCGGCCCCGGTGACAATCAGGCCTCGGATCGCCTCGGCGCCATCGGTACCACCGGGTTCGCGCGTGGTGTCGACATCGATGCCGGCGGCGCGCAGCCGGTCGGCGAGCAGCGCTGCCTGCGTCGACTTGCCCGCGCCCTCGCCGCCCTCGAACGTGATCAAGCGGCCGGCGCGCACTTCAGCCCTTCGAGGTGTAGTGCCGCCACGCCGCGCCAAGCCGTCCGAACGGCCCCGCCTTGCCGACCGCCACCGCAGCGACCAGCGGCAGCCGGGTCTCGGGCTGTCCGGGGACCGTGACGATCAGGTCCGCGATATGCGCGCCCTTGGCAATCGGAGCCTTGACCGGGCCATCATAGACGATCTTCATCTTGCGCTCGCTGCCATAGCCGCGCGGCACTGTGAGCCGGAGGTCCGCCGCGGCGGTCAGCGGCACGGTGTCGGCATCGCCGAGCCAGACTTCGGCGGTTCCGATCGACGCGCCCGCCTTGAGCAACGGCACCTGCGTCCACGCCTTGAAACCCCATTCCATGAAGGCGACCGACTGCGCGATGCGCTCGTTGAACGAGTGCAGCCCGGCGATCACCATGACGATGCGGCGGCCGTCCTGGATCGCCGACCCGGTAAAGCCATAACCGGCCTCGTCGGTGTGCCCGGTCTTGAGCCCGTCGGCACCCGCGACACGGCCAAGCAGCGGGTTGCGGTTGGCCTGGGTGATGTCGGCCCCCTGCCCTAATGTCTTACCCCAGGTAAAGCTGTTAACCGGATAGAATTGCTTATATAAGTCCGGGAAATCCTTGACCGTGCGTTCGGCGATGATCGCGAGGTCGTGCGGGGTCACGCGTTCATCGGGGTCCGGCCAGCCGTTGGTGTTGGCGAAATGCGAGCCGGTCAGGCCGAGCTTTTTTGCCGTGCGGTTCATCAATGCGACATAGGCTTCCTCGGTCCCTGCCAGCCCCTCGCCGAGCGTCACGCACGCATCGTTGCCCGACAGCGTGATGACGCCGTGGAGCAGGTTTGCCAAACTAACGTCCTCGTTGACCGACAGGAACATCGTCGACCCCTGCGAATGCCACTTCGTCCAGGTTTCGGGACGGACGCGGATTTTCTGATCGAGCTTCGCCTCGCCGCGCTTGATCATGTCGAACGCGACATAAACCGTCATCATCTTGCCCATCGACGCGGGCGGCATCGGCGTGTCGGCGTTCTTCGAATAGAGCACCATGCCGTTCGACAGATCCTTCATGTACGCCGAGGTCGCTGGCGTCGTGAACGACGGCGCACCCTGCGCCACGGCGGCGGCGGGAACGGCGATCAGCAGCAGTGCAGTGAGCGAACGCATGGGCAGGTGTACTCCGTAAGAATCAGCGGGCGGTGTCGCAGCGACGATCTGTGCAGCGGTGTAGCCCGCCGCCCGCTCCTGCGCCAGTATCGGCGTGGCTTCGATGCGCGAATCCGCAACGCGTTATTCGAGCGCATCGCCGAGCAGTGCCACCGACAGCGCATAGAAATTGGAGCAATTATAGTCGAGCAGTGCACGGTAGTTGTCGAACGTCAGATAAGCCGGCGTACCTACGCCGTCGGGCTCGATCAAGGTCGCACGGGTCGTGTCGGCGGGCCATGTGGCGGCACCGTCGGGAGTCAACCCCAGCGCGCGCCAGTCGCCGATCGTCAGCCAGCGGCTGTGCTTGCGCATCGGGCGGACACAGCTTGTCGGTTCGACGGGGTTCCGGATGCCGTCGCGGTCGAGACCCGGCGGAACCCGTACGCGCATGCCCCACCCCTGCCCGCGCACCCAGCCCGCGTGTCGCAGATAGGTCGCGATCGATGCCGCGACATCGGCGCGCGATGTCCAGATGTCGGCGCGCCCGTCACCGTCGCCGTCAGTCGCATTGGCAAGGAATGCGCTCGGCAGGAACTGCGACTGGCCCATCGCCCCTGCCCAACTGCCCTTGAGCTGCGCCCGGGTTGCGCGATGCTCGGCGACGATCCGGACTGCGGCTTCGAGTTCGCGGGTGAACAGCGCCGCGCGGCGACCGTCATAGGCAAGGCTGGCCAGCGACCGTGGCACATCGAAACTGCCGATACTGCCATTGCCGAAGTCAGACTCCATGCCCCAGATGCCAAGGATGATCGCCGCCGGAACGCCGGTCCGTGCGCTGATCGACGCAAGTTCGGGGGCGAGCGATGCCGCAACCGACCGCCCCCGCGCCACCTTTGCCGCGTCGAGATGCCGGTCGAGATAGGTCGCAAACACCGACGGCTTCCACGCGCTGTCATCGGGCTGCGCACGGTCGAGCGCGACCACATGCGGGTCATAACGGAGCCCGGCAGTAGTCGCATCGACGGCGTCGGCCGGCAGCCCCTTCGCCACCGCGTCGCGCCGGAAATTCGCCAGCCAGAACCCGAACCCGGCGTCGGGCCCATCCGGGGCGACCTGCGCGACAGCCACGCTGGCCAGCAGAACGAGGGGCAAAAACAACAGTCTCACGGCCATGGTGATGCCACACGCCTGCCGCCGCCGCCACGCCGAACTTGCGCCACCACGCAACATGCACGATGACGGCAATTGGACGGGTGGCCGAGTGGTTTAAGGCAGCGGTCTTGAAAACCGCCGTGGGGGGAACCTCACCGTGGGTTCGAATCCCACCCCGTCCGCCATATCACAGCGCAGAGCTGATTTCTGCCTGGTTGCTCGGTGTGTGAACCGCTCCGTCAGTTTCGCAAGCCGGCGCAGTCATAGACGAAAAAGCGGTCGGTGAGCAGCCGTCGGCGCTTGTTGCCGATCGTCCGCACATCGTCGAACTGCACCGGAGCGCGCCACAGCTTGCCGCCCGCGCCGGGAATGTCCCGCGTCAGGACGACGTTGCCAAGGCCGGGCTCGTGCCCGCACAGCGTGGCGAGGTCGGCGGCGGTGGGCGCGGCCTTCGGTGCAATCGCCGGGCAAAAGCTTAGCGCGCCGAAGTCGAGCGACTGCGCCTGACGGAAACTGCCGGTGCGGTGCCGGTACTGGAGCGCCGTGGCGCGTGAAAACAGCACGCCCGCCCCCTGCTCGCACGAATAATAGCTGGCGCGGTTGAGCAGCAGCCACGGCACCGTCATGTCGCCGTCCCAGTACATCGGGGCCGGGTTCGTCAGCAGCGCGGTCAGCGACACCGGCGCGGCGGGCGTTGCATCGACGAAAGCTCGCCACGGCGTGCGCTGGTCCCACGCCACGCCCGCCGCCAGCAGCAGCGCGCCGCCGATCAGGATCGACGTGCGCGCCCGCGTCTGTCGCACAGCGAACCAGAGCGCCGCGAGGATACCGGTGATCAGCGCGAGCGTCGGGGCCAACGTCCGGTCGGCGCTGATCGTCAGCGCCGTCGACCCGACGAAAATGCCGTAGCAGCCGAGCGACAGCGCCGTGATCAGCCCGGCAAGCGCTACGGCGCGCAGCAGCGACGGCACCGGTGCCTCATAATGCCACTCCCAAAGCGCGACGACCCCGGCCAGCGCGGCAAATGGCGCTGCCACGAACACCAGCGGCGCGAAATATTGCGACAGCGACGACAGCGCCACCGCTGTCGCCACCAGCAGTTTGCCAAAGCCGGTCAGGCCACCGTCCGGCCGCATCAGCGCCGCACCGACGCCGAGATAGGCAATGACCCCGAGCAACCATGTCGCGCGCCAGAGCTGGATGTCGACGATCAGCACATTGTGGAACAGGTCGCCGCCGACGAGGCTGACGACAAGGCTGAGCAGCGTGATCGCCAGCATCATCGCCACGAGTCGCCGCGCCTTCGCGTCGCCGCAGGCCAATGCGATCCCGGCAAGCGCCAGCATTGTCGCCAGCGCGAAATAACGCTCGACCGGCAGTTCGGTCATGAAGCAATTGCTGTCCCGCTGCCGGACGATCGCCAGCCATTCGGGATCGAATTGCTGCAGCCCGCGCACGAACGGATCGACGCCGCCGACCGCGAGGCCGAGCGCGGCAGCGACCATGCCCCCTGCCATCGCCCAGACGATCGGCCGCCTCGGCGCGCCATACAGCAGCACCAGCGCCAACCCGGACAGCGCGGTCAGGGGGTGCACCAGCATCGCCAGCGCGACCGCCACGACTGCCCATGCCAATCGCCCGCGCAGCATCAGCCCGAGCGCGACGCACACCAGCGCCTCGGCGGGCAATCGCGGCGTCAGGAACGCCTCGCCGTGGCGGAGCAGCAGCGCGCCCGGCAGCACGATGACCAGCGCCATGCCAACCAGCCGCGCGCGCCGGTCAGCGACCAGTGCCCCCGCGAGATATGTCACGCCGCCGAGCCACAACGCCTCGACGATCACCAGCAGCAGCATGTTGCCGCGCGCTTTGCCCAGCGCCGCGAGGAACGGTCGATAGATCGGCGTGAACAGCGTGAACTGGTCCTGCGACCCGAAAGCGAGGAATAGATCGCCGGCAAAGCGCGCCGGGTACAGCGCCGCGAGCGCCTGCGCGGTGTACAGCCGCGAATCGTGAACGATGCCATGATAGGGATGCGTCGCGAGCCAGAGCGCGACCAGCAGCAATCCCGCCGTCCACGCCGCACGGCGCGCGGCGGTGGTGTCGGTCACCATGCCGGTGCCACCGCGAGGCGACAGCCCGCAGCCTTACTCCGCAGCCGCGCGGACCGGGATCGGCACCAGCCGCTCGCTGCCGAGTGCAGCGCGGTGGCCCGCCTCGAGATTGCGCTCGGCACCGGCTGCGCCCGATTCATGATATTCAGCATCCTCGTTGACATGCCAGACATCATAAAGCTGCCGCCCCGCAATGACATTCTTGACGGTCAGCATCGCCGTCATCATCGCGTGATCCTGATTATTATATTTGTGCATGCCGTTGCGGCCAACGAGGTGCAGCCCCGGATAGCCCGCG
>Ga0209724_1004971_pt1 | contig 10303 bp, 9 predicted proteins | sample grotaG_FD_184143 | JGI IMG/M metagenome (GOLD analysis project Ga0209724, IMG submission 184143) | Glacier valley bacterial and archeal communities from Borup Fiord, Nunavut, Canada, to study Microbial Dark Matter (Phase II) -... | ecosystem: Environmental > Aquatic > Freshwater > Ice > Glacier ... | reverse complement strand
TTGACCACGATGCGCGCCATTAGGTAAGCGGGCACCGGGGCTAGGCCGCCCGGGTGATGCGCTGGTGCCGGGCGCGGGCGGCACGCTCGATGGCGGCGGCGACCAGCGGGTCCAGGCGCAGCTCGGCCATCACCAGCTCCAGCATCCGCAGCACGGGCTGGGTCGCGGTCCGGTCGGCGGCCACGACCTCGCAGGCCAGGGCGTAGGCGGTCTCCCGCAGACGAGGCTCCAAGGCGTCGCGGATCATCTGTCCCGCATGCTCCAGCCCCTCGTCCTCCTCCAGCAGGCCGATGGCGGCTTCGGACGCCATCTCCAGCCGCTCGCTGCTGAAGTCGTGAAAGGCGGGCAGGGTCTGCACCAGGCCGGACATGACGCCGATTTCCCGGTCGGTGATCGCGCCGTCGGCGGCGGCGACCAGCACCATCGTGCATACCAGCGCCTCCTGCGGGTCCAGTCCGGTTCTGGCAAGCATGTCTGCGTCCCTTGTCTCTACGGCGGTGTTCACGGGGTTCGTCGCGGGTGTCTTTACGGTCGTCTTCACTGGCATCTCCACGGGGCACCTTCGGCCAAAGCGGGAAGGCGGGCAAGTTACGCCTGGATGATCGTCGCTGGCCCGGCGGCCTGCTCCGCCAAGAAGTCCCGCGTCTCCGACACCGCCTCCGCCAGGCCCACCCGGCGCACCGTCACGCCAGCCGGGAATGCCGACAGCAGCCGGCTGGGCGTGCGCCGGTCCAGCAGCACGAATACGCCGCGGTCCCCGGACGAACGAACCAGCCGCCCGAACGCCTGGCGCAGCCGCAGCCGCGCCTTGCTGTCGTCGTATCCTTTAGGGTCGCCGTGGGACAAGTGGATGCGCCGCTCCCGGTGCAGGATATCGGGGCGCGGCCAGGGCACGCGCTCGAACACCACGAGACGCAGGGCGCGGCCGGGCACGTCCACGCCGTCCCGCATGGCGTCGGTGCCCAGCAGGCAGCTATCGGTCTCGGTCCTGAACACGTCCACGAGTGTCGCATTGTCCATGGCGTCCACGTGTTGCGCCAGCAAGGGGATGCCGGCGGCCTCCAGTTCCGGCGCGATGCGGGCGTGGACGGCGCGCAGGCGGCTGATGGCGGTGAACAGGCCCAGCCCGCCGCCGCCTGCTGCCTGGAACAGGCTGCGGTACGCCGCAGCGAGCGCACCCAGGTCTCCGGTACCCAAGTCTGTGACCACAAAGGCGCGGGTCTGCCGGGCATAGTCGAAGGGACTGGCGACCGACACGCGCAGAGCCGGGGACGGCAAGTGGTCCGCGCCGACCCGTGCCTCAGCCGACGCCCAGGCGGCCTCCGCATCGGCCTCCCCGGTGTCGCGCAGCGTGGCCGACGTCACGATCATGCCGTGGGCGGGCGCGGCGAGGCTGGCGGCAAACGGCACCGTGGGGTCCAGCCAGTGGCGATGCAGGCCGACGTCCCGGTCACCGGCGTCCCGCCGGTCCAGGTGCAGGTAGTGGATGTGCTGCGGCCTGGTGCCCGGCTCCGGCGGCGGGGCGCCTACGGCATCCAGCATGGCGGCCCACGCTTGCAGCCGATCCACGGCCCGGCGCTTGACCGAGCGCCGCGCGGCCTCGATCCGGTTGCGGGCGGCAGTGTCCAAGTCCTCGGACTCGTCCTCCAGCTTGGCGCCCAGCCGCGCCAACAGGGTTTGCAGCGGCTCGGTGATGCGGCGCAGGGCGCGGGCCAGCGCGTCCGCGGCCTCCGGCAGGCCGGGGCCGGCAGGATACAGGTCGCACTCCATGCTGGCGCGGGCGTCGGGCGCCATGTCGCCCGTCAGGCGGGCCAGGATCTGCAGCCGGGCCAAGCGCAGGAAGGCCTCACTGGGCGTCGCGTCGGTGCCGCTGTCTTGCAGCCGCAGCGCCCAGCCTTGCGAGGGCAGGGCGCGGGCGGCTTGCAGGGCGGCGTCCAGCGGCGTTTCCAGGCCGGGATTGCCAGCCACCAGGTCGTCCAGCCGGCGGCGCAGCCCGCGGGCGCGGGACCGCCCGCCCTCCGCGCCCAGCAGCCAGCGCCGCAGCTCCGCGCCTTCGACGCCGGACAGGGTGGCGCTGAACGCGCCGTCGGCGGCGTCGAAGACGTGGTGCCCCTCGTCGAACACGTAGCGGCTGGGCACGCCGTCGTCGTCCAGCCCGCCCCAGGCGGCTTGCGCCATCACCAGCGCGTGGTTGGCCACCACCAGCTCCGCCCCGCGTGCCCGTCGGATGGTGTGCTCCACGAAGCAGGTGCGGTAATGCGGGCAGGCGCCGTGGATGCACTCGCCCCGGCGGTCGGCGATGGCGGGCAGCAAGGCCTGGCCGAACAGCTCCGGGAACCAGCCCGGCAGGTCGCCGCCCTGCACGTCGCCGTCCGCCGTCGCCACGGCCCAGCGCGAGACCAGGCCCAGCGCGATCATGCCGCCCGCGCTAGTGCTGGCGCTGTTCACCTGCTCCTCCATGTTCAGCAGGCACAGGTAGTTCTCGCGGCCCTTGCGGATGACGACGCGGCGGCGGCGCTCGGCCGGGTCGGGGAACAGGCGGCGCAACTCGCCGTCTATCTGGCGCTGCAAGTGCCGGGTGAAGGTGCTGATCCAGACGGTGCCGCCGTTGCGCTCGGCCCATAGGCTGGCCGGAGCGACGTAGGCGAGTGTCTTGCCGGTGCCGGTCCCGGCCTCCGCCAGCACGACCTTGGGGTCGCCGGGCATGTCGCGGGGCAGGAAGGCGTGGGTGGCGGCGCTGGCGTAGTCGGCCTGGCCCGGCCGCTGCTCGGCTTCGGGGCCGAGCATCCGGGCCAGGCGGGTGCGGGCCTCCGCGGCCTCGACCGGCTGGCTGCCAGGCGGGGGCGGGGGGGCCTGGTCCTCCCACTCCGGCAGGCGGCGCCAGACCTTGAGCGCGTCGGCGGACGGCTTGGCGGTAGGGTCGCCGAGGGCGGACGCTACCAGCCGCGCCCAGGGCCAGCCGGCCTGGCCCATGCGGGCGGCCAGCCCGGCGGCGCCCTTGTTCAGCGCTAGGTCCCGCCCGCGCGCCAGGTGGCGCAGCAGGGCGGCGGCGATGCCGGGCAACAGGGCGGCGGTGTCCTCCGCCGTGGCGGGTGGGTCCAGGTCGAGCGCCAGCGCCAGGCCGCGCGGGGTCGGCGGCACCGGTCGGGCCGGCAGGACAAAGGCGAACAGCTCCAGCAGGTCCAAGCAGGGCTGCGGCGGCATCCCGAGCCGGCGCAGCGTAGCGGGGGCATGGACGAGCAGGGGCGGCGGGCCGCCGCGCAGCAGATGCGCGGCCTCCTCCGCCGGCATGGACAGCAACTCGCCATCGGTGGTCAGTACGGCGGCGCGGCCGTGCCCGGCGACAACGGCGGGCGCGTCAGGAACGAGAAGGGAGGAAGCGGGCATCTGCGTTACATTGTATGGGCGAGGGCGGGACAATCCAATGCGGCTCCGAGCCGCCGCGTGGGACAGAAGCGTTATCCACCCGCTAGCGCCATCGGTACGGGCGTCAATGCTATGCAGGCAAGCCGCGCTATGCAGGCAAGCCGCGCCAGCATTATGCTTGCAATGAAGGCGCTTATAGGGAGAAGGTCCGTATGGCGACGCTCACCGTCCGAAACCTTGATGACGACATCGTTCGGCTCCTGCGCATCCGCGCTGCCGAGCACGGCCGCTCTGCCGAGGCGGAGCATCGGGAAATCCTCAGGTCCACGCTCACTGCGGCCGGGCACACCTCGGCGCGCGCGCAAGCTGCCGAGCGCTTGGCGGAGTTCCGGCGCCGGACGGCAGGCCGCGGCTCTGCCAGTGCAGTTACCCTTCTGGAGGAGGCAAGGGCAGGACGGGCCGAGCAGCTTTCCCCCAAGGTGGCCGGCACGTAACGAGTGGCGCTCGTCGTTGGTGCTTCGGTCGGCTTGAAGTGGGTGCTGCCAGAACACGACAGCCACTTGGCCCAGGCTTTGGCGGTCAGCGGCGAGACGCTTCTAGTCCCAGATTTCTGGCTGGGGGAGGCGACTAACATCCTGTGGCTGCAAGTGCGCCGGGGTATCTTGACGCCAGACGAAGCCCGGGAAGGCTTGGCACTGCTGCGGGCGCAGGTGGAGCCGACGCCGACGGCCGGCATGGACCTGCACGGCCTGGCGCTTGAGATTGGACTGGCCGTCAACCACTCGACCTACGACACCCTGTATCTCGCATTCGCCATCGCCGTGGGCGCGCGCGGTGTCGTGGTGTCCGACGCTGCGTTCGTCAAAGACATGCAGCGCCATCCAGATCAGGCGCTTGCAGCCATGCTGATCCCGCTCGACCAGTGGGCCGGTGAAAGCGGCGGCGCGTCCTGACGGCCGCCACGGCTGAGAACCCGCAGCGTGGCCAGGCGGGCAAGCTTCTGGGCCCAGTGCGTTACGACGACGGTGGACGCCGCTTGCCCCAGTTGCGGTGCGAAGGGCTGAAAACGGTCGGCAGCAACGGAATCGCGGTGTGAAACGCCTTCGTGTGATTGACCCGGCCTGTCTCCATTTCTAGCTTGCCCCCATGTCCGATACAGTTCGCAACACCGCAGACCCGCTCCCGAAGGCTTGGCCGTTCGAGGAGGCGGCCAAGGTTGCCGCCCGCGTGCAGGCCAGCGGCAAGGATGTCGCGCTGTTCGAGACGGGATACGGTCCCAGCGGCCTGCCCCACATCGGCACCTTCGGGGAGGTCGCGCGCACCACCTGGGTCCGCAACGCCTATACCGCGCTGACCGGCCGGCCCTCCCGCCTGCTGGCCTTCAGCGACGACATGGACGGGCTGCGCAAGGTGCCGGACAACGTGCCCAACCGGGACATGCTGGCGGCCTACATCGGCCAGCCGCTGACCCGCGTGCCCGACCCCTTCGGCACCCACCCCAGCTTCGGCGCCCACAACAACGCCCGGCTGCGCGCCTTCCTGGACAGCTTCGGCTTCGAGTACGAGTTCGCGTCCAGCACCGAATACTACGCCACCGGCCGCTTCGACGACGCCCTGCTGCGGGTGGCCGAGCGCCATGCCGAGATCGTCGCCACCATCCTGCCCACCTTGGGCAAGGACCGGCAGGCGACCTACTCGCCGTTCCTACCGATCCATCCCCGCACCGGCCAGGTGATGCAGGTCCGCATAGACGAGGTGGACGCAGGCGCCGGCACCGTGTCCTGGCAGGACCCGGCGGACGGCACGCGCCATACCACCCCCGTCACCGGCGGCGCCTGCAAGCTGCAATGGAAGGCCGACTGGGCCATGCGCTGGCACGCCCTGGGCGTGGACTACGAGATGTCCGGCAAGGACCTGATTGACAGCGTGAAGCTGTCCAGTCGGGTGTGTACCGTGCTGGGCAGCCCACCGCCCGTCAGCCTGACCTACGAGCTGTTCCTGGACGAGCACGCGCAGAAGATCAGCAAGAGCAAGGGCAACGGCCTATCCGTCGAGGAGTGGCTGACCTACGCCCCGCCCGAGAGCCTGGGCGGCTTCATGTATCACCAGCCCGGACGCGCCAAGCGGTTGTTCTTCGACGTGATCCCCCGGGCCGTGGACGACTACCTGGCCAACGCCGCCAAGCTGCCGGAGCAGGACGAGGCGACACGCCGGGCCAACCCGGCCTGGCACATCCTGGCCGGTCGCAACCAGGGCACTGCCGCCCCGGTCAGCTTCGGAATGCTGCTGAACCTGGCCAGCGTCGTGAACGCCGAGACGCCGGACATGCTGTGGGGCTTCCTGCGCCGCTACAGCCCGGACGCGGCACCCGGCGCCAGCCCGCTGTTCGACGCGCTGGTTGGCCACGCTATCGCCTACTACCAAGACTTCGTACGCCCGGCAAAGTCCTACCGCGCGCCCAGCCCGGTAGAGCGGGAAGCATTGGAGGACCTGGCTGCCGTGCTGGAGGCGTTGCCGCCGGGCCAGGCGCCGGAAGTGATCCAGGATGCCGTCTATGAGGTCGGCAAGCGGCACCCGCTGCCGGACCTGAAGGCGTGGTTCGGCTGCCTGTACCAAGTGCTGCTGGGCCAGGCGGAGGGGCCGCGCTTCGGCGGCTTCGTGGCCCTGTATGGCGCGGCCGAGACGGTGTCGCTGATCCGGGCGAGGCTCGCAGCCACCGTGACCGTTGCGGATGCTGCCTGATGCTGGCGGTCCTCAAGCGCATCGTGCGGCAAATCCCGGCGGTGCTCGGGTTGGCGCTGTTGTGCGGTGCCGTTTACGTGATCTGGAAGGAGTTCCGGGACCTCAAGATCGCGGACGTTCGGACCGCGCTGGCCGCCATCCCGCCCCGGGCGCTGCTGCTGTCCTTTGTTTGGACGATCCTATCCTACGGGGTGCTGACCTTCTACGACCGGCTTGGCACGATCTACGCCGGGCACAAGGTCAGCTACGGCCGGGTGTCGTTTGCGTCGTTCTGTGCCTATGCCCTGTCGCACAACCTTGGGTTCGCCGCGGTGTCAGGTGCCGCGGTGCGCTACCGCCTGTATTCCCACTGGGGGCTGACGCCGTTCGAAATCGCCAAGGTCGTGGCGTTCTGCAGCCTCACGTTCGGGCTGGGCGGGATGGTGCTGGGCGGCATCATCCTGTTCTTGGAGCCGGATGCGATCCCGATCCTCGGCAGCATCGTGCCGCGCTGGGCCATGTTCATGGTCGGGTTGCTGCTGTGGGCGGTGGTGGCGGCGTACGTCAGCCTGTCCCGCTTCGTCGGTACCATCCGCTTGTTCGGCCACTCCGTCACTCTGCCGGACTACCGCATGGCGGTGGTGCAGGTGGCGCTGGCAACGGTGGATGTGGCGGTGACGGCTGCCATCTTCTACGCGCTGCTGCCGGAAGCGCCGGGGCTGAGCTACCTTAGATTTTTGGGGGTCTATGTTGCGTCTTACACCGCGGGGCTGGCGGCCAACGTGCCCGGCGGCCTTGGCGTGTTCGATGTCGCCATGATCGAGGGGCTGAAGACCTACGCGCAGCCCTCGACCATCCTTGGTGCCCTCGTGGTGTTCCGCTTGTACTATTACATCATTCCATTGTTCCTGGCGGGCAGCCTGTTCGCCGGAAACGAAATCCTGCTGCGTGGCGGCGCGCTGGTGAAGGGCGTCGCCGGGCGGGGCGGCATGGCAGGAGTGCCGGACCCGGATGCACCCGCTGGCCCATCCCCGGGCACCAGGCCCATCAGCATCCAGCCGGTGAAGATAGGCGCGGCGCCGTCCGCTGTCTTGCAGTCGCTGAGCCGGTGGAGCGACCCGAGCCTAGCCATTGGCGCCTCGACCGGCGCGGTCGCCCTGTGCGGCGCGCTGCTGCTGGCGGTGGGGCTGCTGGACAACCGCCCGGACTTTTCCTGGATAGACCCGGATTTTGCGGATATCGCGGCCACCGCCGGGCAGTTCGTGCCGTCGCTGATCGGGGCGGCGCTGATCGTGCTGTCCGTGGGCCTGTCGCAGCGCGTCACCCTGGCATGGGGGGCGACCGTCCTGCTGCTGCTGCTCGGCGCGGGCTATATCGGCGCGCAGGGGGTCAACCTGTGGATCGCTGGCGTGCTGGTGCTGGCAGCCGTCCTGGTGGCGCCGTTCCGGGACGCCTACTACCGACACGCCCGGCTGCTGTCTGGGCCGCTGCGCATCGGCACGGCGCTGCCGCTGCTGGCGCTGCTGCTGTGCGTCACGACCCTCGCTGCGTTCGAGCCGCGGCTGCGCGGCCTATCGGAGAACAGTTGGCTGGAGGTCGTGCTGTCGCGCGACGTGCCCAACAGCCTGCGCCTGTCCGTCGCGCTGGCGGTGGGCCTGGCGCTGGTCGCGCTGTGGCGGCTGATCCGACCGAGCCACGTGCGCTGGCTTCCTTGGGCCGGGGAGGGCCGGGCACGCTACGCCGCCCTGGGCGCGATGCCCCCTGCCGAAGCGGACGGCATCGTGATGGGGGAGGCGGAGGACGCCGGCATCCCGTTCCGCCGCGTGGGCGGCGTGCTGCTCGGTCTCGGCGACCCGGCGGGCCTGGTCGGCGATCAGTCCTCGGCGGTGTGGAACCTGCGGGACCTGGCGGCGCAGGAGGGCATGGGCGCTGCGGTGTGGCGGGCCGGGACCGGGCTGCTGAAGGTCTATGCCGACCTGGGGATGACGGCGCTGCCGCTCGGGCCGGACGGGCTACCCCTGCCGCCGCGGGACGGCGTCGTTCCCATGGCGGGCCAATACCTGTGCTGCGTCGCGGAGCGGGACCTATCGCGGTTGCTGCCCTTGCTGCCCAGCCTGGCCGAAGCCGGCCTGGCCGACGCCGCGGAGTAGGCCAGCAGCGCGGGCGACGACATTGGAACAGGCCCACCCCAGCAGCGGTATTGCCACGACTTGCGTGACCGGACCGGACAACCAGGAGCGGGACAGTTGCCCCACCCTAAGGCCAGCCAGCAATCGGCAACGGACTTGCAAAACCGGCGGGCAGCTTACGTACGCCTCACAAGCCACCCCATTATCAGTTAGGGATCGCTATGCTTCTGGTTCTAACGTGCGCCGTGTTCTTGCTGGTGGTGATGCCGGCCGCCTTGCTCTGGCTTGGCCGCATGATCGAGGCGGGCACGGACGGGCGGACGCGCATCGCTGCTGCCCGGATGCGGCGGGCTACCGCACAGGGCACAAACGATCCGGACCGCGTGCCCTGGTTCCAGCGTCCGATGGCGCTGGCCTTCACTCGCTACAAGCGCCCGGAGACTGATGCGGCGGTGCGCCCGCTTGACCCACCGCCGCCGGTCGCGGCACCCAGCAAGCCATCTGTCGCCAGGTCGTGGCTGGACCGTCCATTGCAGCCCCTCTTTGGGCCATACTCAAACCGTCGGACGCCGCCCACCCCTTGATGCCGACGGATGCAGGAAGGATTTCCCTTCCTGCATCCGTTCGCAGGCTAGGTCTGCTCGGTGCGGTCGGGCGACTGCTGGGTTGCCGGGCTGCGGCGGCGCTCGGACATGAAGCCGTCGAACTCCGCCTTGTCACGGGCGCGGCGCAGGCGGTCCAGGTAGTCCACGAACTCGCGCTGCTCCTCCTCCAGGCGGCGCAGCGTATCGGCGCGGTAGTCGTCGAACGCCTTGTTGCCGCTTGGCCCGGCCGGTGCCGTCGCATCGGCACGCAGGTTGAACCACTTGCCCGGGTTGCCGGCGCGGCCGGTGGCGAGGGTCTTCAAGCGGCCGGTCCAGGCCAGGTAGCCCAGGGTAGCTAGGCCGAGCGGCCAAAACATCCAGAATGCCACCATCGTGGCCAGAACCCAGGCCGGCCGTCCGAACTCGTCCATACGCGACAACATGAGCGCCTCCTTGTGTATGTGAGGGATACTTACACCAGCCCGAGCTGATTTCCAGGGGTCCCGCGTGGCGGTCCGAAAATAAGTGTGCAGCCCGTCACCACGGGCGGCCGCTGTGAACAAACGGCCGCTGGCAGCCGTTCTCTCAATTGTCGCAAGTAGCCTATGGCGCAGTGGTCCAAAGACGAGGGCCGCCAGTGTTATGGCGGCCTTTCCCTTTGAGGACGCCCAACTGCCGGGGAGCATTCCGGAACACCGCTGGAGACCGCCTAGGGCTGGGAAGTGGTGCTCTCAGGCGTCCGTCAGGCCCAAAGAATGCAAGTAGATCAGCAGCCCCGCCTCCAGCAGGTCCTCCGCCGGCATCGGCAACAGCCCGGGGTTGGCGTTGCCGGTGACGAACAAGGACGCGATCCCGTGGGTTAGGGACCAGATGTGGAGCGCCACCATTTGCGCCGGTGGTGCCCGCTTGGCCCGTCCCGCCCCCGGCACGGCCCGCGCGCACGCGGCGTCCGCAGCCCGGCGCAGCACGGCGAAGGCGGTGTCCGACGCCTCCTGCACCGCCGGGTCTGTCCCGGTCATGCCCGATTCGCCGCCGGCCTCGAACATCGCGGCGTAGGCGGCTGGATCGCGCTTGGCAAAGGCGAGGTGCGCGCGCCCGCAACGCTCGATGGCGGTGACGGGATCGGGGCGCCCGCCGGCCCAGGCGGCCTCCAGGTCGGTTGCCAGCCGCTCGAAGCCGCGCCGGGCGACCTCGGCGATCAGGGCGTTGCGGTCGCGGAAGTGCCGGTAGGGTGCGGCGGGGCTGACACCCAGGGCACGGGCGATCTCGGCGATGGCCAGGCCCGCCAAGCCGCGCTGGCCGATCATGTCAACGGCCGCGGCGACCAGGGCCTCGCGCAGGTTGCCGTGGTGGTAGCTTCGCCGGGTGGAGTCGTCGTGCTTCATCGGACACCTCCCTTACATCGCCAGCCCCGGCCTGTCGCGCCTGCCGTGGTGATTACGCGAACTTGCCCGGTGCAGTCCGGCATTCCCGCGGTGCCGAACGCTTCATCGTCCGCATCGG
>Ga0209724_1004959_pt1 | contig 10320 bp, 10 predicted proteins | sample grotaG_FD_184143 | JGI IMG/M metagenome (GOLD analysis project Ga0209724, IMG submission 184143) | Glacier valley bacterial and archeal communities from Borup Fiord, Nunavut, Canada, to study Microbial Dark Matter (Phase II) -... | ecosystem: Environmental > Aquatic > Freshwater > Ice > Glacier ... | reverse complement strand
CGAGCCACACCTGACTCAGCTCGAAACCCAGACCCAACGGGTGCGTGCCCAGACCCTATTCCATTGGTGGCCCAGAACCACTTTACCGATTTAATCGGAATCCGTATCACACCCTCACTCGAGGTTTGCTCGAGCCAGTTCTACCATCGCCAAATCCACCCCATTTTGCTTCAAGACCCAACTGGCAAAGTCCGCTGGAGCGTCCCGCCTCAGCAAGCGCACCTGCACCATTTGGGCGCTCAAGGGGGAATGGAGTGGTCACGAGACCCGCGAGTTTAACGGAGGCTAGCTACCCCCCTTCCCTTACTCCCGTGGGATCGTCGCACTGAACGACCCACGCTCGAGCGTCCCAGGTATTGCTTGAGTGTCCTAACTGCAAAATAAAAAGCTGCAGGGTCCACAGCTTTTGCCTATGCTTGCCTCAGGATTTGCCAAGGCTTTAGGGTCTCGTAGCTCTTGGAAATCTCGTTAAGGACGGGTTAAAGGGCCAGGGCATCAAACGGCAAAGGGCGTCGCATCATTGCTCTATCTGGGTCCACCCGTGGCTCACGCGGGACGGCTTCCAGCCGCCCTCTCAACGCTCAACAACAAGGCCCTCGGACGCAGACCCCACAGAATCAAGATTGAACAGGCCAGCATGGCCAGAGCGACGCTCACAAAGCCAACCGACACCATAGCTTCCTGCCACGGCTGACCGCTAGAGCGTGCTCCGGTAATCGGTGTCTGCGATAGCGTCCCCAAGATGGCTGCCACCGTAGTCACAGCCCAATTAACAAATGTGCCGTACATCACGCTCCAGTACGCCGCAGCCGAAAGCCTCGAGGACAACCTGATGTGTCCCCAAATGGCCCCCAGGACCAAGAGGAAGGTTCCGTTCATGAGGCCCTCGAGGTGCGCGGCGAGTCCCATGCGCGGGTTGCTGAACTTCTGCTCGACGAGTCCGGTGAGCAAACCCAGCAAGAACAAGAGCATTCCACTCCAGAGTAATTGACGCCGTGTTTCTTCCATGATGCTCTCCTTTGGGTCAGACTCCAGGATTTGGGTGGACGTGAGACCCCTCTAGCCGCCGGGTCGTGCTCGAGTTCGGCGGGCCTCGAGACTCGCTCACATCGGGGCTTTGATTTCGAGCTTGAGGTTGTACTCCCACACCGTGAGAGAGTGCGACTTGCCACCGAAAGACTTACCCCCCATCTTGGTGACGGGCAGTTCAAGGTCGCTCGAAGCCAGACGGAGCAGGTTATCGGCGGTGCCAACCCAGATTTTGCCCGTGCTCTTAACGTTGTCCTTTGCGTAAGTCATGGCGTAAACCATCATCGGCACGCCGTTCAGGCTCGAGGGGCCAATCTGGGTCACGGTGCTCGAGGCGAGCGCTTCTTGGGTCAGGCGAGCGCCGCTTATCTGCGGGTTCAAGTCCATCTTCAACTTCCGCCACGCGCCCGCGCCCTGGCGCATGTAAGTGTCTTTGCCGACGACGATGCTCTCACCGCCGCCCCTCCTGTTGCTACTCTGCATATGGTAGCGGTCGGGCTTGACGAATTCCACGCTGAAGATATAGTCCGTGCCGCTGGCGTCGGTATTGGTCGTGCGGATGCGGTACGAGGTCTGCTGGTCGGCGGTCTTTTGGGCGCGCAGCAGGGCGTCTATCCCTGCGCTGTCCGCGCGGGCGGGCGGGGCGGCGAGGAGGGAGGTCAGGCCGAGGAGCACAAAAGCGAGGGCTGAGCGCATGTTCATGGGGTTACTCCAGATTTAGGCGGTGCGGGGGTGCGCGCTCGAGGCACGAGGTGAGGTCTGCGGTGGCCATAACTCGCTGAAGGGTCGCGTCAGGCTGAACCCGCTCTCAGTCCGACGGTTGATGTCAACACCGTCCAGAACATGCCTTATCTAGCTTGAAGATGGACGTGCTGAACGGTATCCGCTGTAGACTCGAGATGCGACCCCATAAAGGAATTCCAAATCAGTTGATGGACTTGAAATTGCTGAACACGAACTTGTAGGCGTCCGCGCTCTTCTCAAAAATCGCCTGGAACCGCGTCGGGTATAGCGTGGCCTGACCGATGCTCGAGGGCAGCGGGACGGGCAAGCTGAAGGTTCTGCGCTTCTCGAGCGTGGCGGTAGTAATCATCGGCTCGATGAACTGGTATCGGCCCTGGTAATAGCCGCCAATCATGACCTTCTCAAACTTCCCGTCCAGAAACACGCCGGGGCCTTTGAACTCGGTCACTGGCTCGGAGTGAAAGCCCATCAAGGGTACGCAGAACTGTCCGGCGGGCGCGTTCGGTGGCACCGGCGGCAGCCAACCGGCGGCGACGGCTCTCGGGTCGCCCTGCGCCAGGTTCTTGCAGTCAATGGCGGCGGCTTGCGCGGCATCGAGGGTAAAGAAGTGAAAGTCCCAGTGCGGCACACCGTAGCGCGCCAGGGGTTCGTGACCCTCGGGGTTCCAGAACATACTCAGGTGATTGAGAAACGTGGTCTTGCGGACGATGGCCGGGAACTCGAGCACCGCGTCGGCTTTCATGGTCATCGGTTTGGAGGTGTCCATCGTGGTCGGCGCGTTCTGAAACACCGACATCGGCACGGTCACGCTGGCCTCGAGCACCTTGCCTTTCGCGTCGAGCCGGGCGTCACTGGTGAGCGTGCCGCCGTAAAGGGTCACTTCCGGGTTGCAGCTCGAGGTCTGGGCGTGGGTGGCGGTGAAGGCTAGGGTTCCGGCGGTAACAGCGAGCGCGGCGCTCAGGGCGTACTTGCGGGTGTTGGCGTTATTCATGAGTGTTGCTCCTGGGGGCTGTTTGCAGTCGTGCTGAACGACGAAAACAGCTTGAACGAGAGGTCGTTGGCCGATGGTGTGTAGCGGTTGTCCGGGGCGGTTTAACCATTGATATGTGCATGTATGGCGAGGGCGAGGTGCTGCCGCTCGAGCGTCCTGCTGCGAAAGCCAAAGCGCTCAGTCGGGATAGAAGGTGGCCGTCAGGGTGCCGTGGAACGAAACCCGGCGTGCGGCGAGGTCGTCCGTTCCGTCGGTAAAGACAGTCTTGTTTTGGGCCTCAGCGTAGATGGTCTTGCTGCCTGCGCCCACGTTGTAGACGCGCTTGTGGACGAAGGGACCCGATTCTTTGAGCGTGACACTTTGAAAGCCCCCGGACTTGGAAGTGTCGCTGCTGGCCAGTAGGAGTAGATGGCGAAATGGGCGGAGGGTCCCGACCCCAGTGAAGCTCACTTCCACCCTTCCAGTGCTAGGAATCTGGAGGGTCACGGACTCCAGGTCCATCGGCCCTACGTCCGGGATGATGGTGGCCTCAGCGATGTTGACCGACACGGTGACGGTCTTGGTCTTGGGTACAGGTGCGGGCGTGCCTCCTCCCCCGCAGGCGCTCAGCAAGAGGGCGCTCGAGAGGGCGAGGGTGAAGAGCGGCTTGAACATGGGGGACCTCGGTTTGGAAAAAGTGCGGGACGGGCGTTTAGAGCGTTTTGCACCAAGACCCCGCCGGGAAATGCTTTGAAAGGCAGGCTTCATGCCGCCGCCACTGCACCTCGAGCGGCTATTTGGTGCAGTCCAGATGCACCCGGAAGCTGGGACTCGCGCTCGAGAAGGCCGCACCTAGGGCTTTCAGGTTGTCAGCAACGCCTTTGGGGTCCACCTCGAGCAGAAACTTGACCGGGGCTTTAATGTCGCTGGGGGGCGTGCCGTAGGGGTAATAGAACTTGAAGACTTGAATGGCCACGCCGCCCGGAGTCAGGCTGCCAAAAAAGCGGTCGAGTCCGTAAGGGTCGGCGTCAATGCTGGTGGCGTCGGCGAAGGCAATTTGCTTGGCGGTACCGTTCATGCCTGCCATACCCGTGTCCAGCGTGGCCTTGCTGCCGTTTCGCAACTCTAAGGTCATGCCCCAGCCGGGGGCCATCGGGTCGCCGTCTTTGGTGATGCGCTCGAGCTTGGTCACTTTGATGCGCCAAATTCCGTTGAACAGGTACTCGTTCATGCAGCCCTCGAGCGAGGCCCGCTGGTTGCTGCCGCCCGCCGTGACCGCCTGGGCGGTGTTAGCTTGGGCCGAGCCAATCGAGAGCGTGCCGCCCTGCACGGTGTAGGGGATGTTCAGCTTTTGCAAAACCGCGAGCGGGATGTAGGTTTGGCCGTTCACGGTGGCGGTGTTCAGGCCGGAGGGCTGGCCGCCAATGACCACTTTGAGGGCGCTGGAGGCGGCCAGGGCGAGGCTGGAGAGCACGAGTGTGGAGAGCAGAATTTTTTTCATGGAAACCTCGAGGGGTGGAGTGGGCGCTTAAGGGCTTACTTAGAGCGGGTCAGGTTCACCCGAAAGCTAGGCGTGGGAGTGCTGTAAGCCAGCAAGGTGGCCTGTAGATACCCGGCGGTGAGGCGCGTGGGGTCGAACTGCATCAGCAACTTGGCCGGACGGGGCACGCTCGAGGCGGGCGGGCGTTCGGGGCGTGAAACTCGAGCGGGCAGGGGGTTCCCGCGCCTTAAACGGGTTCCGGGTAGATGAACTTTTCCTCGTCATGGTGCTCCTCGAAGCTCAGGGTGTTGCCGCCCGGTTGCACCCGGTGGATGGACTCGAGTCCGATGTTGCAGGCGCTCAGCAGGGCGCTCGAGAGGGAGAGCAGTGCGATGGGGGATTTCATGACCTCACCTCGAGAAAGCGTCTGGGGAAAAGCAGCGCTCAGCGCTCGAGCAGCCGCCCGAAGGCGATGGGCGTGGCTTCCTCTTTCCTCGACAGCCCGCCGCGCCAGTGGTAAGCCAGCGCCTGACCCGCCGCATCGGTCAGGATGCCGATGGTGCCGATGCCCAGCCCGCGCCCGCTCTGACCCTGCGCCCTCGAGTCCTGGGCGTGCGGCGAGGTGGTCGAGTCGAGCACCTCTACCAGCACCTCCTGCGGGTCTCGAGGGTTGAGCGCCGCTCGGGCGCGCACCAACATGACGTGTCCGGTGTTGTTCGAGTCGTTGTCGGGCGGGCGCAGCCAGCTCACCAGGTCGCCCGGTTTCAGGTCAGTGGCCTTGCCGATGGGTTCCCAGTGCGCGGTCTTGCCGGTCAATCTCGAGCCGGTCAAGCTCGAGCCGGTCAAGCTCGAGCCGGTCAAGCTCGAGAAGAAGTTGTAAAAATCCTGGGCAAGCGGGCGCTTGGCGCTGGCTTTCGAGATGGGCAGCTCCTTGTAAGCGGCGGGGGCCACCTTTTTCAGCGCGTAGTCCACAAAGCCCGAGCAGTCGTAGTCAAATTGCCCCGAGGGTTCGTCCACCTGGGTCTTGTGTTGATAGCTCGAGGTCCACATCAGACTCAGCTCGCGCTGGCCCTCCTCGAGCAACAGCGAGGCGCTGGGTGGGGTCTGGGCCAGGACGAGGCCGGAGAGCAGGATTCCGGCGAGAAGAATACGTTTCATGCTTTCACCTCGAGCGTTCTTGGGAAGGATTTTCGGAGAGGCGCGCTCGAGTCAACCTTGAGACCGGCTCGAGTGCCCTGGCTGCGGCTCACCTTCAGCCCCACCCGAGCACTCGAGCGGGAAGAGGCCGTGAAAAGTTGAGGTTGAGCCGACTCGAGTGAGGATTCAGTCTCTCAGACCGAAGCGCTGTTTCACGCTGGCGTAGGACAAATCGTTCAGGCCATACCACGCCCTCGCCCGCTCGAGGGGAGTGGAGAGGCTCGAGAGCGTGGGTTTGGATTTGGGCGTGGCGCTGAGAACGGGGATGAGCACGTAACGATACATGGTTTGGTACTTGCCATTACTATAAAACGCGTCTGTTTGAGAGGGGTCTGGACACTCTGACGGACTTGTGAAACCATCTCCGCTAGTATTTAAACTCAAGTATAATTGGTTCAAAACACTTGGCAAATAAGCTAAAAGCATAGAGCTTGGAGCGATTATTGGAAGGGTGTAAACATTATCGTTTGGAAGTTTAAAGTAGACCAGAATAATCCCATTTCGATATGCGGGTTCGGATAACTTATCGTTAATTTCGAGTCGACCCAAGTAAACACAAACGGTTTTACCAGATGCACTTGATAGACCCAAGAAAAGGGGTTTGGCCACCTGCCAGTCTGAAAATACTGCTCCAGTAAATCCAGGGCCGGGAGGTCCCACCGGGCCGGAGTTGCCCGTACCTCCCGGTGTGCCGGGTGTACCGGGCGCTCCAGGGGTTCCCGGCGCTCCAGGGGTTCCCGGCGCTCCAGGGGTTCCGGGCGCGCCCAAGTTTCCCGGCGTACCCGTGTCGCCCTTTCCACCCGCCGCGCCAGGGGTTCCCGGCGTGCCGAGGTCGCCCGTGTTGCCTTTTACTCCGTTGATTCCGTTGGTTCCATTGGTGCCGTCGGTTCCGGCAGGTCCCTGCGGTCCGGTGCAGGCGGCGAGCAATAGTGCGCTCGAGAGGGCCAGTACAGCAAGTCGGGTGAGCATGGTTTTTCCTCCAATTCCTGGAATACAAATTCTTGCGGCGCACTCGAACATCGCCGCCTCGAGCCACTTCTCAAGGTCTTCAACCGCGCTAGGTCCCTGGCAAATGCGTGACCACCGCGTGGGGTCCCAGCGCCTGCCCACACTGGACGCAGAAGTGAGCGTAGGGATTCAGGATGCGCGCCCCGCAGTGTGGACAGCGCTCGAGCAACTTTTCCCCATCGTTGGGGCAGTGCAGTTCTCCGCTCTCGAGCGGAACCGCTCTAAAGCACCGGGGACACAGTTTGTAGGCCACTGATGCCATTGACATGCCAAGCCCTCCCTACGCAGCACAGTGTGCAGGGTGTGGGGTGACTCGCAGGAGGCTTCTCGAGTCTCTTATGCAGGTACAGAGGTCCCGAGAAAGTCGCTCCAGGTCAGGGGTAGGGTTTCGCCCACCTCGAGCAGCCGAACGCGGCCCTTTTGGTATTCTCGAGCGAGGCTTTTGTAATTACCACCCGTTTTGAGGGCCTCGCACAGCAATTTCAAACTCTCCAGACCGTAGGGATTCATCTCGCACAGGATTCGGGCGACGCGGGTCGCTTCCTGTGGGTCTCGCTCGAGTTCGCTCCTAGCGGCAACTTCGAGGGCCAGACTCAGGGTCTCGCAGACCGCGCCGTCCTCGAGTGGAATGTACACCCCGCGCCACAGCCGGGTCTGGCCGCTTTTGAGGAAGTCTTCGGCGTCGCTCGAGACCGCGCCCAGCGCGTAGCCCCCCGGCATGGTGAGGATGATTCCCGACCCGCAGTGAATGCGGGTTTTGGACACCGCTCCCTTGAGCGAGGTGAGCGCAGAGTCCTCGGACTCATCCGGGTAGAGCGCGCTCAGCAGCTCGAGGGTGCTCACCTCCCCCTTGCCGGAGAGCCTAGCCTCCAGTAGCACTCTCAGCAGCTCCTGGCGCTTGCCGCCGCGTATACTCTGGCCGCCCAGCAGCAGCGGACCGAGCACCTCGAGCCGCTCGGGGTGGGCTTGAACCGGGGTGATGGCTTCGCTCGAGGCGAGTTCGGGAAAGTAGCGCCGAACCAGGTTTGCGCCGTGGTGCAACCCTCTGACCTCGAACCACTGTAGCCGCGCCCTGGCCGACTCGAGGTTGTGGCCCAGTCGGTCGCCCTCGAGCGCGTAAATCTGGGCGTCGGGCGCAAAGCCCTTCTCGAGCGCCAGCGCAGAGGCCCGCGCATAGCGGGACTGCGCCTCCCCACCCTCGCCCCGAGCCTCCAGCGCGGCGGCAAAGGTGCCCTCCACCACGAACTCGAGCTGGTCGGAGGCGTCGCCCGCGATGAGCGCAGCCCGCTTTGCTAGCACCTCGGCCCGCGCAGGGTCGCCCCAGCGGGCCTCCACCAGCGCGGCCACCGCGTAGGTGTGGGCGGTCATCTTCACCCCTTCACCCAGCGCTTCGGCGTCGCGCAGCCCGTGGTGCGCGAACTTCTGGGCCAGCGCCCTTGCACTGGCGTGGTCCCAGGCCAGGTAGAGCTTGACAAAGGCGCACTCCACCGCCAGCAGGTAAGCCGAAGGACCAAGTGGGCGCAGCCCTTCCCAGCACTCGAGCAGTTTAGTTTCCGCATCAAAATACTCGCCGCCGATTAAGTGCGAGTCCACCACCACCAGTTGTGCGTTCATAGCCCATGTGCGTTCACCCACCCGCAGGTAAGCGTCCACCGCTTCCTGGGCCGCCACCCGCCGCTCCGGGTAGCGCTCGGTGCGCTCGAGGTTGAGCGCGTAGTTTTGCAGCGAGGCTGCCAGAATCAGAAACAGGCCGTGCTCACGCGCCAGCGCGATGGCCTCGCGCTGGGCCAGCTCTGCCTCCTCGAGATTTCCTATGAAGGTGTGGGCCATGCCCAGCACGTTGAGCAGGCGGATTTTGAGCGGCGGGGTCAATTCGGGCTGCGCGAGCGCCACTTCCGCCTGGACCACCGCCTCGGCGAAGCGCCCGGTCTGGGCCAGACTGGCCGCTACGTAGTACGCCGAAGCCGCGTCGGGTGGGGCAGATTTAAGCTCCGCCCAGCGCTCGAGCGCCCCGACGAAATCACCGCAGGCCATATGAAAGCCCAGGCGCGCCCGAAGAACTTCGGGGCCGCGCCGCAGCTCTTCGGGAAGCCGCTCGAGCAGCGGTTCGGCGTCCTGTACCCGGCGGCTCGCGCTCACCCGCTTGCCTGCCAGCGCCAGGGTCGCCCCCAGATGCCCTGGCAGCTCGAGCACGGCCAACTCGGCCAGCCGCAGCGACTGAGTGGTTTGGTTCCCCTCGAGCAAACTCGCAGCCTCGAGCGCCAGTTCCCCCCGCTCGGTTCCCCTGGCCCACTCCACCGCCTGAGCTAGAAAGCGCCCCGCTCGAGCCGGGTCCCCGCGCACTTTGGCACTTGCAGCGGCCTTTCTGAGCAGCTCGAGTGCCTTTTCGCTTTCCAGCCCCGCTTCTGGCACAAACGAAGCCGCTGCCTCGACATCCACACCTTCCAGGGCCTCGAGCGCCGCGCTCGAGAGGTGCTGCCTGCGCCCAGGACTCAGATTTTTCAGGGTCATCTCGCGGTAGAGCGGGTGGGCGAAGCCTGAACCTTTGAACACCCCTCGAGCCTGCAAATGGCGCAAAGCCGCTTGAAACTGCATTCCCTCCAGACCCGAGACCGCACCCAGCAAGCCTTCCTCCGCGTCGGGCAGCAGGGCCAGGACCTCGAGCGCCGCCTGGGTCTCATGGGAAGGAGCCGCCTCGAGCAAAGTCCGTTCGATGAGCGCTTCCACCGACACCGGAACCATCGCCTCGAGCGGTTCGCGCCAGTGCCAGCGCTGCCCGTCAGACCAAGCAAAGCCCGCCCTGGAGAGCGAGCGAAAGAACTCGAGGGTATAGAGCGGATTGCCCGCCGCTTTGCCATAAATCCACTCCAGGGCCTCGGGGGGCAGCGCGGTGTGGACCTCGCCCTCGAGCAATTCCCGGCTCTGAATCGGGGAAAGCCGCTCGAGGGCCAGAATTTCAAACGGCGCAGGTGCAACGGTGCGGCTGCTCGAGAGCAGAGCCACGCCGCGCAGATGGCCTACCCGCTCGGCCAGCCGGGTCAGGGCCTCGAGCTGGTCGGGCGCAGCCTCGTGCAGGTCTTCAAAGTAGAGCACGAAGGGGGCCAACGCGGCCAGTAGGGTACACAGCGCGTCCAAGACCCCATTCGGCTCGAGGGTCTCCCTTCTTTTCAGACGCTCCAAAGTGCCCTCGAGCAGGGCTGGACACTTTTTAGGGCGCGGCAGAGCAGAGAGCACGCTCGAGAGCGGACGGGTGGCCGGGGTACTGAAACTGGCGCTCGAGCCGCCCTTGAGCAGTGCCCTGGCGGTGAAGCTCTTGCCGATGCCTGCTTCACCCTGCAAGGTCAGCGCAAAACCGGGACGGCGAGCCGCCAGACCGCTCAGCCGACGGGCCAGGAGGGACAGAGGGTCTGTGTGCATGGGTACAGTTTAACCGCTCGAGCGTATCCCTGAACCCGCGCAAGCCCTCGAGCACAGTGCGGTCGTGTGCTCTCCCAGCGTTCGAGGACTCTCGGTGTGGTCATCCCAGGTCAGAATTTTGAGCCAGGGGAATATCTTCCTCGAGGTGGCTGAGCCTGTCCTAGGCGGTCATCTGGGTCCAGACGCAGTGCATCTCTGCCTTGAGCTAGGGAGTGTACTCCTCTCGCTTGATGCGGGCCAGCCGCTCACAGCGAATCTCAGTTTCGTCGAGCCGTTTGAAATGGCCGACCGCCTTGCGCTTGAGTAGCACAGTTAAAGCATTTTGCGGAAGTACCCCACCAGGGCGAAAAACTTCCCGACCAAAGGGAGTGGCAGCGGTCTGGCCCGTGAGGTGCCGTTCAGACCAAGACACAGGAAGGCGTTTTTCACGAAAGCGGACAGGCGGTCTGGCCCGAAAGGCGAGCAGGCCCGGAAG
>Ga0209724_1004954_pt1 | contig 10325 bp, 12 predicted proteins | sample grotaG_FD_184143 | JGI IMG/M metagenome (GOLD analysis project Ga0209724, IMG submission 184143) | Glacier valley bacterial and archeal communities from Borup Fiord, Nunavut, Canada, to study Microbial Dark Matter (Phase II) -... | ecosystem: Environmental > Aquatic > Freshwater > Ice > Glacier ... | reverse complement strand
TAAGCGCCCTGCCCTCCACGTTTCCCTTTCGGACTCCGCCCATGAACAAGAAAAGCACCGCCGACACGCTGGCGGACCTCGCGGACGGCCGCATTGAGGCCTGCATCGACGCCTGCCAAGACATCGACACGGAAACGCTGCAGCAACTTGGCGAAGGCTCGTTCGCTCTGCTGCGCGAGCGGCTGACCCGGTATCAGGAATTCGCGCACCGCCTGCACGGCGTGCTCTCGGGCATGCAAGAGCGCAGCGGCCAGCCCACACGGCTCGCCAGCGCGCTACTGGCGTCGTTCCGTGCCGAAGCGGCCTTCCTCCTCCATCAAGAAACCCAGCCGGAGCAGCGTCATGCAAACCACTGATGTTGTGAAGTCGCTCAGCGTCGACAACCTGGTCAACCAGCGCGCAGCAGTCATCGACCGCCTCGGCCAAGCCGTCTCGCTCATCCGCGAGGCTTCCGCCATCGCTGCGGCCGGCCACCTTGGCATGCCGCGCCTTCTCGTCTCCACGGGCTTCGGGCGCGGCTCGAGTGAGCGTGCCATCGCGGACGCTCGCATCGGCACGCGCCGCGACGGCTCGACGTGGGACCACGACGCGGACGACCGCGCCGACGTGGACAAGATCATCCGCTTGGGCGTCGATGCCGCGGCGTGGCAGTACCTCATGCATGAGAGTGGCCTGCGCTCGCTCATGGATGCGAAGGCACGGGCCGACTGGGACAAGTCGATCAGCGAAGGCGACATCCCCGAGCTGACGGACGCGAACATCCGTTTGACGTTCCGCATGCTCCACGACGCACGAGGCGAACTCTTTGAGCGTGGCGTCATCGCTTGCTTCAAGTCGCTGGCGTGGAGCTACAAGACCAACCTGCCGCAGAAGTTCGGCAAGCGCATCGTCATCACGTACATCCGCAACTCGGTGTCGGGCGGCAAGTGGGGCGGCGGCAGCGGGAGCCTAGGCCACGTCAATCACGGCCGCTGCGACGTCCTGGACGACCTGTCGCGCGTGTTCTCGGTGCTCGACGGGAAGCCCGAGGCCGATCATCGTTCCGGCTGGTACAGCCGGCTCAACGCGTGCGCCAAGGTTGGCGATCCAGATGCGGCCGACGACTTCCTGTCGGTGCGCAGCTATCGCAACGGCAGCGGTCACGTCACGTTCAAACGCCCCGAGCTGGTCGACGAACTCAACCGCATCGTCGCGCGCCACTATCCCGGCTGCCTGCCGGAGCCGAAATGACAAGCGCCGCTATCGCGCCGCCGGCGCTCGTCGAGCAGCTGGGCCTCTTCTGCCAGCGCTGGAGTCGCCGGCGAGCCAGCTACCGACCGGCCGGCGAGATCTTCGATCCGCGCTTCGTGAGCGTCGAGCCGATCAGCGAGCAGGATGCCAAGGCCTTCGTGCTGCGCGAGCACTACTCGGGCAGCTACCCCGCCGCCCGCTTCCGCGCGGGCGTTCTCGTCAAAGAGCCGTTTAGGCGCGAGCGCCTCGCCGGCGTCGGCGTCTTCTCCGTGCCGATGAACCAGAAGGTCGTGCCAGCGTACTTTGCCGGGCTCGATGCGAGCCGCGGTGTGGAGCTTGGACGCTTTGTCCTAGACGACACGATTGCCTCGAACGGCGAGTCTTGGTGCATCGCGCGCATGCATCGATTGCTCAAGGCGGCACTGCCTCAGGTTCGCGGCGTGCTCGCCTACTGCGATCCCATCGAGCGCCGCGACGAGAACGGCTCAGTCGTCAAGCGCGGTCACGTGGGCACGATCTACAAGGCGACGAACGCGATCTATCGCGGCACGTCCAGCGCTCGCACTCTCTGGATGACTCCATCCGGTGTGAGCCTGGCCGACCGACTGCTGTCGAAGGTTCGCCTCTCGGAGTCGGGCGAGCGCTATGCGGTCGAGCGCCTGGCTGCGCTCGGCGCACCGCGCCGGATGCCGCACGAGGCCGGCGCGAGCTACGTCGCGAGGCTGAAGTCGGAGCAGTGGCTACAGCCGGTGCGCCATCCCGGCAACCTCGCGTTCACGTGGCAGCTCTGAGAGCCGGCCGCGGGCCGGTCGGTTTGCGATCGCTGATCGTGAAGCTAATCGGCGCGCGTCGTTACGCGCGAGTCACTGACAAAAGAGATGCATTGCCTGTGATCGGACACCGTATCACGCCGTTCTTGCGGTCAAGGCCTGTGCGCAGCGCAAGCGCCGTGCTCGCAAGCGCGCTCACGCGCGGCCTGGACTGCTGCGCTGCGACGTGAGCTCTTTGGGCTGTAGGCAATGTCGCCTGCTGACCTTGAGGACATCGTCATGAACACTGTTCAATCCGACGCGTTTGATTCCGCAGCTCACACCCAGATCACGGCTACGTTGGTTCCGGACAACTATCGGTTGGCCTTCCTGCCGCGTCACTTCCCGCGCTACTTCATGCAGGCGGAGTCAGCCGTCTTTGGACACATGAGCAACCTCTGCCCGCACTACACAGGCGGCTACTGGGAGTTTTTCGATCTAACCAACGGCGGCTGCTACCTGGCGCCGCGCGGTGGCGCTTACGCGCTCCTCGCGCCGAACGGCTTCGAGGCCACGGTAAGCGGTGACGTCGCCGGGCTGATCGCGAGCTTGTATGCGTTCAGCCACCTAGCGTTCAAGTACCAAGCCACGGACGTCTTCTCGGAGCGGTATCACCAGCTTCGGGAGTTCGCGCTCGAGCATGCGGAGTCGCGGGTCATTCTGACGGCTATCGACTGACGCCCGTACGCCTTGGCCGGCTTCTAAGCCGGTCGGCATGACGGCTGCGGTCCGTCATGCCATGTTCGATACTGCGGAAATGGCCATCCCTACAAAGACTCCTGGCGTCGACTTCCAAGAGGTCTTGGAGAAGATAAGGACTCGGATCAAAAGCCGAGGAGAAATACCCCAAGTCCGGAACCTGATTACCGATACGTCAATCGGCCTTCTGAACGTTGAAGCGGCATCCCTATACGACGACAACAAGCGCGTTGTTCGTTTCTATGGCGGCATGATCCATCTACATCCGCAAGCATATTTCACTATCAAAAAACCCGGCAAGAAGACAAAGGATCGGGACACTAACCGGGAGCTTGGGGACTTCCTTGTGGTCGCCGTTTTCTCGGAGTTGGACGGATCCGGGGATCATGTAATCAAGCGAAAGAGGTCCTGCTTAATTCAGGCGAAGACAAGCGACGTCAAAGGAGGCGCAACGATGTTTGACTTCGATCCGGCAGTCGTTAATACCCCGGTGGGAACCGATCCCGAACAGTTCTATCTTTTGAATCGACTGCCGACCTTTACGCTCGTAAAAGATGGTTCGGAAAGCTATTCGCTGAGGACCTTCAACAACAAAACGCTCCGGCCATTGGCCAAGTACTGCTATATCTGGAATGGGTCGGACGGCAAAGCTCCCGATCCCTGGGAAAGCTCTTGGCAATGCGCTAAGCCAGTCACTTCGGCGAAAGCGGACTATGCCTTGGGCAGGCTGCTTGCTGATTTGATCGACGGCAGCCCGAACGTCGGAGTGGACTTCTTTCCAGAAGCATCCTCAGCGCCAAATGACTGGGAAAGGTTGATGGCCTACCTTACGGAGCATTGCTCAACCCACGAGTGGGGCAAGGTCAAAAAGCTGGCTGATCCGGCTGGCGTATCGTTTATGAGTCGAGTCACGGCGTATGCGACATTGCAGCAGCACGCCCGTGCCATCGACGACCTCCCGTACGTGCATTACTTTGGTGGTGAGCGCCCCAAATCGTCCTGGCCCGCCGGTTTGACTCCGGACGGCATGCCGGTCCTAATTATTTCGGTAGCGTCCTTTGAAAAGGATAAAGGCGTTGAGCCGGTTACTTCCGAGGCACGACGAATCGCCATTTCAAAGGCGATTGATATCTTGAGATGCGCTTAGGCATCGGCTTTGCTGAGGACTCGTGCGCCTTTAAAGCTCGCATGCCGTACAAGCCCATCAGGCGTCAGCTCCTGAAACGCCACGTCGACGATGAGCCGTGGCTCCACCCAGCGCTCGGTTCCGGCTTTTCGGCGCGACCACCTGCCTGGCGCATGCGCGCCCTTGAACGGCGAGATCGGCGTCTCGATGACGGCCAGCAGCTCTTTCAGCTGTCGCGCCGTCGCTGAGTCCCATCCGGTGCCGACGCTGCCGGCGGGGATCAAGTCGCCTGACGCGTCGTAGACGCCCAGGAGCAAGCTGCCCACTTCGTGGCTTGCCTTATCGCGCTCGGTGAACCCACCGACCACGAACTCACGACGCTGGTTGCACTTGAGCTTCAGCCAGGCCTTCGATCGCGTCGCTAAATAGGGCGCATCGAGCTTCTTCGCGATGAGGCCTTCCAGCCCCATCGCGCACGCTGAGCGCAAGGCCGTCCCTCCATCCGCGTCGAATGCTTCGCTCACGCGAACGCGTGAGCCGGAATGCGTCGCGAGCAGCTCTCGCAGTCTTGCTGAGCGCTCCGACTGCGGCCGAGGCCGCAGTCGGAGCCGTCGACGAAAAGGACGTCAAACGCGAAGTAGACGATCGACTGCTCGCGCGAGTGATCGAACGCGTTCTGCAACGCGTTGAAGTCCGGCACGCCCTTGTCATTGAGCACGACGGCTTCCCCATCCAACCATGCGTTGCCGACCTGCAGGGTCGCGAGTTCGTCGGCGAGACCGCGAATCTTGTCGGTCCAGTCGTTGCCGTTGCGGGTGAACAGGCGCACTTCCCCGCCCTCGAGCCGCGCAAGCAAGCGGTAGCCGTCGAACTTGATCTCATAGATCCAGCCGGCACCAGACGGCACTTTCGCCAGGGTTGCAAGCTGGGGAGACATCTCGGCCGGCGCCGGCGCCGATACCGCCAGCGGTAGAGCTGGTTTGGCGGTCGACCGCTTTCTGCTGGGCATGGACATCAGTGTGTCGCAGACCGCGACCAGGGCGGGCGGGCGCTCTTCAAGGAAGAGCCGCTGTGCCAGCCGCTCCCCCTTGGCCGCTCGGCAGATCTCCCTCAACAAACCGCACCCGACTAACTGTCCGGCGCCAAGGCAAGAGACATCAAGCAGCGCCGCTGCGCGGCGGTGAATCGCTCACCCCTCTTGGGTTCGCGCGTGTCGGTGATGGCGTGGGAAGCGCGGTCGTCGTGCTCCTGGCTTTCTGACGTGGTGGATCGCCCTTCGGTCCGTCTCTTTTCGACGCATAGCGCCCACCCGTCAGGCCGCCAGGGTGAAGGCGTTGCCCACGTGCTCACCCGTTCGGTGCTCGCCTTCGGCTCCGCTCCGCATGCGGCCTCCGCGCGCGCCCTGTCGTCCTGCCAGGCGGTCGCTCTTCATGCGTCGAGACGGCTCCGAAGAGCAACTTTCCCCACCACGACAGAGAAGGAAATAGCCATGAGCACTTTGACCACCCACGCCACCACCGCCACGAACGAAGCGCCGTTCCTCGCCCCCGAGACTCACCAAAGAGCCACGGGGCAAAGCCAAGACCAAGCGACGCAGGGGCAAGAGAACGCAGACGAGCAGGAGAGCGACCTCCGGTTCATTCCGCTCAACAAGCTGGTGCCCTCCCCCTTGAACGTGCGCAAGACTGGCACGGACATCGAGGAGTTGGCCATGCTGATCGACGCTCATGGCCTGCTCCAGTCGCTGGTAGTTATCGAGCACTTCACCAAGCAGAAGAAGGCGACCGACCAGTTCGAGGTGGTCGCAGGCGGGCGCCGTCTACGAGCGCTTCGCAAACTCGCCGAACTCGGCAAGATCAGCAAGACCGAGGAGATTCTCTGCAAGCTCACCACACGTGAGCAGGCCGTCGCCGTCAGCACGGCCGAGAACAGCGGACGGGAGGCGATGAGCACCGCTGACCTGATCCAAGCCTTCCGCGACATGGTCGCAGCCGGTGCCACTGTCGAGGAAGTCGCCATCAGCTTCGGCATTACGCCGCTCACCGTGACGCGCCGGCTCAAGCTGGCCAACGTGTCACCGAGGCTCTTCGAGCAGTTCCGGCAAGGTGAAGTCTCGATGGATCAGATGATGGCCTTGAGCATCAGTGACGACCACGAGGCGCAGGAGCGGGTCTGGGACTCGATGAGCAGCTACGAGCGTCACGCGAGCAACCTGCGGCGGCAGCTTCTCGGGCGGGAGATCGACGCGGCGCGTGATCCGGTCGCGCAGTTCGTCGGCGTCGAGAACTACGAGGCGGCGGGCGGGATCATCACCCGCGACCTGTTCGATGAGGACGAGAACGCAGGCTACATCGTCAACGCGGACCTGCTGTACCGGCTCGCGAAGGACAAGCTCGACGCCGAAGCCGCCAAGCTCCAGAAGGAAGGCTGGAAGTGGATCGAGACGCGAACCTCGTTCGACTACAGCGAGCGGCACGCATTCTCCGAGGCACCGATGGGCATGCGTGAACCGACCGAGAAAGAGCAGGCCAAGCTCGATGCGCTGGCCAAGGAGCAGAGCGAGGGCGAGGCGGCACTGGAAGCGCTCTACGACAGCGCCGAGGACGACATCGATCAGAAGGTCGCGGACGATCTTGAGCGGGCCGTGGACAAGGCCATGCGCGAGACGGACAAGCTGCACGCCAAGATGAGGCGCTACGACCCGGATGTGCTGGCAATCGCCGGTGCGGTCGTGACCATCGACCACGGCGGTAAGAGCCTCGTCTATCGCGGGCTGGTGAAGCCGGAGGATCGCAAGGAAGCGAAGAAGGTGACGGCCAAGGCAAAGGCGTCCGGCCAGGACGGCGACGACGCCGACCCGGCTGCGGCAGGTGCTGCCCTTAGCGAGTCGCTCCACCGCAAGCTCACCGCGCATCGCACCAAAGCGCTGCAGGTTCTGATGGCCGACAACACCCACGTGGCGCTAGCGGCGGTCGTTCATGTTTTGTTGCAGCAGGTCGTGATCGAGCGCAGCTACAGGACGGACTCGGCACTGTCGATCCGCGCCAACGACAGCGAGAGCGCCCTCGGTCAGTTCGCCGACGATATGGAAGGGTCCAAGGCCGACGAGGCGATGAAGGGCCGGCTCGACAACTGGCGCGAGCGCATCCCCGGCGACTCCGACAAGCTGCTGCCGTGGCTGATCGGCCAGGACGACGGATCGCTGATGGAGCTTCTGGCTCTCTGCGCGGCGCAGTCCCTGAACGCCGTGACGGCCAGCGCGCAGGCGCACGCAGCCGATGCCATCGCGGAGGCTGTGGGGCTCGATATGGCCGACTGGTGGACGGCCACCGGCACGAGCTACCTAGCGCAGGTGCCGAAGGCGCGGATCGCCGATGCCGTCGCCGAGGCGGTGTCGAGCGAAGCAGCCCTGTCGCTGGCCAAGCTCAAGAAGGGCGAGGCGGTCGTGAAGGCCGAAGGCCTGCTGGCCGGCACCCGCTGGCTTCCCGCTCCGCTGCGCGTTCGCTAACGCGACCGCCCCGGGCATCGAGCCCGGGACGCTCCCTTTTCCTTTGCCGAGGCACTTGACCATGACTACGCTTGGACGACTGATTGCGCCCTACTTCGCGCCGACTGCACCGAGATCCCCGAGGCAGCGCCACCGCGCCGCCCGCCACAAAGCAATGAAGCTTGCCGCCACCCTGCACCTCGAGCTCGAGACGCTGCGTGGCGAGTCGGGTGTGAACGTGTGGCCGACCAAGGCCATCGAGGACGACCCTTACGAGGGCGACCACTACGCCACCGATTGGGAGGATGCACTCGGAATGGTGCGCTCCTATGCGGGCATCCAGGCGCTCGTGAAATGAGCGCGGGTTACCAGATTGATCAGGCCGTTTCTCCTATGAGAAACGGCTGTGCCGAGAGCCTCGCTGCGCTAAAATCGGGGGCACTCTTTGGGGGTCCCATGGACACTCGCGCGAAGCCTCTCATCAGCCTGGAAGAACAAGTAGCGCGGCAGCGCGGCATCAACGCCGCGCGCGGCAGCGTCCGGCTGGAGGGCTTCGTCCTGACGCCCGAGGTCGAGGCCATCAGCGAGCGCTACATCAGGGGCGAACTCACTGCCGAGGAGCATGTCGCAGCGATCAAAGCTGCGGTGCTCCGTGACTGATTCGGCCATCGAGAGCGCCGAAGGCGCGATCACCTTTGCGCGGCTCGAAGAACTCCGCGTCAGCCCTGTCCGAGGGAACTTCGATGCGGCGCACCTGAAAGAGGTGCATCGCCGCATCTTTCAGGATCTTCCTCATCACGGGCCGGGCGAGTTTCGTCCGGAGACTGCTGGCTATGTGAAGGCGCGGCGGCTCGAGGCCACAGGCGAGCGACACCACGTCCGCTACGCGCCGCGAAAGTGGATCGACGAACGATTGGATGCCACCTTGGCGGGTGTCCAAGGGGGCAAAGCTTTGCGCGGGCTTGATCCGGACGCGTTTGCGAAGCGGATGGCCAAGCTATACGGCGATCTCGACTTTCTGCATCCCTTCCGCGAGGGGAACAGCCGAACGCTGCGTGCTTTCACTTCGCAGCTGACGCAGGAAGCGGGTTACACGCTCGACTGGACCTGGTCGGGCGCAGATGCGCAGTCAAGAGACCAGCTCTACAAGGCGCGCGACATGGAGGTCACGCGGCGCGCGTTCCCTGGGCTCGATCAGGCGCGCGCCGGCTCCACGGAAAACCGGGCGGAGTACGAGGCCTACGTCTTCGTCCTCGCCCGCTATCGCGACTCGCCGGAGCTGAAGACGCTTGTCCGCGACGCTACCTACCGAGAGCAAGACCTCAAGGCCGCGAGTACCTTTCGGGCGCTCGCCGACGCGGAGGGATTCGCTGCGCCTTCAAATGTGCCGCGACTGCAGGCCGCTGTAGCAGAGCATTCCGGCCTCGCTGCAGCTTTCGCGGTAATGCGCCAAGCCGAACTCTTCGCAAGAGAGAAGTTTGCCGACGGCTCGCAACGGGAAGCGTTCTTCGTCGGCGTGCGCGAGCGCATCGCGAAGGACATAAGCCGCGGCAAGGAGATCGTCGAACCGGTCCGGGACGTCGACAAGCAACGCGAGCGCTAACCGCCAGCGTGCGTCACTCGTCGGGCGCACCCGATTCCGAAGGCGGCATCTCCGACGCGAAGGTCTCGGCGGCCTCTTGCGGGGTCAAGTCGGCGGAGTCCGGGAAAGTCTCTTCCGCACACGCGTAGGCATCCTACTGGGTCAAATACGGGACGGTGGTGGTGCCCAAGCATGGTGCGAACCGATCCAGCTAGTTGGGTTTCGCCAGCTTGTTGTGAGGTCCATGGTGTGCAGTTAGAGCCGCGGTGCTCGGCGCCTCCGTCGCCAATTCTCACGACTTGACAGAGCGCTTGATACTGCGGGATCGCGATCGATAGACTCTGTCCCGTTAAAGCCAACAATCTCCGTCAGCCAGTTTCACCGGGATTCGATCGACAACGTGTGCGCCAACCGCTGGTATCGAGGTGTTGTTGTTGCGGCCTCTGCATTGATGGCGGCATCTGCGGGGTCCGCTCCGCTGAGCGTCCCGATGCCGGCGCCCTCGGCCGGCGCGACAACACAGGTCTTCTTCTCGCCTGGCGGCCGCACGGACGAGGCGATCGCGGCGACGATCGACGGCGCGATGCATCGAGTCTGGATTGCCGGCTATTACTTCACTTCGTCGCCGATCGCTAAGGCGCTTCATCAGGCGCACGAGCGACACGTCGACGTGCGCATCGTTCTTGACCGCTCACAGGCGACCCAGAAGTATTCGAGCGCGGTCTATTTCTTTAACCAGGGCGTGCCAGTCAAGATCAACTCGCGCTACCCGGTGATGCACCACAAGTTCCTGGTCGTCGATTCAGACACTGTCGGCTTCGGCTCGATGAACTTCACTCGGAGCGGCTCGAACCAGAACGCGGAAAACTTCAACCTGTTTCGGCGCTGGCAGTCGATGACGGAGGCCTACGCTTCCGAGTTCTCTCGTCTTGAGAGAGAGTCTGAGCCGTATCGGCCAGGGATGGTCATCGACCAGCCCGCGTCGTCTGAAGCGGGAATGCGGTGAAGCCACGCGTGCTGTCTAGCCACGGTCTGCTTCGATGTCAATCTGTGCGAAGGACAGCTTTTAGGCAGCGAATCAGGAGCGATGAGGGGCAGCAGCCGGGCCCACTGCCGTCATCGTCCCACCCAAGCTGGCCGCCATGAACCTGTCGTTCACAACCTCGGCGGGCAGCCCACTTCACGAGCTTCCCCGTTCACCCTGGCAGCCCCTGCAGCTTCACGCCGTCGGCCCGCGCCTGGAGCACCTCGGCTGGCCGGCCAGCCGGTCACAACTCGGCTACGCCGTCCTCACCACCGTCGTGTCGGCGTGACAGGCCATCGAGGTCATGCCGAGGACGACGGTGCCCAGCAGCCCGATCGAGATCAGCACGCTGGCAGCCGCAGCGGCGA
>Ga0209724_1004953_pt1 | contig 10325 bp, 9 predicted proteins | sample grotaG_FD_184143 | JGI IMG/M metagenome (GOLD analysis project Ga0209724, IMG submission 184143) | Glacier valley bacterial and archeal communities from Borup Fiord, Nunavut, Canada, to study Microbial Dark Matter (Phase II) -... | ecosystem: Environmental > Aquatic > Freshwater > Ice > Glacier ... | reverse complement strand
CGTGAAGGCGGCGGCCAGCGCCGGAGTGGCAAAGCTGCGCAGCAAGTTGGCGGCGCCCAGGCTGAGAAAAGGCGGCACGCTGGCCGAATAGTTGGTGGCCTGCATGGCAAACACGGCCGCGTTGTACACGGTGCACGGCAGTTGCTGGCCGCCCTCGGCGTACGGAAACAGGGCGTTAATCCACCCGTCTTCCCCAAACCGCCGCACCACGGCCCGCATACCCGGATGCAGCCGGATGGTGCCGTCCACGAGCTGCGGCTCCTCGCGGTCGAGGGCCGTGAGCAGGGGCCGGAGCAGGGCTTCGGAGAACTGCCCGGCGGTGTCGAGCACCAGGTCGAACGAACCGCGGTCGTGGTCCTGAAAATACGGGAAGCGGGTCAGGTTTTCAACGTGCAGCACCTCGTGCAGCTGAAACGCCAGGTCGCGGCGGGAATAGGCGTGTTTGGCCATTCTGACGGGAAAGTTGGGTGGGCAAGGAACGGGGTAAAAGTACCAATCTGCCGCAACCAGCCCAATGACCTAGGTTAAGAAATGCAGCAATGCCCACATCACCCTTCCGACGCCGGTTCCCGACCTTCCGATGCCGGTTCCCGACGGCGGGAAGAGGCATCGGAAGGTCGGGAAGAGGCGTCGGGATGCCGGGAACCGACTTCGGATGGTCGGGGAAGTGCTTCGGAAGGTCGGGGAAGTGCTTCGGAATACCGGGAAGAGGCGTCGGAAGGCCGGGACGGCGCTTCGGAACGGTGCGCCCCGGCCTCCGGCAACGTGCCGCCCGTGCCGCTACAATTGCGCCCGCATCCGACTCAAGCTTTCGGGCTTCACGCCCAGGTAAGTGGCGATGTGCCGCTGCGGCACCTGCTGAATGAGGGCGGGGTTTTCGCGAAGCAGCGCCAGGTAGCGGGTGCGCAGGTCGTCCATCTGGAAGGCGCGCAGGCGCTCGGTGAGGCCACACACCAGGGTTTCGTTGATGCGGCGGCCCAGGCGCTCGATGGGCGGGACGCGGCGAAACAGGCGGTTGAGGTCGGGAATGAGAATTTCGTGGGCCACCACGTCGGTCAGGCATTCGAAATACAGCTCGGTGGGCACCTGGGCCACTATGCTCAGGGTATCGAAGCAAAACGACTCGGCGCCGTAAAACGCGGAAGTAATGTCCTCGCCCCGCACCAATCGGTAGGCCCGCGCCAAGCCGGTTTCGATGAAATAGAGCCGGTCGGGCACCGGGCCGGGACGAAACAGTTCGGTGCCTTTCCGAAACGCGCACGGCCGCACCAGGGCCAGCGTAGTGGCCAGTTCGGCCTCGTTGAGGTGGGCGTGCTGCTGCAGGTAAGCGCGCATGGTGAGACTGGAGTTTGGGGCAGTTTTAGAGAGCAGGGCTGTAGCGCAAACTGCAAGTTCGCGCCACGACCGCCTACTGCCACTAAAAAAGCCCGACCAACCGGCCAGGCTTTCTCGGTTTAGCAACTGCGCCCGCCTTACTCGGCGCCGGCGGCTTTGGTCATCACGTCCACAATTTCGGCCGAAATGCCGGTGGTGCTGAAGCCCCCGTCGTGCATCAGGTTTTGCATGGTCACGTAGCGCGTCAGGTCCGAGAAGAGCGAAATGCAGTAGTCGGCGCAGGCCTCGGCCGGGGCGTTGCCCAGGGGTGACATGAGGTCGGCGAAGTTGTAGAACGCGTCGAAACCGGTGATGCCGGCGCCGGCCGTGGTTTTAGTGGGCGACTGCGACACGGTGTTCACGCGCACTTTTTTGAGCTTGCCGAAGCGCTGGCCGTAGCTGCGGGCAATGCTTTCGAGCATGGCCTTGGCCTGGGTCATGTCGGTGTAGTCGAGGAAGGCGCGCTGGGCGGCGATGTAGCTCAGGGCCACGATGCTGCCCCACTCGTTCATGGCGTCCTGCCGCTCGGCCACGGCCATCATCTTGTGAAACGACAGGGCCGACACGTCAATCGTCTGCTGGAAGAATTTGTAGTCCAGCTCGCCGTAGTGCTTCTTCTTGCGGATGTTGGCGCTCATGCCAATGCTGTGCAGCACGAAGTCAATCTTGCCGCCCAACTGCTCCTGCGCGCCGGCAAACAGCGCCTCCAACTCCTCGGTTGAAGTCGCGTCGGCCGGGATAATGGGCGCGTTGCACTCCTCGCTCAGCTTGTTGATTTCGCCCAAGCGCATGGCAATCGGCGCGTTGGTGAGCACGAAGCGGGCGCCCTCGGCGTGGGCCCGCTGGGCCACTTTCCAGGCAATGGACTGGTCGTTGAGCGCGCCGGAGATGATGCCGACTTTGCCGGCGAGGAGGTTGTTGGCCATGGGGTGAGTTGGTGAAGTGATTGCGCCTGTCATTGCGAGCGGAGCGAAGCAATCCGTCCTGTTCTCAGCGACCAGCCAAAAAATGCGACAAACCCAACCGTTGAGTTTGCGCTGGCAAGTTAGCGGTTGGGTTTGTCACAACTCAAGGCTAGTCGCTGAAAACAGGACGAATTGCCACGTTGCGTTACGCTTCGCTCGCAACGACAGGCGTTATCCCGCGGCCACCTCGCCCCGCAGCGCCAGCAGTTCGCGGGCGCTTTGGTAAGCGTTTTCACTGGGTTTGGCGCCCGCAATCATGTGCGCAATTTCCTTGATGCGGTCATCCTGGTTCAGCTCGCGGATGCGGCTCACGGTGCGGTCGGCGCGGTCTTCCTTATACACAAAGTAATGCACGTCGCCGGCCGCCGCCATTTGCGGCAAGTGCGAAATGGCAACTAGCTGGTGCTTCTGCGCCATTTGTTGCATCATGCGGCCCACCTTCACGGCAATTTCGCCGCTGATACCGGTATCAATTTCGTCGAAAACTATCGTGGGCAGGGCGGTTTTATCGGCCAGCATGTACTTGATGCACAGCATCAGGCGCGAGAATTCCCCGCCCGAAGCGGCCTTGCTCAGCGTTTGGGGCTGGGCGCCTTTGTTGGCGGTGAAGAGGATGCTCACCACGTCGGTGCCGCTGGCGGCGGGCGCGCCGGTGCGGTGCTCCACCACAATGCGGGCGTGCGGCATGCCCAGGTCGGCCAGCAGCGCGCCCAGCTGCTTTTCGAACGTGGGGAACGACTTCCGGCGGCTTTCCGAGAGCTTGGTGGCCTGCTTGGTCACGGCGGCCAGCGCCGCGTCGGAGTCCTTGCGCAGGCGGGCTATTTCCTTGTCCAGGCTCAGCACCGAGCCGACCTTCTGGCGCAGGCTGCCGCGCACCTCCAACAGCGCCGGCAGGTCGCGGGCCTGGTGCTTGCGCTGCAGGGTGTAGAGCACGTTGAGGCGGTCCTGCAATTCCTCGGCGCGCGCGGGGTCGCCTTCGGTGCGGCGCTCGGCGGTTTCCACCTCGTCGGCGATGTCGTGCAACTCAATCAGGCAGCTGTCGAGGCGCTCGCGCAGCTCCTGAAAGTTTTCCCCGTAGGCAGCCACCTGGCCCAGCAGCTGCACGGCTTCCTTCAGGTTGCCGGTGGCGCAAGTTTCGCTGTCGCGCAGGCCGTGCAGCGCCTGGCTCAGCTTGTACTTGATTTCCTCGGCGTGCTCCAGCTGCTTCACTTCCTGCTCCAAGGCGTCCTGGTCCTCGGCGTCGAGGCGGGCTTCTTCCAGCTCGTTCAGCAAAAAACTGTTGTAGTCCAGCTCTTTGCTGGCCTGGGCGGCCTGGCTTTCCAGCGTGTTCAGGTCGGCCTCCAGCTTGCGGTACTGCCGGAAGGCGTTGCTGTAGTGCGTGCGCTGCGGCACCAGTCCGGCGTACAAATCCAGCAGGTTGAGCTGAAACACGGCGTCGCCCAGCAGCAGCGTGTCGTGCTGCGAGTGGATGTCCATCAGGTTGGCGCCGATTTTCCGCAGGGCTTCCAACGTCACCGGCGTGTCGTTCACGAAGGCCCGCGACTTGCCGGTGGGGCTGATTTCACGCCGCAGAATGCACTGCGCGTCGTAGTCCAAATCCTCGGCCTCGAAAATATCCTGCAGCTGGTAATTGGCAATGTTAAACTGGCCTTCGATGACGCACTTGCGCTCGGTGTCGAACAGCATTTTAGAATCGGCCCGGTTGCCAAGCAACAGCCCAATGGCGCCCAGCATGATGGATTTGCCGGCCCCGGTTTCGCCCGTGATGATGTTCAGCAGCGGCGACGGACGCAGCTCCAACTGCTCAATCAGCGCGTAATTATTGATGCGTAAATCGACTAACATAAATCACTGATTTCCGCTGATTAACCGTGATTTCACTGATTATTCTTTGTGAAATCACGGTTAATCAGCTGCAAGTTATTTTCAATTTAAACGGCCTGCCACCAATCGTTTACCCACTCTTATTTTGCGCAAATTACCAACGCCAACTAATTATCCACCCAATAAAAAGTCGGCGAAATCACGGTTAGTCAGCGGAAATCAGCGATTTAGGACAGTTTGGTATTTGGCCGAATTGGTCGGGTCCACTTCCGTGAGCATGGTCACGAGCTGCTGCTTCTGCTGCTGGTCCTGGCTGGTGCGGAAGATGTTGGCGATTTCATCGGACTTGGCGTCGAAGAAAGCCCGGGCAAACAGCGTGCTGGGCCGCGAAATGGCCGCTTTCTGCACGCCGGTCAGCGCCGTCATCACGGCCGCGCGCGATTCCTCGGGCTTCTCAATAAACGTGTCGAGGCCCAGCCGGTAGTAGCCGTAGAGGCCCGTGCGAAAGGCTTCGAGCTGCGGGTCGGTGACGTTATCGAGCAGGAAGTGGCGCTCGCGCGAGCCCGTGCCGCGCCAGCCTTCGTCGGGCTCGTTGGTGTTGGTTTGGTTGGCCGAGTAGTTCACCACGTTGCGCGCCAGGTCGTAGTACGGCGTGCCGCCAAGCGGGGCAAACGTGTCGCGGTCGAGCCCAATCACCAGGTAAGCGTAGTAGCCCAGCAGCGACGACAGGTTGGATACGAAGCTGTTGGTCGAAAAATCGAGCGGCGTCTGCGGCGAGTAGTTGAAATTAAAACTGCGGTCGCTGATGCTGATGACGTTGGTATCGTAGCCCGTGCCGAACACCGGGCGCGTCGAAATCAGGCGCATGGTGGCGTTGTAGGTGCCGTTGGTGGGGATGGCCGTGATGCCGACGAACAGCTTCAGGCGAATCCGCTCCTCGGGCCGGTAGGGCTGGGTGGTCCAGGCGCGGGTGTTGAGGAATGCCTGCATGTCGTTCTGCATCTGCGTGACCAACGTGGGGTCCGAGATGGTCACGTTTTCGGTCGAAACGCGCACTTCGGCCAGCAGCTCCTGGGCCCGGGCCGCGGGGGCCGCGGCCAGCAGCAGGGCGCAAAGCGGAAAAACAGCGAGAATTTTTCGCATCATCATCAGGAGGAAGGGTTCCGGCGGGCCAGAATCAGGCGTACCAGCCCGCAGGCCACGTCGGCCTTGGACTGCAACTCAAAATTAACGATTTGACCGGCGGCGTCCAGCACGGTCACCTTGTTGGTATCGTGGCCGAAGCCCGCGCCCGCGTCGCGCAACGAATTCAGCACGATGAGGTCGAAGTTTTTGCGGAGCAGCTTGCCCTGGGCGTGGGCCAGCTCGTTCGTAGTCTCCAACGCAAAACCGACGGCAAATTGTTCAGGGCGCTTGCGCCGGCCGAGGGCGGCGGCAATGTCCACGTTCTTCACCAGCTCCAGAGTCAGCGTATCGCCGGTTTTTTTAATTTTTTCCGGGCCCACGTGGGCGGGCCGGTAGTCGGCCACGGCCGCCGCAAACACCCACACGTCGGCATCGGCCGCCACCTTCTCGGCGGCGGCGAACATCTCCGCGGCCGTCTCTACCCGCACCGTGCGGATGCGCGGGCTGGCCGGGTCGGGCAAGTGGCTGGGGCCGCTGATGAGCGTTACCTCCGCGCCCTGGGCCGCAAACGCCTCGGCCAGCGCGTAGCCCATCTTGCCCGTCGAGCGGTTGCCCAGAAAGCGGACGGGGTCGAGCGGCTCGTACGTGGGGCCGGCGGTGAGCAGCACGCGCACGATTCAGGAAAAAAACTGTTCCAGGTGCGCCGCGATGGCCTCCGGCTCCAGCATCCGGCCGGGGCCGCTGAGGCCGCTGGCCAGCGCGCCACTGGGCGAATCGAACACGTGGTTGCCGAAGGAGCGCAGCCGCGCCAGGTTCTGCGTCACCGCCGGGTGGGCAAACATATCCACGTCCATGGCCGGAGCCAAAAACACCGGGCAGCGCGCCGACAAGTAGACGGCGCACAGCAGGTTCGGACACAGGCCATTGGCCAACTGGCCGACGGTGTTGGCGCTGGCCGGCGCCACGACGTAGGCATCGGCCCACAGGCCCAGCTCCACATGGTTGTGCCACTGCCCGGCGGCCGCATCACGCAAAAAACCCGTCAGAACGGGCTTTTTGGAGAGGGTGCCCAGCGTAAGCGGCGTCACGAATAAGGCGGCGGCTTCGGTGAGAATCACCTGGACTTCGGCCCCGGCCTGCACCAGCAGGCGCGTGAGCAGCGCGGCTTTGTAGGCGGCAATGCTGCCGCTCACGCCCAGCAGAAGGCGACGGCCGGCCAGGTTGGTGCTTGGTACTTGGTGCTCGATGCTTGGCTCAGTCATACGGTATGCAAACTTCGCTTAAACCCAGCACTAAGCACCAAAAGTTAAAACAGCTCGCGGGGAATCGGCACTTCCTCCGGCTCGGGGGTGGTGTACTGGATTTTGCCCTGCAGAAACTCCTCAATGGCGAGGCTGGTGGGCTTGGGCATCCGCTCGTATTGCTTGGAAACCTCGATTTGCTCGCGGTTTTCGAACACTTCTTCCAGGTTATCAACCGTGGAAGCAAACTCGGCCAGGCGCTCGTTCAATTCTTCTTTCAGCTTCACCGACAGTTGGTTGGCGCGCTTCGAGATAACGGCAATGGCTTCGTACACATTACCCGAGTCGCCGGTGATGTCGGCGATGTTGCGCGTGACGATGGAGCTCGACGGGGTGTTGGGGTTGGGTTTCATGGGCTAAATAAATTACGAGTTAATTGGAAGCCGAGGCGGCGGCGGGCTTCAACCGGACCAGTTGGGCCTGACTGACGTCGTACATGTCCTGCGCGGCTTTGAGGTTTTTGCTCTTGGGGTAAGCGTCGAGGTACTGCTGGTAGAACGCCACGGCCGCCAGAAACCGTTCGCGCTGCTTATCCTCCACGCTTTCCTGGGCCCAGGCGTACTGGGCGGTGAGGCGCAAAAAGGCCGCTTGCTCGGCAAAGGCCGAGGCCGGGTACTGCAGCTGGAAATTGGTGAGGGCCACCACGGCGGCTTGGTTGTAGCGCAGCTGGTAATAGAGGCGGGCGCTTTCAAAGGCCTTGTTCTCCAGCTTTTTCTGGAGCTCCTGCGACATGTTCTCGGTTTCCTGCTTGAATTTGCTGTCGGCGTAGCGATTCAGAAAATCCTGGATGGATTCGAGGGCCGACACCGTGTTGGTTTGGTCCAGCTCGTAGCCCGGCGAGTCGAGAAACAGCGACTTGGCGTGCAGGTAATACGCCTCCTCGGCGTAGGGCGAGTTGGGGTAGGTGTCGGTGAACTGCTTGAAGTAGAACGCACTCAGCACGTAGTTGCGCTGCTTGTAGTTCGTGTTGGCGAAGTAGAACTGGGCTTTTTCGGCCTCGGGGCGGCCTTTCAGCAGCGGAATGAGGTCTTCGAGCAAGGTGCCGGCCCGAAAGAAGTCGCCCTTGTCGTAGTATTTCACGGCGGCTTCGTACTTTTTGTTAACGTCGGTGCTTTTCAGCAGGCGCTGGTAGCCGCTGGCGCAGGCGCCCAAAAGGAGCGTGCTAACGAGCAGGAACAGAACCGTGAGGCGGGAAATCGGCATAAGGGGTGCAAAGGTAACGATTTGAGCCGGCGAAGGCAAACAGTACACGCCGGTGGCCGCGGCATCCGCCGCCAGCAAGAGCGCCGGGCGGGCGGCAAAGGTTGCAGCTAGTGCCGCGGCGCCGCCGGCGTGAAGGGCTTGGGGGCCGGCCGCACGGCCGCAGCAGGCACCGCTTTGGGCGTTGAAACCGACAGCGGCTTGATGAGTTTGGCGGGTGTTTTAGAGGGGGCCGCGGGGGTTTTGGGCCGGCGCTTGGTGCTTGGCTTGGTCTGTTTCCGGGTGGCCTTGCGCCGCTTGGGGCGGTCGTCGAACTGCTTGCCTAACACCTGGCGGCGGGTCGGCCGTTCCGCGGCGCGCCACGCGAAGCCTTTGAGGCGCTCGTCGTCGGGCTTCAGCTCGCTGGGGGGAATGAACTTGGCTTCCGGGTTGGCGAGCACGGAGATTTTGTTCATCTTGCTTTCCAGAAAAAGCAGTCGCATGTTCGCCGACAGCACCCGGTTCATGCCGGTGGTGGCGGTGTCGCCGTCGAGGGCGTAAAAAATGCTTTCGGCGTTGCCCAGCACGTCCACGCGGCGCATCTTGTTGTCGCGGAAATAGGCCATCATGTTGCGGCCCTTGGTCTGGTTGAAGTTCAGCAAGGTGTCCTGGCTCACGGCAAAAGCGTTGGCGTAGAGGCGCATCTCGTCCACCTTACCGCGCTTCGAGCGAATCTGCATGGAGTCGGCGGTGAGCTGGTTTTTGGCCTGCCACAGCACCGGGTCGCGGTTGAGGTAGATGATGCTGTCCTGCCGGTCGTAGGTGAGCGAGTCGCAGATGCCCTGCAGGTTGCCCCGGAAAATCTGCACCTTCGGGAAGGCGTAGAGCACGGTGCGCGTGGTGGTCTGGCCCGGCCGTGCCTCGATGCTGATGAGCGTGTCGGCGGCCATGTACAAGGTGTCTTTCTGGTTGCCGATGTTGCGTACCACCGGCCGGCCGCCGTAGAGCTTGGTGCGGCCCAGGGCGCGCCAGTACTTGCCGGCGTCGCCGCGCAGCGTGAGGTTGTCTTTCTTGGAAATCAGGCTCACGTGGCCGTTGGCCATGCCGTACTGCTTCACCTCGTCGTACACCAGCCGGTCGCCGCCCAGCCGGTAGTTGGGCGTGTCGATTTTGGCGTTACGCTTGAAGTCCGACACCCGCGTGCGGGTGTTGTAGTTGCCGCCTTCGGCATACAGGTTGCCCGACTTGCCCTTGATGCGCGTGGGACCGTTGAAGTAGGCAATTTTGCTGATGGTGTTGTAGCGCAGCGTGTCGTTGTTGAGCTCCGAATCGGGCGTAACGAGGTGCACGTCGCGCTTGAAGACGAACACCTTGGAAACGGTATCGTAGAATCCCTGCTGGCTGTCGAGGGTGTTTTGCGGGTCGGTGAGGTGGCCGGTTTCGGTGTAAGAGGCCGTTTTGCGGTTCAGGTCGTAGTCAAGGGTGGGCGTGGTCAGGGTCATGCGCGGGTCGCGCATCACCACGCTGCCGCTCATGCGGGCCGTGCGCCGGTCGCCGTCGTAAAACCCGTGGTCGCCAGTGATGGTCATCGTGTCGCTCTGCACCACGCGCACGTTGCTGAAGGCCTCCACCTGGTTGCGCTCGAGGTACTGGTAGGCCGAGTCGCAGTACAGAAACACGTCGTCTTGTTGCAGGCTGACGTTGCCAATCAGCTTGCGGACTTTCGTGCCGTTGATTTCGTCGCCGACCAGCGCCCCCGCCCCCAACAATTTGATGGGCGAGCCCTTCAGCGGCGATGCCCCTCGGGAGCTTGCCGAAGCGGGCCCGCCCGGCCGGGCCCCGGCGGCCGGCGGCGCCGGGCGTTGGGCCCACCCAAGCAGCGGCAGCAGGAAAAACAGAAGAAAATAGACGCGGAAACAAGCCATTCGGGGTTCAAAGGTACGGACGGGGCCCGCGCTAACGGCCATCTTTGCGCGGCAGTGCCCGCCGGACCCCGGGCCTGCTCCTTTTGCCATGCTCGACACCGTTCGCCGCTTCATCGAAGAACACGCCCTTTTCTCCCTCGAAACCGACCCGGTGCTGGTCGCCGTCAGCGGCGGGCTCGACTCGGTGGTGCTGCTCGACATCCTGCACCGGCTGAAGGTGCCGGTGGCGGTGGCGCACTGCCACTTCGGCCTGCGCGGCGAAGACGCCGACGCCGACGAGCAGTTCGTGCGCAAGCTGGCCAAGCAGTACGGCCTCCCCTACTTCGCCGAGTTTTTTCAGACCAAAGAATTCGCCGAGCAGGAAGGCATTTCAACCCAAATGGCGGCCCGGCTGCTGCGCTACCGCTGGTTCGAGCAGGTGCGCCAAACGCAGGGCCTGGCCTGCATCGCCACGGCCCACCACCAGCGCGACGAGGCCGAAACCATGCTCCTGAACCTGACCCACGGCACCGGGCTGGCCGGGCTGCACGGCATTCGGGTGAAGAACGGCCACGTGGTGCGCCCGCTGCTGGGCGTGGGCCGCGACGACCTGCACGACTACCTGGTGGAGCGCGGCCTGCGCTGGCGCGGAG
>Ga0209724_1004947_pt1 | contig 10329 bp, 8 predicted proteins | sample grotaG_FD_184143 | JGI IMG/M metagenome (GOLD analysis project Ga0209724, IMG submission 184143) | Glacier valley bacterial and archeal communities from Borup Fiord, Nunavut, Canada, to study Microbial Dark Matter (Phase II) -... | ecosystem: Environmental > Aquatic > Freshwater > Ice > Glacier ... | reverse complement strand
AGAATTGGGCGGCTCTGGAAAGCAATGCAAATCCCTTTGCTATAATCGTGATGGCCCATCTGAAAGCCCAGCAGGAGAAACAACCCCAGGAGCAACTGAACTGGAAACTGAGGCTGGTGCGGGAGTTGTACCGCAGGCAGTACAGCCGGGAACAGGTAGTCCAATTATTCCAGTTCATTGATTGGTGTATCAACCTACCAGAAAAGCTGGAGCTAGTTTTTCAGGAAGAATTAAGCAAAATAGAAGAGGTAGAAAAAATGACCTATGTGACCAGTATTGAACGGATGGGCATTGAGAAAGGTAAACAAGAGGGACGGGCGGAAGGTAAACAAGAAGGCACTGTTACTTTAGTCCTACGCCAGTTGAAGCGGCGGGTTGGGGAAATCGGGGGTGAGGTAGAACAGCAGGTTAGTGCGATGCCGCTGGAGAAACTGGAAGAATTGGGGGAAGCATTGCTGGATTTCACCGGGGAAGCTGACCTCAAAAACTGGCTGGAAAAAAATAAACCTGATGCAACCGCCCAGGTTTAACCAGATGTTTTCCCGGTAGCACCGCAGAGGCAGCGAACCTATGCAGCAAGCACAACCTCAGTCCAACCTCAAAACCCTGAGTGGGGTTATCGAACGTATTACTTTTCAGAACGAAGAAAACGGCTATACCGTAGCTCGTTTTTTACCTGACCGCAAGGACGGCAAAGCCACTCCGCTCAACTCAAAAGGTAACGACAACCTGATTACTCTGGTGGGTAATATGCCCGGAGTGGTAGTCGGGGAAGCCCTGGAACTCTCCGGCTTCTGGCAGAATAACTCCACGCACGGTTGGCAGTTCAACACCCAAAACTACCGTTCCGTCCTCCCAGCCACCGCCCAGGGTATCAGGAAGTACCTGGGCAGTGGGTTAATTAAAGGCATCCGGGAAAAGACTGCCGAGAAGATTGTGGCGCACTTCGGCTTGGAAACGTTGGAAGTGCTGGAAAATCAGCCTGAGCGACTAGCGGAAGTACCAAAGTTAGGGCAACACAAGGCCGGGATTATCGCCCGTGCCTGGGTGGAGCAAAAGGCCATCAAGGAAGTGATGGTTTTTCTTCAGGGACAGGGAATGTCAACCAGTCTGGCGGTCAGGATTTACAAGCAGTATGGCGATGCATCTATCACCATTGTCAAGAACGAACCGTACCGCCTAGCCAGGGAAGTTTTCGGTATCGGCTTCAAAACAGCCGACAAAATAGCCCGCAATCTAGGTTTCAGTGAGGATCACCCGGAGCGGATTAAAGCCGGGACGGTTTATGTGCTGGCGGAAGCCTGTGAAAGCGGCGGTCATACCTACCTGCCCCGGCCAGAACTGACCAAACAGGCGGCGGAACTCCTGGGGGTGACGGCGGAGTTGGTGGAAACCTCAATTGAGGGGTTGGTGCTGGATGATGGGGCAATTGTTGAGACCCTGGCAGAGCAGCCGGACGGTAGTCTTAGTTTTGAACCGTTAGTTAAGATAAAATTCTATCAGCCTGAAGCTGCGCCTTTGAAGATGGTAGCCGAAACAACCACCCCAATCTCAGTTGCGCCACCCCAGAACTTTGACCCGCTTGGCCTTGATATGGATGAAGCTACCCGCCTTAGCCTGAAACGGGTCAAGGGGAGTAACTACTCCCTCCCTGAGAACAAGCCTGCCCTAACCCTGCCACCTGCCGTTACCCCTGTTCCAATTACTCCAAAGTCCAGCAGCCCAGTATCCCGGCAAGCTTTGGACATTGGGGGTGCTACGCCTACGCTCTCGGCCCTGCCGGGGGAACAAGCGGTTTATTTACCACCGTTCTACTACGCTGAGAAAGGCATTACCTCCAACCTCTGGCGACTGGCGAATTGCCCCCACAGTAAAGATAAGCTCGCTGACCTGGGGAAAACTGACTTTGAGGTAATGTTTCGCTATTTGGAAGGGAAGGAAAACTTCAAACTGGCGGACAAACAGCAAGAAGGGGTAGTGATGGCGATGGTAAAGCCGGTGGGGGTGTTGACGGGCGGGCCGGGAACGGGCAAAACCACCTCGATGCGAGCCTTAATCCGAGTTCTAACCCTCAAGAAAAAGAGTATCGTGTTGGCAGCCCCAACCGGACGGGCGGCTAAACGGCTTTCGGAGGCTACCGGATTGGAGGCTAAAACCCTGCACCGCTTGCTGGCTCTCAAGCCGGGGGGTAAATCGCAGTATAACCAGGACAATCCCATCCCGGCGGATATTGTGATTGTGGATGAAGTTTCGATGCTGGACACGCTCTTGATGAACACCCTGCTCAAAAGCATTGCTACCGGGACGCACCTGTTACTGGTAGGCGATGCCGACCAGCTTCCAAGCGTGGGCGCGGGAAACGTGTTGGCCGACATCATAAGGAGCGGGGTAGTGCCAGTGGTGCGGTTGGAACAAATCTTCCGGCAAGGGGAGGGAAGTGCGATTGTCACCAACGCCCACCTGATAAACCAGGGCAAAATGCCAGTAGTTGGACGGGAAGTGACCGACTTCTTTTTCTTTCCAGAGGAAGAAGCGGAACAGGTTGGGGATTTGGTGGTGGAACTGGTGGCGAAGCGCATCCCGGCAAAGTTTAGCTTCAAACCGGACGAAATACAGGTATTGTCCCCGATGCACCGGGGAAAGGCGGGAGTGGGCTACCTGAACGAGAAACTTCAAGAGACGTTGAACCCGGAGCGGGAGGGGAAACCGCAGAAGCAGTTTGGGGGTACAGTTTACCGGGTGGGCGATAAGGTGCTGCAACTCAGGAACAACTACGAGAAGGAAGTGTTCAACGGAGATGGGGGAGTAATTACAGGGATAAATCACGAGGATCAGGAAGTGCGGATGCGGCTAGAGGATGGGCGCGAGGTGGTCTATGAATTTAGCGAATTAGACGAACTGACATTGGCCTACGCCATGAGTATCCACAAGTCGCAGGGGAGCGAATATTCGGTTTGCGTCATCCCGGTGGTAATGGGCCACTTCATGTTACTCCAACGGCAATTGATTTACACCGCCGTTACCAGAGCGAAGAAGCTGGTAGTGCTGGTAGGCAGTAAGAAGGCTCTGGCAATTGCGGTCAAAAATGGGCCAGATGCGAAGAATAGCCGGGCCGGGAGATACACCGGTCTGGCGATTAGGCTTGAGCAACGGATTTAAGTTTCAAGCTGGGTCTACTCACCACTCGCGCCGTTTTCGGCCCTGCCCAGTTTCCGATGCGTCAGGCTTGGCAGTTTGGCCCGATGTGTGCCGCTGTCTTGGTTGAATTTCCAGGTCTAGCAAACTGGATTCGTTCGCCTCAGCCACCCGCGCCTTTCGGCTGACCGGGGCGTGGCCCAAATCTATCAGGACGGCTTCGGCCTCCCGCCGCAAATCCCCCAGCACCCGCGACATCCGACTTGTATCAATTCGGGCCGTTGCTCCCGATTCATCGTCTACTACTACAGGTAGGATGCTCTGCAACTGGGCGATTTGGGCATCTACCGCTTCGTCCGCCATGAAATTTAACTCGGCAAGCTGCTCGACCAGGTTACGGAGTTGTTTCGAGATACTGCCCGGCAGTTTCCCCTTGTTGCGTTCGATGCTCTGTCCAGCATTGTCGCAGACCTCAAACAACAACTGGTTAATTTGCCCGACAATGCCGCCGTAAAACTCTTGCACCAGGAGTTCTTTTTGCTCTTGAGCCGATTTCAGAACATCCGCGTCCATCTCTTTTTGCAGTCGGATGCGTTCCAGTTCGGCGGCTGACCGGGCTGCTATGACCTGTTGTTCAGCCGCGAAAGTGGCCTGTTGAGCCTGCCGCGCTGCCCAAACCTCAGCATTAGCAATCTCCGTTGCGGCATAAGCTTCGGCCTCGGCCCTTTCCACAACAGTTCGTTGCTGGGCCATTTCAGCCTGATGTGCCGCGTTTTGCTCTGCCCGCTCCTGATAGAATCTATCGGCATTTCCCAAATCCCGTGCCAGAGTGGACGGTAACGGGATATAGCCGATTTCAGTACGGTAGACAAACCGGGCGGCAAGGCTATCGGCACTGGGCATGGCAGCAGTAATTTCTCGCACGTAATTTTCGATGAACTCATCCCGCTCACGGGTAGTCACCCGCATCTCGGCCAGAGCCTTGCGTGTTGCTTCGGGGGTTGGCCTTTGACCGGGCTGTAGTTGGAGGAGGTCACTGATGCGTTGCCAAAGTTGTCTGTTCCAAACATCTGAGGCCGCAGAGCGATAGGCCACCGAAACCTGTTCTACCAGGTCAGCATACTCGCGCACTACCCGGTCACGCGCCTCAAAAAACTTCTCTTTCGCCGCTTCGTTAGCGGCTTTCCACCTAGCATAGCGTGTCACGGGGACGAAATGACCCCAATGGCTGTTGGTGGAACAACTTTCCAGGGTATAGCGGGCATTGGCTTCCGCCCGGTTCAGCGAGTCCTGCAATTCTTTGGGGATAAGGCTTCTGCGGCCTAATTGGAAATAATTTTTCAGGGTTTCGCCACCCGCGCCTTCGGTACTTAGCCCCAGGTCAGCCGGGGAAAGGCGAGTAACGAAACGAGGCCGCTCAATGCTGAGGCTAATCACTACGCCTTTACCCATCATTTGGAGGACGGCTTCAATATCCCGCCGACCCCTGATATTAGCGGCTTCCTCTCCAATTTGGGTGGCGAAAGCCGCCGCCGCCTCGTCTACAGTTTCAGCTTCTACCAGTGGTGGCAATTCCTCCGGGGTAGGTGGTTGATTGATTTGGCTATTGGATTTCGACCTGGGCATCTATCTACGCCTTTCTAACTTTCTGAGTTCAAATTCCTTTTTTCGCACAGTACAAATCGGTCTGGGGAGGTCAAAAGTGCCGTGAGTTTAGAGCAAAATAGGCCAAAATAAAAAGTTCCCGCCTCTTGAAGAAAGTGGGAACTCTGGGAAATATTTTTCGAGTAGGCGGACTATTCCTCCTTCTCCAAATCTCTATCGAAAAAATGTCGGTAGGAAACTGGAGGAGGTTGCTGGCCTGGTGGCATGCAACCCTGAAAATATTCTTTCTCAGTCATTACCGTCCCGCAATAAAATCGGCTGGGCCGGGTCAATATTTTATTCTTCATCGTATTCCTCTTGTTTTTGTTGGGCAAGCTCGGCCACCCACAGAGCCAGGGTTTTATGATATTTATACTCAACCGTTTGGGTGCGGTTTCCAGGTTCAATCATTCGCCGGGTCAAGGCCATCGCCGAGGTAAAATCTTCAAAGCGGTTAAGAGAATATTTGAACCCAGCCAGGTTATTTATTACTTTGTCGAGTATAAAGCTCTGGCTATCTTGCAGATAATAGCGAAGGCGGTAAAAGACCGTTTTAACATTCCGATTGCTATAACGCCACAGTTTTCGATCAATCTCATCTTCTGGCGGAGGACCGGCTTCAATCGCCGCATCTAACTTTGGATCGCCCTCGGTGAAACCGAACCGCTGCCTGATATTGCTGTAAACTCCCAGATCAACGAAACCCCAGCGGAAGTAAAAGTTTAAGCCCTTTTCAGGAAGATCCAGGAAATCGGCTACAGGCTCACTATGAATCTTCTCGCCAAGCTCTGCCAGGTCAGAGAATTCGTAATACTCTGCCATTGCCTTAAAGAACAAGTCAGACTCCGGGCCACCCACAATATTCTCAAGAAACCCATAATCGTCGTATTCGCCGATAACAGGTAAAGACATAAGTTTCCATTCCCAATTTTCTCTGGAGAAATTGGTGTTGGTCGCCAACGGGAACATCACCACATCATCACCATGCGAGATTTGTAGCCCGGTCAGCATATCAGTTTCGTTCCAGCATCCCATAGTTATTCTCCCTTCTTTTTCTGGAGTTCTCGACGAGCCATCGAAGAACCAGTCTTGCCGTTACCGCCAAACAGGGGCGGAGGCGATAATCTCTCTCTTATTCGCCCCGTATTGAGCAGTAGTACATTCCGCCCAGGTTTTATCGTTTCGCCGCATCTCCATGCTGGTTTTGGGTTCAACCAGAGCAATACCTACAGTTCGTGCGCCTAAATATTGCACCCGTAGCACCGGGCGTTCGCCGCGTTGAATAGCTTCGGTCATGCTCACAATGTCTGCATCGAGCAGTCCTGAACGCACGCTCCCAACGTGGAGGATTGCCCCATCAGACTCCCTGACAATCCCTAGCATCACTGAGCCAGTTGCCCGTCCAGGTTTGGTTTGTATCACGAAACAATCTATTTCATCCAGAAATTTGAACTTTAGAATGCTGTCGGTAGGGTTGGGGCTACCCAAATATACCGCATCCGGGTTACGGGCGACTACGCCTTCTACCCCGGCCTTTTCCTGAATGATGTTGAGCCATTCCAGACCGCCAGGAACAAGCAACTGGAGGGCTGCACCATCGGTGTCATGAACGGGAGAAGCCGTTGTGATTAGTCCTGCCGCTCGGAGTGCCTCCTCCAGAGCCTGGATTCGGTTTTTGAAGGCTTTTTGTCGGAAGTCTTTACCGCTCAACTCCAACAGGTCGAACATTACAAACCCGGTTGGTAGCCATTCGCCATCAATCGTAAAAGTGGTGCCGAGCCGAACCAACTCAGACGCGCCCTGGGGAATGCCGCTTTGTCGCTGCCCAATACGGTTGTGGGCGGTAATGGTTTCCCCGTCAAAATGGAGGATGCAACGGTTGCCGTTGACCTTTTCGGTTAGTCCCCAACCGCCCCGTACCTTCTGGATGATGTCATCCAGCATTGTCGCTTTGAGGCGAGTAGCCAGGAAACGGTTATTGACCGCCCTGACCAGGGGTAAAGGTGGCGGCACTGCGGCCTCACCCTGGGCATCGTCAGCGAACCATGCCGTTATGCTATAGGTGGGATCGCCGAATTGGACGGATTGATAGCCCTCCCGTTGTTTTTCCGCCAATTTGCTGGTGTAGAGTTTCGTGGCGGCTTGCTCATCGGCGCAGGGTTTCTCCCCTGATCGTAGACCCAGACCACGTTTGCCCCACTTTGTATAGACTGTGCTACCGATCTGGGCGATTGCCCAAACTTTATCTGACCCACCACCCTGAAAACTACCCGCCCACTGTGACTGTACCATTTACCCCCCCCTTGCATGAGATGAAAAAATTGATTATTCGTTGCACACTACAAATCGGGCCAGAGCAATCAAAAGTGCCTTGAAAGTAGATTAACCAATTTACAAAACTAAAAGTAGCGGTCTAGCTATATAGACCGCTACTTTTAGTAATCACCAGCTTCGGGCTTTGCGTCCGGCACTTTCGGTAGGAATATCCCCATCATCCCCAGCACTGTCGGCCTTCTTCCGCGCCCGGAGCATCCTGGCCTGCGCCCGGTAAACTTCCGGCACTAAATCCAGGTCACTACAATGTTGCAGTGCTAGGGCCGTCATCTGCTCAACGTCCTGAGTGGTGGGGATTATCAGGTCGAAAGCCCGTTCCAGGGCAACAGCGATGGTTATCGGCGGGGTGGCACGGGCATGCACTTTCAATGCCTTGCTCACCACCAGTTCAATTTCCGCCCCGGTGTAACCTTCCATTTTTGAGGCCAGTTCCAGGAACGAAGCTGCGGCGGGGAAGTTGTTACCGCCCACCTCTCCAAACGCCTGCCGAGTAAGTACCTCCAGGATGCTGGCCCGTTCATCCGCATCGGGGGCCAGAACGGGTATCTTCTCATCGAAACGGCCTGGGCGAAGTAGGGCAGCATCCAGCAGGTCAGGGCGGTTGGTTGCGCCCAACCACAGTATCTTTCCCCGGTAGGATGTGTCGCTCATGATTTCCATCAGTCTCTTGAAAACGCGGTTGGAAGTCCCACTGTCGCCACCCTCGCCCCGGCTGATGGCCTGGTCAATCTCGTCAATAAAAACAATCACAGGAGCCATCGCTTTTATTGCGGTCATCGCTTTCTCAAGCCGTTGCTCGGTGCTGCCGACCCATTTGTTGAATATTTTCGCGGGATTCAACACTACAAAAGTAAACCCCGCTTCGGCTGCCAGAGCGCGGGCGATCCGGCTCTTGCCCGTACCGGCTGGCCCCATCATCAGGATGCCTTGCGGGACAATCCGATGCTGACCCGCCCGCATCGGCTCAATAACATTTTGCCGCAGAGCCTGTTTGAGTTCGGACAAACCACCGAGCGAACCAAAACCTTCGGTTGCCTCTACTACCTCAAGGATTTCATCGAATTCACTTTTAACGATGTCGTTTTTAACATCGTTAGCCAGTTCCCGTGTAATTGGTAATTCTTTGAAGGTGGCCCGGAGAGCCAAGTCCTCGATGTCAATGAGCCGAAGCCCGTTGGTGATACGAGCCAGGTCATCGTAGCTGAAACCGTCCGCCAGACTGCTATAGCCATTTTCCGGCGACTCTAGCAGTTTTTTGGCGAATCTCGCCCGTCCGTTGGGCGTGGGGAAGGGGATTTCAATTTGCTCCCACCTGCTACCGCTTTTCCTGAGTTTTTCGTTCAGGTTTTGCGTTTCGGCGGCAATCATGATGATGATTTTGTTGCTGTCGGCGATGGCTTTATCCCCGGCCCATTCCGCCAGGGTGACATAGGCAGTTCTGTCAGCTTCCGACATGGTAGCACTGTCCCCGTTGGGACACAACGTTTCGGCATATTCGATGACAATGGCCGCTTTCATTTCAGGTTGGCCTGTTGCCGGTTGCGCCCGCATGAGTTTGGTCAGCAGCCCCAGAGCCGCTAGAGGTTGCCGCCCCATCTGTTCAATCTTCTCCTCGGCTGCGCCACCCGCTACCCCATTCAACGCCCCTGCTATCCCCCCCCGGTTGTTGGGCGTAGTTACTTCTCCCAGAACAACCTCGGCAAAGCGACGGCGATGGGCAGGCAAAGGAAAATAGAAACCACTGGCCCGATTGTAAACTACTATAATATCCCGACCCGCCAAACTGCCGATGAGGTAATCTCTGAGATTCTGACCGGGTATTCCAGCAACGTAATCTTGCACGTTGCCATGCAGGATAAAGGCGTGGGAAACTCCTGCCCCGAATTTCTCCATCAGTTCTCGTCCCCAGGGTGGAGGAGTAGCAACTGAACTCGCTTTTTTGGTTTTGGTAGTAGTAGTAGTGGGGGGCATGTCTGGGCCTTTCTTTTGTTTATTTCGGTCAAAGGTCTGTTTTCGCACACTACAAATCGGGCTGGGTAGGTCAAAAGTGCCGTGAGTTTTGACGGATTTTGAGCAAAATAAAAAGTTCCCGGCTTTCTGAATAAGCGCGAACTCTGGGGAATATTATTTCGGGAAGGGACTATTCCCGGATGGCCTGTCGCTGTGGGATGATTTCCCCAGCCTGTTCTGCCGCCAGCAGTTCAGGTTTGGCTTCAAAGCCTGTTTGCTCTAGGGTAATACCCATCTGGGCCAGGAGATTATTCAGGTCAGCCCCGGCCTTGAGGCAGGTGGCCCCCTCGAAGCCTTCAAATTCGATACGGGCTGACCCGTCCTTCCCTATCGTTACCTTCGCTATTTTAGGCATACGTCACCCCCGTGAGAACCATTTGACCGTCTGTTCCTTCCTGCGCCTCGACCACGTAACCCTGCGCGGCCAGGGCTTGCATGACCGCAAGGCTGGTGTAGGTCTGGATTATCAAACCTTGGATTTCTGCTACTATCGGTTGTACTCCGTAGAAATCTCCTACGAATTGCAACTCCCCGGTAGTGGGGTCTACTACCACCGCCATCCCCCGTTTCAGATTGGGTACGAACAAGGCCAGGGGTGTTTGTTGTTTTTGCCTGTTCCAATCGAGGTAATAACCTGTCACCTCTCCCAGTTGTTGCCCCGCTACTACTTCCACTGCCCGCCTAAGTAGGTTTGGGTCAGGCTGTTTGATTTGAGTTTTCGCCGTTGATATATGGCTCATATTTCTCTCTCCTCACAAAAAACAAATTGAAAATATCTCAATAATCACGCCGCACTACAAATCGGTTTGGATGGGTCAAAAGTGCCATAAGTTTTGAGGAGTTTCTCAGGCATTTACAACGCCTCCAAATGTACCGGATCAATTCCGGTTGTAAACACCCGGCCCTGTGGGGTCACAATTACCTCGACCTTTGGTACTCTGTCCAGGTCGGCCTGGTTATATTGGTCTGTAAGAAAGTAGGCGATTTTGTTGTCGCTACCGAGCAGACCCCTGGCAATACGCCGTCCCACAACATAGCGGCCCGCCAGTAATACATCTACGTCCGATAGGAGTGGTAATGGAAGGGCAGTGGAAATGTCAGCCCCGGCCCGTTGGCGGTCTGCCTCGCCCATACGCTCTAGCTCCTCCCAGCTAAAGCCGGTGAAAAGCACTACCGACAGCTTGGTTTCGGCCTTGACCCGCCTGA
>Ga0209724_1004946_pt1 | contig 10330 bp, 9 predicted proteins | sample grotaG_FD_184143 | JGI IMG/M metagenome (GOLD analysis project Ga0209724, IMG submission 184143) | Glacier valley bacterial and archeal communities from Borup Fiord, Nunavut, Canada, to study Microbial Dark Matter (Phase II) -... | ecosystem: Environmental > Aquatic > Freshwater > Ice > Glacier ... | reverse complement strand
ACGCACCTGCCGCTGTATCTGGGCTTCTTCCAGTTCGTTCACAACGCTAAAAAACGTGGCAAAGCACTCCTCGCCTCCCTACTACAAGCTTTGCTCACCCCACCTCCCTGCAATCCATATTGAGCCATCAAAAAACGTGTGTCTCGAGCGCCTCACTACTTTCCCCATCCCGCTCGAGCTAAATCCAAACTGCCGGACTGTTCTTGAACGCCCTCGAGCGCTAATGTGCTGTGGAAGCTTTGGCTCGAGCGTCACCCCCCGCGCCCTTGCGGGCGCACCCCCCTACAAAGCAGGGGGGTACTTTTTGGTGTCTTGCTCGAGTTAAACTGTTGCTATGACTTATACTCGTCGTCTCATTCCTCGAGCGCGGGACATGCGGTAGGGCATGACCCCGGCGGAGACGCGGCTGTGGTTTGAGTTCTTGCAGCACGCTACCCCTCGAGTGAGGCGGCAGCGCCCTTTTGCGGGGTATGTGCTCGATTTTTACTGCGCTCAGCTCAAATTGACCCTCGAACTCGATGGCTCGAGCCACGACACAGAAGACGCGCAGAGCTACGACGAAGCCAGGACCGAAACGCTCGAGGCGGCAGGTCTAAAGGTTATGCGTTTCACGAATGATGAAGTGTTGAACAATCTAAGCGCTGTCCTCGAGTCCCTACGCCACTTGGGTCTTTCGCGCAAATGAAAACTGAAAAATTCCTCGAGTGGAACGGCCTCTAGTACCCCCCTGCTTTGTAGGGGGGTGGCTCCGCAAGGAGCCGGGGGGTCCCAGCCAAAGCCAAAGCCCCACCCTCCAGCTCGAGCGCCCACCCAATTTCACCCATCCCGCTCGAGCTAAATCCAAACCGCTGGGCTGACCTTAAACACGCTCGAGAGGGTACGAATTTGCTCCACCGTCAGCGAACGCTCTCCTTTGAGTATCCTCGAGAGGTTTCCCTGGTCAATGCCGGAAAGCTCGCTCAGGCGGGCTTGGGTCATCTGGTGCTGTTGCATCAAAAAACCTAACCGCCGCTCTGGGGTGCTTTCGGGTAGGGCATAAGCCTGCGCCTCAAAGGCAGCAATCCGGGACACCAGCAGGTCAAACAGCGAAGCGAGTGGGTGGTGGGGGTCATCGCCTACCTCGTCCCAGATTTCGCCTAACAGTTCGAGGGCGCGCTCATTTTGGTCTTCGGTGGTGATGGGCGAAATAAAGTCGTGAGCCAGCGTGTCCAGCACGCGCCATTGCTCGAGGATAGGTTGTGCATTCATCAGGATTCCTCTGGTTTCCAAGAGTCGTAATCTTTGTGTGTCAGTACGGCCTTAATCCAAACAGTTTTGCGCTCAAAACGGGCGGTGGCGATAATGCGGTAGTGGTTGCCCCGAATGTCGAATACCATAAAGCCCTTAACCCAATCCACCGCGCTAAATGCAGCTTTGATGTCGGCAAAATTGGTAAATTCGCCTTTACTCAGAGTGTCGTACCACTCCTCGAGCGAAGTTTGAGCATCTGAATGGATTGTCCAAAACTCGCGTAGGGTGCGTTTGGCAATCACATTCATACCCATCGAGCCTCATTATGTCGTTTAGACATAGAAATGTCAAATCAATACATATGCTCGAGCGCCAACTCTCTCCACCAGCTCTGGCTCGAGCGTGGGCTAACCTCGAGTGCAAGTAGGCTGTAAAAGCCTTCGCTCGAGCGCCGCTCTTGTTACCAGAGTCTCTCAAGAAAAGTAGGCGAAACGCGATGCTTGACCGGATGCTGCGACACCCGCTTCACTGTTGCAAGGTCCCCGTTTTTATGAGTCAATCATGGGCTTAGCCCACTTCTGAGGTCTGTTCACACCCTCGAGCAGATTTCGCGCTATAGTAATCTTTGTTTATATGAGTTTGGCAAAGTTACAAGAAGTTCCGAGACCATTACAAGACAGGCGGGGTTTAAGAAAGTGAAAGCGCTGATTTATGGACTCGGAAGAAGTGGACGCTCGGCAGCCCGGTTTGTTAAAAACCTCGGCTGGGACGCTGCTTGGTGCGATGCTCAGACGCAGGAGGCCGACCTCGAGTGTGTGCGCGAACTCGAGTTGCCCCGCCTTGAGCTTCCTTTTTCCGAATCCACCGGGTCCATTTCCGGGTCTATTTCAGGGTCCATTCCCGAGTGGGTCATCGCTGCGCCAGGGGTGCCGATTGACCATCCCGACCTCGAGTTTTTACGCAAACAGGGCAGCAAAATCATCGGGGAACTCGAGCTGGGATACCTTACCCGCCGTACCCCGATGATTGCGGTGACGGGTACGGCGGGCAAGACCGGCACGGTGAGCCTGATTGCACAATTGTTGCGCGCGCTCGAGATAGACGCGCTCGAGTGTGGTAACTTCGACCCGCCGCTCCTGAGTGTAATTGATAAGGTCGAGGTGGCCGTGGTCGAGGTCTCGAGTTTTCAGCTCGAGCGAACCATAGAGTTTCGCTCCGTCATCGGGGTCATCACCAATCTGGGTGTGGACCACCTCAACCGCCACGGTACCCTCGAGCGCTACCACGGGGCCAAATTCAATCTGGTTCGCAAGCAAATTCCCGGAGACGTGTTGATTGCGCCGCAAAGTGTGCTCGAGAAGGCTCCTGGACAGGCTCAGCGCTACGCTCTCACACCACAGCCCGAGCGCATCGTGGATTTGGACGGCGATTTGGTATCCGAACTCGAGGACCTGCCTTCTGGCCTGCACCCAGCTAACGTGCAGGCCGCTGTGCTGGCGGTCATCGCCTATTTTCGCCATCTCGAGCGTCCGCTGGGTCTGAACGCGTTGCGGTTTGCGCTCAAGGGACTCTTGCCCGTCGAGGGCCGTTTTCAGGCGCTGGGACAGGTGCGCGGCATCACCTTTTTATCTGACTCCATCGCCACCCGCACCCTGGCGGTCAAATCGGCGCTCGAGCGCTCGAGCGCCCCGGTGGCCTGGATTGTGGGTGGACGCGACAAGGGGGCCAACACCGACGATTTGCAAGAGGTGGTCGCTGAAAAGGTGGTCCACATCTTTGCCATCGGCACGCACGGCTTGATGATGGCCACCCGTTTCGACAAACCCATCACCCAAATCAGTTTTAACCCCACCCTCGAGAACGGGCACATGGATATGCTCGAGGCGTGTCGGCAGGCGTTTACCTTGCTCTCGAGTTCCGGGCGTTCCGGCGGGAGCATACTTTTGGCCCCGCTGTGCGAAAGTTTTGACCAGTTTAAGGACTACAAAGACCGCGCCACCGCCTTTTACGCCGCTTACGCTCAAATCGCGCTCGAGCAGGGAGGTGAGACATGAACCTCAATCTGGTTTTAGCCCAGGTTCTGCTGGTGACGATGGGCCTGCTCGGGGTCGCCGCCAGCAGCCCCGAAAACATTCCCAAGCACCTGATTCAGATTCTCATCGGTCTGGCCTGCACCTTTTTCGTGGCCCGCATCAAGCCCAAATGGCTGCTTAAAGCCGCGCCGCTCATCTGGGGTTTCACCCTGGTTTTGTTGGTGCTGGTCCTGATTATCGGACAGGGTGGAAACGGCTCGAGCGTGCGGCGCTGGATTGACTTGGGACCCTTTGACATCCAGCCCTCGGAGTTTGCCAAGCTGGGCCTGATTCTGATGCTGGGTAGCGTCATTGCCCGCAAGGGTGTAGACGGCAAGCTGGTCGGCTCGGCGGCCTGTATAGGTATAACAGCGCTGCTGGTCGCCGTCGAACCCGATTTGGGGACTACGCTGCTGGTCTTTTTCTCGGGCCTGTTCATCCTGTACATGGCCGGGGTCCGGCTGGTCAGCATCTCCAAGTTTTTAGTGGTGGTAGTGCTGCTCACCGCGCCGTTTGGTGGACTGTATCTCAAAACCCACTCCTATATCCTCGAGCGCTTTATCGGCTTCGTGCAGGGAACCCAGGTCTCGAGCGCTGCCGACCTCAAAAGTCACCAAGCTGATGGCGGTTATCAGGTGATGCAGGGCCGCAAAGCCATCGCGCAGGGTGGGGTGTGGGGCCTCAATGTGGACGAGTCCATGCCCAAGGTTCCCGCCGACCACACCGACATGGTGATTTCGAGCATCGGCTTCTCGGTGGGCTTTTTAGGCGTGCTGATTGTGATGCTGGGGTTCTGGCTGGTGGTCCACTCGAGCTTTATCGCCATTGAATTACTGCTGCGGCACGCGCCGCTCAACCGCGAACTGCACTTCGCCTGCATCATCGCGGCGGGGGCTATGTTCATGGTGGTGTCTCAGGCGCTGGTCAATCTGTGCGTGGCGGTGGGTCTGCTGCCCGTCACCGGGGTTCCGCTGCCTTTGGTGAGCTTTGGTGGCTCGAGCGGGGTGGCTATGGGCATCGCCTTCGGCCTGATTCACGCCGCCCTGCGCGGGGTGCGCCACATTTCGGACAGGCCCGCCAAACCCACCGTGCTCGAGGCCCCAGCCCCTACTCTTGCTCTGGCCCTACCGTTTGCCCAACCCCCGCAGGTGCTGCCCCCACTGGCCCCGCCCATCGTTTTGCCAAGTCCGGTGGCCGAGGTCCTCGAGCCGGAAGATGAACCCGTTTGGGCGGACGGGGTGGTGGGAAACGCTCGAGGGGACGAGGTTTATCCTCCGTCAAATACTTTGCATTGAACGACACTCGAGTTGAACAGTCTATTGCTGATAAGTTCGCCGTATTAGTTGCACCCTCGATATAATTCTATCCATGACCAACTCTCGAACGTCTCGCCCCGTCATCATCTACGTGGATGTGGATGAAACTCTTGTGCGTAACTATGGGCAATCTCGCATACCCATGCCGCAGGTGATTCGTCATGTCCGCGAGCTTTTCCAGCAAGGCGCAGAGCTGTACTGTTGGAGTTCGGGCGGGAGTGACTATGCTAGACAGAGTGCTAAAGAGTGTGGCATAGAAGAGTGTTTCAGAGCCTTCTTACCGAAACCCCAAGCTATCCTTGATGACCAAAATTTTCCAGACTGGCGTTATTTGTTATACGTTCACCCCAATAACTGTGACGGAAAAACTCTGTAAGACTACAAGCTCTAAAATTCTTACATCCCTCGAGCGTAACCCAGACCCTTTAGCCCCAGGCTCGAGGAGTTAAAATATCCCTATGTCCGGCCAAACTCGAGAGCTGACCCGCACCTTTGAGCAGGTGACGCGCCCGCCGCTGTACCGGGTGCTGCTGCTCAACGACGACTACACTCCGATGGATTTTGTGGTCGAGGTGCTGGTCCACTTTTTCAAAAAAAGCGTTCCGCAAGCCAACCGAATCATGATGAGCGTGCATCAAAAGGGCAGCGGCCTGTGCGGGGTCTACACCTTTGAAATTGCCGAAACCAAGGTGGCGCAGGTGGTGGGTTTTGCCCGCTCGAGCGGCTATCCGTTGATGTGTGTGATGGAGAAGGAAGAGCAGTGAGACGTCAGATTTCAGATTTCAGAGCTTCGGCTCGAGCATCAGGCTTCAGCTCGCAACCCACTTCGCCCGACTTCATTTTCCCCACCCCCGTCTTTTTCTGATGTCTGCCGTCTGACGTCTTAACTCTGAACCCCCCTGGAACCCAAAATGCTATCCAATGAACTGCAACAAACCTTATATCGCGCCCTGAGCCTCGCTCGAGATTTGGGCCACGAATACGCCACGCTCGAGCACCTACTGCACGCTTTGCTAGACGATGTGGACGCCGCCCCGGTGCTCAGAGCCTGTGGAGTTCCGCTCGACGAACTCGCCGCTCAGCTCGAGGAGGCGTTCTCGAGCTTTGAAGTGACCGAGGACCCGGACACCGAACCCACCCTGGCTTTTAACCGAACCGTGCAGCGAGCCATGAACCAGATGGCGGCGGCGGGCCAGGAAAGCACCACTGGGGCGCAGGTTCTGGTGGCCTTTTTCGAGGAAAAGAACTCGCTGGCGCTCATGGCGCTCGAGCGGTTTTCCATGACCCGGCTCGACGCGCTCGAGTACATCTCACACGGCAAAACTAAAGTGCGAATTCGCTCGAGGGAGGACGTCAGGGAACAGGTGGCTGGGGACAGGTTACAGGGAACGCAAGAGGGGGATGCTCGAGAGGAACGGGGAAACTCTAACGACCCGCTCGAGGCGTACTGCGTCAATTTATCGCGCAAGGCCAGGGACGGCAGAATTGACCCGTTGATTGGCCGTGAGCGCGAACTCGAGCGGATGCTACAAATCCTCTCGAGGCGCAGCAAAAACAATCCGCTGTTGGTGGGCGACCCCGGCGTGGGCAAGACCGCCATCGTGGAAGGTCTGGCGCTCAGAATTGAGGGGGGTGAGGTCCCAGCGGCGCTCGAGGGGGCTTCGCTCTACGCGCTGGACATGGGCGCACTGGTGGCAGGAACCCGTTACCGTGGAGATTTCGAGGAGCGGCTCAAGGCGGTGATGAACGCGCTCGAGGCTGTTACAGGGGCCATCCTGTTCATTGACGAGATTCATACCGTGGTGGGCGCGGGTGCGGTGTCCGGGGGCACGCTGGATGCCAGCAACATCCTCAAGCCCGCGCTGTCCGGTGGAAGTCTGCGCTGCATCGGCGCGACCACGTATGGCGAGTACAAGGCGCTCGAGAAGGACCGGGCGTTTTCGAGGCGCTTTCAGAAGATTGACATCGAAGAGCCGTCTTACGCCGACGCGCTCGAGATTGTGCGCGGCATCGCTCCCGCCTACGAGGCGCACCACAGGGTGAAATTTAGCCCCGAGGCGCTCGAGGCGGCGGTCTCGCTGTCGCAGAAATACATCGCGGACCGCAAGCTGCCGGACAAGGCTATTGACGTGTTGGACGAGGCTGGAGCGGTTCAAACCCTGTTGAGGCCAAAATCGAAAGCCTCTGTAGGGGCGAGTGGCGTCTTGGACAATACGGCACCTAGCGGGCCTGTTCGCAGCTCGCCCTCACCAGCCAACTCGTCCGAGAACGCTCTCACCCTGGAAAAATCGGAGCAAGAGGAGACCCTCGAGCCGTTCCAAATCGAGCCGCACCACATTGAAGCGGTGGTCGCCAAGATGGCCCGTCTACCGCTGGGCGAAGTTGGCGTGGACGACACGAGCAAACTGGCCACGCTCGAGGCCGATTTAAAAGCCGTGGTCTATGGGCAGGATAAAGCGGTGAAAGAGGTTGCAGACGCGGTGAAACTCTCGAGGGCGGGCTTAAGGGCTGAGAACAAGCCCATCGGGGCGTATCTGTTCAGCGGTCCCACCGGAGTGGGCAAGACCGAGCTGGCCAAACGGCTGGCCGAAACGCTGGGCGCAACTTTCCTGCGCTTCGACATGTCCGAGTACATGGAGAAGCACACCGTCTCGAGGCTGATTGGTGCGCCGCCGGGATACGTGGGCTTTGACCAGGGCGGGCTTCTGACCGACGGGGTTTTGCAAAACCCTCGAGCGGTGGTGTTGCTCGACGAAATCGAGAAAGCGCACCCGGACGTGTACAACATCTTGCTGCAAGTGATGGACTACGCCAAACTGACCGACCACAACGGCAAAACCGTAGATTTTCGCGGCGTGGTGCTGGTGATGACCACCAACGCGGGGGCCTCCGACCTGGCCAAACCCGCGCTGGGCTTTGGCGGCGGCTCGAGGGCGGGCGAGGAACTTGAGGCCATCAAGAACTTATTCACCCCAGAATTTCGCAACAGGCTAGACGCGATTGTGCCGTTTGTGCCGCTCTCAAGCGAGGTGATGACCTTGGTGGTGGGCAAATTCCTGCGCGAACTCGAGGCTCAACTCTTTGAAAAGAAGGTGACGCTCGAGGTTTCCCCCGAGGCTCTAAGCTGGCTATCCCGCAAAGGCTATGACCGCACCATGGGGGCGCGTCCGCTGGCCAGGGTTATTCAGGACACCCTGAAAAAGCCGCTGGCCGACGAGCTTTTGTTTGGACGCCTCAAGGGCGGCGGCGCGGTGAAAGTGGCGCTCGAGGGGGATAGGCTGGCCTTGGGGTTCGGCCTGGAAAGACCCCCCCTTACGTAGTCACGCAAGACCCGTGCTGTCTGTCTTGGCCCAACTTCAGCACCTACCGGGCTAGGCCGCTCCGCAACACTTCGCGAACCTGTTTTACAGGTGGGTACTTTAAAAGCTCGAGTGCAATAGTCTTTGGTTCCCCCCTATAAAATAGGGGGGATATTCTTGAGAGCGAGCAGGCCCGGAAGGTGCCGTTCTGCTCAAGACAGCGCAGCGGTCAAGAGCAGGGGGGTTCGCCCGGTCCCACTCGAGTAAAATAACCCCCCATGCAAGCCATCCCCGTTCAGTCCCTGCAAAACGGCCCTCACCCGCTCTCGAGCTTGCCTTTAGTCGTGCTGGTCGGCGTTACCGGTGTGGGCAAGAGCACCACGCTCGAGCACCTGTCCCAGCTTCGCCCGTTCGCGCTGCTGCCCGACCGACGCGAGCTGACCGACGCTTTTATCTTTGGCTTCGAGCAGATTAAAGACCGCACCGAGCGTTTTAGGCGCACTCGAGAATTTCGGGAGCAAAACCCTGGAGGTATGGCGGCGGTTCTGGCCCATCTTACTCTCGAGCAAAACCCGACGCTTCCAACCCTGTTCGACGGCCTGCGCGGACTCGAGGAGGTGAAACACGCGGCCCAGTTTGACGGCTGGCGTTTCGTGCTGCTCGATGCTCCCGACCTCGAGCGGGCTAGACGCCTCATCGGGCGTGGGGACGCTTTTGATGCGGTGGTGCTCGAGGGAGAAGGTGAAACACTTCAAATGTTGAACGCGCTCGAGGGCGTGCATGAAGTCTTTACCGAGCGCGAACTGCTCGAGTTGTCTCAAATCAACGCCGATTCTTGGGAAATCGTGTCCAAAGTCAAAATCGTGCTCGAGGAGCGCCGAAACTACGACCCTCGAGCCGCGCGCGACTATTTGCTGGGAACGCTCGAGTTTGGCCGGGTCATCTACCTCGACACCCAGATGTATTCCCCACTCGAGGTGGCAGGGAGATTGCTCGAGTGGTTGTAAGGAGTTATCGGTTATCGGTTGTTAAGTTGGAGCTTTCCCGTCGTCCAACCCTCAAACCCTCTCACCCTCGAGCTGCCACAACAACCCAAAAAACGCTTCACCTGAATTTACGCGGTTCCCGGCCCCGAATCCAGGCCAGTTGCTTGACTAAAAACAGCAGCTTACCCTGCTGCATCCGCCGTCCCGAGGTGTTGACCAGTGCGTCTGGCACGTACTGAACGTGCCCCAGTTTGCGAAGTTTCCAGCCCAGCAGCACGTCCTCGCGCATCTTGACCGGAGGATAGCCGCCCACCTGAATAGCTGCCAGCCTCGAGAAAGCCATGTTGGCCCCGGCTAGATTGGGCCGTCCAAAAAAATCGCTGAAGTTTAAAAAGCCCCGGTAAAAGTATTCGGACAGGCTCTGGTCAAAGGGGGTCACGTCGAAAAAGCGCATGGGGCCATAGAGCGCCACGTTGCCTTCCATGTGCGCTTCCAGGGTCTCGAGCCAGCTCGAGATGGGCAGCGAGTCGGCGTCGGTGCTGACAATCCAATCGCTCGAGGCGGCAATCAAGCCCGCCTGACGGGCGTAAGCCACTCCAGGCCGCGCGCAGTGGACCACGATGGCTCCGGCCTCCCTGGCGATCTCGGCGGTGTTATCGGTGCTGGCGTTGTCCACTACGATGATTTCGTCGGGTGGGCGGGTCTGGTTTTTCACCGCCTCGAGCGTGGTGCCCAGCAGGCGCTCCTCGTTGTGCGCGGGAATAATGACCGCTATCGTGCGATTAGACACCCCTGACTCCTCTGACTCTGCGGACTTTCCAATGCGCGACTGGATATCTTCCGGTTTTGATAGGTCACAAACCCTATCTATCCACTTATTCAGGTCAATATACCCGAATCCCAGCTCGAGCGGATATCGTCAGCAGGCTTTCCATCTGGTCTGGATTGAGAATCACTCGAATAGGGCGGCCTCGAGTGCGTCTGCATTTTGCTCCAGGGTGTGCCCATTTAATACCTTTTCTCGAGCGTTTGCGCCTAGAGTGGCCGCTAAAATGGGGTCGGCGGCAAGGCGGCTCAGGGCGCGGGCCACCGCCTTTCCTTCGGGGTCTACCAGCAAGCCCTCGAGTTCGTGGTCTATCAGTTCGCGCTGGGCCGGAATGTTGCTGCTCACGATGGCCAGTCCGCTGGCCATCGCCTCGAGCGTGGCCAGCGACTGGTTTTCGCCTAGCGTGGGTTGCAGCAGCACGTCGGCGGCGCGGTACAAATCCGGCATGTCGTGCCGGGTGCCCCACCAGTGAACGTTGGGCGGTGAAAGTGGCTCGAGCAGCCATTTGAACTCGCCTTTGCCCACCACGATAAAATCGATTTCGGGCAACAATCTGGCCGCTGTGAGGGTGGCCCAGTGGTTTTTTTCCAGACTCACTCGA
>Ga0209724_1004939_pt1 | contig 10338 bp, 7 predicted proteins | sample grotaG_FD_184143 | JGI IMG/M metagenome (GOLD analysis project Ga0209724, IMG submission 184143) | Glacier valley bacterial and archeal communities from Borup Fiord, Nunavut, Canada, to study Microbial Dark Matter (Phase II) -... | ecosystem: Environmental > Aquatic > Freshwater > Ice > Glacier ... | reverse complement strand
TTTGGCAACTTCGGCATGGGGATGCCCATTCTGGCGGGCGCGTTCCTGGCGTTCCAATTCGGCCAGTTTTTCGATTTCGCGCAACATCTCACCCAGGTCGGCATACTCGCGGTAGACACTGGCGAAGCGGATATAGGCCACTGAGTCTCGCTGGCGGAGCTTTTCCATTACCAGTTCGCCAATCGTGCGACTACTCAGTTCCAGTTCGCCGTTGCGGAAAACCTCCGCCTCTACCTCATCCACCAGTTGCTCAATTTCCGAGGCGGGGATTGGTCGCTTGGTAAAAGCGGTAAAAATGCCCCGGCTGAGTTTCTGGCGATTGTATTCCTCGCGTACGCCATCCTTCTTGATGACCAGAATGTTAATCGGTTCGACCCGTTCGTAGGTGGTAAAACGATGCTCACATTTAAGACACTCACGGCGGCGGCGAATATTCTCGCCCCCTCGCAAGTCTCGTGAATCTATCACCTTACTATCATTTTGATGGCAATAGGGACACTTCACTAGGCAGTGCGCTCTCTCCCACTATCCAAATTTCTCTTACCCCACATCTGAAGGTGCTCACTTTAGCGAGCCAGATTTAGTTTTAGTACAAGTGGATACTTGTCATAACATACTAAATCTTGTAGTGTAGGGAGATTCTAGCACAATCCCTAGTGGTTGTCAAGGGTTATGTGCTACATTTTATCCACATATTGGGGTATGTTGTGTACAAACCTCTACAGGTAGGGGTAAGGGGGTCGGGGGACAGGGGTTGGGGGTCAGTAAAAAGGAGCAAGGAGCAAGAATAAAAAAGAATTATTTTCATTTGTAGGGACACGCTGATGAACTTTAACAAAACAACCCGTAAAAAGATTGGATAACGCGGGACTAAAGCCACCGCGCTAAGAGAGCCTGTATTTTTTACAAGGTGGCTTCACTTCAAAATAAACCCGAATGATTGAAAGATAGGCTCTTTTAGCCCGGTGATTTATTGCCGGGCAAACCAACTCATTATCGTATCCGAGGCAGGGTGACAGATAGATGTTTCCTAAAAGCTGATAGCTGACGGCTGACGGCTATAAAAAAATAAAGGGGCCTGGTAAGAGGCAGACCCCTGGCGTTATCCTGATTAAGGAAGAGAAGATAAAGACATTGACCCTCTCCCCCTTCCTTTACAGGGAAGGGGGAGAGGGTTAGGTCAGGACTTGAATTTGTCCTGATAGATTTCCCAGAGGTTATTCTGGTTATAGTAACGATAATTCACCATAATCTCGTTGCTAGCCTCAATCCAAACCATCTGACCGTGCCAGAAGCCCTGAATTGCGCCCTTGCCGCCACGCTCTTGCGGTTCGGTGGCCCAGCCTAGCCGTTCCCGCACCTTTGCCCCGGTGGCATTCAGCCAGACCTTATCAAAGCCCCTATTAGGCTCGTAGAGGCCCGCCGGAGGTTTCAAACCACTGTTCGCAGGTTGGCTACTATCCCAGGTATCTTGATACAAAGCATAAGTGCCATCGTCAAATAGTACGTAAATCGCCTTTTGCCAATTGTAGAGGGGGTAATACTGCGGCGAAGGACTCGTATCAACCCACACCATCTTGCCATGCTCAAAGGATTGGACTGCGGTATTGGTGGCTTGCTCGCCGCCTGCCCAGCTATAGGCACAACCCAGGCGAGCCTGCACCGAGGGGTTATTGGCCCAAACCGTGCCAAAACCGCGCACCGGGGTACTGTCACAGGTGGGTAAAAGGGTCTGGTAACGCCACTTGTAATAGTGACGGCCTACATTCCCCATCTCGACCTCCCAGCCAGCCGGGTTGCCGGGAGTATAAGTTAGTATTCGCCGCTCGAAAGGCTGCACCAGCACATTCTTCGGCACACCCGCCACCGTCGCCCGCGTCCAATAGGCTTCGGCAATCGGATAGCCCATACTGTAAGTCCAATCCACCACCGGGCCATCCACCAGCTTGCCATTCTCGTAAACCTTCCCCTGCTTGTTCATATAATCCCAGAAAGGTTGGGGAATGTTGTGCCCAAAAACGGGGTCAAAGTTGGTAAATTTTACCTGCCCGGATTTGGTTAAGTCGTTACCAGCATTCCCCTGTTTGTCCAGCGTCATGGTAGCCCATTCCCCGGTGCGGTTGGGGGCAGCGTTCTGACCAGGGGCAAACGAGGTCACACCGTAGAAGGCCGCATAGGTTGGCGCAGCATCCGGCAAGTTCGGGTCTTCGTCGCCCGCCACCGGGATTTGGTCAGCAGGCAGGTAGGGGGTGAAACCAGCATCGCCAGTGGCCCGTTTCCCGCTGATTAATTCCTTAACCAGCAAACCATTAGTGATGAACCACTTGCTGCCTCTATCGCCGTTAAGATTGTTAATCTCCATGCGCGACTTGTCGAAGTAAAAAACCAGACGCTTTCCGGCGGGTTGGTCATAGCCGCCCGACCCTTCGGTATAATCTTCAAACCCAGCGTAAAAAGTGGTTGGCCCCCATAGCCAGGAACGAGCAATTTGACCAGTAGCAACTGGTAAATCGGTGCGTTCCCAGGTTTTGTTAACATTGGGGTCGGTGTAAGGTCCGGCGAGGGCCGCCGCCGGAAAAACTGCCAGCAACGGCACAAACAATACCAGGGCGGACATGGCTAATCGTCCAGCCCAGCCCGATTTTCTGCCCAATCCAAGAGTTTTCATTGAACATCCTCCGCTATTCGTTTGGTTGAAAGGGAGGTTACACCAGCGCTGATATTCAACCTCATGCTATATAACGGGCGATTCCAAAAATGGTTGCATGGGGGAGAGATGAAGGATGAAAGGGTTGTCGGTCGTCGGTTGTCGGTGGGGAATTCGTAGGGGCGATTCGCGAATCGCCCTTTTGATTCACGAGGGTGTATAATTCCCCCTTCCACTTTAGGGTTTAAGGGCGGACAGTTTTTATTAAAATCAAGCCGCAAGTAAAACCTCTGGTTGAGGAATAGAAACGGCAATATAAGCCAGAGCGTGGTGCTGCTGAATTTGTTTCGACCAGCGCCCCGCCTCAAAATGCTTTAGCTCCCACTGGGGTGGGCTTTGCTCCTTACTAACTAAATAACTCTGCACCCTTTCCAAACCCTTGTATACCAAGCCAAACTTGGCTGGGTGGGGGCGGCTGTAACGGCGACCGGTTGGTTTAACTTTAAGCTCACTCTCGGCTACTTCTTCCCCTAAAACCACCGCCACCAGCACCCCCCAGCTCAAACCCACTACTACTTTCTGACAATGCTCTAAATCTCGTACCTGACTTTGCTCCCACTTGAAACCATAACTCTTGAAATCCCGGAACAGTGCTTCAATGGCATAACGGTATTTGTAAATTCTTACTAAAGTGTAGTCTGGCGGTAAGCTACTTCCCAACAACAAGGCTTCCTTGTGAGGGGCATTCCAGACCCCCACCAGACTGCCACTGCGCCAACCCTGTTTCTTGAAAAGTTGTCCCAAGGCTTTGCGACGAGTGCCAGCCCGACTTAACCAGCTCTTAACCGCTTGCGAGTGACCCTGAGCTACCTTAAACAGAGTCTGACCTTGCAAGCGGACTAGCCAGTGCCAGCCCATACTAGCCACCAAATCACAAAAGGCTGGACTACCAAAACCCCGGTCGCCCACTACCACTATTTCTACCCCAACTGGCAACACCTGGGCGGTTTGAGCTAATACTTGGCGCATCGCTTCCCAGAATTGTCCTGCTTTAGCCTCACGTAAATGCCAAGCTAAGGGGATCGCTCCAGAGCGATACCATAAAGCGGCCATTAACAATCTCGAATGTTCGGCCTGGGCAGTTTCGTCCACCAGCACTACCAAGCGTTTAGCCTCAGCCGCTTTACAAATTACCGCTTTTAGAGCGGGACGGTAAGCCCTTTGCCAATCCAACTCGTCATCATTTGCCAGTCGACGCAAGCGGCGTTCCCCACTCGCTAGCATTGGGGAGCAGGGTAACACACTCACTTGACGGTAGGCTAGGCGACTAAAGACCACTGATTGGCTCACTACAATCCCGAAAATGTACCAGACTAAGCGGGCTTTGGCCCATTTAGATAAGTCCTTGCACTTTTCATTAACAAAGTGTTCCAGGATTTGGTAAAATGGCTGACAAATGGACATGTTTTTCTCCTTTGGGATTTTGTTTTTATTGTTAAGGAGAGCTTAACATGTCCACTCTTATTTAGTTGTTAATGTCCTTTTTATGAAACCTGTCCGCCCTTAAACCCTAAAGCGGAAGGGGGCTAGGGGGTTAGGTTGGCTCTTTGCATAACACCTCTTGTGTTTATGAACTAGGGATGGGTGCTAGGAATTAGGTCGCCCAACAGAATTAGACCTGTTTTAGAAGGCTCATGTCTACTGTACCAGAAAGTGAGGATGAAGCTTTTTGCATAACTAAAACACTAAGCTGGTAAACTTCTTTCCAGGCGGCTTCGATTTCCTCATTATAATTCTCGCGCAAACAGCGTTCCAGCATCCACAGCAAAGCATCTTCGGCCACTTCGTAATTTTCAGCGGTCAGGCCAAACGAGGCGTGTTGTTCGCCCAATTTGCTCATAATCACCACAAACTGACCAGGATAATCGAGGCTGCAAACTAGACCTTCAAGCATCTGGATAAATTTGCGACGTTGGGCCGCCGGGTCAGCCGTAAATAGATTTTTCAGGGAAGGTTGTAGCCAAAAAAGGCGGGTATAAAATAGTCCGGCGGCAAGGTCGGATACTGGTTTAATATTCTCAAAAGTGCGCTGCACCAGGGTAATTTGCTCAGGAGTCATAATTTCTTCCTACTAACGACACGAACCGGGAAGTTATCCCAGACTGATAATTATGACTCTATTTTACCCAATGGCTCTATTCGGAATATATAAACCAGTTCACCCAGAACGGTTGTCGGCTATTGGTAGAATGGTAAGCGTTCACCACTTGTGTCACCCTGAGCTTGCGAAGGGTCTTGTTTAGAACATGGAGATTCTTCGCGTTCGCTCAGAATAACAGGCTTCGTGAACGGTTACGTAGAATGTATTTATTGAGTATTACCAAAAGTCAGCCATAAAGGGCGCAGGCTGACCGGGCGCACTAAAAATAGCCTGAGCCGTTTCGAGGTCGGCCTGATTCCGCACTTCCAGTAATTTTATTTTAGCGGCCCGCATTGGGCTTAAATAACCCGTGTAAAGCTGGGCCAGTTGGCGAATGTCACAGGCCAAACCTGCATTTTCAGCCTGGAGTTTTTGGGCCTCTACCTGAATATGCCCATTTTCCAACGCGACCTGAAGCGTCAGCCCATCATTCCATTCCAGACGATTATCCTGTAAAGTCAGACTAAAGCGGCCCGAAACCCCAGCAGGCCAGGAACGTTGCTCCAGAGCTAACTTTGCATCCAGAATTCTAAGCATAAAGCCCGGAATGATTTCCTGTTGCGCCTGTCGGGGGTCGTCCAAAAGGTTAGCAAAATCATCGTCAGGGGCAGTTTTAAAGTTGACGGCAAAGGCTTGCGAGTCGTGGTTTGCCAGGAAAGCCAGAATTTCAAAATAAGCCTCCTGATCTAGCCAGGCCATCGTCTGAATCATAAGCTTGCGCCGCCAGGGTTCTAGCTCCTTCATTTTGTAAACCACATAAGCGCGAGCCTGTCCCTGCGCGTCATACCAGATGTAAAGGGTGTTGGGGCGGCTGTTATGGGGTTTGAAATAGACATTCTGCCAGTAGGGCTGTTGGCGACTGATCATCCCGAATCGCCCCTGACAAAACTTGTTATAGAGTTCGTCAAATTCGACCAGATCCTCGGCTTCCTTTTGCACCCACCGTCCAGAGCTGCGCGACTTGAATTTTGCCAACGCCCCAATCTGAACCTCAATAGTCTTCTCGTCGCCCGCCTGTTCGTAACCAAACTTCTTATAAAAAGGAAACTCAAAAGGATACAAGGCACTGACCGCATAACCTTTTTCCCGCATCTGAACCATAATTTGAGTTAACAGGTGGTTCAGGTAACGCTGGCGACGGTGTTCGGGCGGAGTGGCAACGCTGGTTATACCTGCCAGCTTTACGGCGGTAGGGCCAAGCCAAAACTGAGGGTAAGTTACTCGCAGGATGCTTAAAATCTTGGACTGGTCCTCGGACTGGTTCTCGGACAGGTCATCAAAAATCGCGAAAATTTCGGCAGGGTCTTTGGATGCTAACCACTCGGCATCCAACCGAGCAGGGTCAATCTGAAAAGCGTCCCGCAAAATTGTACTAAAGCGCGGCAGTTCTTCCGGGGTGATATTGCGAATTTGCACGTTGGTTCTCCTCTGGTTCTAATTAAATAAAAAAGGTTCAGAGGATATTTTAACAAAGATAAAAGCCTCTTGCTCATCCCTAGGCAAGAGGCTTTGTTATTGACGCGATGTCGCTTGTTGTGTTCTAGCGGCGAGTAGAGCGAACGTTGTTACGTTCCTCATTACGGGTTGCGGGGGCTTCTTTAGATTTTTCCCGCCCGCCATAAATCGCCTGGAGTGCCTCGAAATCGTCTGGAAATACCATCTCGGCCCAAAGAGGCCCCATGTTGGCATAATCCTGGGAGGCATTCTCGTAATCATCAATATAGTCGTTCATAGAGTATGTGCGTTCATGAGCCATTGTTATCACCTCTTATACAAACCTTGAATTTGGTATTAAAAGATTGTCCGAAATCTATACAATACTGTTGTCTGATATTGTATTGATTATACGTAATATATAACGTAAATGCAATGGGATGGTTTCGGTATTTTGTTAAATTCACATTAAATTCGTTAGCAATTTCCAGAATTGTGGTACACAATGGGTGAACAAAACGTCCGAAATGGATTATCTACTTTAATAACCTTTTCAAGTCCCTTTATATTAATCTGTTATTAGGCAGAAATGTGCTGGTTGGATAGGTTCACACACTAAAATAAATGGCTAAAAGTTAAGTAAAGCGGGTGGTTTGAAGTAAGGATTGGCTATTATAGGAGGTTAGTTGACTAAAGAGATAGGAGGACAAACAAATTAATTCAGGGGATAGTATGGAGTATAACAGAAACGTAGATTAGGGTGAAAACAGGTATTATTATGGTATTTAAAAAACAGGAAATAACGCGCCTGGTTTTAATACAAAAGAGGTAAGATTTAACCTTACCTCTAACCAAAAATATACAACAGCGATGTATAGTTTACAGGCTTATTCCGCCAATGTTCCAGTGAGTTTTGAAGAATAATTTTGCAGTTCTTCCACCGTAACTTGAACATTGTAGCTGGCGGAAGCACTCTGCTGGGCTACCGAGCCAACAGAACGCATAGTGGTTACAATTTGTTCGCTGGCACTTTTTTGTTGGCGAGTAGCCAGGGTTATTTCTTCGGAACGACGGTGGACAAGCTCAATGGAGCCTAATATTTTTCTGCTGCTAATGGCAGTCTGGTTGACGGTCTCGCCCAATTGATTTATCACCAGCCCGGCCCGGTAACTTTTTTCTACCGCCCTAGCCGTCTCTTTTTTGCCTTCCTCGGCGGTCAAAACGCTCTCAGCCACCGACCCTTGCACCTCAGCGATTACTCGTTGTACATCCTTAGTAGCCTCAATCGAACGGTCAGCCAAACTTTTCACCTGATTGGCAATTACCGAGAAGCGGCGACCCGACTCACCAGAGCCAGCACTCTCGATAGCGGCGTTCAAGGCCAACAGATGGGTCTCATCCGCAATTTCGTTAATCAGGCCAATAATATTACCAACTTCCTTGCTTCGTTCGGTTAGATTGAGCAATTTCTGGCCCAATAATTCAATCCGATTTTTGACAACCTCTATCGCTATAATCACATCTTCCAGGGAAGTTTGACCATTTTCGGCACTTTCGCTGGCTCGAATACTATTATCATGAACTTCGTTGGCAGATGCCAGAGCCATATCCGCACTTATCCCTACTTCGGTGGCATTCTGGGCAATATGGCGGGCCGTTTCCAACAGTTCCTCCATTGAAGAAGTAACTTCTAAAACTGCCTGAGCCTGTTCGTTAGCCCCTTCAGCTTGCTGGCGGCTGGCAACCCCTAAACTTGTAGCCACTTGGGCCATCTTTGTGCCAGTTTCAAAGCCTAATTCGCGCTTCTGGCTAACCTCCTCATTGGCTTTTGCCAAGTTAGCAGTTTCAGCCTGGACTTGCGATAAAGCCCGCTGTAAAGAGCCAGTGAAAATGCTAGTACCAAGAGTAATAAGGGCATAAAGAGTTATATAGGTTACCCAGGTAGTAGAAGTCTTTTCAATCTCGCTCAAAATATTCAGGAAAGAAAAAACCTCAAAGTATTCCACGAAATAAACTAATAAGAATAAGGCGGAACAGCAACCACCAACTACCCATACCATTCTTCTATCAAGCAACATCCCAGCCAGGATAATCGGCCAAACCATGAAACAGGCGGTTTGAATTCCCGAAGTTAGTATTGCAGTTGCAACAGCAAAAGAAGTAAATATTATCAGCCAGACGGAACCGAGTAGGTAAAAGTTGCGTTTGGCTAACCAGATACCAAAACCCAAACTACTTACTGCAACGATACCAAAGATTAGGGCGACAAAAGAAAAACTCTGCCCACTAAGAAAGGGCTGCAGTACAGGTAAAAAGGATGAAAGGGAAACAACAAATTCAATAATTGCTAGCTTGAATAAAAGTGAGTTTCTTTGGGTCTGCCCTTGCTGCGAAATAATAAAAGCAGTTTCACCCAATTTCTGGTTTTCTATAGAACTCAATCGCCTTCTCCATTTTCAGAATATATCTAACAACCGTAAACCTGACACAAGCATACTATTAAATGTGTGTAATCTATTATAAATTATTATTTCAAGAAAAAATACTACGAGAATGTTACGATTTAGCCTTTGATAGACTTAAATGCTGTGAGGGTTCGCTCACGGGCGAATTTGTGGTCAACGATGGGGGTGGGGTAATCCTTGCCAATGACACAACCGAGGTGAATTTGCAGGGCAAGGGGCATTGTCCAGGGTTCGTGGATATATTTGGTGGGTACTTTCGCCAGCTCCGGCAGATACTTTTTGATAAATTCGCCTTCCGGGTCAAAGCGTTGGCTTTGCGAAACCGGGCTAAAGATACGGAAATAAGGTTGGGCATCCGTCCCGGTAGAGGCCGACCACTGCCAGCCCCCGTTGTTAGCGGCAATGTCGCCATCTACCAGCTTTTCCCAAAAATATTTCTCACCTATTTGCCAGTTTATCAACAAATCCTTGACCAAAAAACTGGCAGTAACCATCCGCAGACGGTTGTGCATCCAGTTTTCCTGATTGAGTTGGCGCATCCCGGCATCCACTAACGGATAGCCCGTGCGCCCTTCCTTCCAGGCCGCTAAACCCGCTGGATTGTTTTCCCAATCCAGGGCATCATATTTTTTCTGGTAAGCCCCTTTTACCACATGGGGAAAATTCCACAGAATCTGATAATAGAAATCCCGCCAGACCAATTCGCTAACCCAGGTATCAATTCCGTCTTTCTCAGCAACCCTCCCGGCCCTTTCGCGGGCATTTATCGCTGCCCGATAACACTGCCGCACCGAAACCGCTCCAAATCGCAGGAAGGGTGATAAGCGGCTCGTTCCATCACTTGCCGGGAAATCGCGTTTCTCGTTATAGCCCTCAATCCGGGTGAGAGATTGGGTCACTTTAGCTCCGGCCCAGGCTTTGAGGCGTTTATGGGCTTCTTCCTCCCCGGCTGGTAAATACCAGGGGTCGCCCTCGATACCAGATTCGGGCAGGGGTAAACTTTTCAGGTTACGGGCAGTTTCACTTTGCAGCCGCAGTTTGGCATAGTCGGTTTCAAAACGGGCGGGGCGTTCTTGACCGACTCTTTCCAGCCAACGCTTCTTGTAGGGGGTAAAAACGGTGTAAATCCCGCCCGTCCCGGTTAATAGCTCGTCTTTCTCGAATAGCACCAGGTCTTTAAAAGTTTTGACGGTAAAACCTTTGGTAGTAAATTCTTGCTCAATCTTTTGGTCACGGTGGCGGGCAAAGGGGCTATAGTCTCGGTTAAAGTAAAGGGCACTGGTCTCACTTTCCCGTAGCAGCCTCTCAACCTCCTGAGCGGGGTCGCCTTGCCGAATTATAAGCTGCCCGCCATATTTCTCTAGGTTAGCCGCTAACTTTTCCAGGCAGCTATACATGAAAGCCAGCCGGGGCGTGGAAACTTCCCCCCCGGTGGTCAGGCGCGGGTCTAAAACGAATAGACAAATAACCTCGTCCGCTTCGCGCAAGGCTGCATCCAGGGCTAAATTGTCGCTCAGGCGCAGGTCGCGCCGAAACCAGTGTATTGCTCGCATAGGTCGTTGTTGGTTATTAGTTCTTAATTGTTAGTCAAA
>Ga0209724_1004938_pt1 | contig 10339 bp, 10 predicted proteins | sample grotaG_FD_184143 | JGI IMG/M metagenome (GOLD analysis project Ga0209724, IMG submission 184143) | Glacier valley bacterial and archeal communities from Borup Fiord, Nunavut, Canada, to study Microbial Dark Matter (Phase II) -... | ecosystem: Environmental > Aquatic > Freshwater > Ice > Glacier ... | reverse complement strand
ACGCGTCGCAGTCGCTGCGCATGGCCGAGACCGATCCGCTCGAGGAGCGGCTCGCGCGCCGTCGCGCCTACGACTCGCTCGCCGCGCTCTCGACGGCCTTGCGCCGCAGCAGCGTCGAGCCCAAAGGCGTGCGCCTGCCGGCCGCCGAGATCGCAACGCTGATCGATCACGGCGAGCGTCTGATGGCGCATCTGTCGATGGTGCGGATCACGCTCGCGCAGCTGAAGAACGAGGACGCGGCGACGCTGCCGGTGAACTCCGCCCTCGAAGAAGCCGCGACCGCGCTCGACGCGCGCCTCGACCTCAAGCGCGACGAGCTGCCGACGGTCGAAGGTGCGGCGCAAGGCGACCTCGAGCTTTTGCCGGAGCAGCCGGCCGCACGCGACGTCATGCCGTGGCTCAAGCGACGCCTGTCGCTGATGGTGGTCGAGGCCGGCCGCATCCGTCACGCAGCGCGCTCGGCGCTCGCGGTCTAGCGGTCGATCGACGCTATCGCGATGTCGTTCGGGTCGGCGCTCGGCGGCGTTTCGGTGCCGGCGCGTCGGACAGCTCGATCCACGCGGGCGCGTGATCGCTCGTGTTCTCGCGTCCGCGCATCTCGCGGTCGACGCCAGCGGCGACGAGGCGCGACCTCAGGCTCGCGCTCACGAGCAGATGATCGATGCGCAGGCCGGCATCGCGCGGCCATCCGTTCCTGAGGCGATCCCAGAATGTGTAGAGCCTCTGGTCCGGATGGAGCTCGCGCAGCGCGTCGCTCCAGCCTTGCGCGAGCAGCCGCCGATACGCCTCGCGCGGCGCCGGCTGGAGCAGCGCGTTGTCGATCCATGAACGGCTCGCGTAGATGTCGAGCTCGGTCGGCACGATGTTGTAGTCCCCGGCGAGAACGACCGGATGCCCGGCGGCGGCGAGCTCCGCGGCGTACGCGACGAGCCGCTCGAACCAGGCGAGCTTGTAGGCGAACTTCGGCCCCGGCTGCGGGTTGCCGTTGGGCAGATAGATCGACGTGAAGAGGATGCCGAACGCGGCTGCCTCCAGGTAGCGCGCCTGCACGTCGGCGTCGTCGCCCGGCAGCGACCGGCGCGAGACGATCGGCTCGTCGCCGCGCGCGAGCAGGGCGACGCCGTTCCAAGTGCGCTGGCCGCGCCACGCCGCGCCGTATCCGGCGGCTTCGAGCGCTGCAGCGGGGAATTCCGTGTCGCTCGCCTTCAGCTCCTGCAGCGCGACGACATCGGGCGTTGTCTCGGCGAGCCAGTCGAGCAGCAACGGCAGGCGCTTGACGACGCCGTTGATGTTCCAGGTCGCGATCTTCAGAGGCGGCGCAGCAGTCGCGGCACGATGAAGCGCAGGACGACGTAGAACGCGAGACTGGCGCCGACGTCCTTCAGCATCTTGCGCGGCCAGTCGGGCACGGCCGGCGCCAGGATCGGAGCCGGAGCGACGCCGGCGCCGAACTCGCCGGTGCGCGCATCGGCCGCCGCGCGGATCTCGCCCGCGAGCGCCGGCGGCCGGTCGGCGCGCGCCGTCCCGATCGGACCGTCGCTGCGCGTCGGCGCGTCCTCGCGATGGCCGTCGTCGCGCGGCGCAGCGCCCGCATCGACCAGGTCGCGCCGCGATCCAAGCGTGCGCGCGTAGACCCACGTGAACTCCGCGCCGACAAGAAATATCTGCGCCGAGTAGTAGACCCACACGAAGATCACGACCAGCGAGCCTGCCGCCCCGAAGCCTGAGGCGATGCCGCTCTTGCCGATGTAGAGGCCGATCAGGAACTTGCCGATCGTGAACAGCGCGGAGGTGATCAGCGCGCCGAGCCAGACGTCGTACCAGCGCACGCTGACGCGCGGCATGAACTTGTAGATGAAGGCGAAGATGGCCGTGGTCAGGAAGAAGCCGACGATCACGTTGACGACTTGCGCCAGGATCTCCCAAGGGCCGAAGATCGGCCCCCACCAGCGGCCCAGCGCCGAGATGACGGCGCCGAAGACGAGCGAGACCATGAGCAGGAACGCAAGACCCAGGATCAGGCCGAACGAGAGCAGCCGGGCACGCAGCAGGGTCCACGGGCCGCCCGACTTGTGCCGCGTCGGCGCGCGCCAGATGCGGTCAAGCGCGTCCTGCAGCTCGCCGAACACCGTGGTCGCGCCGAACAGCAGCAAGGCGACGCCGGTGACGGTGCCGATGATCCCCTGCGACGGCTTGCTCACGCTCACGAGCAGGCTCTGCACCGCCTTCGCGGCATCGTCGCCCATCAGCTGCCGCAGCTGGGCGAACAGCTCGCCACGCACCGCCTCCTCGCCGAAGACGAGGCCGGCGACCGAGACCACGATCAGGAGGAGCGGCGCGAGCGAGAAAACGGTGTAGTACGACAGCGCCGCGCCCATGCTCGGCGCGTAGTCGTCGATCCACGACGAAATGGCGGAGCGCGTCAGCGTCCACCAGACGCGCCAGCCGTTCATCGGCCCGCCAAGGATCGGATCCGCTGTCGTCTCGCCCCCCACGGCGCGCCCCCTACTTCGCCGGAATGCGCAGCATCTGGCCCGGATAGATCTTGTCCGGGTTGGAGAGCATCGGCTTGTTGGCCTCGAAGATCTTCATGTACGCGTTGGCGTCGCCGTACGACTCCTTGGCGATCTTCGAAAGCGTGTCGCCCGACTTGACCTCGCGGTAGGTCGACTCTGGCTCGGCCGGTGAGGCGACGGTGAGCAGGTCGTTGACCTTGGCCACCGACGAGACGTTGCCGCAGCACAGGACGATCTTTTCCTTGGTCGCCTGGTCGGCCGCGACGCCGCTGACCGTGACCGTCTGCGACGCGCCGTCGTAGGCCACGTCGAGGCCGTCGGCCGTAAGGTTCTGCGCGGCAATGTACTTCTCGATCGCCCGGCCGGCGGTCGCGTTGAGAGCGGCGATGTCGGGCGTCGGCTCGGCGCCCGCCGCCATGACCGCCTTCGGCTTGCTGAACAACTTTTCGCCGGCTTCCTGGATGAAACTGATGAGACTCATGGTCGTCGCTGCCGAAGTGGAGTGAGGGACGCGATTCTGAGGCCACGCGAACCGCGGCCTGACGTCAGTGAACGGCAACGGGCGTGCCCGTCAGGACGTGGATCGGTGTGCGGCGACCAAGCCGACCATCGTGCGGGCGTTGCGCTGGCCCTGGTCTTCCATGTTGTTGTTGAAGATCACGTGCGTCTGCAACGCCGTCAGCGCGAGCCGCTCGAGACGCGGCACGAGATCGGCCAGCTCGCTCTCGGAATAGTCGTAGTTGAAGCGGTCCGACGCCGTGGTCGCGCCCTTCATGTTCCAGGTCCTGGTGTTGCGGCCGTGCAGGCGCAGCAAGACGTAGCGCGGGTGCGTTGCCTCCCAGACCGCGGGCACGCTGTTCGAGAATCCTTGCGGGCCGTCGACGACGGTGTGGGCGACGCCCATCTCGCGCAGGAAGGCGAGCGTCGCCTCGGTCTCAGCGCCAACGAACCAGCTGCGGTGGCGGAACTCGACCGAGAGATCGTGGCCCGCCATCCGCTCGACGCAGTGCTCGACCTGCGCGCGGCCCGCGGCGCCGGCCGTCACCCAGGGCGGAAACTGGAAGTGGACGAGGCCGAGCCGGCCGGCCGCACGCAACGGCAGCAGCGCATTGCGAAAGCGTTGCCAGAGCTCGCGCTGGATCTCGGGCGGCACGTCGCCGTAGAAGAGCGACGGCGCGGCGACGCCGCCGAGCGCATCGCGCAGATCGCCGTGCAGCACCTTCGGCTCGGTCTGGTGGCCCGTGAAGAGGCGGAACGCCTTCACGTTCATGACGAAGCCTTCGGGCGTGCGCTCGGCCCAGGCCTGCGCCGTCTGCGGCGTCGGCATCGCGTAGTAGCTCGAATCGACCTCGACGATCCGGAACTGCGACGCGTAGTAGCGCAAGCGCCCTTCGGCCGTCGACGCGCCCTTGGGATAGAAGCGGCCGCAGGCGATCAGCGTCTTGTCGGTCCACGATGCGGTGCCGACGCGGATGCGGGCGACGGCGGCGTCCGCCTGTTCGCGCGAGATCGTCTCGTCGGCCTGCATCGAGCGCCGACCTCGCGCTACGCGACGGCCTTGAAGTGCTTGCTGAGCTTGATGCCCTGACCCTGGTACGACGATTTCACGCCCTGACCGTAGAGGATCGCGGGCGTCGCCGTGAGCCGCTCGTAGGCCAGCCGCCCGACGAGCTGGCCGTGCTCGAGCACGAACGGCACTTCGTACGAGCGCACCTCGAGCACCGCGCGCGAGCCTTCGCCGCCGGCGGCGTCGTGGCCGAAACCGGGATCGAAGAAGCCGGCGTAGTGGACGCGGAACTCGCCGACCAGCGTGTCGTAGGCGATCATCTCCGCGGCGAAGCCGGGCGGCACGCGCACCGCCTCCTGCGAGGCGAGGATGTAGAACTCGGCTGGATCGAGGATCAGCCCGCCGCGCCGTGGCGCGTGCACCGGCTCCCAGTAGTCGGCGACCTCGTAGTGGCCGATGCGGTCGATGTCGACCAGCCCGGCGTGGCTGCGCGCCTTGTAGCCGATGACGCCGCCCGACTGGCGCCCGACGAGATCGACGCGCACCGGCACGCCGTTGACGATCTCCACCGAGGCGCCGCCGGCCGGCTGGTCGTCGGGCAGCTGCACGAGCCCGTGCTCCTGCTGCAGCCGCTTCATGAAGCCGTCGCTCGCGATCGGCTTGCCGCGGCGCAGGCGCAGCTGGCTGAGGCGTGAGCCCTTCCTCACCAGAACACTGAAGGTGCGCGGCGAGACCTCGGCGTAGAGCATGCCGCTGTACTGCTCCTTGACCTGGTCGAAGGCGGTGCCCTGGTCGGTGATGAGGCGCGTGAAGATGTCGAGCCGCCCGGTCGAGCTCTTCGGATTGCCCATCGCCGACGTGCGGTGGCGCAGGTCGAGACCTTCGAGCAGCGGGATGATGTACACGCAGCCCTTCTCGAGGACGCCGCCCGCGGTGATGTCCATCTCGTGCATCGCGAACTCGTCGAGCTTGGCCTTCACAGTGCCCTTGCCGGGCAGGAAGCTGGCGCGCACGCGGTAGGCGATCGGGCCGAGGCGCAGGTCGAGGCTGGCGGGCTGGAACTGGTCGTCGGCGATCGGCTCGAGGGCGAAGATCTCCTTGCGGAGAACGAGCGCCTTCAGCTCCTGGCTCGGCAGGATGCCGGTCGAGTAGGCATCGGGCTGGGAGGCATCGCCGGTCAGATCGAAGCCGGCGCTGCTGTCGGAAGTCGTGGGCATGGTGCGGCGCGAGGCGATTCTTCAGTCTAAGCGAGCGCCATCGCGCCACGCCGCTTCGAGCGGTCGCCGCGCAGCAGGAACAGGGCGATGCTCAGGTTGACGAGATTCCAGGCGATGCCGTTGAGGAACGCGGCGTGGTACGAGCCGGTGAGGTCGAAGACCTTGCCCGACATCCAGCCGCCGAGCGCCATGCCGAAGAGCGTGAACATCAGCACCGTGCCGACGCGCCCGCCGGCTTCGCCAGCGGGGAAGTGCTCACGCACGATGATCGCGTACGACGGCACGATGCCGCCCTGGAACAGGCCGAACAGCGCCGAGACGACGTAGAGCGACGCGAGCGAGTCGAAAGGCAGGAAGAGGACCAGCGCGGCACCCTGCAGCAGCGAGCCGAGGAGCAGCGTGCGCAGGCCGCCGATGCGGTCGCAGATGAAGCCCGAGGCGAGCCGGCTGACCACCCCCGCGGCGAGCATCAGCGAGAGCATCTGCGCACCGCGCGCCGCGCCGTAGCCGAGGTCGCCGCAGTAGGCGACGATGTGCACCTGCGGCATCGCCATCGCGACGCAGCAGGCAACGCCGGCGATGCAGAGCAGCGTCTGCGCGGCCGTCGTCGACAGACCGAACGGCCGCGTCGACGGACGCGGCGCGCCGCTGCGCACCTCGGCTGCCTCGGCCGCGAGCGCAGGCGGCCGGCCGCGCATGAAGAGCGCCAGCGTCGCCATCACGACCGCCGAGAACACGCCCAGGCCGATGTAGGTCTGGCGCCAGCCGACGCTCTCGACGAAGTGCTGGACGATCGGCGGCCAGATCGCGCCCGCGACGTAGTTGCCGCTGGCGCAGATCGCGACCGCGATGCCGCGCCGGCGCTGGAACCAGAGCGAGGTGTCGGCGACAAGGGGCGCGAAGCTCGCCGAGCTGCCGACGAGGCCGATCAGCACGCCGTGGACGAGCGCGAAGCTCCAGATGCTCGTCGACAGGCCGGCGGCGACGAAGCCGATGCCCAGGCCCGCGGCGCCGATGAAGAGCGGCAGGACGATGCCGCGCCGGTCGGCCAGGCGCCCCATGAAGACGCCGCCGATGCCGAAGCCGACCATGAGCAATGTGTACGGCAGAGAAGCGTCGGCGCGGGCGACGCCGAACTCGGCCTGCACGCTCGGCAGCACGACCGCGACGACGTACATCGCGCTGCTGCCGACGGTCATGAGCGCCAGCGCGACGCCGAGGCGGCCCCAGGCGTAGCGCGAATCGACGGCACGGGCGGCGGAAAGCACCCGGTATTGTGCGCAACGCCGATCGCGCGCCCGTCGGGGAATAAACCGGCTGGCGCTCCAGGACTCGACCGTCAGCGTCATCGACACGGCCACCGGCGCGGTGGTCGCGACCGTCCCGGTCGCCGTCGGGCCGCACGGCATGGCGGTGAGCGCAGATGGCAAGACCGCCTACGTCACCGGCGACGGCTCGAGCAGCGTGAGCATCATCGACACCGCGACCGACACGGTCGCCCAGACCGTCGAGGTCGGGCCGAGCCGCACGGCGTCGCGTTGCTGCCCGACGGCAGGACGATCCTGGTCGGCGTCTACGGCGCCGACCGCGTCGCCTTCGTCGACACCGCGAGCCGCGCCGTCGTCGCCAGCGTCGCCGTGCCGAAGCCGCACACGATCGCCGTCCGGCCCGACGGCAAGGTCGCCTACGTCGCGTCGCAGGAGCCGGGGCAGTTCGCGCTCGTCGTCGTCGATCTGGCGACGCGCGCGGTCGGCAAGCAGCCGCACTGGATGGCCTCGGACGACAAGACCGTCTGGGTCACCCACGAAGGCTCGAACGACGTCGGTGCCGTCGATCTCGCGAGCGGAAAGACAACGACGATTGCCGTCGGCAACGCGCCGCGCAAGATCGTCGTCCAGCCTGCGGCGACGAAGAGCGCCGCGGCCGGGCCGCCGACGGTCTCGATCGCCAACTTCGCCTTCGCGCCGTCACCGGTCAAGGTCGAACGAGGCAGCGCCGTGACCTGGATCAACGCCGACGGCGCGCCGCATGCGCTCGCGTTCGGCGATGGCACGACGCCGAGCGACCTGCTGCTGCCGCGACAGCGCTTCACGCGCCACTACGCGTCGGCGGGAACCTTCGACCATGTGTTCTCGGCTCACCCATACATGCGCGGCACGGTGACGGTCACGCCGTCGCGGGGCCGGCGTTCAGGCGCCGATCTCGCTCGCGGCTTCGTCGAGCAGCTTTTCGAGCTGGTCGGGCTCGACCGGCTTGAGCAGGTGATGGCGATAGCCGGCCGCGAGGCTCTTCTGCCGGTCCGAGGCCATGCCGAAGCCACTCATCGCGATCGCGTAGGCCGGTGCACGGTCGCCCAAGCTCGTGAGCAGCTCCCAGCCGTTGCCGTCCGGCAGGCCGATGTCGGAGATGAGGACATCGAACTCGCCCGAGCCGGCGTCGTCGAGCGCATCGCTCATGGTCGCCGCCGCTTGCACGCTGTGGCCGAGCTGCTCGAGCAGCAGGCCGAGCAGGAAGCGCGTGTCGTCGTGGTTCTCGACGATGAAGATGCGAAGCTTCGCGCTCGAGCCGGGCGACGGAGCCGGGTGGGAGATCATGAGGAGTGGGCGCGACCGATGGGCAGGGTGATGGTGAAGGTAGCGCCCTGATTGCGACCGCCACTTGCGGCGACGAGCGTGCCGTGATGCGCGTCCACCGTCGCCTTGGCAATCGCCAGGCCCAGGCCCAGACCGCCGAATTCACTCGTCACCCACTGCCCTTCCTGGGCGAACGCATCGAAGATCAGGGCCAGCGCCTCGGCCGAGATGCCCATGCCGTTGTCTGCGACAACGAGGACGAAGGTGTCCTCGACGTTGCTGGTCGCGACCCGGATCTCGCCTTCGCTGGGCGTGAACTTGGAGGCGTTCTTCAGCACGTTCCAGACGACCTGCTGCAACCGGGATGCATCACCGGGAACGACGTGAGCACGCGCCCGCAGCGACAGGCCCAGGCGCTGGCGCTTGGCCGAGAAGTCGGTTTCGCAGACGCGCGCCGCGGCGCGGACAACCTCGTGCATGTCGGTCTCCTCGTTCGCCATCTCGAGCTTGCCGCTCGCGATCCGCGTGACGTCGAGCAGGTCGTCGATCAGTGTCAGCTCGGCCTTGACGTTGCGACGGATCAGCTCGATCGTGCCGCGCACGGAGTCGGGCAGCTCGACGTTGCGTTCGAGCGCGTGCAGCGCCATCACCACCGGTGTGAGCGGCGTGCGCAGCTCGTGCGAAAGGATGGCGAGGAAGCGGTCCTTGGCGTGGTTGGCCGCTTCGGCCTCGGCCCGCGCGCGCCGGTTGTCGACGAGAGCCTGGACGAGCTCGGCGCGACTGGTGCCGAGCGCGTCGGCGGCCGCGCGCACATACGTCTGGTCGCGAAAGATTTTCAGCAGGCCGATCGGCTCGCCGGTGCCGTGGGAGCGCATCGCCATCATCACGCCGCTGCCCCAGAAGCGGCTGCCGTCCTTGCGGCGGTGCCAGCGTTCGTCGGCCGCACGGCCGTCGGCGAGCGCGAGCCGGGCCTCGCGCTGGGGCGCGCCATCGGCGCGATCCTCGGCCACGAAGATGAGATCGGCCGGCAGGCCCAGGACGTCCTCCTCTGCGTAGCCGGTGAGTTTGCATGCGCCGACGTTCCAGCTCTCGACGCGACGATCGAGATCCATCGACACGATCGCGTACTCGCGGGCGTTCTCGACGACCAGGCGAAGGCGCTCCGAGGCGTCGGCTGGCTCGGCGCGCGCCGCGCCGCGCGGTTCTTCCGGGGAATCCATGGTCGTCATCGACGGTCTTGGCAACCGGCCTGCCAAGGTAGCCGCGGCGGCCGACGATTCTGTCCCTCGCCCCGGCCGTGGCGACGCCGGACGGGCACCCTGGCACAAGTCGTCGGCCCGACCGCTCGACGAACGCGCGCCCGGGAGCCAAGCGCGCTACGATGACCGTGTACCGAGGCCAACATGAACCTGGTCGAGAAAATCTTCGCCGCCGTCATGGTGGCGGTGTGCGTGCTGCTCCTGCTGCGCATGCTGCTGAAGCCGCGCTCGCGCGAGCGCGTCGATGCCGCTGTGCGCGAGGGCAGCGAGCGCTGGAGCCGGCGCGTGCAGCGCGCGGTCGCCTGGCCGGCGGCCGAAGCGCGTGCTCGCCGCGAGGCGAAAGACGCGATCCAGCGCGCCCGGCGCTCGGCGACCGAGCGCGACGGCAACGTCTATCGGCCGAAGGCCTTCAAGGGCAAGCGGCGCGACCTGCATTGACGATCGGGCGGCGAGCGCCGCGCGCTTCGAATCGAGCGGTCAGCCGTACAAGTTTCGATTGAAGAACGCCACCGTACGCTGCCACGTCTGCCCGGCAGCGGCGGCGTCGAAGCGCGGCGTCGTGTCGTTGTTGAAGCCGTGCTGCGTGTCCGGGTACTTGCCGCTCGCTTTCAGCGCGGTCTCGTAAGGCGGCCAGGTCTCGTTCACGAAGTCGTCCGTGTCGGCGAACATCAAGAGCAGCGGCGCGTTGATCGCGGCGACGCTCTCGCTCGCCGGCGCCGGTCGGTAGAACGGCACGGCGGCAGCGAGATCGGGCACGCGCGTGGCGAGGAAGTTGACCATGCCGCCACCCCAGCAGAAGCCGACCGCGCCGACCTTGCCGTTGCCGCCGGGGAGGCTCTTCAGGCAGCGCGCCGCGGCCAGCATGTCCTCGCGCGTCTTGCTGGCGTCAAGCTTGCCGAACAGGTCGCGCGCCTTGTCCTTGTCGCCGGGAGAACCGCCGAGCCGGAAGAGCGCGTTGGGCGCGAAGGCGATGAAGTTGTCGAGCGCGAGCCGGCGCGCGATGTCCTCGATGTGCGGATTGAGGCCGCGGTTCTCGTGCACGACGATGACCAGCGGCAGCCCGCCGGCCGGCGCCGTTCCCGCGGGTTTGACGAGGTATCCGCGGCCGGTGCCGCGGCCTTGCGGCGACGGGAAGTCGACGGTCGCACCGACGATCCGCGGATCGCCGCGCGGCACCTGCTCGGCGGCAGCGAAGTTCGGGCTGAGCGCTTCGAGCAGTCCCGCGGCGGTGACGCCGCCGACCGCGAAGCGCGAAGCGCCGTCGAGG
>Ga0209724_1004935_pt1 | contig 10342 bp, 10 predicted proteins | sample grotaG_FD_184143 | JGI IMG/M metagenome (GOLD analysis project Ga0209724, IMG submission 184143) | Glacier valley bacterial and archeal communities from Borup Fiord, Nunavut, Canada, to study Microbial Dark Matter (Phase II) -... | ecosystem: Environmental > Aquatic > Freshwater > Ice > Glacier ... | reverse complement strand
CACGCCATTAACACGGTGGATTCAAAGCCGTACATATGCTGCGGCGGTACGGTGCCGATCAAAGTGCAGGGAAGGGCATTGTCCAGCAGGCCCAATCGAGATGCCTCTGCCTGAACGCTGCTAATCAGTGCCCCCCAGGTTTTGAGATGCGGCGACGGCTCACCGGTTGAGCCTGAGGTAAATACAATTGCGATCAGCTGATTAGGGTTTATTTGCGGAACAGCAAATGTAGTGTTTTCATTTACCGACATTATCGGATAACACAACTGAGGCATATCCAATGTGCAGTCATCATTGTCAGTTAAGCAGAACACGTCCGGCGCAAAAGTTTTTAGCTGTCGCACCATTTCAGCGGTGTGAGCCGGTGGTAGCAGGCTGACTTTACCGGCCACAATCGCGGCGGCCAGTCCCACACTGAATCGGTAGCGATCACCACATGCATTAAGGAGATGCCCGCCCGGAAGCAGGCTCGCTGCAAGCTGATTCACATCAGCCAGAAATTGCTGACGCGTCACAGGGCCATCGCCACACCAGGCAATAATGTTGTCTGGAGACGGGTGCACCACCAGGGGTAGCAGCGGCATGATGGAAGGCGCGTTAATCAGCGTCGATCAACTTGAGGCGGTGCTGACGGTTTCCAATACGCACGTACCGCATCGAGAATATGCCCGTGCTGTGCATCGGGAAGCACCTGAGTGCGAACTATGTATTCCGCTATGAACATCAGCGCAACCAGCGGCAGTGTCAGGAAATTAGCAAACAACGACCATATCGTAAGCGTTGTCAGAAAAAACAGTAAAGTAGACATCAATGTCATCGCCGCAAAAAACAAAGCCCAGGCGATTGTAACTTGGCGCGTATATTTTTCGTGCTGTGGTGCCAATGGGGTCAGCGGCGCATGCGGTGAATGCACTGCCTGAGCAAAACGTGTGCAAAGTGGCTTCTGCCCCTTGAGCAAAGTGCGGCCAAAAGTCATAAACAATATCAATTGCATGCCCGCATGCTGGATCCAATACACCACGCCGAAATGTTGCACCAGCAGGGGCCAGCTTAGCCATAATGCAACACATCCCAGCGTGAATAAGCACAGCAGGCTAATTCGTAAAGACCGGCGCATGGCTGAACCCAGAACTGCACGCCAAACCAACGCCAATACAATCAGTAGCACCGGTGCTATTGAAACCAGCGCACCCAGATTGCCATGCTGTGGCGATGCGCTAGTGTAATGGGAGAGCAGGGCATAACCGATTATCAGCGCGGCAATTGCCAGCCAGCGCAGAGGGCGGATGCTCATTAGCGGGTTCTCTGTGCAACGATAAAGTCTGTAAGACTCTGCAATGAACTGAAAATGTGTTTGTTGTCCGCGCTGTCGGTTTTTAATTGAAAACCATAACGTTTTGAAACAACCAGCGCGACTTCAAGAATATCAATTGAGTCCAGCCCGAGACCTTCACCATAAAGTGGGGCATCTGGCGCTATTTGATCGGCCGTCACTTCCAGATTCAGACATTCAACAATTAGCAGTGCAACTTCTAATTGCATCGCGGTTGCGGTAGCCGGTGTGACCACAGTGGCAGGGTTCGCAGCGATGGCAGGGATTGGGTTGGCTTGCGTCATGTTTTTATTTTATAAAATATATTGAGCGTGAAGCCTAGGCAACATGCAACGGACTTAATCCCATATTTTACGCACATAAATCAATTGTTCGCGTCAGCGATAGGTTCGTACGTCGCAGTTAATATCCTACAGCTGTGCACTGAAAGGATTACATCAGAATTCTTTCCCATATAATTTTATTTTAGAAGCTAAACTCTACTACTAGAGCGCCTTTTAAGGCATAAAGGCCTCAAGTTCTGCACCAGTGCTAGTTTATGAAATTTCGCATGACGTTTATCGGCTGATTCTGTACAAAGAAGCCGTGTTCTAGAAATAGCATTTCTGAACTCAATAGCACCTTTCCAGCATAATTTATAATTTAACATAATATAAATTATACGCAAGACGACAATCTCATCTTTTGGGCGTCCGGAGTCTATGCCAACCGTGCCGACCAGGTTGAAGCAAGATTTCTTGCTAACAGGATTTATCCAAATCGGCGCTGCGCGTAGATTCCGAGACCCATCGCTACGCTGGCAAATCGGTCACCAAAGACACGTTCGGCTTGATGAAATGCTTCTCCGATTTGTTCGGATAGAAAACTCAAGCCGGTTGAGCCGCCCGTAAAATACAGTGCATCGATCTGAGATGGCTTTAGGCCCGCTTGCTGCACAGTGATTTTTGCTGCGGCAACAATTTTATGAACATGATCATTCAGTGATGCGAAAACATCGCTGACGGATAAATTTATATGCAGTGCATGCTCTAATGCAGCCAGGTCAATTTGAGCGGCACCATGAAGTGATACGGCAATCTTTGCTTCCTCAGCTTTGGCCGCAAGATGGTGTCCTAGTCTATGACCAATGGTGCGAGTCAGCCTGCGATACTTTATTTTGTCAGCATACATGCTCGCCATTTGTCTGAGCTCGATCATACGATTGGCACCGTAAACCGTGTTGATCAAATGCCAGGTCGCCAGATCAAAATAAACTGAGCTTGGTACCCGCTTGCCGTCCGGGCCCAGTGAACCCAAACCTAACAACGGCATGATGGATGCTAAATTAATGGCCCGGTCAAAATCAGTACCTGCAATATGTACGCCAAAGTTGCTCAGAATATCATCTGCACGCTCTGCTTTTGAATGGCGTGAAGGACTCGTTCTGACAATAGAAAAATCAGATGTGCCGCCACCAATATCGGCGACCAGTACCATTTTTTCAGTTGCTATTCGCGATTCATAGTCGAGCGCTGCCGCAATCGGCTCATACTGAAATGCTACTTCTTCAAAGCCGATTGCATGAGCGGCAGACTCCAACGCGTTTTGCGCTTTTAAATCTCGAACCGGATTGTCATCAACAAAAAAAACCGGGCGACCGATTACGACTCGCGCAAGCCTGTGGAGATGCTGCCGCTCTGCTACTGTTTTCAGGTGTTTTAGAAAATCACCTACAACATCAGTATATTTAACGGTCAAACCTAATCCGATGTCGGTTGTCTGTTCAATCAACTCTGAACCCAGAATACTTTTCATGGACCGCATCAGACGTCCATCATAACCATCAACATAAGCTGCTACGGCCTCACGGCCATAAGCGCGAGTGCCGTCCTCGGCGTTGTAAAAAACGGCGGTAGGCAATGCGCTAAACAATGCGGGTGAAGATTGCCCGGCGCCCTCCTCCAATATTGCAAGGCGCAACCGCCCTGCTGAGGTGTGATCTGGCAAGGTCAGCGCTGAATTTGAGGTGCCAAAATCGATGGCACAGAAATCATTTGGAGAGTTCGAGCGCATAATTTTCTAAAAGCCAATATGATGCTAAAAATATTAAATACAAAATACCAAACACGAAATACAAAAAGCCAGTTAGCGGACTAACTGGCTTTCGGGCGGTATATATTAACGGCACACACGCGACGCTAAAGATCTTTATTACATACGGGTGTTGCTACTGATTAATTGGTCGGGGCGAGAAGATTCGAACTTCCGACCCCTTGCACCCCATGCAAGTGCGCTACCAGGCTGCGCTACGCCCCGACCGAGGCACAAATTATAGCTTGAATGCGCGTCTTAGTTACGCGCTCAGCATGGAAAGAATGCTTTTTAATTCACTGCGCACTTGGCTGACATCCATTGACCGAGCGGCCTTGCTTGCAGCAGTTGTGCGTGATGATGAAGGCAGCGCTTCAGGACCATCGAGACGATTACGCGCGCCGTTGATGGTGAACCCGTGTTCGTATAAAAGCTCGCGAATACGACGAATTAAAAGGACTTCATGATGTTGATAATAGCGACGGTTTCCGCGACGTTTTAGTGGTTTTAACTGGGTGAATTCTTGTTCCCAGTAACGAAGCACATGCGGTTTTACGCCGCAAAGCTCGCTTACTTCGCCGATTGTGAAATATCGCTTGGCCGGGATCGCCGGCAGGCTACTGGTAAGCGGCGCTTCCATTGAATGACTTCTCCACAAGGCTCTTCAGTTTTTGACTGGCATGAAAAGTCACAACACGACGCGCTGTGATCGGAATTTCTTCACCCGTTTTAGGGTTGCGCCCAGGGCGCTGAGGCTTATTACGCAACTGGAAATTGCCGAAGCCGGATAGCTTAACGCTGTCGCCCTTTTCCAATGCCATGCGAATTTCTTCAAAGAATGATTCGACCATATCCTTAGCCTCACGTTTATTGAGGCCGACTTTTTCGAACATTAAGTCCGCAAGTTCAGCTTTAGTCAGTGTTAATGTCATTTTTATGTTTATTTTCTGATAGTTGCGCCGTATTTCTCTGACATTACTTCAACTATTTTGGTTACGATTTGATCGCATTCAGCATCTGTTAAAGTCCTATCAGTATCCTGCATAACTATACGGAAGGCAAGGCTTTTTTGCCCCAAAGGCAGGTTGGCACCGCGATACAAGTCAAACAAATTAAAGTCAATAATATGCGGTAATTTGATGTTCAAAACAGCATCAATCATGGCTTGAACAGGCACTGATTCCGCCACCATAACCGCCACATCACGGCGCACAGATTGCATACGTGAAACAGGTTTGTGACGAGGCGATTCTGGATTGATCAATGCATCAACGATGAGTTCAAACATAATGGGGGCCGTGGGCAATTCATATTGTTGCTGCCAGCGCGGGTGCAGTTCGCCTAAAAAGCCCGCCTGCTTTCCATCAATGAGGATTGAAGCTGAGCGACCCGGATGCATGGCGGGATGCGCCAGTGGCTCAAAACGTGCGTGGAGACCCTGCAACAGCACTTCTATATCGCCCTTGACCGCAAAAAAATCAACTTTGATGGCCTTGTCTTCGCCCCACTGCTCAGCATGGAGTGGGCCATAGGCTAAGCCGCCCAATTGTTCTGGCTGGGCTTTTAATGTGGCTTCGTCGCTATTGAAGCAACGACCTAACTCGAACAGACGAAGGCGAGTTTCACCGCGATTCAGGTTATTTTTCAGCGAAGCAATCAAGCCACCGATAAGGCTGCTACGCATGACGCTCATCTGGCTAGAAATCGGATTGGTCAGCTTGACCGGATGGGCATTGCCACCAAAATCGGCTTCCCATGTTTCCGGCACAAAGCTGTAGTTGATGACTTCCTGATAGCCTAGATCGGCCACCCTATGCCTAATAGCAGCACGCGTACGCCGACCTTCTGGAATCTCCATAATGGCAACAGATGATATTGGCGGTAGTGCAGGCACTTTTTCATAGCCGTAAACACGAGCAATTTCCTCGACAAAATCCTCTTCAATATTTAAGTCAAAACGATATGACGGCGGTGTGACGAATAGAGCGATTAAAGGTGCTGTGCCCTTTTCTACAACCTGACATTGCAGGCGTCTAAGAATACCAATCATGGTCGCATGCTCAATTTTCATGCCGATCAGCGCATTCACACGCGTTGCACGAACCTGTACAGGCGGTTTGGCGGCTACCACTTGGATGGCTTCGATTACCGGGCCAATTTGAGTATCCGCGGTTCCACAAATTTGAATGGTAAGCGCTGTTGCGTATTCGATGCCCTCGCGAACTGACATCGGATCAACACCACGCTCGAATCGATAAGCTGCATCGGAATTAATGCCCAACTCACGGGTTTTGCCCTGAATGGCGTCAGGATCGAAATAAGCCGCTTCGAAAAAAACGTGCTGGGTACAGTCAGTGACCATGCTTTCAAAGCCGCCCATCACCCCCCCCAACGCCACTGGCCCGGCCTCGTCAGCAATGAGCAGCATGTCCGGCTTTAACACCACGTGCTGCTCATTGAGCAGATTCATTTCTTCACCCGGCTTGGCGTAACGTACCTCAATCTCACCTTTGAGCTTGTCGTTATCAAATGCATGCATCGGGCGGCCACGCTCCAGCGTGAGGTAATTGGTGATATCGACCAGCGGCGAAATAGAGCGAAAGCCGGCGCGTTCCAGACGTCGCGTCATCCATTCCGGGGTTGCGGCTTGGGGATTGATATGGGTAATAACACGACCCAGATAGGCACTGCAGGATTTTCCGGCAGAAAGTCTGATGGCGCGGGCTTCTGTGATCGTAGGCGCTATTGGCGTGATGACCGGGATATTGAGTTTTGTACCCGTCACTGCAGCCAGATCGCGTGCAATGCCGACCATCGACAAGCAATCGCCGCGATTAGGGGTCAATTTTAACGTGAGGATGACATCATTAAGATCAAGATAGTCACGAATATCCCGACCAATCGGTGCGTCAGGCGGGAGTGCCAGTAAGCCGCCGTGATCGTCTGACAAACCTAATTCGCGTGCGGAACACAGCATGCCGTTTGAATCGACACCGCGTAATTTTGCCTCCTTGATTTCCAAACCGGGCAACATAGCGCCCACTAGGGCGCATGGCACGCGCATGCCGACTGCAACATTGGGCGCGCCACAGACGATTTGCAACAGATGGCCGCTACCAACATCAACTTCAGTCACACGAAGTTTGTCTGCATTGGGGTGAGGGCTAACAGTTTTAACTTCGGCCACAACAATTTTATTGTAGGGCGGCGCTACAGGTGTGATCTCTTCCACCTCCAGCCCTGCCATGGTGAGTGTGTGCGCAAGATCATCTATCGACAAATCAATATCGACCAGTGTTTTAAGCCAATTTACAGATACTTTCATCAGAGATATTCCTGGTAATGCTATTAGCGAAACTGGCTTAAAAATTTGACGTCATTGTCGAAAAATAAACGCAAATCATTTACCCCGTATTTCAGCATGGCAAGGCGATCCAGCCCCATACCGAATGCGAATCCCGAGTATTTTTCAGGATCAATTCCGCCGTTTTTGAGTACCGCAGGATGCAATACGCCCGCACCACCAATTTCGAGCCATTTAATTTTGCCGCCTTTATTTTCCCATTCCATATCAAACTCTACGCCAGGCTCAACGAAGGGAAAAAACGAAGGACGAAAACGAATATGCATATCGTCACGTTCAAAATAGGCATTCAAAAATTGGGTTAGCGTGCCCTTTAAATCAGCCAAGCTAATGCCTTGATCGATCCACAACCCTTCCAGTTGATGAAACATGGGTGAGTGCGTAGCATCATGGTCGCAGCGATAAACGCGGCCGGGGCAAATGATGCGAATCGGCGGCTTGTTTCCCAGCATGTGCCGAATTTGCACGGGTGATGTATGGGTGCGCAGGAGGTTTTTTGATCCTTCAATGTAAAAAGTATCGTGCATTGATCGAGCGGGATGATTTTCGGGCGTATTGAGTGCCGTGAAATTATAAAAATCAGTTTCGATTTCAGGGCCATCCGCAACCGAGAAACCCATGGTCGCAAACAAGGCTTCAATGCGCTCCAGCGAACGGGTTACAGGATGCAATCCACCGGTGCCTGAGGTTCGGCCTGGCAAAGTAATATCGATGGCTTCGGCCGAAAGTTTAGCTTCCAGCTCAACATTCAAGATGCGGGCTTTTGCTGCATTAATCAGCGTTTCAACCTGGTTTTTCACCTCGTTGATAGCCGCGCCTGCCGTTTTCTTTTCTTCAGGCGGCAATTTGCCGAGCGCTTTTAATTGCTCAGTCAGTGAGCCTGATTTACCCAAAAATCGTGCTTTGGTTTGTTCTAGATCCGGCACCGTCGTGGTGGCGGCAAGTGTGGCAGTGGCTTCCTGCAATATCGCCTGAAGATCGCTCATGAACGCTCTATCTGAAAAGTCTGAAATGGGTAAAGCAAAAAAACAAAAGGCCCGCTCATTTAAGGGAAGCGGGCCTTTTGCATTACTACAGGAACTTTATGCGCTACGGGCCGCTTTCGCTTGCTCGATAAATTGTGCAAATGCAGGCTTATCCATCACCGCCAGATCGGCCAGAACTTTACGATCCACATCAATCGAGGCGCGCTTCAAGCCGTTCATGAAAGTAGAGTAGTTCATGCCGCCGTTACGGGCTGCAGCGTTAATACGTGCAATCCACAACGCACGGAATACGCGTTTTTTATTGCGACGATCACGGTAGGCATATTGGCCAGCCTTCATGACCGCTTCTTTAGCGATACGGAAGACTTTACTGCGACGACCGCGGTAGCCCTTGGCTAGATTAAGGATTTTCTTGTGGCGGGCGCGGGCGGTGACACCACGTTTAACTCTTGGCATGGTGGCGCTCCTTTACGCGTAAGGCAACATCGCGCGAACACTCACGATGTTGGTTTTATGAATTTCGGCTGTACCGCGAAGTTGACGCTTGGACTTAGTCGTCTTCTTGGTCAGAATGTGGCGTTTGAACGCCTGTGAGCGTTTGATGGAGCCTGATCCGCGCACTTTAAAGCGTTTGGCTGCTCCGCTCTTGGTCTTCATTTTTGGCATGTCATTTCCTTGATTAGCCTTACCGCAGCAGGTGGCGAAACATTTTCGCGCTTGAAACCTGAAGACGGCTTATTTGCATCATTCACTCAATGGTTTTATCCAGAGAACACGGTTGATGCCCCGCCGCTGCTAAAACACAATCTAAAACTGGTCAAATTTTCTTCTTAGGCGAAACCACCATAATCATCTGACGGCCTTCCATTTTTGGAAACTGTTCAACCTGCCCTACTTCTGCTAAATCTGCCTGTACACGCTTCAAAAGCTCCATTCCCAGCTCTTGATGCGCCATTTCACGACCACGAAAACGCAGTGTGATCTTAGTCTTGTCGCCGTCTTCCAAAAACCGCTTCAGGTTACGGACTTTGATGTTGTAGTCCCCATCATCAGTACCAGGACGGAATTTAATTTCCTTTACCTGAATCTGCTTTTGTTTCAGTTTGGCTTCGTGCGCTTTTTTCGCTTCGCGATACTTGAATTTGCCGAAATCCATAATTCGGCAAACCGGTGGTTTTGCCGTCGGGGCAATTTCCACCAAATCCAGTTGCGCGGTTTCTGCCTGGGCAACAGCTTCAGCAAAACTCACTATACCAATGGGCTCGCTTTCGGGGCCGAGCAATCGAACCTCAGTGACACCCGTAATTTCACTGTTGATCCGAACATCTTTATCAGTAGCGATACAACTCTCCTAATCGTTCAAAATGTCTTGGGCGATTTCAAAAAATCGCCTCAAGGGCTAAATACTTAAACACTTATCACCCATACGAAACAAAATTACCGCCTACTTCTTCGCGGTAACTTCATCTTTTACGCGTGAAATAAATTCATTTAATGACATGGGTGGGAGATTTTCTCCGCCGCCTTTGCCATCACGTACTCGTGCCGTTATCGTACCGGCTTCTTTTTCCTTGTCGCCGAGAACCAGCAAATAAGGAACTTTTTGTACGCTATGTTCCCGAATCTTATAGGAAATCTTCTCATTTCGCAAATCGGCGTGCACCCGGATTCCAGCTGCTTTCAGAGCTTTAGTCACCTCGGACACATAAGCGTCCTGATTTTCGGTCACATTCATGGCTACCACCTGCACAGGAGCCAGCCAAAGCGGCAGCGCACCCGTGTAATTTTCAATCAGAATGCCGATAAAACGCTCAAGCGAACCCACAATCGCGCGATGTAACATTACCGGTGATTTCCTGGAGCTGGTTTCGTCTATATATTCCGCATCCAGACGTTCTGGCATATTGAAATCAACCTGGATTGTGCCGCATTGCCAAACCCGTCCCACAGCATCTTTGAGCGAATATTCGACTTTCGGACCGTAGAAAGCGCCCTCGCCTTTGAGCTCTTCCCAAGCCACGCCACAGGCATTGAGCGAATCAGCCAAGGCTTTTTCGGATTTATCCCACACTTCGTCCGAACCAACGCGCTTTTCAGGACGTGTCGATAGCTTGTAGATAATTTCCGTGAAACCAAAATCAGCATAGACCTTTTGCAAAAGTCGCGTGAAATCCAGACACTCTTTTTGAATCTGATCTTCCGTACAAAAAATATGTCCATCGTCCTGGACAAATCCGCGCACCCGCATAATCCCGTGCAGCGCACCCGATGATTCATTACGATGACACGAGCCGAATTCGCCGTAACGCAACGGCAGATCGCGGTACGAACGCAGGTCGGAGTTAAATACCTGGACATGGCCAGGACAATTCATCGGCTTAATGGCGAAATCATGTTTCTCCGATTCCGTCGTAAACATGCTGTCTTTGTAATTTTCCCAGTGGCCTGAACGCTCCCACAACGAACGATCCAGAATCATCGGACAACGAATTTCCTGGTAGCCGTTATCGGCATAAACCGTGCGCAGATATTGCTCAACCTGTTGCCAGATAGTCCAGCCCTTGGGATGCCAAAACACCATGCCGGGCG
>Ga0209724_1004933_pt1 | contig 10344 bp, 8 predicted proteins | sample grotaG_FD_184143 | JGI IMG/M metagenome (GOLD analysis project Ga0209724, IMG submission 184143) | Glacier valley bacterial and archeal communities from Borup Fiord, Nunavut, Canada, to study Microbial Dark Matter (Phase II) -... | ecosystem: Environmental > Aquatic > Freshwater > Ice > Glacier ... | reverse complement strand
TCAACAGTATGAGCCGCCTGGTTTTGATAATTCTGGTGCAAGTTATCAATCGCTTGGGACAAAGCAGTGGCTTTATCTTCGTATGGCAAGAGGCGGAAAAAGGTGGTCATTATGCGGGTCTCCAGTTCAGCACTCATAGAACGTTTCTATTTGACTTATCCATGTAAAAATTATAAAATTAACCTAATCCAGGTTTCTGGAGGTGGAAGGCTTTTAGCCTTCGCGGCCTTCGGGCCGTTTTTTTATGGCAACCATTTCTTACCCCAACCTTCGACAATACCCTTTGGACTACGGGCATATTTATTCTTTTCAAGAATCTTGGCAATTTCACCACCAAAATTATTCGGTAACGCCTGCTTATCCCGACGTGCCTGCACAGCCTTAAAGCTGGGATGAGCAATCAAATCCGCCAATTGAAGCCCTGCTATATTGTTGCTTTTCGGTTTTACCTTAAGCTGACGACTGGTCAAATTAGTAGCAAATTTATCCGGGGCTACAAAATCAGAACCTTCAATATAAACCTTCTCAAAAGAGTTTTTTAATCTTATATCCTCTTTACCACCCCGTGACTCCGCCATCACATCACCTTGAAACTGTTGAGATTCTAACCAAAGCACATAACGCTCAACCATTACAGTCAAACAATAATGATATGGGTCAAAACGCCAGACTTTATAACGTTGAAGATGCTCCAACTTATCAATTACCACAGTAATAATGATATAGTCGAGTTGGTCAAGCAATTCTAGCAACTCTTTATTAAAAGCTTGCTCGATGTTCGGCTCATTCAAACTGGCAAAAGGAGGTTTTTTGTTAACCAGTTCTTTACGGTGCAATATTATTGGCTCATCAGGATGTGAACCAAAATATTTTGTTTTAAGGGATTCTAGTGCCGGAAAAACAGTTGTACTTACATAATCCAGCTCTAATATTACACCTGTTAGGCTTAAGTAACGATGATTGGGATTTTGGGATGAGTTAATATCAGAGTTACCAACTTCATCTATATAAAGCCGGTATTTCATTACAACGCCTCTAAACAATATGCGGCAGTTTCAACCATAGCTGTATCCAGCACTCCGTAGCCCAAGTCGGCAAACACTGTCGGGCGCAACTGCTTCAAGATAATTTCCTCACGCCATTTCTGGAAGGAAGAAAGGAAAAAGCATGTTCGTGAGGTAATCGCTCCTAATATACCGCCTTTTACCAGTTTTCCGGCCCAGCGTTCCACAAAAGCAGCTAAAATATCATTTTTTGAGCGGGTGTAATTCTTCTCTATATAGGGTTTGGAAGGCTTGCTGGACTCTCCGAAAGGCGGATTCATCAATACTACGTCATAGGACTTACGACATATATCAATGAAAGCAAAACCTCGCTCGGCATCATCAGCAAAGAGACGGCGGCTGAGACCCTGTACATTAGTGGCATGAGTGGCATAAGTTTGTACAGCTTTAATGGTCAATTCTTCTGATTGCCGCCAGAAATCCTCTGGAGGAAGAGTGGCAGCACTAAACATATTAAGTTGCTCTGGAAGGACAGGTTTATCCTCGCCAAACATGTTTGCTTGCATCACATTGCTACCTGTCTTCCAACGGATTCTGGCCCGGTCTATCGCTCTTCCGACTTCCTGCTCAACTTTAAGTAGAGAACCAGCCTCACTCGCCAGTTGCATACAATCAAAAATATCCTTGACCATCTCACCCAATGCCTGGGGTTGCAACCCAGTCACAAATTCATCCAGCAACTCACGTTCACCTGGCATAGGTTCAGCACAAACAATATTGCCCCGCTGGATTTTAGGGCGGTTTTCAGGTTTCAAGCCCAGATTTTTGAAAGTGCGTTGGGCGTGGAGCCAGAGAGCTAAGGCGGAAATCTGACAGGCCCGCAAGTCAATATCAATTCCATGAAGGTTATGGGCCAGGATCAGTCCTGGCACCGCTTTGCGGAAATCTTCCGGCGTTGGGTAAATAACCCGTAGACTCCGACCCAACTCATCATCCTCGTAAGTCTCGCGGTAAATAACTTCTAGTAAATCAAAACAATAAAGCAGGAAGTGCCCGCTCCCGCAGGCGGGATCAATTATTTTTATGTCGCGAGGGTCTTTCGCCTTTCGGAAGGGAATAAATACTGGCAGCTTAAGCAAATCGGCCTGTGGTAAGTCAGTCTGCCGCGCTTGGAGCACTCGATGGCGCAACTCGTTGGCAATTCGGGCAATCGCAACCAGGTTAGAGCTAAATAAACCTTCGGTAAAACGGTCGGCCCTTACCAACATAAGTGCGCAATCCCACAAATTCTGAGTTTTGCCCTCTATTGGTTGCTGAGGGTCTCCCTGGTTTAACTCCGCCAACAATGCGAGCCACTCCTCCTGGCGAGGATCCTCTTTCCAGTTAAAAGGTCGGTTTAGATGAGCAAAAGAGTGGAGGCGCATGGCAGCAGCGTTGGTTTCACTTTGAAAAGTAAAAGTATTTGCAGCCGTTTGCTCCAGCCAATGTTTTTCTTTGCCAGTTTCAAATGGTGGGATTTCCTGAACGGCTTCTCCAAAAAAGAAAGCAGCATCCGCCTGGGTTTGCGAAGGTAGATTTCTTTCAGCTTTGTCTCTTTCGGCAAGAAAAACCTCATCATAACGACGTACCAGATAATGGCATTTTTCAGCCAATTCTGTTTTTCCCTGGCGCATTTCGTACCAGATACGTCCAAGCGTATTATCTACCAGAAATTCAACCACATAACGTGGCGTATAAAATTGATTTCGGAAAGAAAGTTCGTAAGAATTGCGAGGAGCGGAACTTTCTTGACGTGCTCTATCGCGTAATTCTTTGGGGGTGAAATATTGATAAATCCAACCGATTGTCTCATCCTCACCCCAAATATCTTTCAGTTTTTCGTCGTTAAGCAAACCAAGTACCGGATCGAGAGCTTTTTGAGGTGGAAAGAGTTTGTTGGCTGGGTCCTGGGGTGAAAACAAAACATTCACTTCGGTAGCATGTGTTTCAGCCAACCAGAGTAAAAAATTGCGGTAGGCAATGTCAGCATTACCACCATTATATAAATCTTCTTCTGCCTGATGGTCAGCTAGGTAAAAGATAAAACCACGGGATTTATGACCACGTTTTACCGCTTCTTTAATAAGGCCGCGTTCCTCCATTAGTTTGAAGGCCGCTAAACGATTCAAATGGGTAAAAGCAACTTCTCGCACCAACTGAGCCACCGCATCTGGTGCTTTAAACCCGCCTGCCTTGATATGCTCCAGATGGGCTAAAATCTCAGCCCGATATTGGCACTCTTCAGCTGAAAGATGAGACATCTGGACTTCTGGCTCAACCTGTCCACTTCCGTGAATCCCAAACTGTCCTTGTAGAATATCGCCAAGAGCCTTCTCCAGAAGCCGACGACAATCTACCACTGTATTGCGAAGTATGTTGCGAGTATCTTTGTCCACTTTATTACCTTAAACCTGAATGGTATCAATTTGGGTTTTTAAGTCTTTTATTTTCTCGTCCACTAATTCATCTAAAGCCAAACAAACATGTTTAATTGTATCTACTGCCTGCCGTGCCTGAGCATAACTGATATCCTGTTGAGGCCCACTTGGATCAGATTGAGAGCGGTCGGCACGGTGAACTATATCATTGCGGCGTTGAGTAGTATTTTCAATAGTTTTAAGCATATCTTTTTTCTCTCGCTGTAGCCGGGTAGCAAGCTGATCAAGAGGGGTTTCTACAGAAAGTAGAGCCGCTGTAGTAAAAATACCCTTAGTTGAGTTTAAATATTTGCTAGAAATATGTTTTAGGATTTTATTGGCTATGAAGAGCGCAGCATCACCATCTCCATTCAATCTGAGAGTTTCCGACAAACTGAAAGTCAAATCTACAAAATAACCCTGTACTTCCTTGTCTTGAGGAAAAAAGTCTCGTCCTCTAGCCTGGATTACTACTGGCAGATTAATTTGCATAAGAGCCTGTAAAAAAGTTTCTAGGGCAGCACAGGCCGTTACAATCGATTGACGTAATAAATTACACAACGAAGATTTTTTGAAGTTGGAAGAATGTATGTCGGCCTTTTCCCGAACCAACCCCAAAAATATTTCGTTGTAAATCATCATCAGATCTTCATCAGCTGAAGCACCAATTGTAGTACGGAGAGATTTTAACATTTCCCCACTGGTATGAACTGTGTCATTTTCCAACAACCGATAAACACGTAGAAGTAACTCAGCCGGTCGAATATTATCTTCAAAAGCCTGACGTGGACTTAGCATTGTTCCCCTACTCTACAATGATTTTTGAACCTTTATCAAAAAGCTCAAGCAAGTGACTTCTTAGCAACTCAATGGCTTCTTCGATAGATGCTCGGCTATCAAGTACTTGTGTAAAAAACTCAGTTATTTTAACTCTCTCAATTTCTTCACCTGTTGCAGATTGAGGAGAGGGTAACTGCGCAAGAGCCTGAGATACCAGAGCGGGCAAAGCTGCTATATCAGACTCTAATTGGCTAATAGTAGCATCGCAAATTTTGCAACGAATTTCGTAATCAGGTAATTCTGGTTCTTTGTCTTTACAGGTACGGCTCGAAAGTGGGGCTAACAATAGTTTAGCCCCTTCTTCCTCTACCAAAAGAAACTCTGCGCGTCCTTTGATTTCATCAATCGCTATTAGATATTTTTCGGCACGCTCTCGATGCTTTTCCTGATAAAGTCGCTGATAAACCTTTTGTAATTGGCTAGATAACTCCTCGATACGGTCTAGCTTCTCATAAAAAGTAGCAGAAGAAATTAGCTCTTTTAATTCCTCTCCCAGAATATTCAGCTCAGGTAACTGCAAACGCGTGCTAGTAGCAGGCCACATTCGACTAACTACCGTGCGAGCTTGTTGTAATTGAATCACTCCTCGACTATGAACCAGAATGTTACGGATTTTCTTAAAATGCTGGCGAGACTCGATAAAAGATTTCCCCTCACCAGCCAAAATACGCACACAATCATCGGAAGGCGCATTAATGATAGTTTCTAAGGTTTGCTTATATTCCTCCAACGTTTCTTGTACTGGTAAATTATTGGCCTGGCTGATTGCTTCTGCTGGCAATAAATCACGCAAGTCACTATCAGCCAATTTCTTGATAGCAATGGCAATGGCACTTTCTTCAATATCTACCTCTTCACCAGTCAATTCCTCCAGATATTGAGAAGCAGTAGCCAGTGTTCTTAACTGAATAGATTCACGTGGAGCAAACGAAGCAGCACGGAAGACATTATTATTAATAAAGGGGACGCGGCTCTGAGGATCTTGATGATTACGATAGCGGCGCCCCTGGTGAGTAACTTCTATTGTTCCAGCCCGTAATAATACAGCTAATACAAGACGCAGAATATCGCGCTCCCAACCGTAACCAATACCCTGAAAATAATCTTCTATAAGTTTCCCGGTTACACGATTACTGTAAGAATGTTCCCGCTTGATATAGTCTAATATTTCTTTTGCAATGTCAGCTGAGGGGTTCGGTACAAATCTACCACCCTCATCTACCACCAGATTCAGCCCACTGGGTGGTGCGAAAAAGATCGGCGGCAACCCATTAAGATTAGCTGCCTTCAAAAAGTCTTCGGGTTCATTCCCCCGAAGTGGTCGGCTGCCCATCTCAAGTTTAGGATAGAGATCAGGTATTGCCAACTCATAAAATTTCTTGAGAATCTCGTCCAAATTCTTACCGAGGGCCGCTGCATCCTTAGATAAGCCTTTGAAAATACCCTGACCTTGAGATAAAGCCTCGCTAATCTTGTCTTTCAAGAGACGCTGAAGTTTAACTTCCCCAGCTTTTTCGGCTTGAAGTAGTACGGCTTCGTCATTGGAGATTTTATTCTGAGATGTTACCTGGTTATAAGCCAAAATCATTTGTTCAGAAGCATAGAGTTTGCGAATAAGGTCATCAATTTCAGGGTTCAAAGCAAAAACCCAAAATAAATCGTTGGAGTTTGCATTCTGACGACTATCAGTACGTGCCTGGGTTAGTCTGGAATCAAAAACTGTTTCATCCTCAGCCGTGTAAATCAATAAAGGAATCTTTCCCTCATAATCCACTTTAACCCCATCTACGCTTATGCCAATAGTAAAACTCTTTATATCACGATAGCGGTAGTTTTTATAACGGGTGTCCGAAAACAAGTCGGCCAAAGTGGTCCGCAGAATTTCGTTTCTGTGCTTGGTGAGGGGTGAATATTTGCGGCGCTCTTCATCCCAATGTTTTTCCTGAGCCGTTTGCAAAGACCAACCGTTATCTGATTCCCTTATAAACTGGGCATTTTCAAGTTTTGCTAATGCCTTTTTGACGGAATCAAGGGGCATCGGATCACCAACTTTGGATACCAAACATGCTGCTAAATTAGCAGGGGTACGGGGCAGGTCATTCACAAATTCAAGCAGGCAAATAGCTTTGGCTACCCGTGAAGCCATGTTTCCAACATCCGGGTCGTCTTGAAAGCGTACTCCAATGTCGCTAACATCTTTATATTTCTCAGATGTAATGTTACCTTCGACTAATTCATATATTTTATCCAGCGTTACCAGAGTGCCAACTGGTTGTTCTACCATGTTGGTACGGGGTGAAATTAGCATTTCGTAAGCTTGTTTGATGATTGTACGATTACTTCCCCCAAGATGTTTACCTGCTCCCGGCTGCAACCGAATACCTGACATTATATCAATTGAAAGTTCTATATAGTGCGATAAATAAGGATAGAACTGAATAAAGCTTTCCTCGGTAATTTCAGTTTTACGGCTGGTTCGCTCCAACCGACAGGTCGCATTTAGCTGACCGTCATTTTGACGGAATAATTCACGGAGGGTCGCCGCACCACTCTTAGTTTTAGATAACACTCTTTTAGTGGCAACTTCTCGAATGTCCGAGGGTACAAGGTCTATTCGGTAATGGAAACGATCTTGCAGTCGAGCTAACTCAAGCCGTTTGGAATCAATGGCGGCTACTATTTCTTCCAGTTTTTCTTGAGAGGTGATAAAAATCCAAGTAGGAGCAACCGCTTTACGCTGCTTAACCCGGTTTCGCCCTATTCTACCGAAGGTTTCTACTACAGCGCGCAAGTTCTCAATTTTAGTTTCACTTCGGGCAACGTATTGGCCCACTTCATCCATCACAAAAATAAGGGATTTACCCTTGCGGCGACGCTCCATAAGATCAAAAGTCCGCTCTACAAACTGTTCTACGTTCGGGTCTTTCTGTTGACTAACTTTAGTGGATTGCATCCAGAAATCTGGGGTAGGGTAATTTTGGGAGTCTAGTCGGTGAAGTAACATACTTGCATTAGCTACTCTGGTAGTGCTTTTTCGCACCATACTCCACTCTCGGCCAAATAATTCCACACATAAAGCCTTAAACTTGGCAAGCTTTTCTTCGCCCTCAAGTTCATATTCAAGTTCAGCCATCATAAAATCCTGCGCATAATCCAGCTTGCGGAGCAACTCGCCATACATAATCTCTGCAATTTGTTCGCTACCCTTGAGACTTAACATGACGTTCACATCAAACATGATTACTTCGACTGGAATGGTACGATTAATCAAATCCAGTAACTCTGAAATTTGTCCATCATTCGCTTGTTGCTTAAACAGCTCGCTGGCGGGAGTATCTAACACCTGGCTATTTTCCAGGATATACCCTAAATTCTTAGCGAAAGAAGATTTACCAGAGCCAAAAAAACCGGAAATCCAAACGCCGACATTCTCATCAATTTCGCCGGGTGACTCGGCAAAAGCTCTTAAAATTTCCTGATAGTAGGATTTAATTCGGTCAGTAGCTATATATTCGGTTATTTCCCGGTGAACTACTTGTGCATCTGTCTGGCTGACCTTAATAATTTCTTCGATTTTTTGGTTCAGGTCTCTTGCCAACAAGTCGCCAATAGTGGTCATGACTCTCTCCCGTAAATTTTTACGCGATAACTACCAAGCGGTTCTTCATCCGTTCTTAAATCAAGATAATTCAAAGAGCCTCTCCAAGTTCCGGGATAAAAAAGAACCGCTGGAATTCGCAACTGGCCTATCACTTGCTCAAGTAAAGAGGACAGTCGATAGCTTGAGGGCGCAAACACGGCTGCGCGATACAAAAAAAGAAGATCCTTCTTAGGGTCAAGCTTAAGCTGAGAAATTTCTTCGAGAAGAAGTTGAGGTAAGGGTCTCCAATCCGGGTCACTTAAATAAACCCTGATTTGATCTTCTGTGGCAGCAAAACCGTATTCTTGCTCGTATTTAATTAAAGCGTCTACGCCTTCGGACTCTTTGATACTTTTCCAATACAGTTTAGAAAGCTTAAGCCGGTGTACTTTTTTACCTGTAGTGTTTTGAATACGCGTTGCTAACAATTGAATTTCACGTCGCGCAATCCACTCTTCTTCTGGATCATAGCGAAAAATAGCAAATGGTAAATCCGAGGACATTGTAAAAGCAGGGGGAGATGCTTTCAGGTCCGTTTCCAACAACTCAAAGCGTTCTTTCAACGATAACACGAGCATACTCCTCTAGGGATTTTGTAGGAAAATCAATTCGTATTATAGATCCTGCCGCATAGTACTCTAGCAAATGATGTTGATGCGCCTCTATAAAGAGTCGCTCCACATTTGGTACGGTTAGGAAAAACAGTTGCCAATCAGGGTGATGTAAAAGTCTTTCACCTGAAGGTTGCAACTGATTAAGATAGAAAGCAATGTATACAAAAGCTTCTAAGGGTAAATAATTTGAAGCTATGCGTTTTTTTACAGCTCCTTGTAATATCCCAAAATCCCGCAATGAAGACATTACATTTCTAACTACTCTTGTTATTGTATTATCTGACCATCGGCTAACAGTCTTACCTTCTGATACCCACTGGGTAACAGCATTACGAACGTCCGAAACGGTTATTTCTATTCTCCCAGTTTCGCGAAGAGGGTTTATTACCGTGGTTACTACATCATAAAGCAATGCATCAGACCGGACTGAATAAAAATACAATAATTTATCAAAAATGTCTGCTGATATTTGAGCCTTTGCTAGATAAACTAGAGCTTTTCTGCTTGGTTCTAACTCAAGGTAGCGTTGACGAAATATTGAAAGAATATCTTCAATCCTAGAACGAGAAGCTTTACCAAAGATATTTTCGGTCCTGGATTTATTTAAATTCTCAGCTACAGTGAGATTTTCGTTCCAGTGAGATAACAGCAATTTTGTGTCGGTTAAAAGGGCACTGGCTTTTATAATTTTGCTTGTATATATTTCTTGCTTTGTTACCGAGCTAAGAGTAACAGTCATGAGGTGAAGGCCTCTCTATTTTTATTAAATGAACTATATTGACCCTAAAGCAGTATCGTTGCTAAGGGTTAGGTCTACATCTTTTTTAGCTCGTCTAGGTTTTTGCCTGTAAGATTGTAGATAACTCATAAACTCTTTATCCTCAATATTAATCAACCATGTACCACCAGACTTTTGGGCTGGAAAGGCTTGACGGTGAATTGCCCGGCGTAGAGTAATATCTGGAATACCTAATTCGGTGCTAATTTCGCTCAGGGCTTTAACTTGCATAATACTTTTAAGTTTAATAAACCTTTTGTACAGGGTTGAAAATATACCTCCATCAATTATATAACGAATTCGTTACATTTACAATTCATTGTAACCGTTCAGAGGGGGTGTTTTTCTTGTGGTAACAATCCCTTCGTGAATAGAGAGTATGTAAAAGAATTGACAAGAGGGGGAGGCAGGGTTAAAGTATGAGCCGCAAGTATAGAGAATGCATGAGCTTTTGATTAGGAGGTAAAGATGCGGGGCGAGCCGGAAGCCGTAGGGGCTGCCAACCAACTCGCAAAGGATGACCGTTATCAATTCCAGTGGTGGGCCCTCTCCTTAGTGCGAGCGAGACCTTTAGGGGGCGAGGCTGGGAGCACCGAGGGTAAGAAGGGCAGCGACAAAGGCATTGACGGTGTAATTGCTTTTATTGACGACTCCAGCGGCAAGCCTAAGCGTGTGCTCATTCAGGTTAAAAGTGGGCATGTTTCCAGCCAGCTAATCCGGGATTTAAGAGGCACAATCGAGCGGGAAAAGGCGGCGATTGGGGTATTTATTACCCTGGAAGAACCAACTAAAGAAATGACCAAAGAAGCCGCAACCGCCGGGTTTTACAGCTCTCCAGGCTGGGCAAAAATTACGCTAGACTACAAATTTTGACTATTGACGAGCTTCTTAGAGCCTGTCTAAAAATGGGGCAGTGGGATTTACAAATTCGCTAAACTGGGAGGCATGAATACACGAAAAGCCTATGATAGCGACTTAAATGATTTGGAGTGGGATTTAATAAAACCACTCA
>Ga0209724_1004926_pt1 | contig 10362 bp, 12 predicted proteins | sample grotaG_FD_184143 | JGI IMG/M metagenome (GOLD analysis project Ga0209724, IMG submission 184143) | Glacier valley bacterial and archeal communities from Borup Fiord, Nunavut, Canada, to study Microbial Dark Matter (Phase II) -... | ecosystem: Environmental > Aquatic > Freshwater > Ice > Glacier ... | reverse complement strand
ACCGCCAGCGATACGGCGGCAGCGAGGCGGTCGCCCGCGCTGCGGCCGTGATGTTGTTGACGCTTCCGGGAACGGCGTTCGTCTACCAGGGCGAAGAACTCGGCCTGCTCGACGCCGTCGTGGCGCCGGAACGTGTCGTCGATCCGGGTGGACGCGACGGATGTCGAGCGCCGATCCCGTGGAACAACACAGCAGACTGTGGGTGGCAGGCAGATCCGTGGCTCCCGTTTCCTCCGGAGACCGACCGGCGCAACGTCCAGGCACAGCAGGCCGATAGCAATTCCATCGCCCACCTGTATCGCCGCCTGCTCGCCGCCCGTCGCACGCATCGCGCGCTCGTTCGCGGAACACTGACCTGGATGGACGCCCCCGATGGAGTGCTCGCCTATCAGCGGGCGACGTCGGCAGGCGACCGCTGCTGGGTGTTCGTCAACACCACCGGCACCCCCCAGACCGTGGCAGTTCCAGCTGCCAACACGATCGCCGTATCGACCGACCGCTCGCAGGAACTGATGCCGTTCGGTGGCGTCCTCAGCGCCGATGCCGCGGTGGTCCTGCGGCCGATCTGAGAACCGCTGATCTGAGAACCGCCGATCTGAGAACCGCCGGTCTGCGGCCGGCTGATCTGAGAACCGCCGATCTGCGGCCGGCCGATCTGAGAACCGGCCGATCTGCGGCCGGCCAGTGCCAATCGTCCCATCGAGGACGGCGGGCACCATGGTTCGTGGCAACATGAGGTGATGGGTCGAACGGTCAGCTTTGTGAACCAGAAGGGTGGCGTCGGCAAGACCACCGTCACGTTGGGACTGGCGTCGGCGGCTGCACATGCAGGGCGCCGGGTCCTCGTCGTCGACCTCGATCCGCAGGGTGGCAGTACGTGGGTGCTTGGTATCGACCCGGCGGACGTCGAGGTCTCGTCGGCCGAGGTCCTCGGTCGAGCACCTGCCTCCAAGGCCATCGTCACCTCCGCATGGGGCGAGTTCGTCGACGTGTTGCCTGCGGCGACGCGTCTGCAGGACCGAGAGCACGGTTCCGGAAAGGATTCGGGAAAGCGGCTGCGCGCCGCTCTCGAATCGGTCGTCGGCAACTACGACGCGGTATTGATCGATTGCCCGCCGTCGTTGGGGAACCTCACCACGAACGGCCTGGCCGCTGCGAACCACGCGATCATCGTCGTCGAGCCGTCGGCGCTCGGCTTACGTGGCATCGGTGCGATTGCCGATGTCGTCGACGAAGTCTGGGACGCCGAGAACCCGGAGTTGGAACTTGCGGGCGTGATCGTCAACAAGGTTCCCGGCGTCTCGGGTGAAGCCGACCGTCGTTACGAGGAACTGACAGAAGCGGTTGGCCGCAAGGCGATCTGGCAGCCGGTGATTCCTCAACGGGTGATCCTCAATCAGGCGATCGGTGATCGCCGGTCGATCCATTCCTTCGGTGCCCGCAGTGCTGAGGTGAGTGAAGCGTTCGATCAACTGTGGCGCAAACTCCGCAGGGTCATCAAGTAGCGGCACCAGCGGTTGTCAGGCAACGGTCGAAGCCGGCGGCGTTTCTGGTGGGACGTCGATGAGCTTGAGGCCACCACGACCATCGAAGGCCAACGCCGCATGCCCGTCGACGATGCGCTTGATATCGGCACCGAGGAAGTCGTGACGCCACCCCTGAGCGAGGCGTGCGTCGTCGTTGCCGCGTAGGAAGTCGACGAGGTCCGAACGCGTCGCCAGCAGCGTCGTGTCGATGTGCTCGCGTCTGGCGACCTCGCTGACCCATGCCGAGACGAGGGTGACGGCTGGGCGCAGCCGACGGTCGAGTTCTTCACCCTCCGGCGCCGGCAGGTCGGCAGGCTCGTTGTTGCCGCGCTCGACAGCTGCGAGGATTTCGCGGGCGAACCCGCCACGGATGTGGCGGTCGTCGACGCCACGGGCATGCGACAGTTCTGTCTCGTCCTTGGGCGATTTCTGGGCAATTCCGAGGATCGCCAGATCGGACAGCACCTGCCGTGGCGGGGTGTCGGTGACCATCGCTCGGCGCTCACGCCATGCCGTCAACGCACGTGCGACGCCGCGACCGCGGGCCTTCAACGTACGGGCATCCTTGACCTTCAGCCATGCATTGTCGGGATCACCGGGACCTTGCGGACGAACGCGCAGTTCCTCGCAGGCGTCGAGCGCCCAGTCGATACGGCCATTGGCGTTCAGTTGGGCCAACAGCTTGTCGTGCAACGCCAGCAGATGATCGACATCGGCTGCCGCATAGATCTTCTGGTCGTCGGTCAACGGCCGGCGGAGCCAGTCGGTGAGCCGGTCGCCCTTGGCGACGGTGATCTTCAGTTCGGCGGCGAGCAGGCTGACGAGCGACGGCGTCGAGTAGCCGAGAAATCCGGCGGCGAGCTGTGTGTCGAACAGATGTGCCGGAACCTCGCCGATTGCGTGGTTCATGACATCGAGATCCTGCTGCGCGGCGTGCAGCACGAAGAGTGAGTCACTCGTCAGCAGCGGGCCCATCAACTTCGGGTCGGCGGCGAGCGGATCGATCAAAGCGACCCCGCCGGGCCATGCCAACTGCACGAGTGCGAGACGCGGATAGTAGGTGCGCTCCCGGTGGAACTCGGTGTCGAGAGCGATCCTCGGCTGTCCGACCAGGCTGGCAACAAGCGCCACGAGGGCGTCGTCGGTGTCAATCCACGCAACGGTCACGCAGGATCGCTGCCCTCGGCGGCGTCTCCGGTTTCGACGTTGAAACCGTGGGCAATCCAACCCATCGTTCCGCCGGCAACGTTCGTCGCCGTGATGCCGTTGTCGGCGAGCGCCATCGCTGCGTGCAGACTGCGACCGCCGCTCTTGCAGATCACTAGAACTTCGCCGTCTGCTGCACGGAAGTCGTCGAGATGATCGAGGACTTCGCCGAGGGGAATCAGACGCGCCGATGGCACGTGGCCGTCCTCGTACTCGTGTGGCTCGCGGACGTCGAACAACGTCACGCCACCGGTCTTGAGGAGCCCATCGAGTTCCTCGACAGAGATTTCTGCAATCGCCATACCAACTACGCTAGGCGTTATCGCAGGTCTTGTGGTGCGTTGAAGTTCGACAATTCCGACGCCTCGACCGCAAGGCCCATCACCCGCAAACGTGCGAGCCCGCCGTGGACAGAGCGTTCACCGGCTTCGAAGGCTTCCGCCAACGTGGCGATGACCTCCTCGGTGCGCCGCCACACGGCGCAGAGCGGCTGCAGCCGATCGGTCTGAGCAACGACGACATCGACGAGATCACCGTCGTCGGAGCTGTGGGCGGCTGCAGCACACAACCTGCGGATTGTCGGCGCCGACAGCATCGCCAGATCGCATGCGACGACGAACACCCACGGTGTGCTGCAGAACGTCATCGCCGTGATGATCCCGCCGAGGGGACCCTCACCAGGCCAGTCGTCGGCGACCGAGGCAATCCCATTTGCAGCGATTCGCAGCCGATCACCACCGATGGCGATGATCGGGTCAACGCCGCCGTCACCGAGCGCAGTCGCCACACGCACGACCATGTAAACACCTTCGATGGGGACGAATGCCTTGTCACGGCCCATCCGCGTGCTTCGTCCACCCATCAGGATGGCCCCGTACACGGCGGGACCGTTGTTGCCGGCAATCACACCGTCAGCCCTCTGCTGGAATTCCAGACGGATCGAGCTGAGCGATGAACTGCGCGCAGCGATCGGCTTCGTCGAACTCACCGATGGACTGAGCTGCATCACGCAGACCGCGCAGTGCGCGCAGGAAGCCGCGGTTCGATTCGTGGGTCCAGCGAACGTAGCCACTTCCCTTCCAGCCGTTGGCCCGCAGCGAGTCGAGGCCCCGGTGATAGCCGACGCGGAAGTAGGCGTAGGCCTCGATCTCGTCCCGTGCGTTCTCTCCGAGCCGCGCCCAGCCATCGACGAATCGTGGCGCAGCAGTCACAACAGCCGCCAGTGCAGCATGCCGTTCTTCCGCTGGAAGTGCAAGCGCTCGACGCATGGCGTTCAGGCGTTCGATCGGTTCTGGCGGCAGGACCGTCGATGGCGGGCCAGTGGGCGTCAGATTGACAGGTCGGAACTCGCTCATGGGGCGCACGCTAGCGGCGGCCGACGATCGCAGCAGCGGCCGAACTCGGATCGACGTACACGAATCGACGATGCCGACCCGACCGGTACGGCGATGCGTAGTGTTGGGGAATGCTCGCAGCGCTCGACTACGCACTCGTCAGAAACATCGCTATCGGTCTCGCTGTCGTGCTGGTGCTGTTGGCCTTGCTCGTCGCCAAGGTCGTGCAGTCGGTGACGACGAAAGCGATCACGATCCTGATCCTCGGTGCGTTGGTCTTTGCCGTCTTCACGCAACGCCAGTCGTTGACCACCTGCAAGAAGGAATACGTCGCCCATCCACGAGCAACATGTGCATTCTTCGGGTACAAGGTCAAGTTGCCGGGCTTGACGAACTGAGCGTCAGACGAAGCCGGCCGCCCGTAACGCCGGCTCGACGAGCAGTTTGACGAACAGCTCGGGATGCGATGCGTGAGCGCCGTGAGATGCACCGGGAACGCACACGAGCGTCGCGTTCGCCAGCGATATCGCCAACGAGGCAGTTCCACTGTGATGATGCGGCTTGGCGAACTCGCTGTAGCCGAGGATCACCGGCTGTTCGATCGCAGCGGGATCGAACGGACTGGCGCGACACAGGTCGCGGAGTTCTCCGACCAGCGCCGGGCCCTCCGACCGCCTCGCATCCTTCGTCGATTGCGGCAAACGCTCCCACAGCCGGTCGCCGATCAGCCGCCGCATGAACGCCTCGGCGGCATCGTGGGGGTCAGCCCCGAGTGCCGCACCGCCAGCCGTAGCACCTTCGCCGGGCCACCACGGCTCCCAGGACTGCGGAGGCTCGAAGGCGACGACCGCACCGACCTGGTCGGTCGCCCGTTGAGCAGCTGCCAGGACGATGTCGCCACCGATGCTGTGGCCGACCAGCACGGCCCGACGTCCGTCGCCGAGAAACCTGTCGAGCAACGAGACGACATCGTCGACGTGCGCAGCGATATCGAATGGACCTGGATGTGGTGCGCTCAGGCCGTACCCACGACGGTCGTAACGCACCACCCGACACCGATCGTCGAGACGGCGGGCGAGCTTGTGCATCCCCGCCATGCGGTCCATCGCTCCGTGCACGAGCACGATCAGGTCGCCATCGACAGGACCGGAGACCGCATACGCCAGACCATCAGCTGTCGTGCCATGTTCAGCGTCGCTGTGGTGCGGCCGTGGCGGTTGGAAGGCCGTCTCGAACGGTTTGACGGTCATGCGACGTCGACGACTCGGAGTACATCCGTCGATGCTCCGGTTCCCATGTCTGGAGCGTTGGCGGGTACGAGCACCGTGTCACCGTGGCTGATCTGCCCGGCGGCCAGCGCCGATTCGACAGCGAACCACACCATTTCATCAGTGGATGTATAGACGTTGGCGAGCAGCGGAACGACCCCCCAACTCAACGTCATCGCCCGCACTGTTCGTGCCGATGGACTGAGCCCGATCATCGTCGCCGCAGGGCGGAAGCTGGCCATCGTCAGTGCCGTGTGACCCGAGCGGGTGCAGCAGAGGATCGCCGATACCCCGATGTCCGTCGCTGCCTGGTAGGCGGTGTGCGTGATCGCGTAGGTGATGCGATCAACGGGTTCGGTGTCCTGCTCCCGTTGTAGGCGTCCGAGACGATTCGCCCACTGGCGATAGGCGGCGTCGGCCTCCGCCCGTTCGGCAATGCGCGTTATCGTCCGTACCACCAGCGCAGGATCATGGCCGATCGCCGTTTCGGCGGACAACATGATGGCGTCCGTTCCGTCGAAGACGGCGTTGGTGATATCGCTGACCTCCGCTCTCGTCGGAGCCGGTGAGGTGATCATACTTTCCAACATCTGCGTCGCAGTGATCACCGGCATGCCCCGCTCGACGCATGTCCTGATGATTTTCTTCCGCAGATGTGGCACGTCTTCGAGAGGACAATCGATGCCGAGGTCACTGCGGGCGACCATGACGACGTCTGCCTCCTCGATGATTCCGTCGAGCGCGTCGATCGCCGCCGCCGTCTCGATCTTGGCGACGAGCAGCGGTCCGTCAGGACCGACGGCCTTGCGCAGCCTGACCAGGTCTGCTCCCTGACGAACGAACGACAACGCCAGGAAGTCGACTTCTGCTGCAGCCATCTGCACAGCGAGTACGAGGTCCTGCTCGGTCGGCGTGGCGAGCTGCGAATGTTCCGACGGCAGGTGAACGCCCGGGCGTCCGGCAAACCGGCCACCAGAGACGACGACACAGTTCACTTTGTGATCGGCGACAACGGTGACCATCAGCGAGATCGCACCGTCGCCGATCACACAGCGCTCCCCCGGCTTCACGTCCTCGAGCAAGGTCGCGTAGTCGACGTTCACCAGGGTCGTCGTGCTTGCCTCGTTGCCGACCTGCAATTGCACCAGGTCGTTCTCCGCCCAGTACGCACCCTCATCGGGAAACTTGCCGGAACGGATCTTTGGGCCAGGGAGATCGCCGAGAACAGCCACCACCAACCCCGTCCGTTCCGCAGCATCGCGCACCGCCTGCATGCGCACGAGATGTTGTTCGATCGGCCCGTGACTGAGGTTGAGGCGAACGACATCGACGCCGGCACGCAACAGCTCATCCAGGAGCTCTGGCGTATCGCTCGCCGGTCCGATGGTCGCCACGATCTTCGTTCTGCCAGGCACACCTGCTATCTCTAGTCGATTATGGAGCTGATCTTGATACGGCACGCGTTGCCGCAGCGTACGGTGGTCTCCGAGGGCGCAGCCGACCCGCTGCTCTCCGCCGATGGGCATGCGCAGGCTGCACGTCTCGCCGAGTACCTCTCGACGGAGCATCTCGATGCGATCTATTCGAGCCCGCTGAGGAGGGCTGCGCAGACCGCGGACCCGCTCGCCGATCGACATCGTCTACCCGTCGTCGTCGTCGACGAGCTGGCGGAGTTCGATCGTCATTCGAGCGAGTACATCCCGGTCGAGGAGCTCAAACGGACGAACGACCCGCGCTGGCAGTTGATCGTCTCCGGGCAGTGGATCGAAGACGGCGACACGCCGGAGGTCTTCTCGGAACGGGTCGTTACGGCGATCGAGGCACTCGTGGTGGCCCATCAGGGCGACCGCATCGCAGTCGTCTGCCACGGTGGTGTGATCGGCGCATACGTGGCGCATATTCTCGGGATGGCACCCCGGGCGCAGTCGTTCTTCTACCCCAACTACACCTCGATCCACCGCCTTGCCGCAGCGTCGTCAGGCGAGCGGTCGATCGTCACACTGAACGAAACCGGCCATCTGCGCGGGAGTGGACTTCCGATCGGTATGTTCCAGCGATGACCGATGCCACAGCGAACGCCCCCGCACTGCCCGATCGCTCCGATCGCTCCGATCGCTCCGATCCGACGGCTGCACTGCGTGCCTACCTCGACGCCAGCCCGTCTCCGTATCACGCAGTCGCCACCTCGGCATCGCTGCTGCGCGCTTCGGGATTTGTCGAACTCGAAGCCGGTGCTGAATGGTCGGCTGACGGGACCCGCTCGTTCGTCGTGCGCGACGGAGCCCTCGTCGCCTGGATCGCTCCAGAAAGCGCTGCGCCCGCCGCCCCGTTTCGTATCATCGGAGCGCACACCGATTCCCCTGGGCTGAGGATCAAACCGCGGCCTGATACGGGACTGCTCGGCTGGAGGCAATTGGGGGTCGAGGTCTACGGCGGCCCGCTCCTCAACTCGTGGCTCGACCGTGACCTCGGTATCGCCGGCCGGGTCGCGCTCATCGACGGAAGCACCATGTTGCTGAACGTCGACAGCGGAATTGCGCGGGTCGCCCAGCTCGCAGTGCACCTCGACCGCGAGGTCAACGATCGCGGCCTGGTCCTCGATCGCCAACAACACCTGACACCGATCTGGGGTGTCGGAGACGCAGCCGCCGGCGATTTCATCGCCTTCGTGGCGAACGAATTGGGCGTCGACACCGGCGAGGTCGGCGCATGGGACCTGCAGCTCTACGACGTGAATCCGGCAGCAGTCATCGGCGAGGACACCTCGATGCTCGTCTCCGGCAGGCTCGACAACCAGCTGTCATGTTGGGCGGCAACGGCTGCGCTGACGAGTCGGGTTCCAAAGGGCAACCACGTCAGTGTGATCGCCTTGTTCGACCACGAGGAAGTCGGATCTGCCAGTAGCTCCGGTGCTGGCGGCCCGTTGCTCGCGCATCTCCTCGAGCGGATCACGGCGTCGCTCGGCGGCAGTCGATCCGACTTCATCCGTGCCTGCGCCGCTTCGTCGTGCATCTCGTCGGACAACGCCCACGCTGTGCACCCGAATTACCCGGAACGCCACGAGCCGGGTCATCGGCCGCTGCTCAACCACGGACCAGCACTCAAGGTCAACGCCGGCCAGCGCTACGCGACTAACTCGGTGACGGCGACGATGTTCCAGCGGGCGTGCCGCTCGGCGGGAGTCCCGTGGCAGGTGTTCACCTCGCGGAACAACATGGCATGCGGATCGACGATCGGACCGATCACCGCAACCCGACTCGGTATCGAGACCGTCGACGTCGGTGTGCCGCAGTTGTCGATGCACTCGGCTCGCGAGCTGTGCGGCGTCGACGACCCCGGTTACCTCGCCGCTGCGCTCGGTGCGTACCTCGCGGGTGCGTGACTCGGACTGGGGTTCGGACGACGACCGACCCAGAAGTTCAGACCTGCGCCTGGGCGCGATCGAAGAGGATCTGCACCTCTTCGTGCAACCGGCTCGTGAGGTCTTTGACGACGCCACGCGGCGCCTTTCTGTTGAGACCCTCCGGCGGCATCAGCGGTGCACCGATGATCAGGCGCATCTTTTTCGGACGGACGAACCACGAGCCCTTGGACATCACATGCTCGCTGCCCCCGATACCGATCGGAATGATCGGGACGCCCGCCTTGATCGCCACGTAGGCGGCACCGTCGAACATCGGTTGGACGATCGGGCCGCTCTTACGCTCGCCCTCCGGATAGAGCACGAGTGGCTCCCCGCCTTCGACGACGGCGATACACCGTTGTAGCGCTTCGCGATCGGCGGTCCCTCGCGACACGGGAAAGGCGCCGAGCGCCGATAGCAGCCAGTTGCCAGGCTGGGTTTCCCACATCGAATCCTTGCCCATATAGCGGATGCGCCGCTTGGTGATTCCGGCACATGCCATCGTGTCGATGATCGAACGGTGAACGGGGGCGATGATGTAGCCGCCGGAGAGCGGGAGATTTTCGCGCCCGGTGATCGTCAGGCGGTTGTACACCCGACAGAAACCCCACGTGACAGTCCGTCCGAATCGATAGAACATCCTCGACGGCAACGAGTTACCGGCGAGTTCTGACTTGACCTTGGTCATCGGCGCATCACGAACCCTTCTCGTGATCGGGATCATCGAGGCTCTCATCGTGATCCAGGAGACCGATGATCTTGCGGACGATCTCATCGACTGACAGTCCGTCCGTCTCCACGTTGTGGCCGCCATCCGTCGCCTGCAGTTTCCCGTCCGGTCGCGACATGTCCCGATGGTCCCGTTCGGCGAGAGCGGCGGCGATCTCCTCGACGTTGCCCCCGTATTGCGCAGCGCGGCGCTTGGCACGTTCGAGCGGAGTCGCCGTCAGATAGATCTTCAGCTCGGCATCCGGGAAGACGACCGAGGCGATGTCGCGACCTTCGATCACTCCGCCGCCGTGTTCCGCCGCCCACGCCCGTTGGCGATCGCGAAGGTCTGCGCGCACATCCGAGTTCGAAGCAACAGGCGCAACGTTGACGGTGATCTCCGGGGTTCTGATCGCTTCGGAAACGTCGCGGCCGTCGACGAAGACCCCGCGCTCTCCGACTTCGATCGAAACCGACCGCGACATCGCCGCGACTGCCTCGACGTCGTGGAGGGCGATACCGCGGTGCATCGCTTCGGCGGTCACGGCCCGATACATCGCCCCGGTGTCGAGATACGCCAGACCAAGGCTGCTCGCGAGCAACCGTGAGACAGTCGACTTGCCGGCCCCTGCCGGGCCGTCGATCGCGACGACTCTCACCAACTCGTCCCCACCGGTCGGCCTTCTTCGTAGCCGGCGGCACTCTGGATCCCGACGACTGCTCGGTCGGCGAACTCCGGGATGCTCGCGGCGCCGGCATACGTGCAGGAACTGCGGACCCCCGCAACGATCTCGTCGACGATGTCCTCGACACCGGGGCGCTCCGGGTCGAGATACATACGCGAACTGCTGATGCCTTCCTCGAAGAGTTCTTTGCGGGCACGATCGAACGACGATTCCGTGCGCGTCCGACTCTTG
>Ga0209724_1004922_pt1 | contig 10365 bp, 8 predicted proteins | sample grotaG_FD_184143 | JGI IMG/M metagenome (GOLD analysis project Ga0209724, IMG submission 184143) | Glacier valley bacterial and archeal communities from Borup Fiord, Nunavut, Canada, to study Microbial Dark Matter (Phase II) -... | ecosystem: Environmental > Aquatic > Freshwater > Ice > Glacier ... | reverse complement strand
TACAATTATTAAACGGGTAGGATGCAAATTAGTTGTTAAACAAGGCAATTACAGTATGTGACTCAGCAAGATTATGCCACCACGACCGACTATTTATTTGCCCGCATCAACCAAAAAACGTTGAGCGCTTCACTAAGAATTAATTATAATATCACTCCTGATATGAGTCTTGAATATTGGGGTCAGCCATTTCTTTCGAGTGGCAAATATACTGAATTCAAGCGTATTACCAATAGCAGGGCTGCTTCTTATGCCGATCGGTTTAGCTTGCTGAGCGGCAACGAACTTGCGTATGTGGGTGGGGATGAACAATACCAGGTTATAGGTCAGGACGGGACTTCACTTTATGCTTTTGATCAGCCTGATTTTAATGTGAAGGAGTTTTTATCAAACATGGTTGCCCGATGGGAGTACCGGCCAGGATCAACTGTCTATCTGGTGTGGTCGCAAACCCGCAATCAAACCATCGCCAATGGAAACTTTGATTTCAGAAATGATTTTACTGATTTGTTTGATAATAAACCGTACAACATATTTTTGCTGAAAATGTCGTTTCGCATTGGAAGGTAATTAACATCTTTAAAATTTGCGTTGATAAGGTTGCAATGTTATAAACATTTAGTATCTTTACTTAAAGAAATTAAATTCCATGGCAACGACAGAAATTAAATCTTATTCACTTGCCGAAATGAAGGATAAATATCTCGGTAAAGTTGGGACCAACGAAAGAGATGAGTACGAATATGAACTTCGTATGGATATATTGGGACGCATGATAAAAACCGCAAGGCAGGAACGCAAATTGACACAAGAACAATTGGGTACACTTGTTGGAGTAAGAAAATCACAAATTTCTAAACTTGAAAGCAGCACAAATAGTGCGACAATTGACACAATACTGAAAGTTTTTAAAGCATTGAAAGCAGATATTCATTTCAATGTAACACTTGAAAAACAATTTGTAAAGATTGAATAAGCGAAAAGTGAAGGTAAAAAACAACATAGCCAAGCTTGACAGGAATAACAATCTACTAATCTAAAAACTATGAATAATCAATTTGCCTTAAGCACTTTACAGTTACGTGAAATTGCCAATGACCTTCGTCAGAAAATAAAAACAGGCCTTCAGCAAGATGGCACAGAGATTAAATGTCTGCCAACTTATATTCATCCCAACAAGGATGGGATCAGCGGCATGGCTACCGTTTTTGATTTGGGGGGCACCAATTTCCGCGCTGCCGTGGTATCGGTTGGTGAAAAAACTAAAATCACTTGCCTGGCTGAAAATGACATCACTAAAATGAAGACTCAAGGGTTTACCCAGGAAGACCTTTTTGAGTCCCAGGCTCAAATTATTAATCAACTGGATCTGCCGGCAGATTCTCCCATTGGTTACTGTTTCTCTTATCCGGCCAAGTCACTCACCAATGGTGATGCTGAGTTGATTAACTGGACCAAAGGGGTAAATATTGCAGGCATGACAGGCAACCCCATTGGGGTACCATTGGTTGAATACCTTAACCAGCATACAGGCAGCAATTTCTACAAAATTGCAGTGGTGAACGATACCATTACCAGCCTGTTTGCCGGCCTGATGAACCCTGGTTTTGATGCTTATATCGGATTGATTGTTGGCACGGGAACCAACATGGCCACTTTCTTTCCTTCTGACTATATTCCGAAAATTAAAGACTTGAAAGGCTGGTCGGGTGAAACGCCTGTTAACCTTGAAAGCGGAAACTTCAACCCTCCTCACCTTACGGCAGTGGATAAAATAGTTGATGCCAATTCTGAAAACAAAGGGTTCCAGCGTTTCGAGAAAGCGATTTCAGGGATGTATATTGGCCGTGTTTTCCGTGCATCTTTCCCCAATGATTCAATTGATGAAAATATGGATGGCGCTGGCTTAAGCCGTATGATGAACAATCCGGAAGCATATAAACCTGAGCATGTTGAGGTGGCTTTCCAGATTTATGAACGATCGGCCAAACTGGTTGCCGCTTCTATTGCCGGATTGATAATGAATTTAAATTCAGCTTATCCATCTCTTAAAAAAATACAAGTGCTGGCCGAAGGAAGTTTATTCTGGAGCGATGTAAAAAGCCACAATACTCAGTATGTAGATATGGTAAATGCCTGTCTGAAAGAACTATTGAGCGAAATGGGAATGGGCGATAAAGTGGTTGAGATTTCAAAGATCGAGAATGCCAATTTGATCGGGGCTGCCATGTCGGTGTTGTCATAGGATTAACTGACGGGGTGACTCCAGGTGCAACTGACGGGGTGACTCCAAGTCACCCCGCCAGTATACCAAACTCTTCTGCCTTTGTTCGGTTAATTAGTTTTCCATCACGCATCCCACAATAATCGCGGTATGATGAAAACTCCCAATCTTCGGGACGAACGACCAATCTAGCCGAAGATGGGTTGTAATGGATATAATCGAAACAAATTTGAGGATATTCATTCTCCGGAGTAGAAACATGTATTAATGTTCCAAAAGAAGTATTATAAAATGATGGTGTTATTCCGTCATTTGGTGTGATACATTCCGCTTTTGTTTCTTCCCTAAAAAGTGCACCAACGCGATGCTCCTGATTGTTTATAGCCCTTGAATAAGATCTAAGCAGTATGCCGATATTGTCGTTGAAGGAAATTTCTTTGTGGGTACTGACGGGGTGACTTGGGGTACTGACGGGATGACTTGGAGTCACCCCGTCAGTAATCCAAGTCACCCCGTCAGTAATCGGAACATAAACCTGTTTTACATACACCATCAAATGAAAATGATTGGGCATTAAGCACCAGGCTAAAATATCAGCATGTGGCAAAATATGCCGTTTAAGCTTTTTAAGGAAGAAAAGGTAATTATCATGATTAAAGAAAATCTTCTGTCGATTATTTCCTTGATTGTAAACGTGATATAAGCTCCCGCATTCAAAGATCATAATGGAATTGTCTAATTGTTAATTCTATTAAATATACTGATTATATTTTATTAAAAGATTGATTTAGATCTTTTATTTTTGAGTTTACTGGAGTGACTGACGGGGTGACTTGGAGTCACCCCGTCAGTCACTCCACCCCGTCAGTCACTCCAAGTCACTCCGTCAGTAGCAGATCTTAATTTATTTAGTACGCAACCTTTTGCCTGTTGTTTTCATCTACTAAGAAATCTATAGACCATGGAAGCTCAATATCATATTGTATTTACAGCATTTTCAGTTCTGATTTCCTGTAAAAAAGAAAAGGTTTCAGTAGTTGATGATATTTGCCATACCTGGGAGGCGAAAACTTTCCGTTCTCTGGAGTCGATTGCTTATCCGAAAGAGGAGAATAATCCAATTCTGCTAACTTTTAAGAAGGATGGTACTTATAGTTTGAAGTTGGATATTAACAGTTGCGGGGGTAGATTTAAAGCCATTAACAGCCATCAAATTGAAATAGAAATTCCAGCCTGTACAGAGGCCTGGTGCGACAGCCGATTTTCCAACAAGTTAGCCGTCACCTTAGCTAAAGTTAATTCTTTCAGCATTAAAGGTCATAGACTTCTGTTAAATGTGCCACAATGGGGATTCCTCGAATTTAAATTGGTGGAGTAATTTTAATTTTTACTTAACGGATAACTCACAATAATAAATTCAGTAAATAGCAGACTTTATATCTTCCCACTTTACTAAAAAGTCGCCTTAATTGCTTAAAGCGACTTTTTTATTGACTAATTTATATTTTTTCTGACTGAGTGGCTGAGCTTGATTCATTCGGAGAGCCGCCTCCATAATGTATTTTATAAACTTCTCAATTGTATGTAATTAGGATATGCTTATTTACTTATAGGAATTTTGAAGCGTTGAACATGTTGATTATCTTTAACAGATAAGAGATATATTCCGGGCTTAAGATTTGGTATTTGGATAGTATTCAAGATCCCTTGTTCCAGGTTCTTAATCAGGACAACCTTGCCTTGAATATCATAAAGAGTGACAATGGCTAAATTACTTACGCTTCCTGATACCCTTATTTCTGTATTCCTTACAGGGTAGGCGCTTAATTGACCATAGCGTGTTTTGTTAATAACGCCTGTGACAGTCAGGGGAGAGGCATGAAGCCTGAAACGATCTGAAACACTTGTATTTGCGTCAATTGTTGTTGTGTAAACATCTTTTGAAAGGTCGGTAAATATTTTGGTCAGCTGGTCTTCCAAAAAAGCATGGCCTTGTTTTGGAAGGTTAAATAATTCAGCAGAGAAGGCCACAGTGCCTCCTGATTTGTAATCAAGACCTACAGGGATGATCATGTTATCATATTGATTGTCAGGTAGAGCCTGAATAGCAAACGGAATGTTGATACCTTCCAATAAATAGGTATACAAGGATAAATCGGAACCTCCCTTGTACAATCCTGCATCATACGTGGGGTCTAATCCTTTGCTCATTTCTGTATTAAATCCTATAATTGTTGAACTTTTCTGATTATTGGTCTTGACGACCAGATTAATAATTGGCCAATCAGTTTCTACAGATTTTAATGCAAGGCCTGGATCATGAATTTGCATTGATCTGTTGAAGCTGATACCAGCCACTTTTGGTTTCATTTTTACCATGAAAGCTTGTCCTGACTGAAAATTAAAACCTGATGTTGTTGGAGATGGTACATTTGAAATGGCAGTGAACTGACCTGTAATCTCATTTCCTCCATTTGATCTGTCCCAAATATAAACGCCATAAGCCGGATCAAGGTTGGATGAATTACGGGTCAGGAAGTTTTCGGGGCTACCAGCTCTTGAAGTCATTCCAATAGCAGAAGTATAGGGATTGCCAACGCAGTTCCATTTATCCAACACAGTAATTACTGATAAAGGGCCGGCCCGAAGTGTACCGTTAAAAGTAACTGAAGCATCGGATGATCCCTCCAGCCGTATCGAGAAACCTTGGCCACCACCTATGTTTTTTACTGTTGAATTGGTGAAAAAGCTGTTCCATGTATCCAGGGCAGGATTATAATCCATCATGCCTCTGCCGGTACCGTTTGTTTCTATGACCGCATTTATTGGTAAAGTAAGAAAACTGGCAATGGTTTGACCTGATAAGGGGGATGAAACCATTGTCCATGCATTGGCAGGCAAATAACGCTGGGCAGTCACAGTACCCGTGCCTGTAGCGCTCCCGGCAATTAACGAACCTGTTCCTGTAGCATTTGATAGAATGGTAATTGTACCGTTATTGGCAATTTCATCAGTTACAGTAATTGCACCAGTTGTGGCCATTGTAAGTGACCCGCCACTTGCAATGGCGAGTTTGTAGCAATTTACAATGTTGTTGATCAATGGATAATTGGATGCCCCGCCATGTATTGTTACTTCATCTATACTTGTGGGCAATGCCGCAGGACTCCAGTTAGATACTGTGTTCCAGTCAGTGTCAGTAGTTCCCAACCAGGTGTAATTTATACCACTGACTGGGTCTGTTCCAAACTTATATTCATAAGCACCCATGTCAATAATACCAGCATTGGCGGTAGATTTATTCAATTTTCTCTCAAACCCGGCACCCCTGAGATCATTTTCCAGGTTGTTATAGGTATCAAGTCCTGCATCAGCACATGGTGAATTGCCTGCAATTAGAAAATCTTTCTCACCAACAGATATAAACATTGGGTCCTGATTGATACTATTAGTCGCTGTAAAGGTTGCTCCTGTGGGAGAATTACTTAAAACACTATTCAGTTCATTTGTATAACAGGAATAGTCGAGGGTGATAGTGCCGGATTCAATATAAAATTCACTGCCACCCAATGATGCTGAATTGTCCCATACGATTGAATTGTAAAAGACGGGTGTTGCAAGTTCGTTACAAACCGCGCCACCATAAGTCGATGCCGTATTATTTGATATTGTGCAATTAATGAAAGTAGGAGATGTTGGTGAACTTTCATTAAATATTGCTCCTCCATTAACCGATGCTGTATTATTAGTGATCTTGCAATTAATCAGCGTTGGAGAGGAAGCATTATTGGTCATTGCTCCTCCTCTTCTGGAAGAATTGTTGGTGATTATTACGTTAGTTATCAGGGGTGAAGATGAATTTGTATTAAAAATTCCGCCTCCAAAAGAACCTGTATTGCCTGTTATAATGCAATTGTTAATTGTAGGTGATGAAGCACGATTAAATATTCCACCTCCGGCGCCCCCTTGCCCAATTCCATTAAATCCATCTTTTATAGTAAATCCATCCAGGATTCCGGTACTATTTACACTATCATTATAAATTACATGTATTGAATTGTCAGTTTTTAGCCTTGGGTCTCCGTGATCACCGCTTAAAATGGTAACATTGGATACCCAATTACGGGCATCGCGTACAATTTCATTCCCTGCAAAACCACCATAGATGGCGACTCCGCTTTTCATATAGAAGTAACTGGTAGTTAAATTGCCTGATTTATAGGTACCGGCGGATACCCAAATTTCTGTGGTAGAAACGGCTGCCTCATCAATAGCATGTTGTAATTGGGAGCTGTCATAGGCATTCGACCAATTAGTCCCGTTTTTTAGACCTGCACCCTCTGGGGTAACATAACTGACTTGCCCACTGGCATAATTGCTCATCACCATAATGAGAACAATAAAAAGTAGATAAAATTTCATATAATTCTCCTGTTTTAAATATATTAAAGTTAATTGATTTTTTTTATATATAATTTGTAAGATTGTTTTATGTTTATATCTTTAAATTTACAAAATAAATAGGTAGCAAAGAATAAAATCTTAAAATAACTTTAAAATATTTTGATTCAGGCGTTATTAAAGAGCAGCATAATAAAAATCAGTGGTTGTTGCAAAGAGAACTGTATTTTATCAGAATTACCTAAAAGCCTGTTGGACTTTTTTGATGCACCTGAGAAAATGGTAAAAAAAAGGGCCTCTTTGCAGAGACCCTTTTTTTTGATAATATAGAATCATCCGTTTAGTTAAAAATATAACGGAGGCCTAACTGTAACTGCCAGCAGTTAGATTGATTATTATATACACTAAAAGATTTATTAGCCAGTTGCTTAATATCATCAACAGTAGTGTAATACATTGAATAAATTGGGGTATTTGAAGAATCCATAGACTCATATTTTAATACTTTGCCATAATTTGACGGAGAATTGTTCTGAATAACTCCCCAAGAGTCATTAATTAGGTTCCCAACGTTTAGAACATCAAGGCTTACTTGCAAGGTATTTAATGATTTTCCAGCTTTTACTCTAAAGTCTTGTGCAACTTTCAAGTCGAAACGATTTACCCAAGGCATTACTGCAGAGTACGCCTCAGCATATTTACCTTTGTTTTTACTTAAATAAGGATCTTGTTCAACAAAATTCCAAAATGCTTCAGCTTGTTGAGCAGATGTAAAGAAAACTTCTTTTGTTTTAGAATCAATAATATCTTTGAATAGAATTTCATCTCTATTTGCCGGAATATACATCAAATCGTTGTTCACACCATCTTTATTCATATCTGAGGAATAGACCCAACTAGAACTTCCTGTATTGTAACCATTATAATAGATACCTACACTTGTAGCAAAGAACTTGGCATATGCTTTTCGGTAGCTGATTGATCCAACGACTTTATTGGGGGTCACATACTGAGAATTTTGTAATCCGAGTTGGTTTGGACCATTGATAGAGGCCTGGTTTTGCCATGCTGAATTGGCCTGGTTACCGGGGTTGCCAGAAATCTCCTTTACCTTAGTGTAGGTATAGGCAAACATCATTTTCAAATTCTCAATGGGTTCTGTTGTAAATGTAGCATTCAGATTATAGCCATAACCTTGGTTTGTATTAATAAGTACCATTGCATCATTAACACCAGCATTCAACAATACTGTTTTACCTTTACTATCGACTGGATAGATATAACGGTTATCAGGTCCGTTAAAACGAGCAAAACCAGCAGTATCCTGCATATTGGCATTTACCTGGCTAACAGCATTAATATCTTTAGAATACATACCTTCAAGCGTCAAAGCCATTGGGAAGGAAGTAGGCAATTGATAATCTATAGCAAATGAACTCTTCCAGACCTGTGGTAGTTCAAAATCAGGATCAACTGCTGCGATTGAACTTGGAAGGGCTGCCGTAGCAACAGTTGGTAATCCGAGTACGCTTATCATTTGATTTACATCGGTAATGATTTTCCCATCCTGAACCAATTTGGTTAAATCAGCATGGTTATTACTGCGGGTTACTGTATTTTGAACCATCCCTCCGTTGGTAGGCATATTGGTATAAAACACCAAAGGAATACGGCCAGTAAAAATACCTGTACCACCTCTAACTTTGAATGTTTTATTGCCACTTATATCATAGCTGAAGCCAACACGTGGAGAAAGCAAGAGTTTTGATGTAGGCCACATTCCTGTATTAATTGTCCTGTTATCAAGGAAAGTTAATTTTGATACCTCCGTATTTTCAACCAGATCATTCAGGTATGCTGTTCTATCTCCACGAATGCCCACTGTCACCTTAAAGTTTTTATTGATGTTCCATTCGTCCTGGGCATAAATGGCCAATTGACCAAAACGCAGATCGGCCACCGGATTTAATTCCCCACCATATCCATAAGTAAGTCCCCATGATTCAGGAGTAGCACCATTCTCAAAGTCAGCAAGACTTCTAAAACGATAGTAACCTGTACCAAATCGTTGGAACGAGTTAGCTACATATTGATCCTCATAACTAGCACCAGCAGTTATAACATGTTTACCTACTGAATAAGTGAAGTTGTCAACAACACTGGCAACATTATTTTTCACACCATTATTCCATGAAAATAATTCATACCCAGCTGACATAAAGGCATCATTATCTTTCATAATATCGATGTGAGGAAATGGAGAAGAAAGTGAACCACGCATATCTTCAATACGAGTGAAGGTACCCAATACCTGATTGGTCATATTGTTGCTAATGCGTGTATTGAGCTCAGCAGTCAATGAATGAACCAAGTTGTCCATTGAATAGGTGTTGTTACGAAATGCCATTGCATTTTGAGAAATACGACCAGAAGTCATTTTAGTAGCTGCTGTTGAAGTTGAATTTGTTGGAATATCAGCTACATTTTTAGTGAAGTTATAACGAATAGTAAATTTGTTATTGTCATTAATGTTCCAGTCAATGCGCGCAAGCATCTTTTTATTTAAAGAGCCACCATCGTAATTGCTGTAAGATCCTGGATCATAGCCATAATTACCTAAAGCTGTTTTAAAAGCATCCATGTCATTTGTTGTAACACGGGTAATGTTTTGATCCGCATTTGCAATTCCATCGGTTGACAGCTTCCATTGTTGAATCGGCTGAGGAGAATCTTCGTACTCTCCGTTTACAAAAAAGAATAATTTATTCTTAATAATTGGTCCACCTAAAGTAAAACCATAAGTTGCGGTTGATTCTGTTGGACGATCGCCCAGGTCAAAACCATCAACGGTATTGCCTCGATAATCCTGATTACGCTGGTAAGTATATGCTGATGCTTTGAACTGGTTGGTACCACTCTTGGTGATTGCGTTGATGCCTGCTCCTACAAAATTAGCCTGCTTCACATCAAACGGTGCAATGGTTACCTGAAGTTCATCAATTGCATCAAGAGAAATAGGATTTCCACCTCCGGGAAGGCTTGAACTTAACCCGAAATTATTATTAAAATTAGCTCCATCAATGGTTACATTATTCAAACGGCCATCGCGTCCACCAAAACTATTTCCAGCTCCCGAATATGGTGAAAGACGGGTAAAGTCGCTTAAACTGCGTGAAATAGAAGGAAGTAGAGTTATCTGCTCATTTGTGATATTAATTGAAGCGCCAGTTTTATTGGTTCCAAATGCTGAAGGTTTAGAACCAACAACAATAACTTCATTGAGTTCAATTTTTTCTTCCTGCAAAGTGGCATTAAGCACAAAAGATTCCCCAAGGAAAAGAGTAATTTCAGAATATGTGGCTAAATTGTAACCTACAAAGCTTACTTCAACCAAATAAGGACCCCCTGACCGCATACCCAAAAGAGTGAAACGGCCTTCAGAATTGGTGACCGCACCATACTTGGTTCCAGAAGGTTGGTGTACTGCAACAACAGTGGCACCAGGAAGAGATTCATTGCTCGCTCCGGTAACCTTTCCACTTATACCCGCTGTGGTGACCTGCGAATAGCCGGAAAGATTCATCATTACTAATGCAATGAGTAATAAATAAACTTTTAGAATACTTTTCATAGAAAATTGGTTTTTGAAATTTTGAACAAAGAAAGTTATTTAGTTTATGAATAGTTTAATTTTGTGTCTTATTAGAAGGTTACCAATTTGTTTCAAATCAATTAATAGA
>Ga0209724_1004920_pt1 | contig 10367 bp, 11 predicted proteins | sample grotaG_FD_184143 | JGI IMG/M metagenome (GOLD analysis project Ga0209724, IMG submission 184143) | Glacier valley bacterial and archeal communities from Borup Fiord, Nunavut, Canada, to study Microbial Dark Matter (Phase II) -... | ecosystem: Environmental > Aquatic > Freshwater > Ice > Glacier ... | reverse complement strand
CTGTCCTGAAATCTGATAAATACTAAGGGCAATCGCCTAATCTAACTCCCCAACTCGACCCAAATCCCCAAGATTCAACCGACCCTCACCGAGTGGGCTGAATTCTCATGCTCATTTTTCCTTGTTCGCTGAATAACTTGATTGATACCCTTACTGATGCCCTTTTTTATTTCGTTACGAAATCTGAACCCTTGCTCTGTATGCCTTCCGAGGTTTTTGAGTCGAAATAAGTGCGATTTCGTTACGAAATAAACCGCTGCAGTTCACCAAGATTCGGTATGCCATTTATAACGTTACAAATCGGTACGATCATCTATCTTTATTTTGACCATATTTTCAGTTCAGTGCAATTCCCATAGCACAACCAAAGCAATTCTCTCAACTTCCCCGACTGTCACAATCCCCCCAAAAAACAGCATTGGACTAAAAATGGCTTAAATCGCCAAAAAGTGATGAATGTTTGCGCCCCACAACCCGCATTGTTAGATGACAGCTATTTTCGGTCCTGATGACAACTAGAACATTTGCTCAAACCCTTATATAATGCTTCGATCGCTTCTACGTATAGCTGTCGCGATCGTAAATTATGGCTGTCATCTAACACCGCATTCTCTCGTGGGCGAACTGGCACAAGGCGAACGAAAGAATCAGGCTTTCGCGCTGAACTTCTGCGGGGATGGCAGGAGGTCAGCACTTCTGTTTGTCAAGTTTGGAAGAATCTTTTTAACTCATGTCTTTCAAGTTTGCAATATAGACGCTATAGTAGAAAGACACCAAAAGAACAGAGAGAGTTTTATGGCTAAGAAACACGACGGCGGTGTAATCGTGCCATCGGCACTGGAGGAAGACATTTTGACACTTCTTATGAAAAGTCCACAGGGCATCTATGGTCTAGATATCCTTGGTCGTCTAAATACTGCCGCTGAAAAAGTTGGCAGGAGGAAGTTTGGAGTCGGAAGCTTGTACCCTGCGCTGAAGCGTATGGAGCAGCAGGGTTTAGTTGCAGGTCGCTGGGGAGAGGAAGTGCCCGGTGAAGAGTCGGGTGGCGCTCGGAGACGTTACTACAGCATTTCTGCTGAAGGGAAGAAAGCTCTTGAGGCTACTCACGAATTTCGTAATGCACTCGCTCAGCAACAAGGTCAATTAGCTGCACAAGGAGTGTAACGACAATGGAGCCAGTTTTCTCACCCAAGACGCTCATTGTGTTTGACGGAGTAGATGAAGAGCAAGTCGAAAGGGTTCATGCGGACCTTGATAAACTTCGTGAAATGTATGATGCCCGTATTGGCGTTCGTATTAAACGCCGGGAATTGTATACCGTAAAAATTACGTCTCCTCAGCTTGCAGTAAAAATTACGTCTCCTCAGCTTGCAGTGACTTCCGGATTTAGCAAAGCATCTAGGTCTGCTTCTAATCTCCCGTGGTCTATCAATAGTCTCCCTGAGGAGTATCGAGCGCATTTTCTTGATCAACGCAGTGCAATGCTCGAAGCAGGGGAAGCCGCTCACGTCATCTACTACAAATTGCTGTGGTACTGGTTTCTCGCAACCGTTTGGACACCGATCGTCTCAAGATTGCAAAGCCTGATACCGCCAAATCGCATCTCTAGCTGAGTTGTGAACAATTTTCGCTGAGGATGAGCAACCTGTCTATCTGAGCATTCTTGATTTTCTTGGCTTTTATTTCATAGAACGTGTGTTCTTTTTATACATCCGGTGCTAACATGGGCTGTCTACTTTTCTGCCTATACATACGGTGTTTTATGAGCTGCCCTGCTTTTTCTGCACTCCATATATAGCGCCCATAGGTCTTGACGACCTTGAGTTTCTTGACTAAACTAAGCAGAGTTCAGGAAAGCTCTCGCGGAGGTAATGTGATCCAGACTTGCCCTACAAATTTATCTAAGGAGGAACTAACTCAGTCGCAGCTAAACACTGTGGCTACCCTATTGCCACCAAGCATGTTGGCGGACTATCTTGACACACTTCAGATAGAACTCAGAGAATTGCCAGAGCGAATTCAGAGAATCCAAAATGCTGCCGAAGCGGAGCAAGAAACCTTGTCCTGTCAACACTGTGACGACGATCTGACTAAAAGCCTTGAGGCACTTCAGATAGAATTCAGAGAACTTTCGGTGCATATTCAGAGGCTGGAGACTGCTATCAAGGCAAGGCAGAAGGAATTCTCTAGCCAAGAATCAGAATGGTTTAGTAAATCAAAACTCGCCGATCGAGCCGACCGAGCTACCCGAGTTCCCCAAGGGAAAACGCGAAATCCTATGGCGATGCTGCGTGACGAGTACAAAGGATTGAAGCTGGGTGATATTGCAGCAAAAGTGCTGAATGCCGCACCCTCCCCGCTTACCACAACCCAACTCACTCGCGAGATTTATTGCCCTCTCTCAAATGACGAGTTTGAGCGGGCAAGGAATTCGCTATCCACCGAGTTGCGAGTGGGAGCCAAGTCTGACAATCCTAGATGGAGAAAGTGTGGGCGCTATGCCTATTCTGGACTCCACGTTCTTACGGAGGCAGCTATGTAACTTGAGAAACCCCACCCCAGCCCACAGATGCAGGAATTGCCAAGCCCGTAATTGGCTATCTACTAAAAAACGACCCTTAGCATTTTGCCGATGCTACGTGGATCGTTCAGTCCATTTCAATTTATGTGGATCGTTTAGCTCGATTCACCATTCACAAAAACAATGGAGACAAACGTCATGCCTCACTTCAATATTAATGGAAAATTGCCCACTTTGCTCGCACTTACATTATTAGGATTAGGTACGACTGGGATGGCGGTTCACGAAGGCTACAGTTTCAGTATGACCATAAAGCCGACCAGCATCATCATTGTGGGTCAGCCGGGCAATCTCAGGTTGCCGCTGACCGGCGCTCAATAGCTCTCTCAAAGGTCGGTAAATTGATTGTGGGAGAGCCAACAGGCTCTCTTTTCTTTGAATAAGGAGCCTATTTTGTCACAAATCAAAATTCTCTTGGAGTTGCTTAATAGGGGTGGTTGCTGATGACCTGGAGCGGCTGGCAAGCTGAATGCGATCGCCAACCTGCTAGGCTGTTTGACAGATGTTTCACAGCGTTGAACATGGCAACTCCGGTAACTGGGGTTAGAATCCGGGGTCTGGGGAGTAGTGGAACAGCGAACCGACTTAAGGCTGTGCACCTGCCTTTGACACGGATGTAGGGCTGAATCTTGTGACACTCTCGTGTTCCGAAAGGTGAGAGCAACGGGGAATACAAAGCAAGCCTAAGCATTCCAGTGTCCTCTCTACTCGACCTGAGACCTCACACCCGACTAAAAGCTAGGTCGCACAGGTGGAGAGCTTTTCAACGGAAAGTTTTCCAATGTATCCAACAATAACGTCACGTCACTGCGACGCAGTTCCAATAAGTCTGGATTTGCCTTGCTTGCCCACCTATCAAATTTGCGCCCTTGCAGCCAGAAATCAGTATATACAGAACCGGGTACTGCTTGGTTACGATTGCCGAATATCAGAACCAGCTTTTGCCCAGAATTGTAAACATCCACACTTTCAATCGAATCCAGGTCTAATCCATTGAGATTGAAACGGTAAAGCGATATTCTATCTATTACTTTTGAATCAGGGTTTAACCTGTTCAGGTCAAAGTCACGACAAATAATTGTGAAGTTATCGACCTGACGAATAGCCTGCTCATCTCCTAACCTGGAACAGTAAGGGACTTTCCGAGGGACTGCCTCTGCGGGGAATGGCAGCAGCAAGGTGGCAATGATTGCAGCCGTAAGCTGTACCTTGATGCGTAAAGGGATGACTATCACGAGAACCTCCAACTAGAGACACAGCATTTTGAGAGGCACCCCAGATCAGCGACCAATACTCCTACTCTACGATCCATGCTGCCATGACGCTATGCCCTAAAGCAGGTAGTGGGGTCTCAGTAGCAATGGAACCGTTCTTTGCCTTAAGGCTGTAACGCTCTCCCAGTAGTGCAGAGTCGCTACTCAAGCCACCTTGGATTTCCTAATGCAGCACAAGTCGCTTGAGCGGTCGATCTATAGAAGTCCAAAGCTAATTTGAGGGCAGCACGATCGTCTTCACTCAAAGTTGAGTCTCGATCGACTGCTCGTTGGATTGAATCAGATTGGATTGCGGCTGCATATTTGGCTGTGATTGCCATCAAATCATGTTCCTGCTGAAGGCTGAGATAACGTCCAGCTTCTTTGAAAATCGCGATGTTCTCAGTTGTATTGAAATTCAAAGTTCGGTAGAGCGCTTCTGCCGACTCGAACAAACTGCGAACTGCCCAAAAAGCTGCACCCTGCTTCGCTGCATCACTCAGCTTGCCCTCTAGACAAGCAGAGAACTGGCTGACTGTGGGTTGCACGTGGTTAACGTTGTAATTTTTCATGTCGGTGATAGAAACGACTTTCAGAAGCATACCCATATAGACAAGCATCTAGCAGACTGATAGACACCTTTGATAGACAGCCATCTAGCAGGTGGTCGCTATTTTATTTTCATCTTGCTTGACATTTAGCAGATAATGTCTAGCAGCCACCAAACCACGTTGCTAGACATGACCAAGCACTTAGGGACATTTAGAATTGACCTAGACCTGTGGAGCCAATTCAAGACGGTGACAGCAGGTGAAGGCAGTTCAGCGAGTGCAGAGATCATTGACTTCATCACCCGCTATCTAGCAGGCTACAGGCTCCCATCTAGCAGTTCTGAAGAGCCATCGTCTAGCAGTATTGAGGCGTTGATTGACGCTCATCTAGCACCTGTCAAGCAGCAGTTGCTAGACATCGAAGCCCGTCTAGCAGCCGTCCAGCAAGCATCTAGCAGCAGTGATAGACAGCCGTCTAGCAAGTCATCTAGCAAGCCGAAACCTGTTAGGCAGCAGAAAAGACCCTCTGAGGATGACCAGCAAGATGCTCCTATTGATGTCGTAGGGCAACCCGTCGATTTATCTAAGGGCTTGCTGCAAAACGATTTATGTAGACGATTGAAAGTAGTAGGACATACCCGGCTCTCCAAAAACCGCCGACTGGGAGCCAGTGCGCTGGCGATGTATACCCGACAGCGCGACCCAGACGGCAAAGCCTGGGGCTATCGAGACGGCAGATATTACCCAGTCGATTAGCATTATCGACCACCCGTCCCTTTACCCTGAGCTTTATCTAGAGCCTCTGCTCTTTCTTGCTCGCGTTGAAACGCCTGGGTAACGATTTCCTTTGCCACTTCCTGAGCAGCTTTCTGCCCATCCTCTTTCAAAACCTTCTGAATCGTAGGCGATTGACCCACGATCTGAACCACTTGATCGGGGGTATGCCCTCGCCTCAAAGCCACGATCGCCACTGACACGAGAACTTCAGGCTCTTGCACTTTCGCCTCAATCACGTCTTTCTCAATCTGCCGCCATAAATCAAGGTAGACCTGCTTTTGATCTGCGATTTCCTGCTGCGCTGAAGTCAATTTAGCTGTGGGCTGTAGCTCAACTTTAAGCAGATCAGCAGATGGGGCTTCTAAAACTTCTAACTCTGGCTCATTCACCACCAGGGGCAGCACAACTGGCAGCGCGATTTCTGGCGGCTGCTCGTCGTCGGTCAAATTAGATGGCGGTTCATTTGTAGCGTCTGCGTCGGTCGAGTCGGTCGAATCTGCTGATGAAGATGGCAAATCAGTCTGTGGAGGCGACAGATTTATTGATGCCTCTGTCACCTCCACCTGTAGTTCACCTTGTTTTTCTTCCTCTGTTTTTATTTCCTCTTTTTCCACTTCTGACATCTCTGCCTTAATTGCTGCAATCTCACGATCTAAATCTGCATCAATCGCTCTCTGCGCTCGCAGTTCGTTTTGTGCCTCAATCAGATCGTACAAATCACCCCGCTCTGTTTGAATGCCTCGCGCTTTCATCGCAGTCACAGCCTGACCTAAATGAATTTGTGGGGTGCGGTCGATGCCTTGTTCAACGAGGGTGCGGTGGTCAATCCTGTTTTCAAATCCAGCATTTTCGAGAGCGCGGTTTGCATGATCTGCCCAAGCTTCGCGATAGTGATTGATGATCTCCTTATCGTTCCAGCTGCGATTCTTTTTGCCGAATCCATCGGGGCTAATGTCTCGCATCGACAACATGATATGGGCGTGCGGGTTCTCCTCCTCTTTGTCTAAATCAAAGTGAACGCAGACATCGGCAACCATGCCACGACCGACAAACTCACTCTCGACAAATCCCTTCAGCAATTCCAATTGCTGCTGCTGCCCAAGCTCGACTGGCAATGCGACCATCACCTCGCGGGCTAACTGAGAGTCGTGGCGTTTTTCAATTGCCTCGACCTGGTTCCAGAGCATCTCACGATCAAACACCCAGTCAGGCGAATCTGATGGAGCCAGTATCTCGGTGTGAACGACCCCTTCCTTTTTTGTGTAGTTATGCGTCGTCTGAATCTCTTTATCGTATAACTTGGCACCTGCACGATAAGCCGCTGCGGCTACTGCGCTGCGTCCCTGCTTGCGAGAAATAATTTTAGTGCTGCACAGATAGATAGCCATATGGCGTTGGCGGATTCTGCTAAGGGGGTTGAGGGGGAACGCCTCACGCATCATCGCTTGCGATGTATCAATGCGCAATTCCCTTCCGAGAATTGAACGAAGCGAAGAATCCCCCTTTAGCAAGCCTACCCAAGCTGAGTGATTAAAATTACATCTTGGGCACACTATACTGAGAAATTCTCAATTTACAAAGGTGTGTTCCCGTGACCGTACAATCTGACCCGGTGCTAAATCTAAAATCACAACCGCAGGCTCCAGAGCTAGAGATAGAGCCAGAATCGAAAACTCCTGAACCAGAAACACAACCAGAAACACAACCAGAAGCAGAGCAACCTCTAGAATCAGAGCAACCTCTAGAATCAGAAACACAGCCGGAGCCAGAATCAGAGACACCGCCACCGCCGCCTCCTAAATCGATTCGTTTGCAGCAATTGGACCAGCTGAAAGAGAAATCTGCCGAGCGAACTAAAGCTATCAACAAAAGGATCAAAGCTGTGGAGAACAGGGAATCAGCCGAGAAGCGAAAACTGGAGACTCGCAAAAAGATTCTTGCTGGAGCCGTTTTTCTCAAATTGGTGGCGACGAAGCAGATGACTCAAGAGGCATATCTCAAAGCGCTCGACACTCACCTGACGACTGAGCACGATCGTAAAGTGTTTGGCTTGCCAGGTGGCACCCAGCCTGAACCAAAAGCCAAGGGCAAGCCTAAATAAAAAGCCAACCTCGCCTAAAGCCTCCCTAGTTAGGGAGGCTGTCAAGTTTTAGCCCGTCCTACTTCTGCTGACCTTGATTATTAATTTTCAAGGTTAGAGCGTTCGGAATCTGAATATCGATCGACCCTGGGTATTTCGTTGCGACTGCGAAATATCCCAGACCAAAAACGAGGGACGCACTGACAAAAGAAGCGATCGCCCCTTTAGCCAAAACAGCGTAAGGTTTCAGGTTTTTTAGCTTTGAGTTGAGCTTGTCTTTGAAGCTAGGAGCTTCCGAATTTTCTTGCTCTTTGACGATCTTTGACATAGTATTTGTGACACAAAATGTTTTACAGGTCTCTCGGCTAACTTTTGCGTCGGGAGGCTTTTTTGTAGTTACAAAAAGCTGCGATGCAAAACCAAAATAAATTTGGTAGATGCATAGTACGCTCGGCATTTGATTTTGACAAGTGTAGGAATTGAAAACGTGAATTCCTTTGATAATGCCTTGATCGTCTGGAACCCCTAATCTGCCGTTCAAAAATCGAGAAAACCCTGTGGAAAAGTCACTTCTTAGTATGTTTGCACTAATTTAAGGAGGTTTTTAATTTCAGTCTGTCTTACTTCTGCTGAGTCTGAGTCCGATTTTGAGCCGATAGCAAAAAGCAGCACCCTAATCTGGATGCTGCTTTTTTGTTGGAAGCACGATCGCTCTCACATATTTTGTTGCTGCTGCTGCGCTCGATCTCGGGTGAGGCGTTCGGCACCTTATAAAGCGCTTCTTTCTTGAGTGCCTTCTTAGCTGGCTTGTGATTGGTTTTGGGTGCATCTGATAGCAATTCATCTAAGGCAAGTTGATCGCCTTAAATCTTTTTGGTTCGCTCTGATTTTGGCAAGCTATACTCATATTGAGTAGGGTTGTTCAATTTGAGTATAGAAAGGTAGAGATTATGACACCGCATTCACGTCCTCGCCTACAGGTTGTCCAAAGTGACGAGATCGCTAAGGCAATTGCGACAATTTGCAAACACCGTCCTGGACTCATTAATGATTCGATGGTGGTTACATCCGCTTTGGTGGAATATGCGTTGGCTCTAGAGTCAGACACGTCCCGACAAGCCAGCTATCAAACTCCCTATGGCATGACGATCGTGGCAACAGGGAGTGTAACCTGCTACACCGGAATTTTCCAGTTTCTAATTCGGAACCTTAATCGCATTGCCGCCATTTTCGGGCATATCGACAATGAAGACGATACGTTCATGGACTACATTTCGCGGGGAGAGAAGCCTGTCTATACCTTTGTTTTCAAAGGAAAAGGATTCACTGATTTTGAATTCATTCATGTAGCAACTGAGGGGTCGCTGTTTGAGGAGTGCTTGACGCTGCTTGTATTAGATTTCAAACACCATCGCGATGATATTCGCTTTAATCTGATTCGAGCTAACCAGTTTGAGGAGAGATGGGGGCAAAAATCTGTTAGACATTATGTTCCACCCCTTGATGAAATGGCTAGAGCGTTTTTTCAGGATGAAGGTTACTTGTTTGGCGGCGGGGGTGGAGAAACTTCATGTACCTGGGATTTAAACTGGGAAGCTGGTACCACCTCATACAAAGGGTTTAAGATTCGAGATACACGGTATGTTGACTATTCTCATGCCCTTGTCGGGCTGAAACCGTCTTCCCTTGAAGAAGAAAAATATGGCGTAGAAGGTTTAGTTCGTTCTGGTGTGCTCGCTGTCGATCGGGATTTGCTAAATCATCGGTATCGATGCCTGTGTGATGGGTGGACAGAGGAACAACAAGATCTAGATTTTTACGAACTGGGGCGCATCTTTGGTCGGCATTTTGGATATAAAGCCATTTTTTCACCTGCAAGATTTCTTAGTGAGATCGCCAACATCACGAGCACAACCACGCCTAACGCGACGGTATATGTTGAGCAGGGTAAGCGGATCGAAGTATTGCCTATGAAGTGGGAAAAAAGTTCATGGTTTACTTGCAATGTTGATGGGAAATCCAGCAATCAGGGCTGGAGTCTCTTAAATGATGACCCCAACCCTTTTAGACTCTACGATATGAATGATTTCTTCCCTGACGATTTAGAGCAGTACAGACAAAAGAAAAAGAACCCTAAACAATAAGCAAGGTGGTAATCGGAGCTTTACCAGTGCTCCTTCAATAGATCTATCGCTAATAGATTGACCCACACAACGTGGTGGAGTGTAATTTACAGCCCACAGAGCAACAGAGAGCGAAACGAAACGGAAAAACGAAACAGAGAAACGCCATAACGACGAGGAAACGTTGTTCCAGTCCGTCAGAGGGAGTGACTCACTGTTTCATTTTTCCGTTTCGCTCTAAATCATAATGTTAGTCTACAAGTCCCTGTAGCTCGTCCCAAATCTCCTCACGGTGGTCTCTAAGGTAGGCACAGTTACGTTCGCTTCTTGCCCTCGCTAGAAACAATTGCTTATCGATATCTTTGCCGTCTTCAAGTCGAGTAGTCGCCCATTTGTAAGCAATCAATAGCGCTTCTCTTTTGGCATCATCAGGAACAGATTGAATTAGTTCAAGTGCGGGGGCTGTGGGCAAGTTTGGAGTCTCTTGGTAGAGCTTCTCAAGGGTGTTTCTTTCCTCATCCTGTTTGTCACCCTGTTTGTTTTCACTGTGATTCTTGGCTAACTCTTTTTGTGGTGCAACTGGTGGGCTGCCCAAGGTGGGCAACTCCCCCACCGGCAGCCACGCCCCATTCCACCAATAAACGCGATCGTGCCCTGACATCCTCCATTCGTGAGAAAGTTCAGGCGATGGGTCTTTGATGGTGCTGCTCCAATTAATTGCCGCATGGTTTACGACCTGTTGGTTGTAGGTGATGTGGGTGAGCTTGCCATTTTTGGGATTTGTCCACGGGAACGACTGACCAGGCGCGATCGCCAGAATTAACGGTGCAAACAGCTTAAGACACTTGGCATCATCTCTCAGAGATTCGGCTTTGAAAAAGGGCGCAAGTCCCCAGACTCCTTTACCTGAGCCAATGCCATTGGACGTGAGCGCAGTCGCTTTATTAGCAATCTCACGCCAAAGGGTAACCAGTCCCTCAATTTGTAATGTCTTGGCTCCGA
>Ga0209724_1004919_pt1 | contig 10367 bp, 9 predicted proteins | sample grotaG_FD_184143 | JGI IMG/M metagenome (GOLD analysis project Ga0209724, IMG submission 184143) | Glacier valley bacterial and archeal communities from Borup Fiord, Nunavut, Canada, to study Microbial Dark Matter (Phase II) -... | ecosystem: Environmental > Aquatic > Freshwater > Ice > Glacier ... | reverse complement strand
AAAGAGGCCGCCGAAGAAGCGATGGCCTTGATAGCCCAGGAAGTTGAGCAACGCTGGGATACCACCGATATTGCGATGGTTCATCGGGTAGGTCACCTTGAAATCGGAGAAATTGCGGTTGGGGTAGCTGTTGGAGCCGCCCACCGGGCCGAAGCCTTTGATGCCTGTGAATTTGCTATTGACACTCTAAAGGCCACTGCCCCAATTTGGAAAAAAGAATCGTGGGAGGGCCAGGACGGGCAGCAGGGTCAAAAATGGGTTGAAAACAAGGTATGACCTCCTAAACCTAATTAACAACAATACCCACGAAAGTTTGAGCTTGATTTGATGGAAAAATCTATACATATTGCGGTTTATTGCGCTTCCAGCAACGCCGTTGACCCACTTTATTTTGAGGCGGCCCGCGAACTTGGCACTTTGATGGCCCAACGTGGCTCAACTCTAGTATATGGCGGGGGACGGGTTGGCCTGATGGGGGCAGTCAGTCAGGCCGTATTCCAGAACGGTGGGCAGGTAGTCGGGGTCATTCCCCATTTTTTGGAGAGGCTGGAAATCGGTCATCATGACATTGGCGAACTAATTTACACCGACGGCATGCGCGAACGCAAGGCCATTATGGAAGAGCGGGCCGATGCTTTTATCACTTTACCCGGCGGTTTTGGAACTCTAGAAGAAATTTTCGAGATTCTAACAGGTCGCCAGCTTGGCGTGCATCACAAGCCGATTGTATTGCTGAATACTAATGGCTACTATGACCCGCTTTTAGACATGCTCCAAAGCGCGGTTGACCAATACTTTGTAAAACCGGGCCATTTTGCCCTGCTCCATGTGGCTGCTACGCCCCAGCAAGCCCTGGATTATATCTATAATTTTTCCCCACAAGCCCCTGAAGAAAAATTTACCGAGGAAGAATTACGCAAAAGCATCCCCGAACAGGCCAAAACCGGCGAAGTAGCCGGGGGTGAGTAAACAATAAACTATTAATAAAAAAATTGTAATGTCGTTTTTGCTGACATTCCTTGCTAAACCCCTTATAATATTAGCGTCCAGGAAAACTAAATTGCGGCTGATATTAATATTCAGGTAATTATTTGGTTAGTATGCTCAAACTAGAGCAAGACGAGGCTAATTTCAAATATCACGGAAAAGCAGGGAATATTACTGACCTGACTTTTGGGCAGAAATTGCGTCAATTGCGGCGTAAAGCCGGCCTGACCCAGGAAGAATTTGCCGAGGCTGCCGCTTGCTCTGCCGACCACATTACCAAAATGGAGCGGGGTTCGCGGCTACCTTCTTCGCGTCTCTTGCGGGCTTTAGTGCAGAGTTTGGAAAATCTGGGGATAGAGCGCGAATCGCTGGATACGCTGGAAAGTCTGCTGCTGGATTATAAACTAACTCCTCCCAAGCCCCGCCCGCTGGTGGAAGATGAGGTTCTAATCGAGAGTACCCCACCCACCGAAATTATCCCAGACCCTATAACCCCTTGCCAGTCGAAAATTCCCCGCCTGTATGCCGCCGGACAGCATAGCCCGGCTTTGGGTCGGGAGGCGCAACTTCAACAAATTCTGAATTTTTACCGTAGCAACCAGGGCAGCCAGCTTGTGGCGATAACCGGGCTGGGCGGCATTGGCAAAACCACCCTGGCTTTTGAAACAGCCGAACGAGCCATAAATCAAAATTTGTTTGAACAAGTAATCTGGGAAAGTGCCAAAACTCTCAAGCCTTTCACTCCGGCGAGATTGAGGAAATCGAATATCCCACCGCCTGGTTAAACTTTTCCGGCTCGTTTACCTTTGAGGGGCTGCTCAACAGTCTGGCTTTTCACCTGAGTCGGCAGGATTTGCTGGAAAATGGAGTCAGTATCGAGACTCGCCTGCGCAACCTGGGTTCTTTATTGGACGATAGTGCTGAGGTTAAAGAGGCTTTGGGGCAGATTGCCAATTTTTGCGGAGGGCATCCCCTCACCATGAAATTGATAATTCAACAGCTAAAATACCTCTCGCTTGACCGTATTTTGCAAAGTCTTAGTACAGGCTATAACGAGAAGGCCCGTTTGCAAAATAATTTGCTGGGCGGACTTTACAGCTATATCTATCGTCAGGGTTGGGAGGCTCTTAACCCCAAAACTCAAGGTTTGCTGCTCAAACTCAAGGCTGCGCCCGAATGTCTGGATGAAGACGACCTTATGGTATTATATTGTGGGGTCGAGACCGCCACCCACGAAACGATGGCTGACCTCGATATGGTTTTGGCTGAACTGGTGCGTTACTGTTTTCTGGAAGTACGCGGGGGCTTGAAAAAGAATTATTGTTTCCAACCCCTGACCCTTAATTTCCTCAAAACTGACCTAGCGGAATATTGGGAAACCCCCGATGAACCAGAAACTTAAACCCGGCACGCGCCGCTTTATCGCCCTGATGCTTGGCCTCACGGTTTTGCTGTTGCTTGGCGGGGGAATAATCTGGTTTCTGGCTTTTAGCCGTTTTAACGAGCTACAGCAACAGGCCGCCGCCATCGCTTCCGGCAAGGCCAAACCCAGCCTGAGTCAGGACGATTTAGAGCGACTTTACCGTCAGGGTAGCCAGAGCTATGAGGCTAAAGATTATGCCCCTGCTATCGAAAGCCTCAAACCCATCACCGATTTCCAGAGTAATTACAAAGAGTCCGCCCCGCTTTTGCTGCTGAGTTATAAGGCGTTAGGCGAAATTCAGGCGGGTGACCTTGCCAAACTTGAGTTTGCCCCTCAAACTTTTGACCAGGCTTTAACTTTAGCCCAAATCTTACGCCCGCAACTAACCCAACAATTCGCCACCAGTCCCAAATTACTACCCGAAAATAGCGGCTCGTTTGATAATCTATTGAAAAATCTAGAGCAGCAAAAGGATTGGGCCGGACGTTATGCGCGGGGTCAGGCTGGCAAGCCCGAAACCCCCGATAGCTGGGATACCGCCCTGACGGAGTGGGAAACGCTCTTTCGGGACAACCCGGATTACCTGAAACCTAACCCGACTTTGTGGGTAGGGGCACGGCTGATGGATACCTATGAGGCCAAAGCAACTTACCTCTGCCGGATTAAGGGCAGTTACAGCGAGGCGATGTTTGCGGCGAACCGGGCCTACGAAATCGGCTTCAAGAATAAAGTGGCGGATACTCGGCAAAAGAGCTTGCGTTATTTGCTGAATTTCCTGAATCAGAGCCAGTGTCAGGAAGGATGAGAACGGTTGTCGGGGAATTCGTAGGGGCGGTTCGCGAACCGCCCGGTATTGGGAATTGTTATAGGGGCAGGTCCCCGTGCCTGCCCTCTGTTGCGAATTCGTAGGGGCAGGTCCCCGTGCCTGCCCAGTTCGGAAGTTTACGCGGGACTGAAGCCACCGCGCTAAGAGAGCCTATGTTTTTGACTAAATGATAAACCTAAAAAACAAAACTGGGTGCTTAGATTGTAGGTTCTTTTAGCCTGGTGATTTATTACTGGGCAAAGCAAAATCGTTTACGGATTTAATCAATATAGTTCTTTTCGCCGAATCAGGGTAATCAATGAAACGAGCGTTCGCGGGTCTTAGCCTGATAATCCTAATACTACTGCCTATCCTGAATGGGTTATCCGGCCCTGCCCGGCAAACCAACCCCGACCCCCAATTTTTCCCCGAAACTGGCAAGCGGATTGCTAACGAGTTCTGGGATTACTGGCGGGAGCGGGGCGGGTTGGCGATTTTTGGCTATCCGATTTCCGACCTGGATTATCGCAAAGACCCCGATACCGGCGTAAGTATTCCCACCCAATGGTTCGAGCGCAACCGTTTGGAACTTCACACCCGTTCTGGTGGCAAAACCGAAATACAGCTTGGCCCATTAGGTAAGGAATTACGGGCCGAAGCTTTGGCGGTTGACCCCGATTTTCAGCCTGCCGCCAAACTTCTTGACCCCGACCAGCCCGCCGATACTCAGGCTTATTTTGACCAGACCAAACACAACCTGCATAATCGCTTCTTGCAATACTGGAACGAAAACGGCGGGGCGGGACGTTTCGGCCTGCCGATTAGCGAGGAGCGGCTGGAATTTGAGCCGGAAACCGGGAACTATTACCTGACTCAGTGGTTTGAGCGCGCCCGTTTTGAGTATCACCCGGAGAATAAGCCGCCCACCGATGTGCTTTTTGGCTTGTTGGGCAATCAGATTATTCAACATCCTGCCAGCTTTGATTTTTTGTGGAAATTAGGCCACCGCAGCAGCTTTTTAGCCCAACCCAACGCGATTTATGGCGATAACAAGGGCAATGTTTATGTAGCTGACCGAGGGAGTGGGCGGGTTAACAAATATGGCCTTGACCAGAAGCTAATCAACTTCTGGTATATGGAAGGGGGCACGCAAGCTATCGCGCGGCCACGCGGCAATAGCGCGGGTAACAATTTGGCCTTGTTGTATGAGGTCGCGCCCAACCGCCGGGATGTGCGTTTCTTGCAAGCCAATGGACACTGGCAAAGTCTGGCTTTATCCGAATCGGGCGATCCTGATAGCCTTTCCGAGAACCAAAGTCTGGCGGTGGATGGCGATGGCTCGATTTATCTCTTGAAATATGCCCGCAGTAGTAATTATTTGGTCTGGAAATATAACCCGCAGGGTCAATTTATCGGCAAATATGTCGAGCGGCGTGAGGTGCAAGACCCTACCGGGCTGGCGGTTTTTAGCGGTAAACTTTATCTGGCGGACGGGATTAGCGGCGGTTACAAGGTTTTTAGCACCGATAACGCCACTCCCGCCAAAACCGTCAGTCTGCCACCAGCCAAAGATACCAATAAACCGGGTAGCGTCATTTCCATCGCTACCGATACCAAAGGCAACGTTTTTGTCGGTCAGCTTGGGCGGGTGCTGAAGTTTGACGAGAACGGCACGCAAATCAGCGATTTTGGAGCGCAATTCGGCCAGCCGGGACGCGGCATCGGTCAGTTGCTTAATTCATTAGCTTTATTTGTAGATGATAAAGGCACGGTTTTTGTGGCTGACCCAGCCAACCACCGTATCAATTTCTACGCCGAGAACGGTAATTATCAGAATAAAATTATAGACGAGGAGCTGAACTTGTCGGGGCGGTTGGCGGCGGCGCGAGGTTTGGCTCTGTGTTGCCAGGTGCTAATAGTCTATTGCCAGTCTCCGACCCGCTTAACGAGCGCGTCCAGACTTATAATGCAGTGGGCGAGTTGCAGCCCTTGAAATTGCCGGGGCGCAAAATCAGCCAGCTTGCTACCGGGCCACAGGGTGAGATTTATGCCCTGAACAGTGCTGATGGGCTGGTTATTAAATATGACAAAACGGGCAAACAAATAGCTCAATGGGATGGCAGTAACGGTGGCAAAAAATTCAACCTGCCCGACAACCTGACCACCGACAAAGATGACAATTTGTATGTGGCGGATACGGGCAACCAGTTAATCCAGAAGTTCGATAAAGACGGTAAATTCCTACTTAAATTTGGCGGGCGCGGGAGCTCTGACGGGAGTTTTGGCGGTAGCAGCCTCTATCAGGGGCCAACCTCTATCGCGGTTGAGCCTGCCTCTGGCAATATCTACGTGGTAGACCCCATTCAAAACCGGGTTCAGAAATTCGATGCCGCCGGGAAATTCCTGAAATCTATCACCAAGCCCGACCCTTCCACCAATCGCCCCTTCCGCCCCGTTGCCGTAGCTCCTGCGTCCACCGCTGGGGTTTATATCGTTGCCAGGGAGGGGATTTACAAGCTTAACAATCAGGACAAAGCCGCCGCCAAGATTTACGCCAACACCCTGATTGAAGATGGCGATACGGGCGATGGCAATATTAATAGCCTCAATAGTTTGGTGGTTGATGGTAGTGGCAACCTGTTTGCTACCGACAACTTTGGTCGGTTGCAAAAATTCCGCCTGAAATAAAGGTCGTTGGAAGAAAATTAACAAGGATGGACAGGATAAACAGGATATTGAAGAATTATTGTAGGGGCAGGCTCTGTCCTGCGAAAAAATATCGGATGGCGGAGCATCCTCCTACGAATTCGCGAAACCGGGCGGTTCGCGAACCGCCCCTACGAATTCCCCCGATTTTAGATTTCCTATCCCCCGCATTTCTTCATCCTTCCTATTTCATCCTTAACTAAAGCGGCTAATCAGCTTTTTCAGGTCGGTGCGATAGCCGAAATGCTCAATTTCCAGATAGTGGCGGGTGGACTCCAGGTATTTGATGCCTCGGCTAAGGTCGCGTTTTTCGGTGGCCTTGAGTTGGCGGAAAGCGGCGGCTTTTTCCTTATCATGAGCTTGCATGTCAATAAATCGGGCCATCAGGCGAGATTGATAATCCACCAAGCCCCACTGCCCGCTATCCGGCTGGATCAGCCCGATAACAAACAGGTTATCGTATTCGGGGTGAAAGACGTTCATATAAAGTTTGGGGTGGGTTTTGTCCCAATTGAGGTATTTTTTGTCAATAAAAGCGAAGGTGATTTTAAAGCCTGTGGCGTAAACAATCACATCCACCTCGGCCTCAGTTCCGTCGGTGAAACGCACACAGTTACCATCCAGGCGTGCAATATCGGGCTTGGGGATAATATCACCATGTCCTACATAATAGAGCATCTGGGAATTGATAATCGGGTGAGTTTCGTAAAATTTGTGGTCGGGTTTTGGCAAGCCATAATCCTGGGGTCTGCCTACCACCATCCGCAGGATAAAACCATTCATCACCCGCCGGACGGGTAGCGGCACGCCCAGCTTCAAAGCGGTTTCGGCAATCTGGTCTACAGGCTTGCCAAAGGCGTATTTTGGCACATAATAATAGCCCCGCCGCGAACTATGCCAGGTTTTGGTGGCGTTTTGGGCCGACTCCACCGCAATATCACAGCCGGAATTGCCCGCCCCCACCACCAGCACCCGTTTATCGCGCAAGGCATCGGAGGTTTTATACTCTCCTGAATGTAGCACTGTGCCAGTGAATTTACCGGGATATTCGGGGAATTTAGGATCCCAATTATGCCCATTGGCAATCACTACGCCCTTATAGCGGCGGGTTTCGCCGTTACTTAGAGTGACATCCCAGAACTCCCCAGCTTTCTCCACTTTTTCGACTGTGATATTAAAAGTAATATGGTCGTATAGCCTAAAGTGACGGGCGTAAGACTTGAAATATTCCCAGACCTGCGCGTGGCTGGGATAGTCTGGATAATCTTTAGGCATGGGGAAATCTATAAATTCAGTGCCGGGTTTGGAGGAAATCAGGTGGGTGGATTTGTAGACGCTGCTATGAGGTTTGCCATAATACCAATTGCCGCCCACCTCGTCCTCGCGCTCGAAACATTCAAAGGGGATGTTACATTGTTTCAAGTTTTTAGCCGCCGCCAGTCCCGAAGAACCCGCCCCAATCACGCAATATTTGTCGGTGCAATCCAGAAACTCCATTGTTTTCTCTCCATTTTTATCAAGAATGAAAATTTAGTTAAATTCTTTTTTATTCTGACCCCTGAATTCTGAATTCTGACTTCTATTCTCCGGTAATACCAAGCGTTTTAGCCATATTGATGCGTTGGAGTTTGCCGGTTGCGCCACGCGGCAATTCCTCCAGAAAATGGAACTTGCGGGGCACTTTGAACTCTGCCAGCAAACCCGAACAGTAGGTCCGTAATTCGTTTTCAGTTACATCGCCCTTTAATACTAGGGCGGCATGGACTTCCTCGCCCAAAGTTTTGTGGGGAACGGCAAAAGCCAGAGCTTCGGCGACGGCAGGATGGCGCAACAATACATCGTCAATTTCCAATGGCGAAATCTTCTCCCCACCCCGATTAATCAGTTCTTTGATGCGCCCAGTAAGGTTCAGGTAGCCGTCGGAGTCTAACAAACCCTGGTCGCCCGTGCGAAACCAGCCGTTAGTAAAAGCGGTGGCATTGGCTTGCGGATTATTTTCGTAGCCATCTATCACGTTCTGACCACGTACCACCACCTCGCCAATCTGTCCCTTTTCCAGCAAATTCCCGGCTTCATCCATGATAGCCACCTCCACCCCAAAACCATAACCCACTGTCCCGGCCTTGTGGAAGGCGGGCGGCAAGGGGTTAGAGGCCATCTGGTGGGAAGCCTCGGTCATACCGTAAGACTCCAGCACGGGCGTGCCAAAGGTCTGCTCCATTCGTTCCAGAATCACCGGGGGCAGGGACGCACTGCTTGAGCGAATAAAACGAAAGGGGTTGGCTTTAATCGTCTCAAGGTTGCGCTCGGCTCGTGCTAATAACATTTGGTGCATGGTTGGCACGGCAGAATACCAGGTGGGTTTGTAGCTTTCCACTACACTCCAGAATTTCAGGGCTTCAAAACCGGGTGGGCAAATAACCGTGCCACCCGAAGCCAGCGTCGCCAGCATTGAGGCCATAATCCCGTGAATATGAAAAAGCGGCATCACACACAGGGTTGTATCCGCCGGGGTAAGTTGATAAGTCGAAACGATATTATAGGCCGAGGCAACCATATTTCGATGACGAATCGGCACTCGTTTGGGGCGGCTGGTCGTGCCACTGGTGTGCAAAATCATCGCAATATCGTCTGGTTGGGCTAATTCTAGCGGGCGGGCGGTGAGTGTCCCCCTATCGAGGCTGAAATAAAGCAATCCATCTTCCTTGATTTTGACACTGATAAGGCTCATATCGGGATTGGCGGCGGCTAGGGCGGCTTCGACTGTACCCGGCACGGTAATCAAAGCCTTAGCCTGAGTATCCTCATAATAAAAAGCAAATTCGTCCTGTTTGTATTTGGGGTTAAGGGGGGCAGCAGTACCACACATCGCCGCCGCCAGGAAACTAACAATCATTTCCAGGCCGTTGCCCATCGCAATCGCGATTCTATCACCCCGCCCAAAACCAAAACTGTTCAGTTGCCCCGCCAACTCGGTTACACTCTGCCTCAGTTGGCGATAGTTCAGACCGCCACCGCCGGGGGCTTTTAAGGCCAGATGTTCGTCCGCCCCCACCAATAGCTCCAACAAAGTTTTCTGTACATCTCTGGTAGCCTCAAGCGTCATGTTAGCTCCTTTTAGGCGTTAAGTATTGGGTGTCAGGAAAATTCAAAATCCCTGAACCGGGCGCGGAGACCACGCCCCTACGAATTCTCACCGACAACCGACGACCGACAACTGATTTTACACCACAAAGTTGGCATCGGAAAAACCAATTCGCCCATTTTACCCCTTGCAAATGCTGGAAAAAAGTGTTATAGGTCATATACAATTACAAAAAAGAGGGTATAATATAGTTAGCATTAAGCTCTCATGGATTATCAGTTTTAAACCCTTGCGAATTTATCGAATTATGCCGCAGCACGGGCAAGAGCCTGGGCCACGTGGCAGCTAAGACAACCTTAGTTTGCTCGACATAGGTGAAAGGAGCATCCGTTTAATGAGTAACCCTCCACAAAACCCATGGGGCAACCAACCACCCCAACCCGGTCAGCCAGGACAGCCTGGGCAACCCGGTCAGCCAGGACAGCCTGGGCAACCCGGTCAGCCAGGACAACCGCCTTATGGTGCGCCACCTCCGGGTTATGGACAGCCGCCTCAATATGGACAGCCAGGCCAGCAGCCCCCACCGGGTTACGGTGCCCCGCCCCCAGGCTACGGCGCACCGCCGCCGGGCTATGGACAGCAACCGCCCCCAGGTTATGGGCAGCAACCACCGCCGGGTTATGGGCAGCCACCACAGCAACAGTATGGCGCACCGCCTCCAGGTTATGGGGCCCCACCGCCCTACGGTTTTGCTCCACAGCCAACCGCTCAGGGGGTAAGAGTTGGCTTTGGCCCACGCTTCCTGGCAACCCTGATTGATGCCATTATCGTCTACATACCAGCAGGTATTATTGGGGCTATTATTGGTGGTCTTTTATTCAATAGCACGGTAGATTGTCTCAATCGAGCCGCCACTATCAATCAGATTAATGCCTGCGGTACAGGGGGTTTTGCTTACGGTGGTCAATTTCTTTCGGCGATAATTGGTATCCTGTTGTGGGCTGGTTATGCCTACCTCTGTTACAACTTCTTCAATGGTAACACTATTGGGAAGCAAGTAATGGGTATCAAGTTAGTTAACGCCGATGGTAGTAAACCTAGTTTGCAGAATTTCATATTGCATTATGCAATAGGTTATTTTATTAACGGCGTAATTTGCGCAATTGGCTTCCTCTGGACGCTGTTCGACCCCTATCAGCGTACCTGGGGCCAAATGGTCTTCAAAGATAGTACCGTCACCGGACGGTGGTAGTCTAATCTGACCCCCTTCGGCTAGGACACGACATTTTTGCAGTCCTAAATCGAAGGGGGTTATTTTATAACTTTTATGAATATCCACGATAAACCCCGTTTTTCTTTCA
>Ga0209724_1004917_pt1 | contig 10369 bp, 9 predicted proteins | sample grotaG_FD_184143 | JGI IMG/M metagenome (GOLD analysis project Ga0209724, IMG submission 184143) | Glacier valley bacterial and archeal communities from Borup Fiord, Nunavut, Canada, to study Microbial Dark Matter (Phase II) -... | ecosystem: Environmental > Aquatic > Freshwater > Ice > Glacier ... | reverse complement strand
CCTCCATTATTGGATTCATCCCTTTCGCCTCCTCCAATAGAACCATTATTTCCAAAATCTTCAGCAAAGGCTGCCCCTGAAGGACCACTACTCGATTGAACTGTAATCCAAGTTCCATCTTTTCTTAATATTTTACTGATCAAATTTCTGATTTGACAGCGCGTATTGGTGGCTGGGCTTCCGCTCAAAGGAAGATATATCTGACCCCAGTCGGTCATGGCTTGAAACCATTCACCTTTATAGTTTTTTGCTGGTACTGGCATTGGCTGCTGAGATGCTGCCCCATCTGCCCAACTATAAGATGAAGGCACTCCATGAAATGCAGCATCAGGCGGAAGGGTCATATCATTAATAATAGTTTGGGCGGTGTTTTGCGCTGAACTTTTGTTTATGAAACAACACAAAGAAATGAGGCACAGTATTATTTTAATTGATAGAAAAGTTTTCATATAATAAAATTTTAAAGATAAAAAATATTTGTTTTCCAAAATAGTATATAACTCATTCAAGATTAGTACAAGGTACGGGGCAATCTAAATATTGCCCCGAATAAAAATAGTATCCTGGGTTTTGCTAAGGTATAATGCTTAGGTTTAAACAATCTGTTAAAGCCTTTCGCATTGAAAACATTAATATAATACCCAGTTTTTTAGATTGGCATCGTAAATGTGTTAGGCGGCTATAATGTTAGTACTCAAGATAGAAACTTCGCCCCTCCACTTGATTAGGACCCTAAACCTGTGGTTTTCAAAGGCTAGTTTTACCCTCCTCTCATGACGGATATCTTCGAAAGTGACAGAGTCCAGTGGGAGTATATATGCCCTCCAGCGTATTTTATTTATTGCCTCAAGGACCTTGGGCTTAAACCCAAGTTTTAAAATAACTTTTTTGATTAGCTTTTTCATCTTTATAATTAAAAATGTTTCTAAAAAAATATGTTTTACAGTACAAAAAAGCACGGGACAATCAGATATTGCCCCGAATAAAAATTAGTAACCTGGGTTTTGCTTTAAGTTGGGATTAGTTTGTAGTTCCGTTTGTGGGATTGGAAAAATATTTCTATAAGATGGATCGTCAGAAAGTTTCCACTTTGTATGAATGGTAGTAAACTTTCCAAATCTTACAAGATCTGTTCGATAGTTTGTTTCCCATAAAAATTCCCTAGAACGTTCGCTTAAAATATCATCCGCGGTTAATGTAAGCAAGGGTTTATCAGGTGAAAAATTTCTTTGCCTCACACTGTTTACTAATACTAAAGCGGATGCAGCATCTCCCAACCTGAATTGGGCTTCGGCTTTAGACAATAGAATGTCTGCATACCGAATAATAACAAGGTCGTTCCTTTGAAAAGGCGGTACTGCCAAAGGGTCAGGTTGATATTTGATACATGATAGGCCTTCTTTAGGAGAATTAAAATTATAGATATCAGTATTGGAAAATGGCTGAATATCAATCAATAAATTCCCATCCTTGTCATAAAATTTACCCATTAGTATCAGTGATTTACGGATATCACTATCGTCATATATGTCAAAATGCTCCTTCAATACACTTGGCCCTCCCCATCCATTATACGTAATGTTCATATCTTTTCCATTACGGTAAGCACCCTTCAATTCTCCATGCATGCTTAGTACATCAGTCCAATTTCCCGCACCTGTATCCCAATAGCTTATATTCGATTTTGAAATTGCAAATATCAATTCTAATGATTTATCATTTTCAGGAGCGAAGGCATTCCAGATATTTGGCTCTAGTACATAAAGGCCTGAGTTGATAACTGCATTAGCCGTTGTTATGCAATCCTGCCAGCGGGCAGTACCTGAATAAACTTCAGCATTCAAATAAAGCTTTACCAATATTGCCTGAGCAGTTTCTTTGGCTATTCTTGGGAAGAGGGCTTGTCTGTTCTTAACAGTTGTTAAGGAAGGTAGTTTACTTATTGCGTCTTTTAATTCGCTCTCAATAAAATTAAAAACCTCAACTCTAGCCGCATTTTTCGGAAGGTTGGTAGGATCTAGTTTTTCTACAGTTACTATAGGGACATTTGCAAAAAGATCAACCAATTCCAAATAAGCAAAAGCCCTTATAGCCCTCACTTCAGCAGAAATAACTTCCAGATTGGGTGGATTGGCAATGGCAAGGGTGGCCAAAAAAGAATTCGCTGCGGCAATGGTAGTATAATTTCCAGTATACACGTCACGCATAGGGCCATGTGCTGCATCCCAAGTATGAAGTTGATCTTGTTTATACACTCCACCATCACCCCATGGGCACATACCATGATCAGTTGTACATTCTTGAAGTTGCCATTGGTTTAGCCAATTATGACTGGCCCCTAATTGATAATATACGTTCATCAAGCCAGCATTAATTTCTTCATCAGTTTTATAAAAATTTGAAGCAGCTATCTTATCGTAAAAATGCTCATCCAAATTTGTGCAACCGGAAATAGTGAAAAGGGCAGCAGCAAAAATTATTAAAATATATGTTTTCATTTTCATTTTTTTTAAATTTTTTTTTATTAAAAAGCTACACTTAAACCAAGTAATACCGTCCTCGGAGTTGGATAATTTGCAAAATCTACACCGTTGCTCACTTCAGGGTCAAAACCCTTGTATTTAGTGATAACAAATAAATTTTGACCGGTAATATATAAACTGGCTCTTGAAAGCCATTTTATAGAAGAAACGTTGAAATTATAACCAAGTCTTATGTTTTGTAATCTTAAAAAAGATGCATTTTGAATCCATCTGCTGGAATATTGTGCGCTTTCACCGTATTTAACCCCATCAGATAGGGTAGCCCTTGTTACATTATACAAGGGTAGCCTCGAAATATTTTGCAAGTCTAGAGCGGTAGAATTTAAAACGGAAACGCCTTGCACGCCCCTAAAGAAAATACTCAAATTGAATTGATGAAAAGTAATGTTAGTACCGAATCCATAAAGAAGGTTAGGCCGGTAATTTCCTATGATCATCCTATCATCCCCAGGAGTTATTTTACCATCGTTATTTACATCAACAAATTTCTCAACACCATTTTCTACACCATTATATTTATATCCATAGTAAGTGCCTAACGGCTGTCCAGGGATAATTATTTCCGTATTTACTCCTGAAAATCCTGGCGAGTTTGTCGAATTCAGGTAAATTTGCGTTTGCTGATAAATCCCTTTAGAGATAGAGATTACTTTATTTTGATTATGGGTTAAATTTCCATAGACCTCTACTTTAACAGATTTTTTTTGAATTAAAACCCCGTTTAAATCCAGTTCGATCCCTTTGTTCTCTACTTCGCCTACATTATCAACCAATGTACCTACCACAGAAGGTGAAGGAACTTTGAATTCAAGCAAAAGATCGGTCGTTCTCTTTCTATAAACATCCAAAGTACCATTCAATCTTCCTCCTAAAAAACCAAAATCAATCCCTAAATCTGTTGTCGCAGTGGATTCCCATTTTATGTTTGGGTTTGGTAATTGGGATGCACCTACCGCTTTATAACTGACGCCACCTACAATGTACTGATTATTGCTTACGGATAAAATTGACTGCGAGAGATAATTTTGTATTCCCTGATTACCGGTTATACCGTAGCTTAAACGTAACTTAAGATTATTGATAATACTACTGTTTTGTAAAAATGACTCCTCACTTATTTTCCAAGCTAATGCTGCGGATGGGAATATGGCTCTTTTATTATTCGGCCCAAACTTTGATGATCCATCTTGCCTAACCGTTACAGTAAAATAATATTTATTTTTAAAATCATAAGTGGCTCTTCCATAGAAAGATATTAAGCGGTTGGCATTTTTATAGGTACCCAAATTAAAGGTATTCCTATCTCCTCCTCCAATATTATCATAAGTATTGGCATCAGTAATGAAATTTTTTGCACTAATAAACGAACCCTTATAAAAAAAATCCTGATATGAATAACCACCCAAAACATTTAAATGATGATTACCAAAAGTTTTATTAAATACCAAGTTTATTTCAAGCAAATTTGAATTACTGTTCTTAGCCTCTTGGGAACCTAAGCCATGGCTTTGACCGCCGATCCGGCTTGCTATAGGTGCATAGAAATACCTTGCAATACTTTCCCTCGTTAAACCAAAATTGATATCAGCACTTAAAAAGTCAAAAAGTTTATAAGTGGTTTTTAAGCTGCTAAGAAAGCGAGAAGTTTCACTTTGATCAATTAGTGTATTTGATTCCTCTATAGGGTTTTGGTTGAGTACACCATGATAAGTATAAGCACCACTACTGTCTTTAACAGGATACGTAGGATCTTGCCTCAAGGCGTCGCGGATGAGGCCTCCTGAGCCGTCTCCTCCCGAACTTTCCGGAACAGGTGCATTGGTGTTTTTTAAATAAGCGTTATTGAGAAATAAATTGAAGGTTAATTTATCTTTAAGTGCTTTGTGAGTTAGGTTGATCCTTCCAACTACTTTTTCTAAGGCTGATTTTAGAATTATACCTTCCTGATTAGAATAATTGAGAGATGCTCTGTAAGTAGTATTTTGACTACCACCTGATAGGGCAAGACTATGATTTTTTGTAATACCAGTCCTGAATATTTGTTTTTGCCAATCTGTACTGCTTTTTCCATCTACCCAACCTTTAATATCTGGGCTTTTGTTAATATAATTTCTAAACTCATCAGCAGAAAGGACATCAATTCGCTTACGTAAGGTCGATACACCAATGGAAGCATCATACTCAACCATTGCTTTGCCCGATTGGCCTTGCTTGGTTGTAATGATAATGACCCCATTGGCACCCCTTGATCCGTATATTGCAGTAGCAGAGGCATCTTTAAGAACGTCGATAGATTTTATATCTGAAGGGTTAAGCATATTCAATGGGTTATTTGCAAGGGCTGATTGTCGGTCCGAAACTGTTGAATAATTGCCTCCATCATAAGCCACAGGCACTCCATCTATTACATATAGCGGATCGTTGCTTGCAGTAATGGAGGTACCACCTCTTATCCTTACATTTGAATTTGCTCCAGGCTGCCCACTATTCAATGTAATGCTCACTCCTGATAATTTCCCTTGCATCAGTTGCTCAGGTGCGGTAACTATACCGCCATTAAAATTCTTTTCATTAAGGTTAGCTACAGAGCCGGTAAGATCGCCTTTCTTTACTGAGCCATAACCTATTACAACTACTTCATTAAGTGTTTTATTATCTGTTAAGAGAACAATATTAATTTCTCGTTGTGTACCTATTTCAATCTCTTGAGTGGTATAACCAATAAACGAGAACGTTAGGGCTTTGGAGTTCTCAGGAACTTGGAGGCTGTAATTTCCTCCCCCATCCGAAATAGTGCCATTTGCTGTTCCTTTAATTGAAATGTTTACCCCCGGCAAAGGCATTTTGTTTTCATCAGTAACATTCCCAGTAATAGTAAATTGGGATTTATTCCCCTCAGGAATTAATAAATCTAAAGGCTCTACATAAGTGAGGATAATATTATTGCCAGATACTTCATAAATAATATTTAAAGGTGAAAGTATTTTCTTCAGCAAATCCCCTAATTTTTCTTCCGTAGCACTAAAAGATATTTTTCTGGAGGCCTGAATAATATCATGGGCATACATAAACCTAGTTTGTGTTTGCTTTTCTATCTTAGAAAGTACATTTTTGATTTGCTGATCATCAATCTTCAAGGAGATTGTTTTCTCAAGAATATTCTGGGCCTTTATATCGTGAGCAATAGCTATGCCTGCAAATAATACAGCTATGAAAGTTTGAATAGCTACGGCCTTCATAATGAAATAAAGAATTTTTGATAGTAATTGTTTTTTTTGCTTAATTTGCATTGGTTCCTTCGTTAGAGATTGGACATTATTTTCCTTATAGCTTTACTGTTTATTTGGAATTTTCAGGGCTAAGTATGTTCGCTGCATGCTTGGCCCTTTTTTATATCGTTTTATTTCATTGGCTAAAATGTAGGTTTAGTTATTTAAAATTTTTATTACACCCCTTACTTACAATTTTTATTTCAGTTTCAGATACTACATACGAAGCACCTAAAATCTTACAAATTATATTTAATTGTTCAAAGAGTGTTTCTTTATTAAAATATACGGACACATTGCAATTTTTTAAAAGCTCCTTGGGGTAAATTATTCTTATACCAAATGAACCTTCTAATTCAGAAAAAACTTCTGTAACAGGTTTGTCTTCAAAATTTATTTTTCGTGTAATAATTGCAATTGGTTGTTCAACAATACTTTTTTTCAAAGTCCCTTCTGAAGCAATAAAGACTACCTGTTGATTAGGCGTAATAACTATATTATTCGTTAATGTCTTATTCTTTTGATTTTTGCTTACGTTCACTTTCCCGGTTTTAACTATCACAATACTATTTTTTTGATTGGCATAAGCTTCTACAGTAAAACTTGTACCTAATACGGTAGTTGTAATATCTTTTGTTTTAACAATAAATGGTCTTTTAGGGTTTTTAACTACATTAAAAAATGCTTTACCAATTAAGTATACATTTCTATTTTGGCTTGTAAAAGAATCAAAACATTTGATTTCACTATTTGGAAAAAGGGTAACAACACTATGGTCTGATAAGGTAATTACTTGTGACTTTGTATAAATATTTTTATATTCAACTAGTTGGTTGTTGGGTTTAAAAATATTTACAAAGCTGTTTATTGTTTCATGTCTTAAAAAAAACAAATAAATACCTATACTTAAAAACAAAATTATTGAAGCAGCAATAGCAGGTTTCAATAAAATGTTATTATAAAGTTTATATTTAACTTCAATTGTTTCCTTTATCTCTGTCCTATCTTTTATTCCGTCCCAAATTAAAGGTTTGATTTTCTTTGCTTCTTTATCAGTAAGAATTAAATTTTCTTTTCCACCAAGCTCGCTATACCATTTTTCAACTATTAAATGTTCGTCATCTGAACATTGATTAGCCCGGTATTTTTTAATTAACAGTTTGATATTTTCAGGGACCATATTTATTACATTATTCTGGTTATAATAAGAAGACGAGTTACGGAGGTTGATCCCTAAATAATTTTACATATTCTTTTAATAGTTATATATTTAACTATATAACTTTCAAAATCTCTTTAAATAATGATAAGTGCAATTAGGAGAAAGAAACTTCCAGATAAGTAAAAATAATTATTAAGGTAAATAAGATAAAATCCTTCAATAGAATACGAAGCATTTTCAGCGCTTTAGTTAAATGGTATTCAACCGATTTTTCAGATAGCTTAAGCTTGGAAGCTATATCTTTAATAGAAAGATTTTCAAAGCGGCTCATTCGGAATATTTCTTGGGATTTTAATGGAAGTTTGTGAACACTTTCCTCTAATACATAACTAAGTTCATTATGATAAATTATTTCTTCAGTATAATTTTTTGGATAAGGTGCTAAATTTTTGGTGTGATTAATATATTTATTTTCGACTGATAAAGCTCCATAATAATCTAAAATAGCATTTTTTATTGAGGCAAATAGATAATGTTCAAGGTTATTAATTTGAAGTAATTCTTTTTTTTTCCAAAGGTTTACAAACAAATCCTGAACTAGTTCTTCTGCTATTTCCTTAGATTTTAATTTTTTATAAGCTATTGCGAAAATTCTTCTCCAAAACAAATTATATATTGTAGTAAAAGCATCTACACTACCTGCCCTCAAGTTCTCAACCAATTTTATATTGTCATGCTTGTTAGCCTCAACCTGTTTAAAAATACTCATATTTTACATATAATATATTGTCAATGGAAATATATTTATGCAAAATTATAATTTTTTTAATAAAAATTATAATTAAAAATTATTGAAAAAATTTATATTTTAATATATTTAAGTAGATTTTATTTTTAAAGCACTACCATTTCTTAGGCAGGATCATTTAAATAAGAAGCAGGCTTTTTTTTATTTCTAACCCATTTCGTCTCGTAACTTATTTAACTTTTCTATTTCTTCCTGAAGATCAACTATAAATTCTTCCATGATATTTTCGTCTTCATAAATTCTGAAACTATGCTGCATTTTTGAATAATATATCATTTTATTAAACCATTCTCTTGCCAAATCTGCAGTATTTGTTTTAAGCGATAAACTGCGATATTCACTAATTAAATGGGATATTAGACTGTTTAATTGATCTTCTTTACTTGGCATAAATTAATTTGGAAGCGATACAATATTTAACCCATAGCTTTTTATTGAAGTAGTTACTTAAGTAATTCTATTAAGAGAACTAGGCTTGGTAATAAATGCATTAACGCCTGCCTGATACATTTTTTCAATGTCTTTTTCATTCGATGATGTTGTAAAAGCTATTACAGGTATACTTTTAAATTGTAAATCGGATTTTAATTCCAATAATGCTTCATACCCATTTCTTTTAGGCATAGTAAGATCCAATAAAATTAAAATTGGTAACTCTTTATCAAAATATTTGCCTTCTTTTTTAAGAAAGGGAATTAATTCAATTCCATCTTCAATCCGCGCAATTTTGTTTAAAATATTATACTCTAAAAAAGAATCTCTAAGTATAAAATAATCATCTTCTTCATCATCAACCATTAAAACAGTAGTATTTTTATTCAGAGTAGTCATTTGAATCATTCCCGATTAAAAACTTAAATATTAGTAAAATAATAATTGCCATCAGATTTCGTTTTAAATGGAGGATTTGTTACAACCACATCTTGTTGAAAAGAAGCCATTTTTGTTTTGGTATTATAATAACAACATTACTTTTTAAAGTATTTCAGTATTCTATTTTTACTGCAAATGGAAATAAAGCGGTATTAGTAGCCATATTAAAATCCATTTCTTCTGTAGTTATTTTTGATTTTGGATTTGTTAATATAACATTACCTGTTGCTTTGGCTGTTTTTGTATTCCCATAATAGAATGCTCTGTCACTAATCATAGTTATAGTATCGGATTGAGTAATATGAACATTTCCAAATAATTCCGCACTGTTTTCAGAAGAATTTAAGTAAGCAGAGTCGCAAGTAATTAAAACTGTATTTTGTTTTAAATGAACATGGCCTACTAACTTTCTTATTTTTTTTCCTTTAATGATAACACCTTCAATATAATCTGGCGCAGGTTGGATAAGTTCTATTTTTTCTTTTTGATCATTGCTTTTGTTTGGCTGTTGAGCAAAAATTGAGATAGAAAAATTAATAACTAAGAGAAAAATTAATAGTTTTGAAGCCTTCATTTTGCGAATTATGTTAGTTTAAAAATGGTTATTGAGAAATGTTATTAATTGATTTTCTTGAATTTAATTTTATCTAGAAAATTAACATATAATTACTTTTAAAGGCAATTAGTTTAACTCCTTTTTCTAAGTTGATAGGGTGTTTAGAATTTTTATTTATACTATCTATGTATGATATAATGCATTCCCTTTTTACTTGGAACTTGTTATATACATTATTTATTAGAAATAATGAAGCTTTTTTCTTTAAAATGTCTTCTGGCTTATTATAATGAGAGATAAGTTCTGAATTTAACCGTTCTACTTTTTTTAGTATATTTAAGTTATTTTTTTCTGGGGTATTTGAGCAAGAGGTTATAACGAAAATTAAAACTGAAAATAAGAAAAACTTATCACTTTTATATTTACTCATAAGTAGAAAATATGGATTGAAATTAACCACTTTTAATATATAAGACGAACAACTCGTTCTATTCCCTAAAATTATAGTTTAAAAAATTTGAGAAACTTTAAACTTAAAAGAAATGCTGATTAAAATTATTCAGGTAGCAGCTTGAGAAGGCTAAATTCAAGGTGCTCTATAATTCAACATTTATATGGGTGACGGAACAAGAATTAGAAATAAATATCGAAAGAAAGTCAATTACTAAATGATCCAAAATACTACAGGCGAACTATCCAAAGGTTTGAATTCCGACGCAGAATAGTACTATCTTTACCTGGAATTGATTAAGTAAGTATCCTAATTTGATAAGAGGCCTGCTCGTTGAAAAACCTAATCACATATGGTTATGTGATATTACTTGTTTGCCAATTAAGTAAGCTGTATATCATTTTCAACCTCTAAGGTATTGCCTAGGCAAGTCCATCAACAACACGGAAAGCTCAAACGAAGATGGAAATTATTATAGTAAAAAGATTCTAGCAAATTTGTGGGAAGATCAAAATCAAAATTAATTTTCATTGGTCAATTTTTTTTAGGAGGGATCAGCAATATTAAGTAAGGTAAAAACGAGCGTTTTTACCTTATCCAGTTATAATTTAATTGGCATTTTAAAAAGCCAACTCTTATTTAGTTTTAAAGACTCTTAAGGTAACAAAACTGGTAAAGGCAATCAGGTAAAATATCTACCCTTATAA
>Ga0209724_1004913_pt1 | contig 10373 bp, 8 predicted proteins | sample grotaG_FD_184143 | JGI IMG/M metagenome (GOLD analysis project Ga0209724, IMG submission 184143) | Glacier valley bacterial and archeal communities from Borup Fiord, Nunavut, Canada, to study Microbial Dark Matter (Phase II) -... | ecosystem: Environmental > Aquatic > Freshwater > Ice > Glacier ... | reverse complement strand
TCAGTTTGGCGATTCCGTAGTCTTTACCAGCGTGGTAGATCATCATTTTGCCATCAGCACTCACAATGGCCTGGCTCACTTTATCCATTACCACTTCATCTTTCTTATCTTCGATGGTGTATTTGCGCAAAGCTTCTTCACTGATATACAACATACCACCTTCAACAGCCACCAGGTTACGGTAACTTCCTGGTTTTAATGGGAAAGCTGTGATCCTGGAATTGATCCCCTCAAAGTCAATCTGAACTTTGACCATCTTCATGGTGTCAGGTTTTACTTCAGGCTTTTCTTTTTTATCCTTTTTGGACGCATCTTTCGGCTTCTCTGGTTCCTTCACCGGTTCAGTGTCGTTCTTATCTATAAAGAGTTTCGGACTATCGGCTCTTAACGCCACGGCATAAATCTTTGTCGATTTGTTATACACATAGTTGAATTCGAAACTCGAGAAATCGAGGTTGAAATCGCGGTCGGAAACAAAATAGATGTATTTACCATCCGTTGAAAACACAGGTGAACCGTCGTTAAACGAATCATCTGTAAGCTGCGTGTTCTGGGCTGATTCGACATTGTAAACCCAAACTGCACCCAGTCCGGTTGCACCTTCCTTATCGTAAGTAATCCATTTCGAATCGGGTGAAAAGGAATACGAACGTATTTCCGACCTGTCGGCATGGGTTACGATCGTCGTCTTTCCGTTTTCTACATCAACCAGTTTAAGTTGAAGTGTACGGTCGAAATAGAGCAGGTATTTGCCGTTTGGCGACCATTCCGAATCATACTTCCAGGCAGAAGAACCACTTGTAAGCTGACGTGGAGTTGCCCCCTTTTTGTTTTCGAGCAGGTAAATTTCGTATTCACCCGAAGCATCCGAATAGTAAGAAATGTATTTGCCATCGGGCGACCATTGCGGGTAGATCTCGCGAACGCCCTGTGTGTTGGTCAGGTTATAAGTCGGACCGTTTTCTGCCGGAACAGAGAAGATATCTCCCCTGGCTGAAATAAGTGCCCGTTTGGCTGTTGGTGAAACAGCAAAACTCTGTACGTCGTCCTTTACATTTTTATAATAAGCCACCGTGTTCGGATTGTCAAAATGGATGCTGACATTTACTTTTTCTTCCTTGCCGGTTTGAAGGTTCAACTTGTACAGAAATCCACCATTTTCGTAAACCATCTGACCATTTTCGCCCGAAGGCCACATACAATCAAAATCGGTATGTGTGGTAAGTTGTTTTAGTGCTTTGGTGCCGGTATTGTACTGATATATATTCAATTTCAGGTCGCGGTCGGAAGCATAATAGATATTGTCACCAAACCAGGTGGGTAACTGGTCGGTCCCTTTGAAATCAGTGATCTGCTCCGATGTATTCTTATTCAGGTCATAAACCCATAAATCGGAAGCACGACCTCCTTTGTAACGTTTCCAGGTACGGAACTCGCGGTCAACCGGCGTAAAGCAGATCTTTTGATCATCGGGCGATAAAACACCGAATCCGCCATTTACGATTGAAAGTGGTTTTTCCAAACCGCCCTCTAAACTAACCAGAAAGTATTTACCATTCCGGTCACCAAAAGGTGTGCGGTTGGCACGAATGAGGATATTTTTACTGTCCGAAGTCCAGTCGAGTGGCACGTCATCAAATCCTCCACGCGGAGGCATCAAACCCACCGAATTATAGAATGTGAGTTGCCTGGGCGTTCCACCATTCGAAGGAATCACGAAAATTTGGCGGCTTCCGGAGTATTCGCCCGAAAAAGCGATCCATTTGCCATCGGGTGAAATCTTTGGGAATAACTCCATCCCTGCGTGTGAGGTCAGTCGGCGGGCTTCACCACCGGTTGCATCAACCGACCAGATATCGCCGGCATAAACAAAGGCTATCAGGTTTTTATTGATGTCGGGATAACGCATCAGACGGGCTTCGTCCTGAGCGCTTGCCTCCATCTTAAATATCAGGAAGCAAATAGCTAAAACAACTAATCTCAATTTAAATCTGTGCATTCTATCAGTATTTGTTAAAGTTGTGTCGAAGATTTTTAGTGATGCGAATTTAAGGTTATTTCACTTCCATACATATTAAATGCTTATTATTTAAAAAAAAGATCCAGAGCCATCTTTAACATTAACGCCCCAAGGTTTAATAGTTAGCACAATCATTCCAACTGTCCCGACACATCGGGACCAATAGCCAGTTGCCCATTGTAAAAACCATTTGAAAATTATTTTGCAATTTTACCTATACGATCCGTCATAGAACCAAAAAACCGGCATTAATTATTCTAAACCGCCAGCCTGCTCCATGGAATAGCTGCAAAAATCACCATCAGTGCAATCAGGAAAAAGATGGAGCCAGCTTTGAATTTGCCTTCGTCTGTTTTGGCACTTTTTGATTTTGCCCGACCGAAATGAACCAGTACGACTGCAATAAGCATCAGCGAAAGATGCTCGACTGCATAAAAACGCAGATCCGTATTTTTCATGGCTGCACCGAAATCCGAAAGTGCTATTTGAGTAATGGGGCTTAGGAAAAAATACAAGGTAAGGCCTGAAATTAACTGCAAATCCATTAACAGTGTGACTGAAATTCCAAGAATATTATCTGCCCTTTTCCATGGTTTATTGCCAAGCCATCCGGCCAAATATTTGGTAAGGGTGATCAGCAAACCAATCAAAAGTAACCATCTTAAGGTATCGTGTATGTGTAAAAATCCTACGTACATAATCTAATAATTTAGTGAACAGAAATAGAACAACTGAAAACAGATTTAGTTGTTTGGATACAATTGTGTGGGATATGCGTTGGTGGGTTTAGATTGCTATTCTTAGAGTGAAAGCTGGTAGCGCATTCAAACAAAAAGAATTTGTCCGTGGATTATAAATGGTTTGATTGCCAATTGAAAAGAAAGTAGCAAGCTTTTTATTATGAGAAGCGCGTATAAATAGAGGAATACTCACCAGATCTGCCGCGAACCCTGCAATCATTACAAAACCAAAAATATCGGATCTTGTGGCGGAAGAATTGTTTCCATCCAAGATATTAAAATGTCCGTCAAAACCGGTAGCTCCTACGATTGCCATTGCAGTTCCTCCTGTAAGCAAAATCCATCCTGCAATATTCTGATTTTTGCTTCGATGAAGGAGATAGTCTTTTGATTCAAAGTGGTTTTTACTATCCTGATTAGAAGAATTATATTCAAAATTGTACAAGTAATATCTTTTACATGCATCAGACAATGCAAGCTTACCTTTATTTGTTTCAAAATAAGATTTATAATTTACAAAATGAGACGCCTGACCTACACAAAGGTTATATTGCTCATTGTATAGAACATACAAATTAGAAAAAGTTGCACGATTGAATTGGTTTGATTTAGATTTAACAAAAGCTATTTTTTGGGCATTAACCACCTGAATTGAAAACAACCCTAAACACAAGAGGATCAGGATGCAACCCAAATTCATTTTTAAGTTCATGGCATTTTATTTATTAGATAATTCTCATTCTAATTTGATAGTATAATATTCAACAAAGGTTGGTGCGATGTATTTTATATCAAGTATATAGGTATATGTAAATATAGCAAAAACGAACAACAAATCAAAATAAATCAGCATTAATCGCATTAGAAAAATAGAATGATAGCTATTCAATGTATCTTTGGGAAACATTATTATGCATTAATAATTATTTAAATGAAATATTGTCCTTATCCTGTTTCTGTTTCCTTTCCGGAATCGTACTTTACCGAATCGCAAATCATGCTTGATACGTCGCTCGCCTCTGTTCCAGGGTATAACGCATGGAGGAAAGATGATTCTGAACCAACACAGAACATAGACCACCGTTTTGCAGCCATGCCCATATTGACAAAAGAAAACCTTCGTGCGCATTTCCCGGAAGGGTTCCTGTATCCTGGCCGTGATCTCGCAGCCGGTCTTGCAAGCAAAGACATCGAATATGTGAAGACAAGCGGAACCACCGGGGAACAAGTCACCAATATCTGGAACCAAAAGTGGTGGAATAAGTCGGAAGTCGCCTCATGGAAGCTGAACAGTAATGCTTTTGCGATTGCTACAGGTGCGCCACGCGAAGCAATCCTTGCCAGTCCGCTCAGTGTTGGATTTAAAAGCGATCACGGTAATCTTCCAATGGAAAAGCGCCTGCTCGATCGTTTCCTTTTCCTTAACGACCTGGCTGATCCTCTTGCATGGACAACCTCCTATATGGACAGGATGATCGACGAAATCAATACATTCAAGCCAGTCAGGCTCGAAGCGAATCCCTCCTTATTGTCAAAGCTTTGCAGGTACATTGCAAAAAGTCACCTTACCGTTTTTCAGCCGTCATTGATTGTGATCACCTACGAATTAATGTCAAGGTTGCATCTCAAACATATTCGGGCCGTATTCAATTCGCCAGTCGTGAGTTCATATGGAACAACCGAAACCGGTTATGTTTTCATGGAGTGTGAAGCAGGCAAATTTCATCAGAACTTCGACTTTTGCAGGGTTGATTTTCAACCCTTGAAAAAAGAACACGGTGGCCCGTTTATCGGCAGGATATTGGTGACTGTTTTTCAAAATCCATGGACAGCACTCATCCGCTTCGATGTTGGCGACCTGGTTCACATCGACGAGCACCAGACTTGCTCCTGCGGAAGAAAGGAGGGATTGATCCTCTCCGCCATTGAGGGCCGAACCATGAACCTTACCTTTACGACTGCCGGATATGCCATCACCCAACACATGGCCGATGAGGTCATCAGCACTATCGATGGTTTGGAAGAATACAAATTTGTCCAGACAGGAACGAAAACATATGACCTTATTGTTGTTTGCAATAACTCCTTGTTCCCCGACATCGTATTCAAGGCACATCATGCTCTTAAACAGTTGTATGGTCAGGATGTGACGATCACAGTTAAACAAATTGACGCTGTTGAACCGGAGGGTTCGGGCAAATACAGGATTATCGCTTCCGAACTGGAGATCGACGAAGAGACCCTTTTTGAAAACATTCAACCTCAAAATTCAATTCAATGAAAAACATCTTACCAATTTATCTGCTTGCCGGCGGACCGGGTGCAAAACGACAATCACCCGAAACTATCCTACAAATGGCCTTACAGGAGCTGGACAAATCGAAACCATCTGTTGCCTATATTGGTGCTGCGCACGGCGATTCGCAGATGTTTTATTTATCGATCAAGCGACTGATCGTTGCGGCCGGAGCAGGAAAAGTTGAATTAGTCCCATTGGTAAAAAATAAAAGCAACATGGAGGAAGCACAATCGATCCTGCAATCATCCGACTGCATCTTTGTAAGTGGTGGAGATGTCAGCGAAGGGATGCGCGTTCTTACAGAAAGGTCGGTTATTCCGTTGATCAGAAAAAGGTACAACGAAGGAGCCTTGATCATCGGGGTTTCAGCAGGGAGTATTATGCTCGCAAAACAGTGGATCAACTGGCCTGATGAAAACGACGAAACATCGGCGGAACTCTTCCCATGTATGAACATCGCCCCTGTTCTGTGCGATACACACGGCGAGGAAGATAAATGGAATGAACTCCACAGCCTGATGCGTTTGATAGACGTTGATCAGATCGGTTATGGTATTCCAAGTGGCGGCGCATTGCGTATTTCGATGGATGGTGCAATGGAAGCAATCAGCCTGCCGTTGTACAGGATAGAACGGAAGGGAGACAAAATAGCGCAAATAGACGACCTGGCAGAAACAAACTAAGCAGAAAAACTGCACTCGTTTAAATTTCTTGTTGTTTAGAAGAAGCCCCGACATACTTGAACCGATAAATAAACATCGCTGCATGGAGGAGCTGAATTTTTCGTGCAAATTTTTCAAAGATTTACTTTCTTTCGTGCGGTGGCAATTTTATTGCCAATTGAAGTGGCTTGGAAAACGAGTATCCTCCATTCAGGAGAAAACGAATACAGGATAAAATAGTTACCGGAACAGCAATCGGGCGATTTGCGTTTGACAGCTGTTATGCACAATCAGTGTTTATTCTTTTTGATTGTAAGGAATATAATTCTCCCAACGCCATGGCGTGTAAACATCACCAATAGCGGTTTCCAGTAATTCTTTAAAAATACTTTCCGCATTGTCACTATTGCTCATTATTATAATTCCAGTTCCTGTTTGCGGGAAAATAATTGAATAATGTTGAAAACCATCACCATGGCCTTCTTTGAAGGCGCCGGTTCCATAAGGAGATTGAAGAAGTACCCAGCCAAGTCCGTAACCCAAATCAATTCCGTCATTTGCAGTAGAATCTCTCAGGCGTAAGGGACCAAACTGTGCGATTGATTTGATTTTAATTTGCTGGGTAAACATGGCTTTGGTAGTAGATTTTTTTAATAATTTATTTTTAAATACAGCTTCGGTAAAAAGCGCATAATCATTCAGCGTTGTCTCTAAAGTACTTGCAGCCCTCGCATCATTATCTTTATCTTTTTCATACGGCACTCCAACTGAGTTATGGCCAAGGCAATAATCTTTTTCAAATTCGGGTTGCCATGTGTAAGACGAATGATTCATTTTTAAAGGTCCGAAAATAGTTTCCTGCATCATTTGTTCTAACGGCTTATTTAAAAGATGTTCAAGTACCACCTGTAAATAGACCAAACCTTCACCCGAATAACTGTATCGGGAACCCGGTACCGACTTGACCCTTAATTTTTGATCGGGTTCATCCCACCGCCAGTTTGGAAAACCAGAAGTATGATCCAGGCACATTCTTGCAGTTATTTTGAGATAGCTTGAATCCATTTTTAAATCCTGGTAGTTATCGTGCCATTTTTTAGTTGGCTTGTAGCTATAAATTGGTTTCGGTAAATAGGCTTGCAGCGGCCGATCTAAATCAAGAATACCTTTCTCGACAAGCTGCATCACCATGACTGCAAAAACAGGTTTGCTTAATGAAGCGCCGTAAAAATTGGTCTCATTTTTAATCGGTTCTTTTGTGCGAAGATCTTTATAACCGAATGACTTTTTATAGATTGGGTTGTTGTGATTAAAAACGGCGACAGCCAATCCTTGTACATTGGCAGCTTTCATCAAGTTCTCAATTTTCATATCCAGGTTGATTGCTGCGATTTCTGTCTTGTCGAGTCTTACAATATTTTGCCCAATACTAAGTGAAGTAAAATAGAATATGGAAATGATGGTAAAACAATGGTTCTTTATAGACATGATGTGGTGGTTTTAATTGTTCATAATGATGGCAATAGGACATGCAACGGATTGCGGGTAATTTCTCTACATCAAATAAAATATACAATAAATCATTCCTAAATTAAATCCGGAATGACAAAGAACCGCTCCCCATATGGAACCGGAAAGGCTCTTCATCTGAAAAAAGAGGATACTAATGAAAAACGTGCTCAACACCCAAATGAATGCAGGAATCGTATAAAAGTCCCATTTATTATTCACAAACACCAATCCGAAATGCGAAATGTGTGTGATGGCGAAAGCCAGACTATCAATAATGGATGCCTTTTTTTCTCCAAGCGATTTGGCAAAACTACCATGAACGATTCCCCGAAAAAACAATTCTTCACCAATGGGACTAAAAGTCATCCCCGTAAGTGCCATGACAATAAACATCGTGTTTTTGCTTTGTGCAGAAATACCCGCCGGAATGTTGTAAGATTTACCAATGTATTGATACCAATTTTCATAGGTATTTCCATACAGTGCGACTCCTAAAAAATAGAGCAAAACACTAAAAGCAATGCCAGCAGTCAATGCATAAACTAAAATCCGAAGTTTTTTTGTCGTTTTTATTCCAATCTGTTTTTGTCCATGCTTATTCAGGAATATAAAAGGTATCAATGCCGAGATGAACATCACCAAACCAATTGAGCTATATCTTCCTGTCTCATTTGCATTAAGAACTAATATAAACCGGGGAATACATATTATCAATAATAGAAATAACCCAAATTTCCAATTGAGCTTAAAATACCGATTCCAAAAATTTCGTAGTTCATTCTCCATTTGTACTTATTAAAAGGTTCGTACTTACGCTGGTCAAACTTCTTCACGTGAATTGTACATTTATTCCTGGCAATCAGCTTATATTTTCTGTTTTTGTTCTTTTGTACCTTTAATAAGAAGCCATAAGATAGTTACAACTTCGTAAGCATTCGGTGAAGTCCGTCTTGTTTTCCTGAAAAATCGGGCTTCACTTTCAAAGTTATTGTAATATGTTCGGAGAACTTTGATAGACTTCGGAGAGTATGTTACAATTTTGGGTTTTGCAGTTTAAAGTTGTGCGGTAGCAGTTCCGCCAGGTCTTTGCTGTAATCCTGGTCGTATTTATGGACATTGTTCAGGAAGAAGACCAGCCAGTCACGGAAGTTCACATCACTTGCCTTGCAACATCCCAGCATGGAGTACATAATGGCTGCATTTTCGGCTGCTTCATGATTGCCACAGAACAACCAGTTTTTACGACCCAAAGCGATGGGTCTTACAGCATTTTCGGCAAGATTATTATCCATCTTCAGCCGGCCATCCAGGTGATACCGGGTCAACTTGTGATAAATTCCATACGTGTATTTGATAGCTTGTCCAATACGTCCCTTGGGCAAAACTTTGGGGTATTCACTGACCAACCAATTTTCAAAGGCGACCATAATGGGGTAAGATAGTCGCGATCGTAAATCGGCACGCTCATCATAGGTGAGGTTTTCCTGGTCTGCACGTCTTTCCACGTCATAGAGCAGGCCTATCTGCTCCAGGGCATACGACGCCCTGACTTTATCCTCCTTCAAAGCTTCGTCAAATCGTCTTCGGCTATGCGCCCAGCAGCCAATGGGAAGAACGCCCTTCTTATTTTCGTACATATCATATACAGCATAACCGTCCGTCTGGATTACTCCCTGATAATCCTTAAATAAGTGCAATGCTACTTTTTGTGCCCTGGAACCATGATCGTAATGGAAAAAGACCAGGTCCCGCATCACCGCCCGGACTAACCAGATATATCCTTTTACGGTCTTGTGTTTTTCATTATCTATAATCGGGATTGTGGTTTCATCACTCTGGATATAGTCAGAACTTAGTACCATCTCCATAAGCCTGTAATAAGTCGGTCTCATCAGGTCGGCCACATCCTTGAACCAGCCGTTGAGTGTAGCCGGGGAGATGCTTATGCCTTGTTGCTGAAACATCTGGATCTGGCGGTAAAAGGGAAGATGGTATACGTATTTGTCAATGCTGATATCGGCTAAAAGGGTTGCTCCGGCATAGCTTTTGGCTATTGGCAGTACAGGCATTGGAGCTGTGATGATTTGCTTCTCCACATCCAGGCTCTTGTCCTTTAGTGCATATTTGTGACGAATGATTCTGCGCACAAACCATTTGGCCTGCTCGCGTTCCAATACTTCAGTGATCTCCGGTTCCAGCTCCACCCACTTTTCAAGGTCAAAATTTTCCGGATAAATGTGGCATTCTTCCCTTGGAAGACTTTCTGGCAGGGGCTTGCGAACAGGATGGTTTATCACCTTTACAGGAACACAGATTTTCTTGTACTGCTCGATCTCCTCTTTAGCGCTGGTGGCAAGCTCTTTTTCTTCCGGGAGCAGGTCAAGTCCTTCAAAATCGAGGCGCCTTTGAAGCGGATCCTCATTGATATATCGTTCACTGGATTTGCCCCATATCTTGCGCAGAAGCATCTCGATCCGTTGATTTAATTTGTTTATGGTTTCATCCAGTTTGTTTACGGTCTCATCCAGTTTATTGATCGTCCGGTCTTTTTGGGTTATCTGCTGTTGGTAAGAGGCTCTTTCTGACTCGAAGTTCTCGAAGCTGGCAAGTTGGCTTTTAAGCTTGGATGCCTCCCGGAAAAGCCTGTCACGCTCCTCCAGAATTTGTTGCAAAAAACCATCTTCACCAATTGTCATTTTCTCTTGTTTTTGATGGCTCAAATATAGTAAATATCAATCTTTTAGCCAAATAAAAAGCAAGATATTATCTATTATTTTCAAGGTTTTTTCTCCTTTTTTTATTCCCCTTTTCATCGCTCATAACACCTTGTACCATCATCATTAATTCCTGCCAGCTGGTTTGAAACGTATTGGTACTTTGATCAAAAACAGGCAGTTTGAAACAGCCCGATTCCAGCTTCATATGATAGATTACAAGACCACCACATTCCATGTGCAGGATTTTCATGCTGGTTCGAGGACGATTGATAAATATGTACACGTCTCCGTCCTGGACGTTACGTTTCATCAGATTAGTTATCATTCCGCTTAGGGTATAAAAGCTCCGGCGCATATCTGTTGGATAAGAATACAGATAATACTGCATTGCAGATGTGAGGCTGAACATGCTACTGATGCGTT
>Ga0209724_1004912_pt1 | contig 10376 bp, 7 predicted proteins | sample grotaG_FD_184143 | JGI IMG/M metagenome (GOLD analysis project Ga0209724, IMG submission 184143) | Glacier valley bacterial and archeal communities from Borup Fiord, Nunavut, Canada, to study Microbial Dark Matter (Phase II) -... | ecosystem: Environmental > Aquatic > Freshwater > Ice > Glacier ... | reverse complement strand
CGTGGCACCCGGCGCAGCGAGGCGCCACCACCCAGCGACAGGTTGATGCCGACCGAGCCTTTCAGCCTAGAAAAAATACAGGCTGCAGACATGGATGTGCTTTTTCGCGGTGAACACATCGTGACTGAATCCATGCCACTTGAGAAAATGAGTGCTCATCTTCTTGTCAACAACGGAGTGCTTAAACTCAAGCCGCTCGATTTCTGGATGGCCGGCGGACATTTGGTGTCGCAAATCGAAATGGACGGAAGCCAGAAAAATATCACCACCCGCGCAGATATTGTCGCCAAAGGACTCAGGCTCGATCAGATGTTTCCAAATTCCAAGCTTGCCTCGGCTGATACGGGCACGATGGGTGGCCGTGCCAAGTTGGTAGGCAAGGGTAATTCAATGGCGCAATTGCTTGGCTCTTCAAACGGCGAAGCCGCGTTGATTATGGACGGTGGCTCGGTTGGTGAATTATCGCTGCGGCTCGCGAACCTCGATATTGCGAATTCGCTCAGGCTGCTTCTCGCCGGCGATAAACAAACGCCGATTGGTTGCATGGTCGGCAATTTTAAAGCGGTTAACGGCGATTTCATCGTGCAGGATTTGGTGCTTGATACGCCCAAGGTTAATGTGACCGGCAGTGGCGATATCAATTTTATTGATGAATCGCTACACATCAGGCTAGTGTCTCGCTCGAAAGGATTTAGCCTGGCAAGTTTACGTGGCCCAGTCAACATTGCGGGCACATTCAAGAACCCGGCGGTGCGGCCTGAATTAGGCGGTGCCATTATTCGCGGCGGTCTCGCAGCTGCACTGGGTGCGGCCACGGCTGGCATCGGCGCGTTAATACCGCTGCTTGATTTTGGTAAAAATAAGGACAGCAATTGTGCCGCGCTTATCAGTCAGGCCAAGTCCGACGCGGGCGTGAAAACGAGTGATATAACGTCCAAGGCAAAAAAGTCTACAGCACCTCCCGCAGCATCGAATAAATCCATAAAGCCGAGGGCGACTGGCAAATCTGCATCGTCGAAAGAATCCACATCACAACCAGCCCCGTAGGGTATTCGACCATCATGACTTCGCAGCCGCTATTTATTTCACGGTATGGCGCTTGTGAGTTATGAAATGCAAAAAATATTTTCTCTGTGGGTAAAAAAACATGTTGCGTATGACACTGGTTGTTATTGCACTGCTGATATTGGCCGTGATTGTTTCGGCATGCTCGCCGTTGAAAATTGTTAATGGGTTAACGACCACCGACACCTATAGCGCAACAGTTAATATTGAATACGGTCCAGATGCGCGCAACAAGCTGGATCTGTATCAACCCAAGCAGCCCCCGCAATCTGCGCAATTTGCGCAAGCCAGCTTTCCGGTGGTGGTATTTTTCTTTGGTGGATCGTGGGTTAGCGGGGATCGTGCCAGTTATCGCTTCGTTGCCGAAGCATTGGCTGCCAAAGGCATTCTCGTCATCGTGGCGGATTATCGGCTTTATCCCCAGGTTCGCTATCCGGATTTTCTGACGGACTGTGCGCTCGCCGTCGCCTGGGCGCAGCGTGAGGTGTCACGCTACGGTGGCGATACCAAACGTTTGTATTTAATGGGTCACAGCTCCGGTGCGTATAACGCCGCGATGCTGACACTCGATCCGCGCTGGCTCACGGCAGCAGGCGTTAAGCCGTCGGCAGTGGCGGGCTGGATCGGTTTGGCCGGGCCTTATGATTTTTTTCCGATGACCAATAAGCAGGCACAGCCGGTATTTAATCATCCTGATTATCCAACCGGCTCGCAGCCAATCGACTACGTTACCAAAGCCGCGCCACGCACTTTTCTGGGCGTGCCCGCCACCGATGATGTCGTCAACCCGGAACGTAACACCAAACAACTCGCCGAAAAGTTGCGTGCGGCGGGTGTGCCGGTCACGTTGAAGGTATATTCCGGCGCCAGTCACGCTTCGTTGATTGGCGCCTTCGCGTGGCCGCTGCGGCGCATAGCACCGGTATTGGATGATGTTGCGCAGTTTGTGCTGGGCGAAGGTGCTGGTTCGTCCGCATCTTCGACCATATCGACGATCACGAATTGATTAAGCACAACCCAAACGCATGCAACCCTTACGAGCAATACTGAAGTGGATATTTGGCGCAAGCTTTGTAATTGCCGGTGCAAATCATTTTATTCATACAGATTTTTACGTGAGCATCATGCCGCCTTATCTTTATCTGCCTTGGCACGTTGCACTGGTTTATGTGAGCGGTGTGGCTGAGATATTGCTCGGTGTCATGCTGTTTTTTCGGCGCATTGAACGACTCGCAGCGTGGGGCATGATCGCACTGATGATTGCGGTCAGCCCGGTTCACATTCAAATGGCGCTACATCCGGCGCTGTATCCGGATTTCAGTGAGGCGGCATTGTGGATGCGTCTCGTGCTGCAGGGTGTTTTAATTTTATTGGTGTGGTGGCTAGCTCGCGCAGAAAATCATCATTTAAAAGTCAAAGTCACCTATTGACGTACCGCTTTAGGCATTTATGCCGTGAAACACCCGCCGATGCTAGGGTTTGATGCCCGAATCAAGGTTGATGATTGTAGCGCAATCAATCCTCCAACAAGCCTTTCTTGCGCAACATCGCCGTCACGGTGGGTTCTTTGCCGCGAAACGCGCGATAGGCTTCCATCGGTGGCCTGGTATTGCCGCTTGCATAAATATATTTCAGCAGTCGCTTGGCAATTACGGGATCAAACGGATCGCCGGCTTCGGTGAAGGCTTCAAATCCGTCGGCGTCGAGCACCGCAGCCCACAGATAAACATAATAGCCGGACGCATAGCTTGAGCCAGAAAACAAGTGCTGGAAATGCGCGAAGCGATGCCGCATGACGATTTCTCTGGGCATGCCAAGTCGCGTGAGCTGTTCGGTTTCGAATTCATTGAGATCAAGTCCGTCCATATTGCGGCGGCTATGCAGCGCCATATCGAGCAGCGCTGAAGCGACAAACTCGACATTCTCAAAGCCCTGATTAAAGGTGCGAGCTTGCTTGAGTTTGGCTATGAGCTCATCGGGAATCGGCTCGTGAGTTTGATAGTGTCGGGCGAAGCGCTTGAGTACCTCAGGCTCGCTGAGCCAGTGTTCGAACAACTGCGACGGCAGTTCAACAAAATCGCGTAGCACGCGGGTACCGGCCAGACGTTCGTAATGCACATTTGAAAGCAGGCCATGCAGGCCGTGGCCGAACTCATGGAATAGGGTGCGTGCATCATCAAAGCTCAACAGCGTCGGCTCGCCTTTAGCGAAATTATTGTTGTTGACCACAATCGGCATAACCTCGCCGTCGATCCTGCTCTGCGAGCGATAGACGCTCATCCACGCGCCGCCGCGCTTGGTGGCGCGGGCAAAATTATCGTGCAGGAAAATCCCGATCAGTTTGTTATCAGCACCGTGGACTTCGTAGGTTTTGACATCCGGATGGTACGACTTGATGTTGGGCTGCTCAGAAAAACGAATGCCGAACAAGCGCTGTGCGCAATCGAATATCGCCTCGACCATTCGAGGCAGCGGAAAATAAGGTTTGATCTCGGCATCCCGTAAATCATAGCGGGCGGCGCGAACTTTCTCCGCATAATAGCGCCAGTCCCAAGCTGCAATGTCTTCAATGTGATCCTCGCCCGCGATGGTTTTTAGTGCCGCGCATTCTGCTGCGGCTTTTAATTTGGCGGGTGCCCACAGTCGCATCAACAGATCATCGACAGCTTGTCGTGTGCCGGCCATCATGTCGGCGAGCGCATAGTCCGAATAATTGTCAAAGCCATGCAACTGTGCTTGTTCGAGGCGCAGCTTCATGATTTCAACCGCAACCAGCAGATTGTCAGGTTCACCTGACGAGCTATTATTTGTGCTTGTGTTGGTGTCGGTGCTCGTTTCCACTTCAGGGCTCTGACTGCCGCGCTGAGTCCAGGCCTTGAATGCTTGCTCACGCAAATCGCGGCGATCCGAAAAAGTTAAAAACGGCACTATCAATGAGCGTGAAAGAGTGATGATGTAACCTTCTTTGGTGCCCCGTTCTTGCGCGGCTTGCCTGGCTGATGCAATGACGGCAGCCGGTAATCCGGCGAGATCGTCCGGCCCGAGCCGCAATTCATACGCCGCTTCGACCGTTAATAAATTCTGCGTAAAACGGGTCGTGAGTTCGGCCAGTTGTTCCATGATTTTGCCGTAGCGTGCTTGTGCTGCGACTGAAAGCTGTGCGCCGGCGCGAAGGAAATCGAGATGAATGCGCTCCAGAAGGCGTGCTTGCTCAGTATCAAGCCCTAAACCACTGCGCTGTCGATACAAATCATCAATGCGTTTAAATAGCGATGCATTCATATACACCGCGTTGCCGTGCGCAGCCAAGGGCGCGGCCATGTCACGTTCAACGGCTTGCAGCGCAGCCGATGTCTCGGATGCAGTCAGGTTTTCAAACAAGGCTTCGATGCGATTCAACAGGCGACCGCTTTTATCGAATGCGGCGATGGTATTGTCAAATGAAGCTGCTACGGGATTGAGCGCAATGGCATCCAGCTCATCATCATGTGCCTGCAGCGCGACCGTGAATGCAGGCTGAAAATCAGCCGCTGAAAACTCGCCAAACGGAGGCAGTGCATACGGGGTAGTCCAGGTTTGCAGCAGCGGGTTGGCGATATTGTCAACGCTAAGATTAAGATGTGTATCCATGTCGATCATGTTTTTAGTGAGATTGAGAATCTGGCACGCTTGTGGGTGGTGAAAATTAAATGACAAAAATCAAATGATGAAAAGCGCATGACAAAAACATGATGCATCGGGTTGTGTTTTCAACCCCCGCTCCATTACTTTTCTCTACGCTTGTTGTTGTCGTCATCGTGACTGTCGTCGTCACCAGTGCCGTTTGTCAACTAAGTTTGCAAGTTTAACAGGGCGCTATAATCTTGCTCGAACCACTAATCCGATATGAGGTGAGTGCCTGGACATCAGGTTTTCGGTTCATGTTATTAACTTGCCACTTACATGACGCCCACTGAAACGCTACAGCTTTTAAAATCCACTACCGGTTTCACGCCGTTGGGCGAGGCGACGGGTAATCTCACGCTCGGACGGGGGACGTTAAATGAGCGTCCGGTGCATATTGCACTGGTAGAAAACAAAATTGCTTCAGGCTCAATTGGCGTCAAAGAGTGCGATAAGTTAGCGAGTTTGTTTCGGATCGTAGGCGCACAAAAAACCCCGCTACTACTTTATCTGGATTGTGCCGGTGCACGTGTCTCAGAAGGGCTGCCCGCGCTGGGTGCGTTTCGCCACATGTATCGTGCAGCACTCGAAATGACGCTGGCGGGCGCGCCGATGACCGCGTTGCTGGGCACGCATTGCTATGGCGGGGCCAGCATGTTGGCGGCGCTGGCGCAGCAGCGGGTGTTCTCCGCGAATACACAATTGGCCATGTCCGGCCCCACGATTTTGGCTGCGGCCGCGGGCGTCTCGGCGTTGGACGAAAGTTTTCGCGCCATCGCCAGCGCAGGCATTGGGGCAGCGGCACGCGCAAAGCTTTCGCCACAAAACGTATTAGTGTGGGACCACACGGCAATATCCACTTTGAGCGCTTCGCCAGGCAGCCGACACGCGCAGCATCAGAAACTGGCGCAGCATCAAAAACTGGCTACTCATCCGACGGTTGCTGCTGCACTGGCGTTGGCCACTTCACAAGGTGACACACGCCATGATGTGGTGCAACGTAAAGATGTGGCGGCGTTGTATCCGCTGGGCTATCAAGGATTTGAGTCAACTATCGCATCATCCAAAGTATTTTTTGGTAAAGCCAAAGATGTGAGCGGGGGGATTCGATTGCTCGGCCTGATTGATAAACGCCTGTTGGGTGCGGCCCGCACCTGGGCACTGGCCGATCGGGTGTGGGCGCTGGGTGCCAAATTCGCCGCCAAGGGAGTCGAGCGTGTGAATGTACTGGTGGATTGCGAAGCGCATTCCGCACAGCTCGATGATGAGCGCGCGATGTTGTCCTGCTATCTGGCCGATTTATCAATCGCGCTGATGACGTTGGCAAAAATGGGTGCGATGATTGAAACCACCGTATTGGGTCGTGTGGGTGGTGGTGTGTATGTGGCGCTGGCAGCGGCTTCGCACAAAGTGAATTTGCTGCATGGTGCGGATATCCAATTGCTGCCGAGCAAGGCCGTCGCCAGCATTCTGGGCGACGCAGACGCGGCCCAATATGAGCTGGCTGATTATGTGAAGGCCAGGGTCGCGGATGATGAATTGAAGGTGGGCTATTTGCGCGATTGATTTACGTAATTGATTTTTGTGACTGATTTTTATGTACATACACGTGCGCAAACGATATTTAAAAACATGAACCAGAATTTATTTGCACTTTTTGCATCCCGCTTCCCGGCGGATAAATCGCGTGTATTCATCGAGGCCGATAGACCGGGAACGACCCGACGTATCATCACCTTTGCTGAATTTGAGGCGACGATTTCGCAATATGCGAACCTCATTCTGGCGCTGGCGATTGCACCCGGCGAACGGGTAGCGGTACAGACTGAAAAATCGCCCGAAGCGTTGATGTTGTATCTCGCCTGTCTTAAAGCGGGCGTGGTTTATGTGCCACTTAACAGCGCCTATCGTGAAGGTGAGATACGCTATTTTTTAGAGGATGCAGAACCGAAGTTGATAATTCATGCACCGCAGGATGAGCATTGGATTGGACCGCTTTGTGCTGAGCTGAATATTGCGCAGCGCTACACCCTAAATGAAGCAGGGAGCGGCTCTTGGAGCATAATTGCCTCAAACGCCTCATCAGGCCTAGAGTTTAATTCAGAAATTGTGCCGCGTTGTGATGACGATCTTGCGGCAATCCTCTACACCTCCGGTACCACCGGGCGCAGCAAAGGCGCGATGATTACGCATCGCAATCTGAGTTCTAACGCGCTTACGCTGCATCAGCATTGGGGCTTTAAGTCAAACGATGTGTTGCTGCATGTCCTGCCACTGTTTCATGTGCATGGTCTGTTTGTCGCGGCGCATACGGCGTTGCTCAATGCGTACCATGGCGGGCGCATGATTTTTCAGAATAAATTTGAAGCGAAGGCGGCTGTGGCTGCGCTTGAACACGCCACCATTTTTATGGGTGTGCCCACCATGTACACGCGGCTATTGGCGGAGCCCTCGTTTGGACGGGAAGCATGCAGCCATATGCGGCTATTCATTTCGGGCTCCGCGCCTTTATTGGCCCAGACCTTCAGTGAATTTCAAACCCGCACTGGCCACACGATTCTGGAGCGCTACGGGATGACCGAGACCGGTATGCTCACATCTAACCCATTGGTGGGCGCGCGCAAGGGCGGTACGGTAGGTCAGCCGCTGCCGGGTGTGACGGTGCGTATCGTAACCGTTGCTGATGCTGATCATCAACACGTCAACACCTGCTTTACCGCTGCCAGTCTTCATGAAATGGGTGCATTACAGGTGGGCGTGTTACAGGTAAAAGGCCCCAATGTGTCGCCCGGCTACTGGCGCATGCCTGAAAAAAACCAGGAAGAATTTACTGAGGATGGTTTTTTCAAGACCGGCGATTTGGGGGTGATGGATGCCGATGGCTATATCAGCATCGTCGGGCGCTCGAAAGATTTGATTATTTCAGGTGGTTACAATATTTATCCCAAGGAAATAGAACTGCTGATTGACGCGCTGCCGGGTGTGACTGAAAGTGCGGTCATCGGTTTGCCGCATCCTGATTTTGGTGAGGCGGTGGCGGTGGTGATTATGCCGAACATAATGCCAAACGCGGCTCTGGGCGCGGGTTCTAAGGCGGTGGCAGCGGCAGGTGAAGTTTTGGAATTGGTGTCAGAGGCACAAATCATCGCCGTACTAAAATCAAAACTCGCCCATTTCAAAGTCCCCAAACGAGTCTTTATCGTTAACGACTTGCCACGTAATGCGATGGGTAAAATACAAAAAAATGTATTGCGAAAGCAATACGCGTCCACTTTTATGCCGTAGTCTGCGTTGCTAGCTGATGGGGTGAATCAACCTCTAGCGATAAGCACCTTGAAGATCTATAAGTCATCGCCATTTATAATAGATAAAATTCGCCGTTGTGAGTCCTTAATTTTTGAGAATTTAATGATTGTTTTTAATTTATCGTGTTCCGAACAGCACAGCTTCGACGGCTGGTTCCGTTCGGCAGAAGACTATGATCGTCAAGCTGCAGGTGGCCTGGTGGAATGTCCCCTTTGCGGCGATAAGCACATTACCAAACAGCTTTCGGCGCCACGTATAAATTCGGGGGCCTCAATTTCCCGCAGTAATGGTGGCAATGGCGGTGACGGTAGTGTCAACCATAGCAACGATAGCGATAGCGCAGCATCACAACTCCGCACGGGTCAACGACGCTTAATCGAAGGGCAAGAAGTACTGGCCGCCTCGATGATGCCTGGCTTGCAGGAACACATGTTGCGGCAATTTAAAAATTTTGTATTAAGCAATACCGAAAACGTCGGCACAGAATTTGCCGAGACCGCCCGCCGGATCCATTACGGTGAAGAATCGCAGCGCAATATTCGCGGTCGGGTATCTATTGATGAAGCGATTGCCTTGCGTGAAGAGGGCATCGAAACGGTATCGTTGCCGCCTGGCGTGGTGCTGGACGAGGGTATGCAGTAGGGAGAGTTTTTGTGTGAAGAAGCTGAGTTTAGCTCAGCGACCTCAGTAATGTGATGCGCCGGGTTTTAGCATCAGCGCTAATGCAGCCATCGCCAGCATTAACAGTCCGCCTGCAACAAACGGTGCCTTCACACCCACCGTCTCGGCCAGAGTTCCTGCCGCCGCCATTCCGGCTCCCAACCCGCACACAATAAAAGTCGCTGACCAAGTAAAGGCTTCGGTCGCATATTTTGCGGGTGCCAGACGCGAGACCATTAATGCCTGCGCTGCAAACGCCGGTGAAATCGTAAAGCCCGCAATAAAAGCAATAAACGCAAAGCCGAGCCGATGATCAATCACGCCGTGCAACATCAGCGGCACGGCAAACATCGCCAGCAATAACGCAAACTGCCGCTCTACCGGTTTCCGGAGATGCAAGCCACCGTAAATTGCGCCGCCAATGACGCTGCCAACCGAATTGAGCGATAGCAACAGCCCGGCAAAGGCAGGGGTTGCCATCGCGGTGGCATAGGCAGGGTAACCCACCTCCATTAAGCCGCAGGCCGTGGTCAGGCCAAATACGGTGACGAACAGCAAAATTAATTTTGGTTCTGTTAGAGGGCCTAAAAAATGCCGTTCGGTGGGCTGTTCCTGCTGCCAGTATTTGAGCGCGGGTGAACGTAGAAAAACCACGATCGAAAGAGTTACCACGCCCCATGCGGTCAAAATGGCAGCACGCGGATTACTGAACGCGAGAATAATGCCCATGAGTGCTGGCCCAATGGTGAAATTCATTTCCATCAGTATTGAGTCGACCGAAAATGCCATGCGCCGATCCGCATCATTTTCAAAACGGTGTCGCCACAAGGTGCGCGTGAGCACCGTGATCGGTGGCGAGAAAATCCCCATCAGCACGACTGACGTGAATACGGCAGCCAGTGGCCAGCGCCACCACAGCGACGCGATAAAAAGCGCGAATCCAAGCGGCTCCATTACGGCAGTTATGCGCAGCGGCAGCAGCGGGCCGATCCGGTCAATAATACGGCCCTGTACCGGCGCGGCAACCGCCATCGCAAAAAAATATACGCCCAGCACGCTGCCGGCAATTTTGAAATTTCCCAGCGATTCGCGCAAATACATCACCATCGACAGCCCCATCATGCCAATTGGCATGCGCGACAAAAACGTGATGATCAGGGTCGCACCAACATCGGGAAGATTGATGAAATCGCGATAGGGTGCTACAAACCGGAGGAATAAATTAGGCGAAGATTTCAACAAAGTTTCACGCTAGGTTGCTGCCGAAGCCTTGCTCAGAATCGCGATTGTGATGCGTGAAATCGCCACGAGTTTATCTGCTTCGTCGGTGATCCGAATTTCCCAAACATGGGTGGTCTTGCCGATATGCAAGGGGCGCGCTGTGCCGATCACAAAGCCCGAACGCACACCACGAATATGGTTGGCATTTATGTCGAGACCGACCACATTGTACTTGCTGGTGTCCACCGCTAAATAGGCCCCGGAGCTGCCCAGCGTTTCAGCCAATGCCACTGAAGCGCCACCATGCAGCAAGCCCATCGGCTGATGGGTGCGGTGATCCACTGGCATCCTTGCTTTAAGATAATCATCGCCGACCTCAATGAATTCGATACCGAGGTGCGCGTTCAGCGTGGGCGCCGGATGGTTAAGCTCGGCCAGAGTAGGGCGGCGATGCCAGATGG
>Ga0209724_1004908_pt1 | contig 10384 bp, 9 predicted proteins | sample grotaG_FD_184143 | JGI IMG/M metagenome (GOLD analysis project Ga0209724, IMG submission 184143) | Glacier valley bacterial and archeal communities from Borup Fiord, Nunavut, Canada, to study Microbial Dark Matter (Phase II) -... | ecosystem: Environmental > Aquatic > Freshwater > Ice > Glacier ... | reverse complement strand
CGCCGCCAACCCCAGCAGGCCCGCTGCCCCACCCCGCCCGAGGTGATCGTCAGGAAACGCGACATCCAGCCCATGCTGGGCGTTCGTCTTGATTCCCTGTTGATCGCCCAAGGCCATGGCCACTGCCGCACGGTAGAGGGCGATGGTCACCGGCAGGGAACGCAGCTCCGCACCCGCTTCGGAATCATGAACGGTAGCGCCGTTGCCCGCCAGAAGTCGTTCTGCATGCTTCAGTCGGGGTTCGACCGCTGCAATATCCCCAGTGACCAGCGACAGCCATGCAGAGAAGACTTCCAAAACGGGCCTGCGCTTGATGGTGTCTTCGGGTAGCAGAGTGAGCCAACCAAGCAGGGTCGCGTCTTGCCTGCTCTTGCGGACCGCAGGGATCGTCGATTCGATTACGCGGGCCGCCCGGGGATAGTCGGCGGCTTCGAACGCGTGTCGTACTGCGTCGTTGGCGAAGCCGTTGCGCTCGTACCAACCGCTTGCGCGGCCGTGGAGGTCCGCCACATGATCTCGACCCTCAGCGACCAGTCGGACTTTCAGGACATCGGCAAAGAGTTGGTGGTACCGGTACCACTCGCGTTGATCATCTAGCGGCGCGACGAAGAGGTTCGCACGTTCAAGCGAGTCGAGCATTTCGGCGCCGTTGGTGTCACCCGTCACCGCGTCGCACAGCGGGCCGCTCAGTCGCTCGAGAATTGCAGTCTGAACCAGGAACTCCCTGACCTCGAGCGGCGCACGCTCGAGAACTTCCTCAATCAAGTAGTCGATCACAAAGCGATTGCTACCGGTGAAGGCGCTGATGAATCCGGATACGTCGGCGCGATCCTGCATGGAGAGGGCAGCGAGTTGAAGCCCGGCGATCCACCCTTCGGTGCGCGTCTCCAGCGCGCCGACGTCATCTTTGCTGAGAGCCAAGCCCATCGCCGTGTTGAGGAAAGCAGATGCCTCATCCGCGGTGAAGCGTAAGTCTGCTGCTCGTATTTCGGTCAATTCGCCCCGGGCACGCAGACGAGCCACCGGAAGTAGCGGGTCCGAGCGACTCGCGATCGCGAGGTGCAGGGACGAAGGCAGATGGTCGAGAAGAAACCCCACCGCGTCGCGGACCGAAGGGTCTCCGATCAGCTGGAAATCGTCAAGGACCAGGAGGATCTTCTGATCGCTCTGCAAGACGCCATTGACGATCGCGGTAAGTGCCGCCTCTATGGGTTGCTGGGCGCTCGGGTCCCCCACACTGATAGAAGGGTCTGCCTGCTGGAGTGCGGCGATGAGGTAGGCCAGGAAGCGCGCAGGGTCGTTATCGCTTTCTTCGAGTGACAGCCAAGCCACCCGCATCGCTGGATCGCGTTGTGACGTGACTGCAATCCATTGACCAAGAAGAGTGGTCTTGCCGAATCCGGCCGGTGCCGAGATGAGCGTCAACTTTCGGCCGGTGAGTGCGCCCTCAACGAGCTTTGCAGTGAGGCGGGGACGCTCCACGGCCTGATGGCGCTGCGGCGGTACGAAGAGCTTCGTAGCCAGGACCGGCATCGTCATGTGCTCATCCTAGGAAGACAAAGCGCACCAGGTCGGCGTCGAATCCAAGGCCAGCGAGGAGAAAGTTTTGGTTGAATGCGACGTGATGGCGTTCCCTGCAGTCGTTCAATGACCGGAGGGATCTCTGCGGTGTTTGACGGGTGCGGATCCCGTGTCAAAAGTCCCACTGGATTAACGACGTGTACTGGCTACACTCCTCTCAGGCAGGGAAGCACCCGCCTTCTCGCCGGATCCCCAGACCGTCTCACTCCTCTCGATCAGCTTGCTGTTGTGTTCTGTGCTCGACCGGACAGGAAGGAGCCGCGTTACGCAGCCACTGGACGCGGCACAGCCTGGGGGCTCGGAGTCCCTACCAAGCTTGCCAACCCCGTTGCGCGAGGTCGGAAAACTCTTCGTGGCACTGTATGCGCTTGCGTTCTTGAGCACCACGTTGCTGTTCATCGCCCCGCTCCTCGTGACACTTGCCCTGAAGATCAATTCACTGGTCGGACTCGAGCAAGCCCCGAGGAACCTAGCGCTTGTCGCCGGGACCGGGGCGTTTCTTGCTATGTTCGCCAACCCGCTCTTCGGAATGTTGAGCGACCGCACCTCCTTGCGTTTGGGCAGGCGGCGAACGTGGATGCTGGTCGGTCTCCTTGGAGGCACCTCAGGAGTGCTCGTAGTAGCCGTTGCCCCCGATATCCCAACTGTCCTCCTTGGATGGTGCGTAGCTCAGGTGGGCTTCAATGCACTATTAGCCGCCATGGCTGCGGTTCTTCCCGATCAGGTGCCGCCGTCGCAACGGGGCCTAGTGGCTGGGATCCTCGGCGTCTGCGTCCCCGTCGCATCCGTAACGGGAGCGAGTCTGGTCAACCTGTTGGCAGGCAACCAGCTCGCGATGTTCATGGTCCCCTGCGGAGTCGCGAGCGTTTTTATCGTCCTTTTCGCGCTGATCCTGAAGGATTCCCCGGCACCGACCACCGGACGATGGTCGGTCAAGAACCTGGCTGGCTCATTCTTCGTGAATCCTCGACTTCATCCAGACTTCGGCTGGGTCTTCGCGAGCCGCTTTCTGTTAGTGCTCGCGTACTCCTTTCTCACCACTTTTCTGGCCTACTACCTGATTGCTCAGCTGAGGTCGCCCGAGCGGGATATCCCCGGGCAAATTCTGATGGGGACGCTCGTTCAGTCCGCCGTGGTCGTTGTGGCATCAGTGACGGGAGGACGGCTCTCAGACCGGACCCGACGACGGAAGGTCTTCGTGATCACGGCCGCGGTTATCTATGCTGCGGCCATGTTTGGCATGGCGCTCGCGGGAGACGTGACGGCATACCTCATCGCGATGGGCATTGCCGGCCTGGGGTTCGGGCTCTACTTGGCCGTCGATCTCGTACTGGTTGTCGACGTTTTACCCAAGGACGATCGAGTAGCAGCACACCTCGGAGTCCTGAACATCGCCGGAGCGCTCCCGTCATCGATCGCACCCGCACTAGCTCCGGCGATCCTGCTGATAACGGGGGGAAGCTACGCCGCTCTTTACGCAGTCGCCGGCGCATGCGCAGTTCTTGCCGGGATCGCCATCCTCCCGGTGCGCGGGGCACGGTGAGTCAGGCGCGCAGCGGTCTTAGCGCGAAAGGAGAGCTGCGTCCTTTCGGGCCGGGCTTGCGACAGTCACTAACTACCTCGGCCAGCTGACAGGCGAAATTCACCGCACAGCACAGGCACTCGTCCGGACCGCACGAGTCAGCGCTGTGCGCTGCGAATTCTTCCGTAGAGCTGCATCAGCTGTGGCACTACGAGGTACACAGCAACGGGAACGACTACGACCGAGAGGACGAAGGCGCGCAGGACCGGGTTCCAATCAGTGGCGAACGGCGCGATGGCGAAGAAGCCCAATGTGACGAGCGGGAAGATCGCGATCCAGGTGATCAGGGCCTTGGCATGGACGGATGGCGGTTTGGGTGCGGAGTGCTGTGCGGCGGTAGTGGGGGCGGGATGTGACATTGTTGATTCCATCGTTCTGCGGACCGGGTTTCCGGTCATGGTCGCGCCGCGGTCGCGACGTCGAGGTCCTTGTTGAGAAGCCATCCGTTGATGGAGATGGCGGCCGCGCTGCCAGCACCGGCGGCGGTGACGATTTGGGCGGTCGGAGTCGCCACGTTTCCGGCGGCCCACACTCCGGGCACACTGCTCACCCCGAAGGGGTCTGTCCTGACAAGGCCGGTGATGGCATCGGTCTCGCAGCCGAGGTGCACAAGGAGTTCGTCATGCGCCCGTTGGGGTGGCGCTATGAACACGGCATCCGTGGGGACATGTCACCGCTCCCGAGTCCAACCCCGGTGAGCGTCGCCGGGCCACCGATTAGGTGGGAAACGTGGCCCGTGTCCTGAGACATGAAGTGTTACCGATGTCCTGAGGCAGAACTGTCACCCATGTCCTGAGACATCACAGATCATCGGCCGCTCTATTCACTCAAAATCGTTAAATTCTCGGGAATTTTGAGGTGCACCCCCTAAGGCTGGGGTATCGAATTTGGGTTCAAATCCCACCGGTTCCGCCCGGTTTGGCCCCGTGATCCCAGTGATCACGGGGCGGCCAGGAATGTTACAAATTGTTCATGCGCTTGCGTGGGAAATGTCTCGACTCGCTACTCAAGCGCGGCGGAGAGCGCCGCGTTTGGCCCCATCGGCTCGGGCAAAGCGGAGGCTCGAGCGGGTCCGCGTGGCTTAGGAAAGCCAGCGGGGAGGCAACTGGATCGAGTCGTCAACTTGAACGTCGGTGAGGCCAGGTCCCGGTGTCACTTTGAATTTTCCCACCGCGACGGCGGTCCACCAGCGGCGCCCATCGTCATCGATCTCGTCACCGAAGCTTGGCCGATCGAGCCAGCCGGGCAGAATTAACGACACGCCTCGCATGCGCCAACCGTTCCACAGCAGGTTGTCGCGGCAGGCTAGGAATTGTTCGAGATTCTTCGGCGTGGCCGACACTTCCGGGACTCGAGTCGTCAGCATGTTCATCGAGACCCACCGCTCTCCCATCCCACCCTGATGCATCCAGCGATCGTGTACCGGGCTGTTGCGGGCAAAATGAGCGGCGCACGCATCAATGAAAGCCCGCCGAGCCATCTCCCGCGCATAACCGTCAAGGGTGAGCTCTCGGAGCATGAGCTTGCCGTCTTTGATCAGACGCGAGAGATTGTTGGGCTTGTTCTTCGGGCTCACGCTCGCCGCTGCGATGGTGGCAAATACGTCTCCCGACTCGCCCTCCAGGAAGACATCGGATCGAACGATGTCGCCGATGAGGTACGTCAGTCGATCGTCGGGGTCTAGGTCTGTCCATTGCACAGCGTGACCTTATCCCCCGCCGCAGACACGTCCATTTCGCGCAGGCCAGCTCGCTTAGGGCCACCGCCACGAAAGCCTTGTAGGCCCGTGTGCACCCGCGAGGGTGGATCGGAACCCACTGTTGCTGCGTCGCACTTGCAGCCGTCCAGCGTTTCGAAGCCGCCGGATCTATGAGGACACCGGTGACGCCCCACAGAACCCCGCAAATGCCTGAGACCGACCAGTGCTGTGAGGGGTCGCCGAGTGCCCTAATCCCGCCAAAAAACTGGGTTCTCGAGCTACAGTCGCCTAGTCGCTGGGGTCAAGATAGGTGTTCAAATCCCACCGGTTCCGCCAGGTTCGGCCCCCGCAGCGGCTTAGGTGGGGACGGCAGATACTTCTTCCCCGCAAAAGGGCAAGCCGTGAACATTGCGAATCTCTTCGAGAAGGGCGGGGCCGGTGGACCCCATTCTTTAATGTCTGGCGTTATTCCGAATGCTGTTCTTTCTTCGGCAGACACCACCTATGCTGCAGGTGAGGATGATGCCTTCTACCGACAGAATCACCTTCTCGACTCGATGACTCATGTGACCATCCACGGGAGCGTTCAGTGGGCATCTTCCAGGTGCAGGCCCTGATTTCGCTGGCTACAACCGCTGACGGCGGCCTCCCGGTTTTCTTGCCGTCCAGTACCCGATCGTTCTTACTCCAGTTCGACCCCGGGACAGTGGTCAATCCAGAAACGACGGTTGGTGCTGTCGTCTGGCGTTCAGACGGTCGCGAGTTCTGTCCGGGGGATCAGGATGTGAAAACAATAATTGAGCCTTGGGCCGACGAGGCTCAGTCGCTCTTCCGAGTAAACGTCCCCTTTTTCCTCTGGTACGGACGGACGGTTGGGCACGGTGTCGTGGTCCGCGTCCAAACCTAAACGCTTGACTTGCCGACCGTCGTAGGTGCTTGTCATCGTGTGCACCATCCAGTTGTTGTGCGTTAGTCCGGAGCGATCAGACACAGACGTGAGAGGAAATGTCCGGTCGGACTAACGCGACGCCGCGCGGGTCTGCAGCACGGATAGGTGACATCTGATCTGGCTTGCCCGAAAGGGCGGCCTGGAAGGATGTTGTTGTGTCCAGCCCTCAATCCACCGGTGCTCTGCAGGTCGTTCGGGTCGCCACGGTCCGCAAGGCATAGTGGCGAATCGTTGCGGATGGCCGATAGCCTCAGGGTGTGCTGCGCCCCCTGCTTCCTCCGACTGTTGTAACGGTGATCGCTTGCATGCTGCTGGTGGGCTGCACAAGCAGCGACAGCGCAAGTAATCATCTTTCCGAACGCGGCCGAAACGTCGAAGCTTGTCACTCGCTCGACGATCTTTACTTGAAGCTTGCCGCAGATGCCGACCATGGAACCATGGTCGATCCCACCGCTTACGAAAAATCGTTTGTCGCCTCGTGGAAAGCCATCGGCAAGCGCGCAGATTCACCGATGGGGGACTGGATGATCAAAAACATTGAGGCCGCGGAGAAAGCTCAGCAAAACGGTGACACCACTGCGGAAGAGAAAGGCTCTGCATCAAACAACGGCGCGCCCGTGACAGCCGACGAAGGTTCTATCCAGCTACGCTGCACGAATCTCGGTGTGACACTTCATTGAATGGACGCCAGTTCTCGCTCGAACCCCCTCCGAGATTAGTTCGCGTGCCTCAACTTCCGCCAAGCGAATACCGTGTAGATCCCAGTGATCACGGGGTTTTGGTGCGCCTCGGGTGATGAGTCAGGCGTCGGGACGTCGGTGACCGGCCTCGTTCGTACCTCTGTGGCCGGGTTATCCAGCGACAGAGGGACCGCCACGCAGAGGTTGCGTGGCGGTCAGGCCTCCTTCAGGAATGTCGCCTCACACTGAGGTACGAGCGCTACCAGCCCGCAGCTTCGTAGCTATCTCCACGGCGTCTCCGGCCGGCGCATCCGACTTGCGGTCGGGACGCGCGACGAGCAGGTAGAGAAGTCCGGTGCCGAGGACTACCCCGAGGCCCAACAGAACGACCCAGTCTGTGGCGAAGTCTCCCGACTTGCCGGGGACCGCGAGCAGGATGATGGCGAAGACTCCCCATGCCAGCGCTGCGACATTGATGATTTGTCCGGCGATGCCCAAGCTGAATGGACCGGCAGGCCGCCACCCTTTGATGCGCTGACGCAATGCGGCGAGCACGACCATCTGGAAGGCGACGTAAATGCCGATGATCGCGAACGCGGTGACCGGAACGAGCAGGTTGCCGTTCAGGTAGACGACGAACGCGATGACCGCCGGCACGCTGCACGCCACGATGAGCGCATTGGTCGGCACCTTCGTCGTGGGCGACACCCTCGATAGCCAGCGGTGGCCCGGCAGCATGCCGTCACGGCCGAAGGAGAACAGCAAGCGACTCGCAGCCGCTTGCAGGCTCAGCACGCACGAGAGAAAAGCGGTGAGGGCCACGACGAGAAATATCTTGCCGCCGACCACCCCGAGGCTCGCGTTCAGGATGCCGGGGATCGGGTCCGCGTCTTCGCCTGACACGATCGCAGCGAGGTCAGGAGCTGCCAGCACGTATCCGGCGAAGGCGAAGAGGGCGGACACCCCGCCGACGAGGATCGTCATGATCATGGCCAACGGAATGCGACGCGCAGGTTTCTCGACCTCTTCGGCGACGTCTCCGCATGCCTCGAAGCCGTAGAAGAGGAACAGGCCGGCGAGCGCGGCACCGAGAAAGGCGGTGGCGTAGTTGCCGCCACCCTCGGTGCCCATCGAGTCGAAGAACACGTTGAAGCTCTGCTGGCGCTGGAAGATCAGCAGATAGAGCCCGACACCGATGACACCGATCAATTCGGATGCGAGGCCGATGCGCGCTACCCGCGCCAGCGACTTCGTGCCCGAGAAGTTGATCGCGAGTGCAACCAGCAGGAAGGCCAAGGTGATCACGAAGGTTGACGTGCTGTTCACCTCGATTCCGAAGAGGCTCGCAGCGAAACCAGATCCGTATTCCGCGACAGCGGTGATCGTGACGATCATCGCCCAGATGTACACCCACGCTGCCATCCACGCATACCGGCGGCCCCACAGCCGTCGTGTCCACGGGTAAATGCCACCGTGAATCGGATACTGCGACACGACTTCGCCGAACACAAACGCGACGAGAAGCTGACCGGCTCCCACGATGACGATCCACCAGATCGACGGAGGGCCGCCGATGGTGAGCACCACCGCGAAGAGCGAGTACACGCCAACGAGGGGTGACAGGTAGGTGAAGCCGAGCGCGAAGTTCGACCAGAGCGACATCGAGCGTCGAAAAGAGTCGTCGTAGCCGAGCACACGCAGGTGTTCTTGGTCGGTCAGACCCTCGGCATTGCGAATTGGTGAAGACATCGGAGCCTTTCGTTCGGGTTAGTCAGGCGCACACATCCTTGTGCGCACCTCGGGTGTTGCCGATCGAGTGCGGCTATCGCAGCACTCGGATCATCTTGCGATTCACGAACTCCTCCATACCGAATCGGCCGAGTTCTCGACCGAAGCCCGACCTCTTGATTCCGCCGAAGGGCAGTTCCGGGCTGTCGAGGCCGACGCCATTGACGAAGACCATGCCTGCCTCGATCTGGTCGGCAACCCGCAGAGCCTGTTCGGGATCGGTCGTGAAGACGTAGGAACCGAGTCCGAAGGGTGTGTCGTTGGCGAGCTGGACGGCGTGTGCTTCATCGGTGGCGCGGTACACGATCGCGACCGGACCGAAGAACTCCTCCACGTGGGCTGGATTATCCGGAGTCACCTCGGTGAGCACGGCGGTGGAGAACCACGCACCGTCCTGGGTGCCCGAGCCCGCAACCCTCGCTCCGTTCGCTACGGCACGAGAGAGCTGCTCTGACACGCGGTCGGCAGCGAGAACGGAGGAGAGGGGGCCGAGTTGTGTTGCCGACTGGGTGGGGTCGCCGGCCACGGTTCCGACCATCGCGTCAGTGAATTTGACGAGGAATTCGTCGTAGAGAGAGTCGGTGACGATGAAACGCTTGGCCGCATTGCAGGCCTGACCGCTGTTGTCGAGGCGGCCCGCGGCTGCCGCGGCGACGGTCGCATCCATGTCATCCGTGCTGAGAAGGATGAATGGATCCGAACCGCCGAGCTCGAGCACCACCTTCTTGAGGTTGCGGCCGGCGACCTCCGCGACCGCGGCGCCCGCGCGCTCCGAACCGGTGAGTGAGACCCCGACGATGCGGGGGTCGGCGATGAGGTCGGTGATCTGTTCATTCGTGACGAAGATGTTGCGGTACGCGCCATCGGGAAATCCCGCATCCCGAAAGATCGTCTCGATGGCGGCAGCCGATTCGGGACACTGGCTGGAGTGCTTGAGCAGAATCGTGTTGCCGAGAACGAGGTTGGGGCCGGCGAATCGGGCGACCTGGTAGTAGGGGAAGTTCCAGGGCATGATGCCGAGAAGCACGCCGACGGATGATCGACGGATGAACGCCGAGCCCTCGCTATCGTGCAGCTCGATCTGCTCGTCAGCAAGAAACTCCTCGCCGTTGTCCGCGTAGTAGGAGTAGATCGCGGCGCTGAAATCGACCTCGCCGAGGGCCTGCTCGACGGGCTTGCCCATCTCCCGCACGATGATGTCGGCCAGTAGCTCTCGACGCTCGACATGCAGATCGCCAACCCGCTGCATCAGTGCAGAGCGCTCGGCGATGGAGGTCGAGCGAGACCAGCCGCGGTGCGCGGCGTCTGCGCTCTCGAGGTACGCCCTGAGCCCAGCATCGGCTGTCGGTGCCGGGCTGAAACCGGTCTCTCCCGTCGCGGGGTTGGTCACGATGTAGGTGCTCATGGATGCTCCTGGGATGTCGAGGTGCGGGTGTCGGGTGCGGATTCGGGCGCGGATGCGGTGAAGGTGTCGGCTGAACCGTGGGTCAGCGAAAGGCGGGGATGCCGGTGAGGTGATGTCCGATGACTAGAGTGTGCACCTCATCGGTGCCTTCATACGTACGTACGCTCTCGAGATTATTGGCGTGGCGCATGGGGGAGTAGTCGAGGGTCACACCGTTGCCACCCAATACGGTTCGAGCCTCACGGGCGATCGCGATCGCCTCCCGCGTATTGCTGAGCTTGCCCAGTGAGATCTGATGCGGCTTCAACCTCCCCGCGTCTTTGAGCCGACCCAGGTGCAGCGCCAGCAGTGTTCCCTTGTTGATCTCAACCGCCATATCGACGAGTTTCTGCTGTGTGAGTTGAAATCCGGCGAGCGGACGATCGAACGGGGTTCGTGCCTGGGCGTAGGCAAGGGCCGCCTCGAAACTGTCACGGGCCGCGCCCATCACCCCCCAGACGATCCCATATCGCGCCTCGTTGAGGCATTCGAACGGACCGCGTAGACCAGTGACCTTCGGCAGCACCGCAGAAAGGGGCAGTCGCACATCCGTCAAAATCAGTTCGGTTTGAATGGATGCTCGCATCGACAGTTTCTGCCCGATGAGGCGTGCTTCGAACCCGGGAGTGTCAGTGGGCACGATGAAACCGCGCACACCCTC
>Ga0209724_1004906_pt1 | contig 10388 bp, 6 predicted proteins | sample grotaG_FD_184143 | JGI IMG/M metagenome (GOLD analysis project Ga0209724, IMG submission 184143) | Glacier valley bacterial and archeal communities from Borup Fiord, Nunavut, Canada, to study Microbial Dark Matter (Phase II) -... | ecosystem: Environmental > Aquatic > Freshwater > Ice > Glacier ... | reverse complement strand
CTGGCAACTGGATCGCTACGACGTAGCGAAGGGTGATTACACCCTGCTTGCCCGCGCCAGCCAGCTAACCGACGGTTACACCCGCAACGCATGGACGACGCTCGGCCTCGAAGTGCAAGGCGACAATCTCCGCGTGTTCGTAGACGGCCAGCAGGTCGGCCAGGTGCGCGATGCCAGTTACAGCGGCGGGCGGGGCGGCCTCATCAGCCAGGCTAGCAGCGGTCTCCGCTTTGCCAGCCTCCGCCTGACCAGCCCCAGCGGGAGCGCAGCAGGTGACAGCGTAAGCCAGCAAACCAGCGAGATGCGACCTGCCAACTTCGGCGGCGCGACTGACATCTCGCTGACTGGCCCTTCGCAGTATCCCTTTGCAGCAGGCCGCCAGAACATCCTCACTACCTGGACGACGGGCAACGTGACTGGCGGCATTGGCAGCGCACGCAGCCTCGATAGTGGGGCAAGCTGGAACTCGCAGGCGGCAATCCCCAGTGGTAACAGCACCAACTACCGCCCCGCCCTCGCCGTCAGCCCTGATGGAGCAACCGGCTACGCAGTGTGGGCCGACACTGGCAGCACGGGCAACATCAAGCTGGTCAAGTACACCTTCGCCACCGCCACCTGGAACGGCAGTACCTTCGTCACCAGCTACAGTGGGCGCACTACCAACTCGCCCGGCATCGCAGTCAAGCCCGACGGTAGCATCCACGTCTTCTACACCCTGCGCGAGGACAGCGGCAGCACCGTCGCTGGGCGCATCTACTACCGCGTCTCCTACGACGGTGGGGCGAGCTGGCAGAATGGCCCCGACTGGTTGCCACAAGGTGACACCAGCAGCCTCTCGCAAGCTAGTGTCGCTACGGTTGACACGGCAGGTCGCCTGCACGTAGTCTGGATGCGCTACGGCCTGACGATCAACACAGCAGACCAGAGCAGCAATGGTAGCTGGACGTTCGGCGAACGGCGCAATGGGCGCACCTACTGGCCGTTCATTGCCGCGGCCAACAACGGTGATGTAGGCATCGTCTGGCAGGAGAACGCCAACGGCCAAGCCGAAATCTACTACGAACGCTGGACGGCAAGCAGTGGCACATGGCCCGCTACCGCCACGAACGCCTCTAACACCGGAGACACCTCCACCGTACCAGCTCTCTCCTTCAATGGCAGCCAGGCCCGCGTCGCCTGGGTCGAAGGGGACACAGTGAAGGACATCTACTACAGCGAGGAGAACTTCGGCAGCCGCACCGTGCTGGTCAGCAATGGGGTGCGCCACGACCTGCCCTTCCTGCTCAGTGTCTGTGGAGCCGACCACATCTTCTACATGGGTGAGGAGGTAAGCAACTTCCACATCTACGTGCGTAACCAGGGCGTGGGCGATTGTGGCACGGCAGCGACCAGCACGCCGCAGCCAACCAGCACCCCCGGCCCGACCTTCACCCCTGCCCCCTGTGGCACCTTCACCGACGTGCCGAGCAGCAACATCTTTTACAACGACATCGTATTCCTTGCCTGTCGATCAGCGATCAGTGGCTTCGCCAACGGTGACGGCAGCTTCCGCTTTGAGCCTAACAGCCCGACCAATCGCGGGCAGTTCGCCAAAATCGCGGCAGTGGGCTTTGGCCTACCCCCCTTCAGCACCAACATCCCCACCTTCGTTGACGTGCCAACTAGCAGCCCCTTCTTCGGCTACATCGAGACAGCAGTTCACGCAGGGGCGATCAACGGCCTGAGTGCGGCCCAATGCACCGCCCTCGGCCAGCAAGGGGCTTGCTACGCCCCTAACCTGAACATCACCCGCGTGCAGGTGGCGATCATCGTGCAACGTATCCGCAACTACGGGGTGTTCACCCCCGTCAGCCCCAGCTTCATTGACCTACCAGTTGGTAGCTTCGGCTATGAGGCGGTAGAGACCCTGGTCGGGCGCGGCATCATCAGCGGCGCAACTTGCAGCGGTGGTGCTGGCAACTGCTTCCGGCCCAACGATGGCATCAAGCGTGGTGAACTATCCAAAGTCGTGCGCCGAGCATTTGAGGCAGTTCCCCTGCGCTAGCTGACAGAGCGATGCACAGCCTCGCCCCTGTGGTTATGCTATAATAGGGCAGGGCTGGTAGGTAACCGCGGGCTGATGCGGGCGCAAGCGGCGCAAGCAGTGAAGTAAAGTGTGCCGGGCTGCCTATATAAGCTGTGAGCGACGCAACAATTCAACTAAGGAGCAACAAGATGAGTAGCGATGCGATGCGAACCGTCCTCGACCAGATGTTGGACGACGACGGCTTCCGCCAACAGATGATGGAAGACCCCGACTCGGCCCTCGCGGGCTACGACCTCAGCGAAGCTGAACGTCACTCCCTCCTCAACGGGGACGCAGGCAGCATGGAACAGCACCTCGGCCAACTTGATGAGCGCGTCAGCAAGTCTGGCATCTTCCCGCTCGGCAGCAAGGGCGGGGTAGGTATAGACCGCCCGCCTGGCATTGGTGGAGGTAGCTGCTAGCCCTAGCCCGAAACTAAGCCGCACTTGACAGCTGAACCGCATTCTGCTACGATGCAGCCCAGCGGTTGTTCAACACCTTAGGCAGAGTGGGAGGTGTATAGAATGAAGTTTTTCGCCTTTTTGCTTGGTCTGTTGCGCGGTAGCGTAGTAGCACACAAGGAGTCTGTGCCAGAAGCCTACCTGAACGGTGGGGTGCCAGATGGCCCTCCTGGTATCGGTGGTGGTAGCTGCTAGGTTAGCAGCCTCTAAGTTAGTTCCTGATTAGAAAGGGCAGTGGCGCGGTTTGCCATTGCCCTTGTTGTGTTATAATGGGATGTCCACACCTTGATGCTAGCTCAGCAGCGGAGCGCACGCCCTTGCAATGCCCAACCTGCCAATTTGATAACCCAGATGGGATGAAGTTCTGCGGCCAATGTGGTAGTCGCCTGCTCGCGCCCGTCGCTGCTGAGGACGAGCGGCGGGTAGTCACCGCTATCTCGGCGGATGTCTCTGGTTTCACCGCCATGTCTGAGCAACTCGACCCGGAGGCGGTCAAGGAGATCATGAGCGAGTGCCTCGGCCTGTTGGCTGATGAGGTGGTGCGCTTCGGTGGCAAGGTGGACAAGTTCGCGGGCGACGCAATTCTCGCCTACTTCGGCGCACCAATCGCGCATGGTGACGACCCAGAGCGCGGTGTCCGCTGTGGGCTAGCGATGCAAGAGGTGTTGGGCAGCTTCGCGGCGCGGCTTGAGCAACAACGCGGGATTGTGCTGAAGATGAGGATTGGCCTGCACACAGGAGCCGCCGTCACTGGGGTGTTGCACAGCGACCAGAGCCAGAGCTACACTATCACCGGCGACACCCTGCTGGTTGCCACCCGTGTGCAGGCGCAAGCCAGCCCTGGGCGGGTCGCAGTTAGCGACAGCACCTACCGCCTGACCAGCAGCTTCTTCCAATTTGAGCCACTGGCAGCGGTTAGCATCGAGGGCAAGCAAGAGCCAATACCCCTCCACCACCTCGTCGGGGTGCGCCAGCAAGGTGGCAAGGTGAAGGCTGGCGAAGGTCTGGCAGCACCACTGGTCGGCAGAGCGGTCGAGTTGCAGCAGCTAAGCGGCACTTTCGAGCAGGTCGTGGCCCTTCGCCAACCGGCTCTTGTCACCCTCTGGGGCGCAGCAGGGCAGGGCAAGTCACGCCTGGTGGCTGAGTTCCACGCCCAGCTTGGCGTAGCCGAAAACCCAGCGCTGCTCATTCGCGGTCGTTGTCTGCCCTTCGGTCAAGAGATAACCCACTGGCCCCTGAGCGAGATGCTGAAGGATGACTGCTCCATCCGCGATAGCGATACGCGGGCTGAAGCGGAGGCGAAACTATTGAGCGGGGTTGAGCGGGCAGTTACACGGGCAGGTGCGGTGTTGGATGCGCGCCAGCTTGCCGCCCGCCTCGGCTGGAACGTCAATCTGCGCTTGAGTGGCAGCGGCCTAGACAGCCTTAGCCCTACCAGCCTACGCGAGGAGGTAGCCTGGGCCTGGCGCACCTGGTTCGGCCTCAAGGCAGCCTTCGCCCCACTGCTGATCTTCTTTGAGGACATCCACTGGGCCAAGCCAGAGTTGCTTACTTTCATCGCTGATCTTGCCGCCCGAATGCACGACGTACCAGCCCTGATCCTCTGTGCCAGCCGCCCAGATTTGCGCGAGGCCCAACCGCAGTGGTTGCTCAATTGCGATCTCAACCTCGACCTCCAACCGCTGAACGACAGCGAGAGCCGCCAGTTGGTCAACGCCCTGCTGCTGGTGGATGCGCTGCCAGAAGCAGTGCAAGTGGCGATTGTGCAGCGGGCTGATGGCAATCCCTTCTTCGTTGAGGAAATCATCCGCAGCCTGATCGATAACCAGTTGATCGTCAGTGAGGCAAACCGCTGGCGGGCGGTGGCTGATATCGGTGAACGGCTAGCAATCCCCGGTTCGATCCAGGCATTGCTCACTGCCCGCATAGACCACCTGATGCCTGCCGAGCAGAAGCGCATTCTGCAAAATGCAGCGGTGATGGGTAGCACCTTCTGGTCAGGGGCGGTCAGCACCATGCTTGAGGGTCGATTGACCGCTAGCCAGCTAAACGGCCATCTGCACAGCCTGGCCGAGAAAAACCTGGTGCAGCCAGCCAGCCAGTCCGACTTTGTAGGCGAGGATGAGTTCAACTTTCGTCACGCCCTCACCCACGATGTTGCTTATGAGATGCTACCCCGCGCCAGCCGCAGCCAGAAGCACGCGTACGCGGCGGCCTGGCTGGAACGAGCAGCTGGCGACCGCCGCAACGAACTGGCCGAGCGCATCGCTTACCACTACGAGCAGGCTGCTACGCTGGCAGGCTCCAACGTGCTGGTTGCGGGCGAGGAGCAGCAACGGCTGGCGGAGAAGGCGGTCATCTACCTCAAGCTGGTCGCAGAGAACGCGATTGCTCTGCAAGATTATCAGGTGGTACAGTCCCACTGCCACCGGGCTTTGGCACTACTGCCACCAAACCTTGTAGAGACAAGGCTACACCTCGACATGATTTGGATGCGGGCCAATGCTGATATGCAGATGGGCAATCTTGACTCGGCTGCTGAACAAATCAGGAAGATGTACTATCTCTCTGTCTTGCTGTCAGCCCTCGACATACAAGCACAGTCGTGCTGGGTGCTTGGTCAGGTAGCTCATAGTAGAGGGGATATGCAGACCGCTGCCTACTTCCACCAGCAGGCTCTCGATCTGTTCAGGCAGTTGGACGACAAGAAGAACGAAGCGCGCATCCTCCTTGCTCTGGCCGACATCTACGCTTCCAGCGGTGGCACCCTCGGTGCGCCAGAGCAATCGGAGCAGATGGTGCATGGAGCGTTGGCGATTGCTCGCCTGATCGACGATAAAGCAACCCAGGCTCGCGCCCTGAACTCGCAAATATTCGTCTATAACTACACCAGGCCAGACTTCTACAAGGCAGAGCGGCTAGCCAGCACCCTGCTGCTACTGCTCGAAGACCTGGGCGACAGGCGGCAGCAGGCCAACACGCTGGTCAATCTGGGCTTTACCCGCTACTATCTGGGCTGGTTCAGCGAGGCGATAGAGGCAGCGGGCCAAGCCCTAGAGCTAGCAACTATGATGAGCTACAAGCTGGCCGAGGTGAACGCGCACCATGCGCTTGGCCTGGCCCTCACTGCCCTGGGCCGCTACGAAGCCGCAGTAGCCCACTACCAGCAGGCGTTGGCGATCAGCACGGCTATGGGCGAACGCAATCTCTTGCCAGAGATTCGGCGCGGCCTGGCCGAGGCGCACCTGGGGCAGGGTGAACTGGATGCTGCGCTGGCCCAAGCCGAGATCGCCCGCGATGTTGTGCTGGACGACGACCCCTACTCGCAGGCGACCACCAGCCGGGCCTACGCCCTGGTGCTAGCCGCCTTGCAGCGTACAGAGGAGGCGGAGGCTAGCTTCCTACGTAGCATAGAACTGCTGGAAGGGAGTGGCTTCAAGGCCGAGCTTGCTACTAGCCTCGACTGCTATGCCGCCTTCCTTGACGCGCAGGGCCGCCCCGCCGAGGCAGCATCCGTTGCCATCCGCGCTGCCACGCTGCACGACGAGATCGCGCACCCGTCCGTCGGTGAGGAGATGGAGCCGTAGCCATGTCTATCCGCACTCGCTTGATCACCTTCTACGGCAGTTTCTTCGCCGTCACCATCATCCTCTTTGGCTTGATCGTCTACGGCATCTTTAGCCGCAACCTGCACGACAGCCTCGACACCAGCTTGCAGAACACCGCCCGTTCGCTGGAAGCCAGTGCCGTGACCGTCATCAACCAATTTACTGGCGAGCGGACGATCAAGATACCACTGCTCGACACCTTTGCAGCCCCCTCTATCTTCATTGATGTACTAGACAAGCAGGGGCAATCCTTCATCGACCTCGAAAACCAGACGATGCGTAAGCAACTGGTCAATGAGACGGTAGTCAACCAGGCTCTCAGCGGCAGCCCCAACCTCTACGACGTGCCAAAGAGCGGCGCGCCAGTGCGGGTGCTGGCAACTCCCTTCCACTACGAGGGGCGCATCGTTGGTGTAACCGTTGTCGCGCAGTCGCTGGCCGAGGTGCAGAATGGAGAGACGCAGTTGGCCCTGATCATGGTGCTGGTCGGCTTCGGCAGCCTGGTTACTTCGCTAGCCATCCTCTTTCTGCTCACCCGCCGCGTCCTCGCCCCTATCGCTAGAGTAACCACTACAATCCAGAAGATTGAGGTTTCGCAAGACCTCAGCCAACGCGTGCCGGGCCAGCGCACCCAAGACGAGGTGGGCCAGCTAGCCGACACCTTCAACCGAATGCTGGATCGTCTACAACTCGCCTTCACCTTCCAACAACGCTTCGTGGCCGACTCCTCGCACGAGTTGCGTACCCCCCTGACCGTGATCCGGGGCAATGCCGCCCTGCTACACCGCCTGCCCAACGGCCCAGAGCGGGAGGACGCGCTGCGCTCTATCGAGAGCGAGGCGATCCGCATGAGCCGCATCGTAGATGATCTCTTGCTACTAGCCCAACTGGACGCGCCTACCCCTCGCCAGCGACAGGATACCGACCGCTTGCGCCGTGTGGTAGAATTGGACACGTTGCTGCTAGATGCTTACAAGCAGGCGAAGGTAATGGCAGGCAACGATCTGCGCGTCACCCTCGGCCATGAGGACACCGCCAGCGTGATTGGCGACGCTGACCAACTACGTCAACTGCTGCTCAATCTGGTCAGCAACGCAGTCAAGTACACGCCAGAGGGGGGGCAGATCACCCTCAGCCTCTACCGCGACGAGCAGTGGGCGGTGATCGACGTGGCCGATAGCGGGATCGGGATCAGCGAAGCCGATCTGCCGCACATCTGGGAACGCTTCTACCGTGTAGATAAGGGGCGCAGCCGCAGTGCTGGGGGGACTGGCCTGGGCCTGCCCATCGTCCGCAGCTTGGCAGTGGCGCACGGCGGTGGGGTAGCAGCCTACAGCAGGATGGGGGAGGGTAGTGTCTTTCGGGTCTGGCTGCCCGTGATTCGCAACGAGGCGGCGGCTTCGGAGGGCGCAACCCCTGGCATGGAGCAGCAGCTAATCCGTCCGAGCAACGAAGCCGTGCCAGCAGGCAACAACAACGCGCCAGCCGAAACCTGGGCGCGACCAGGAGGGGTAAGTGGCAACGAGCAATAGCAAAGGCGGCAAAATACGGGTGATGATTGTGGACGACCACGCCGTGGTGCGGCAAGGTCTGCGGAGCTTCCTAGAGCTTCAGCCGAACATCGAGGTGGTGGGCGAAGCAGTCAACGGGGCCGATGCGGTAGACAAAGCGTTCGTCCTACGCCCGAATGTCGTGCTGATGGATTTGGTTATGCCCCAGGTGGACGGCGTGCAGGCAACCCGCGAGATACGGGCGGGCCTGCCTGGCACCCAGGTGATCGTCCTCACCAGCTTCAGCGAAGATGAGAAGGTCTTCGCCAGCATCAAGGCGGGGGCGGCTGGCTACCTGATGAAGGACATCAGCCCCAACGCGCTGGTCAACAGTATCGAGAAGGTCTATCGCGGCGAACCTTCGCTGCACCCCGACATTGCCCGCAAGATCATGCAGGAGCTTGGCCCCACCCAGGCGCGCCCTGCCGCCACTGGCGCAGCAGCAAAGGCGGGCGCAAATGTCGAGCCGAGCCTGACCGAACGCGAGATCGAAGTGCTGCGCCTGATCGCCCGTGCGCTCAGTAACCGCGAGATTGCCGATGAACTCGTCCTCAGCGAGAAGACGGTCAAGACGCACGTCAGCAATATCTTGCAGAAGCTCCACCTCTCTGACCGCACCAAAGCCGCCCTCTATGCCGTCCGCCGCAAACTGGTGGATGTGGAGGATGGAGAGTAGCACCTGGGTGTTCGGGCGGTCAAAGTACAGCAGCGCAGCGGTCTGCTGACGAGCCGCTAACCCTACTGCCGCTGGTTTGTTGGTGCGCCAGCTAATCAGCGAATCACCCAGTGCAATTATTCTATTTTGGGCGGCGCGCTGAGGTCGACAGGGCAAGCATCCTCTTGCCTCTACGTACGAGAAGGCTTTGCAGTAGCTCTGGACAGTGTGCGTAGCAGGCTGGCGGTTCGCAGGCGGATGTATGATGTGCAGCGCAAGGAGGGTTAGCAGTTATGGACGAGCAGGAGCAGTTGGAGCAGTTCTGGCTGACGCTGACCGAAACTGGCAACCAGCAGCCGTACTATAAGACACTAGGCATTGTGGTTGAGCAAGTGGATGCGAAGGGTAGCCACCTCAGATGCACAGTTGAGCCGAAGCTGGGCCAGTTCCACGGCGTAGCACATGGCGGGGTTGCTGCCTCGCTGATCGACAGCGCAATTGGCATGGCGGTAGCGGGGTCAGAAGTCGGTGGGGCCAACGTGATGACTCTTGAACTGAAGCTCAACTACCTGCGCGCCTTGCCACTGGGCGAAACGGTAACGGCACACGGCTGGGTGACGCACAAGACACGCCGCACGATCTATGGCGAAGCAACAATCCACGACCAGGGTGGCAGGCTGCTGGCGAAGGGGTCGGCCACCTTCATCCAGGTGGATCGCGCCCTAGAGACAGGTGGATGAGGCTAGCCCCAGACTGTGTTACAATGGCCTTCGGCGACCACTACTTTCCCACTCGGAGCAAATATGGAACAACACAATGACCCACGCATCGCCAAACTGCGCGATATGCAGGCCCAGGCTCGACTCGGGGGCGGCCAGAAGCGGATCGACCAGCAGCACGCCCGTGGCAAGCTGACGGCTCGTGAACGGCTCGAAATCCTACTCGACGACGGCTCGTTTGAGGAGATTGGGATGTTCGTGCAGGGTGGTGAGGACAGCAGCGTGCAGTTCCTCGGTGACGGGGTAGTGACTGGCTACGGGCGCATCGACGGCAGGCTGGTCTACGTCTACTCGCAGGACTTTACCATCTATGGTGGTTCGCTAGGCGAGGCCCACGCACAGAAGATCGTCAGGATCATGGAGCTTGCGGTTAAGAACGGCGCACCTATGATCGGCCTCAACGACAGCGGCGGGGCGCGCATCCAGGAGGGGGTAGTTAGCCTCGGCGGTTATGCCGACATCTTCCTGCGGAACACCCTGGCTAGTGGGGTGATCCCCCAGATTTCGGCGATCCTCGGCCCCTGCGCGGGCGGTGCCGTCTACTCGCCCGCGATCACCGACTTCATCCTGATGGTGCGCGATACCAGCTATATGTTCGTCACTGGCCCGAACGTGGTCAAGACGGTGACGCAGGAGGATGTGTCGTTCGAGGATTTGGGCGGGGCTGCTATCCACAACAGCACCAGCGGGGTCGCCCACTTCGCCTACGACAGCGAGGAGCAGTGCCTGCTTGCCCTGCGCCGCCTGCTCAGCTTTATGCCCTCGAACAACATGGACGACCCACCCTACACCCCGACCGACGACCCACTCGACCGCGAGGATCACGACCTCAACGGCATCGTTCCCGCCGCCCCGAACAAGGCTTACGACATGAAGGATGTGATCCACAAAGTCGTAGATCGCGGCGACTTCCTTGAGGTACACGAGCATTGGGCGCAGAACATCCTCTGTGGCTTTGCGCGCCTCGGTGGGCGCAGCGTCGGCATTGTAGCCCAGCAGCCCTCTGTGCTGGCGGGCGTGCTGGACATCAACTCGGCGGACAAGGCGGCCCGCTTCGTGCGCTTCTGCGACTGCTTCAACATCCCCCTGATCACCTTCGTGGATGTACCAGGCTTCCTCCCTGGTGTAGGACAGGAGCATGGCGGCATCATCCGTCATGGCGCAAAGCTGCTCTACGCCTACTGCGAGGCGACCGTACCAAAGATTACGGTGATCACGCGCAAGGCTTACGGCGGCGCATACGATGTGATGAGCAGCAAGCACGTGCGCG
>Ga0209724_1004904_pt1 | contig 10392 bp, 9 predicted proteins | sample grotaG_FD_184143 | JGI IMG/M metagenome (GOLD analysis project Ga0209724, IMG submission 184143) | Glacier valley bacterial and archeal communities from Borup Fiord, Nunavut, Canada, to study Microbial Dark Matter (Phase II) -... | ecosystem: Environmental > Aquatic > Freshwater > Ice > Glacier ... | reverse complement strand
CTACCATTGTCAGCATAAACAACTGGCTGGGCCGGTCGTGGGGCTTGAGCATATAGACGAGGATGCCAACCAGGTACATCAGCCAGCCAATGATCAGGCTTATGCCGTAGAGAGCGAAGAAGTCGCTGAAGCTAAATATATAGACCTTCGCCGTCACCGTGATTTGCCGCTCTACACCCCGCACCGTGCGCCCCAGCACGTAAGTCACCTGGTTGGGCGTGCCGCTTTGGTCGCGGGTGATGATCGGATTGCGGCTAATTGCATCGTCGAAGAAGCGTGGTGCCTGCCCATTGACGCGGATCAACACGTCGCCAGCCCGCACACCATAGCTGTCCAACCCCAACCCCACCTGCTTGCCTGCCTCGCTCAATTCAGGCTGGGGGTCGCTGACCTTGAAGTAGTAGTTGAAGTTAAAGCCACCCCAGGGTCGGCCTACTGAGTTGATGCACTCGGCAGTGACCAGCAGCAGGTTGACCAGGATGAAGATGGCAACCAGACCATGCAGGATCATGCCGAGCGTCAGCCAGCCGAAAATGCGCCTTCGCAGGCCGCGTGGCATTGGTGGCTGAATGGCAGGGTCGGTCATTGGCTGCGGGATATCCATAGCCTTATTGTACCACAACTTAGCCCGCGCTCAAGCCGCCTAGTAGCCATTGCCAGCCAAACTCTAGCAGCGGCAGGGGAGTGGCGTGGTAGCCGGGGTGCGAGATGAAGGCCAGGCGGTCTGGCTCACCCACATACAGGGGGCTGAGGGCGTGGTAGAGGTGCTGCTGTCCCGCATAGGGTACTATGTCATCGCGCTCACCATGGACTAGCAGCAGGCGGCGGGGGTAGAAGCTACTGAGGTGCTTAAGCGGGTCGAGGTTAGCAGCAAGGGCGGCCAGTTCCTCCACCCCATCTACGTGACCGAAGCGGCGTAGGAGGTCGTCGCTGTAGTCGGCCCCACCACAGACCGAGAAGATCGGGTCGAAGCGGCGGTCGTGGCTGGCGACGGCCAGTGCGACGTAGCCCCCCATCGAGCCCCCCTTCAGCCCCAAACTGCCGTTGCACAATGCAGGCTGGGCCAGCAGATAGTCGGCTACCACGCTGACATCACGCGCCGTACCAGCAATGATGTGGTAGAAGTCCCAGGGGTCGGGCAGGTCGAGCAGCACTGCTGGGTTCTTGCGTTCGCCATGAGCGCGAGCATCAATATTGACAACCGTCACCCCCGCAGCGGCTATGCGCACCGCCTCCTCCAGGTGGTCGTCCTTGCTGCCAGCATAGCCATGCACGATGATCACTGCTGGCGGGCTGTCCACCCCCGTTGGCCGCACAATGATCGTCGGGATTGGCTCCTCACCCGCGATCCTCAGCCGCTCCACTGTTACTTTGCCTGGTGCCTGGTTCATCTCCATATCATTCTCCCCCTGGTGGATTAACTTTGCGGAATAGGAGGCAAGAAGAATGCCCCTCTAGTGGAGGAGCATTAAAGGGCTGGGCTACAGGGATTCGAACCCCAACTTACTGATCCAGAATCAGCTGTCCTGCCGTTAGACGATAGCCCAATCTGCTTGCGCGCCCTCATTATAACCCAGCCTTCCCACCCTTGTCAAGCCAGTTGCGTCCAGGGGTGCAGTCGGATAGAATAGGGGCCATGAACATTGAACTCAACCAGCCGCTGATCATCCAGGCTCTGGTCTATCTCCTCTTTGGCGCAGGCTTCGGCTTGCTGGGCGAGGTAGTGGTGGGGCGGCCTCTGCTCTTTAACTTTGTGGGTAGCATTGCGGTGGCCGCTGTCGGTGCCTGGGCCGCCGCCAGCTACCTGCCCTTTGCCTTGCCCAACGAGATCGTCTACCAACAGGTGCCGCTCTACCGGGCTGCCCTGGGCGCATTGCTAGCAACTGTAGTCTGGCTGCTCCTCTTTGGCAGGCGTAGGCGACGCTGAGAGTGAGGTGGCGTGCTGTATGAACTAGTCAGCCCTTGCCCAACAGTAGCAGCCAGGCGAACCTGAAAACTGGCAATTGTCACTGTACAATTTCAGACCCTGTTCTTGACACAATCTACACTCTGTGCTATGATCGGGCTGAGATGGCATGGAAAATGATTAGCAGAGAAGGAGCCGAGGTAGGCTATGGAAGATAGCAAGGCAGACGGATCGCAGGGCAGCCAGCTAGCGGAGAAGGCGAGTGACGGATCAGCACAGGTTAGCCCCTCGTTTGGTACCCCGCGCCTGGGCGGTAGCCGCATCAGTGCCGATAAGCCAGTTTTCACCCTGAGCGTAGCCGCCGACATCTTGGGGCTGCACCCACGCACGCTGCGGATCTATGAGGAGCATGAACTGGTCGTCCCTGATCGCACCCCGACCAAGCGGCGGCGGTACTCGCTGAACGACATCCGCAAGTTTCAGTTCATTCAGCATCTTACGCACGACCTCGGCGTGAACCTGGCTGGCGTGCAGATCATCTTGGAGATGCTCGACGAACTGGGCAAGCACGGCCTCGACTACAGCGAAACGCTGCTCAACAAGCAGCCAGCCGCCAAAAAGTTACGCGCCCGTCCTCTGTGGCGGGCCTGGGGAGGTAGCACACCGCTATGGCAGACAACGACAAGCAGAAAGACGAGCATTCTAGCTCCAAGGTCAACCTGGTTGAGGTTGGCAAAAACACGATCCAGGAGTTCGGCGACGACGATATGCCCACCTATGCAGGCGCGCTAACCTATTTCATCTTCCTCGCTATCTTCCCCCTCGCTCTGCTCGCCCTGGCAGTCGTTGCCTTGCTCTACAACTCGGAGGAAGGGCGCAGGACGATCAGTGACGCGATCACCAAAAGTTTCCCCGGCCTGGGCGAGACGGTGATCAAGAGCGCGGTTGACAACGCGACCAAGGAGGGCGGCGGGGCCAGCATCGGCGGTGTAATCGGCCTCGTCTTCTCCTCGCTTGGTATCTTTGGCACCCTTTCGCACGCCATGACCATCGCCTGGGACGTGAAGGCCAAGAGCAACATCGTATTCGATTACTTCCGCAATCTACTCAGCCTGCTAGTGGCAGGAGGGTTGTTCCTGGCGGTCAACGTCGCCAGCGGGGTACTGGGGGTGGTCTCCAGCGGGGCGCAGGACCTGGCGTTCCTCGGTCTCAGGCTGCCGCCCTGGGTCTTCTACATCGTCAACCTGCTGATCTCAGTGCTGCTGCTCTGGTTGGTGCTGATCATCGTCTACAAGTTCCTGCCACGAACGAAGATCGATTTCAAAGACGTGATCCTCGGCTCATTGGTTGGTGCGGTTGGCCTCACGCTACTGCAAAACTTGTTTGCCTTCTACCTGGCCTTTGCCAACAACAGCAAGGTCTATGGCCCGCTTGGTTCGCTGGTTGGTCTCCTTTTCTACATCTACATCGCTGCCCAAATCCTGCTGATTGGGGCGGAGTTCTGCTCTGAATATGCGAAGCAACGTAGGGAGGTAACGGAGAAGGGTGCCAGCAGGCAGCAGGTAGCCAGCGAGCGTAAGTCAAGCATCGCGCAGGCCGCCGAGCAGAAGCGCACCCAGGCGGAGGAGGAATTGGCCGCCGTGCGCGCTCGCATCAGCCAGCGGCAGCAGGCTAGCCAGCAGCGGATAGACCCGGCAGCGGCAGGAGCCGGGGGTCGTACCCTTGCGCAGAAGCAGGATGAGACGCTGGTCAAGGCCGCCCCAGTGGTGGCAGTGGCCGCAGGCGGCGCACTGCTAGCGGGGCTGCTTGCAAGATTGACCGGCAAGAAGTAGAATAAAGCGAAGTTTGCTGTTCCCCACGTGGGGTGGCAAGGTGGGTGTTTCCACTAACAACAAGGAGAAAAGGCAAATGCGGAATATCATGGAAGCGATGCAAGGCGGGCGCGGTGGCGATCAGGAGGAGTTGCCTCGCCGCATCCTCGAAGCGGTATTGACCATCCTGCTTACCACCCTGGCAACCCGCCTCGCGGTGATGCTAGTAGATCGCATCCTCGGCGAACCGAAGGGTGGCCGCTAGAGCAGTGGCATTGATTGGTGCTGAGAGTCGGGCGCAGGTTGCCTGGCTCTCTTGTTTTTGCTGGGCGCACAGGAGTAGCTAACTTTAGCTGTTGGTCGAAGAATTGGTAGAGGCGGCTGCGGTAGGTGTCTGGCTCCTGCTCGTAGGTGAGCGAGTGGGCGGCATTGTGGATCACTACCAGATCGCTCTGTGGGCTGTGGCTGGCAGCACGTAGCTCCTGCGCTTGCGCGAAGGGGATCAGCTCGTCGCTGTCGCTGTGGAAGAAAAGGATGGGCCGCTCTGCTTGCGCCCGCACCTTGTCTACGGGGCGTAGGTCGGGATCAACCCCGAACAACGGCCCCAGGGCCAGGGTCGGCCCAGTGTAGAAGGAAAGGGGGCCAAGCCGTCTACCCAACTCCGCTTCTAGCAGCGGGCGCAACTCAGCGTAGCCGCTGTCCACCACCACTGCGCCGAGGGTAGGCATCTGGTCGGAGGCTTCCAGCAATGACGCACCACCCATGCTGACCCCAATCATGCCCATCTTCGCTGGCTGATAACCCTGCGCCTGCATGAAGTCGTAGGCGGCCAGCACATCGTGCCACTCTTTGTTGCCGAGCGTCTGGTGGTCGCCACCGCTCTCGCCACTGGCCCTTTGGTCAAAGAGCAGCACGTCATAGCCATCCTTGATCAACTGGCGGGCCAGGGGAGCGTGATTGCCGTAGCGTTGCGAGTACCAGCCGTGGATGAAGACGACGCTGCGCCCGTTTGGGTGTTCGCTGTTGAACAGCCAGCCCTTGAGTGGCACCTGATCTTCGTGGCTAGCGAAGGCGACATTGCGCCACTTCGGGCCAATCCAGTCAGCCACCTCTGCCTTCATCGTCAGGTGGATCGGCCAGGTCATGCCCACCGCGATGATCAGCGGTAGGGTGAGCAGAATCAGGGTGAGAGTGGCAAGTAGTACGTTGCGTAGTCGCTTGCTGCTGCGCCGTCGTGGTGCCGCAACCTGTATCTCCAGTGCTGTCAGGGCCATCTATGCTTCCTTGCTGGCTTCCCTCGCTTTGCGCTGCAATTCGTACAGCCGTGTCATCGCCTCAATCGGCGACATCTCATCTACTCTCATACTAGTCAGTTCGCTAGCCAGAGCTTCGAGGGCAGGGTTGGCGGCAGCAACCTCTACTTCAAGCGCGGGTGGGGCGATCACGGCACTACCGTTGCCAGAGCCAAACATCAACATCTGGTTGCTGCCCACCTGGTTGAGGCGGGTCATCGCCCCACGTCGTTCCTCCTTGCCGCCGCTGCGTTCCAGTTCGGTCAGCACCTCGTTGGCCCTGCGGATCACGCTGCGTGGCAGGCCCGCCATCTCTGCCACGTGGATGCCGTAGCTGCGGTCGGCCCCGCCACGCACGATCTGGCGCAGGAAGATCACGTGGTCGCCCTCCTCGGCCACCGCCACGTTGTAGTTCCGCACGCGGGGTAGTAGCTTCTCAAGCTCGGTTAGCTCGTGGTAGTGGGTGGCGAACAGCGTCTTTGCACCCAGGCGCGGGCTATTGTGCAGGTACTCGACGATAGCGCGGGCGATAGCCAGGCCGTCATAGGTGCTGGTGCCACGCCCGATCTCGTCCAGGATGATCAGGCTGCGCCGGGTGGCATGGTTGAGGATGTTGGCCGTCTCTACCATCTCGACCATGAAGGTAGACTGACCAGTGGCGAGGTCGTCCTGCGCGCCAATACGGGTGAAGATGCGGTCAACCAGGCCGATCTGTGCGCGCTGAGCTGGCACCCAGGAGCCGATCTGGGCCATCAGGGTGATCAGCGCGACCTGCCGCAAGTAGGTGGACTTGCCCGCCATGTTGGGGCCGGTAATCAGCAGCAGTTGCTCCTCGTCAGCCGAGAGGCTCAGGTCGTTCGGCACAAATGGTTCGCCGCGCAAGGCCAGTTCGACGACCGGGTGGCGGCCCGCGACGATCTCGATGCGCTCGCCCTCGTCCAGGGTCGGGCAGGCGTAGTTGTTGGCGACCGCCGTCTCTGCCAGCCCCGCGAAGACCGCGATGTGGGCGATAGCATTGGCCGTCGCCATCAACTGGTCGGCCTGCTCGGTGATCGCCTTGAGGATGCGGAAGAACGCCTTGCGCTCAATCTCCACCAACCTGTCCTGTGCGGTCAGTATCTGGTTCTCAAGCTCCTTCAGCGCGGGGGTAACGTAGCGGTTGGCGTTGACCAACGTCTGCTTCTGCACGTAGTCGGTGGGTATCTTGCTGTTGTTGTTTGAGCCATGCCCAATCTCGATGTAGTAGCCAAACACGCTGTTGTTGCTGATCTTCAGCGTTTTGATGCCTGTGCGCTCGCGTTCGCGCTCCTGCATCTTCGCCAGGATTTCCTCGGCGTTGTCCAGGATGTAGCGCGCCTCGTCGTAGTCGCGGTCATAGCCGGGCGCAATCGCCTTGCCCTTGCCCAGCACCGTGACCGCCTCGCCAGCCTCGTTGCGGTAAATCGCGCTTTCCACCAACTGACAGATGTCTGTGCAATCGGTCAGGCGGGCAGTTAGCGCACCAAAGATCGCATCTCGCTTCCGTTCTCCGCTCACGCTAGTTGGTAGGATGGGGGTTCCTGTCTCATCCTCGTCTGCCGGGCTGGTTGCGGTGGGCCGCGTTGCGCCAAACAGTTCCTTCAGGCGTGGCACCTTGAGCAGCGACAGGCTGAGAGCGACCAGTTCACGCGGCAAGGCAATGTTCTGGGCAATACGGTTGGTGATCCGTTCAATGTCGGATATGCTGCTAAGGGTTTGCAGAATCTCCGCTCGCTTGCCGTGCGCCTCAACCAGTGCGCTGACCGCGTCTTGCCGCGCTCGCAGCCGATTGAGATCGATCAGTGGTTGCGACAGCCAGCGGGTGAGCAGCCGTGCGCCCATTGCCGTCTTGACTTCGCGGCCCAGCACGCTGATCAGGGTGAAGGCCCGTTCGCCGTTGCGCTCAACCAGTTCAAGGTTGCGGCGCGTCTGTGGGTCAAGGTTCATGAAGTTCTCGACTGAGTAGGTGGTCAGCTTGCTGATCTGGGCCAGAGCGGTCGGGTTGGTGTCGCGCAGGTAGGCGGCCACCGCCCCGGCAGCACGGATCGCCAGCGGCAGTTTGGCGCAGCCGAAAGGCTCCAGCGTGGGCGTGCCGAAGTGTTGAAGCAGCAACGCCCGCGCTCGCTCCAACCCCCAGTAGACCAGTGGATGCGGGCTTTGGGCAGCGGTGGTGATGTCGCTTGGTGGGGCAATGTCGGCCTGTGTAGGGCTAGCCACTGCGTCGTTCGCCCCCTCGCTCGACCAACGGCGCATCTCGGCGGTAGAGGCAGGGCGGGTAGTGCGCGGGTTGATCGCCGCTGGCACAAGCACCTCGGCGGCCCCGATGCGGTCAAGCTCTTGCCTGAGGCGTAGGAGGGTATCCGCGCCCTCGATCTGGGTGGTGTGGAACTCGCCAGTGGTGATGTCCACGTAGGCCAGGCCCGCCTTCTCACCGTCTAGCAACACGGCGGCCAGGTAGTTATTGCGTGTCTCGCTCAACATCCCCGGCTCGACGACGGTGCCAGGGGTGATCACCCGACTGATCTTGCGCTCGCGTAGCTCCTTGTTGCTGGTCTCGACCTGATCCGTGACCGCCACCTTGTAGCCTTTGGCGATCAGCCGCGCAATGTAGTTCTCCGCAGCGCGGTAAGGAACGCCCGCCATGGGGGTGCGGTCGGGGCTGCCGATCAGCATCTCGCGGCTGGTCAGCACCACGTCAAGCTCGCTCGACACGATGAAAGCGTCGGTCTCGAACGTCTCATAGAAGTCACCCAGGCGGAAAAAGAGGATCATGTCGGGATAATCGGCCTTGAGGGCTAGCCACTGCTTGTAGATCGCAGTGGGCTGACCCTTGCTGTCTTTGGTTTTGCTGCTCTGCTGCCCGCGGTTGTACGGCATCTTTCGCTCCACTTCTCTCCTGAAACTGGCATATTAGCACATATGTATGAGTTATTCTACCCGATCTGACTCGCTCTTGACAAGTTTGGGCGCATTGTATCACATCCAGATGCGTTATAATAGGCAGAGATAACGGCTTGAGGAGGGGTAGCAGCATGGCTAGCAACAGCGACGGTGGCGGTGGCGGTGGCGGCTTCAATCCACTGGGCATCCCCGTGACGCTCAAAGACTTGCGCTCGTTGTGGAGCAGCGTGGATTGGCAGGGCATCCGCCAGCAGGTGCGTGCCGAGGCGAACGCGCAGATCGTGATCGTTGGGCCGGTCAACTCTGGCAAGAGTACCCTGTTCAACCTCTTGCAGGGCGGTGAGGTCAGCGAAGTCAGCCCGATTGGGGGGACGACCCGGCGCAATATTGGTGAGCAGCTTGGCCCCTTCACCCTGGTAGACACTCCTGGCTTTGGCGAAATGGGCGACACCGAGCGGGCTAACACCGCTCTGGCGGCAGTGCGCGGCGCAGGCGTAGTGATCATGTTGCTAGATGCGGCCCAGGGCTTGCGCGAAGGCGACATCGCTCTCTATCGTGCGCTCCGCAAGAGCAACCAACCCGTAGTGGTCGTCCTCAACAAGGTTGACCTGCTGCACAAGAGTGGCCTCTTGCGGCGCGGCGGTGACCAGGCCGAAGTTGACAAGGTGGTGGCCGACATGAGCAACTACCTAGCCACCCCGGTGATCCCGATCTCCGCCAAGACAGGCAGCAACGTGGCCGAGCGGCTGATCCCAGCAGTGCTGGCGCAGCAACCTGCAATGGCGGTGGCGATTGGCCGCGAACTGCCCGCCTTTCGCCGCATGGCCGCCCAGCAGGTGATCAAGCGATCCATGCTGATCAGCACCATTGCTGGGGCCGAGCCGATCCCCTTTATTGACATCCCGATTGTGATCGCCAAACAGGTGCAGATGGTCACACGGCTGGCGGCGGTCTACGGCGAACCGTTGGAGAGCAAGAACGCCCGCGAACTGATGGGGGCGATCCTCGGCGGCCTCAGTGTGCGCTACCTTGCCCAGCAGGGGGCTAAGTTTGCAGCGCGCGAGACGGTGGCAAAGGTGATCCCTATCGCGGGTAATATTGTGGCGGCCAGCTTTGCTGCCGCTGGCACCTGGGCGATAGGGCAGGCGGTCGCCCAGTACTATGAGAGTGGCAAGCGGTTGAGCATGGCCGAACTGAATGCCACCTACAACCGCCTGCTCACCCAGCGGCCCTTCAGCCTCGAACGCAAACAAGGGGAGCCACTACCCGATGCGGACGAGCAGCCTGAAGTGGATCGGGACACACGTCGGCTACCAGGGCGCAATTAGCTGCGATCTGGTATAATGGGCGCGACCTGAACGAGAGAGGAAACCGCCCTTTTGCAAGAGACTATCACCAACACCCTTACTGCTGTGCTGACTGCCAGCGGCACCGTTACTGCCACTGGCAGCGTTACGCCAACTGTGCCAATCAACATCCCGCTACCGGGCAATACTGGCTTGCTGATCACCAGCTACGGAGTGGTAATGGCCTTCGCGCTGGTACTGGCTGTCGCCCCAGCCCTCTACCTGCGGCGGCGATTTGGGGCCACCTGGCTCAACTTCGGTTGGGGCGCATTCGTGGGCATCGTCGCCCAGTTCGCTATCGGCTATCTGGTGCAGCCGCTGGCCGCCAGCGTGGTGGGGGGCGACCCCAGCAAGTTGCAGGGCTTCAACCTCTTTCTCGCCGAACTGGTGTTGATCGCCTTCAGCGCGATCCTCAACATCGCCCTACTCTATCTGGCCTATGTGCTGATCCTCAAGTGGATATACGACCGTACCTGGGCCAACGCGATGATGTTCGGCGCAGGCGGCCTCGCCCTAAATGCGATTGGCAGCCTGGCCTTCGCTGCGCTCCAGGGTCTCAGCTTCCTGCTCGGCCCACCCACCGAACTGCCAGTTGATCAGGTAGCCTCCTACCGTGATTTCGTCAAGAGTCTGGGGACGTTGAGTGGGGTTGAGCCGCTGTTCTCGCTGCTCAGTGTCGCCGCCCAGGGTGCCGTCTTGTTCGGGGTGGCGGTGCTGGTGATGCAGACGCTCAAGGGGCGGGGCTGGCAGTGGGCAGCTATCGCCCTCGCTCTCTACGCTGCGCCCAACGTGGTCGCCTCGTTCGCGGGCAATGTCCTCTCACCCAATGGCTTGCTGGTCGCGGGGGCGGTTAACTACCCGCTGCTGCTTGGTTGCGCACTGGTCGGCCTCTACTTTGTGCGCCGCTTCTTCGAGGTCGAGGTTAGGGATGAGCAGAGAGAGGCAGTGCAGGCCGCCGCCAACCCGCCCCGCGCCGTAGAGCAGGTGATGACCGACATCAAAGAGGAGCCACCTGCCCCCCGCAACCGCCGCCGCCGCTAACCCCAGTCGCCAGAACCTCCCGCCGTTTCGTCCCTCATAATAACAGTTTAAGGAGAGATTTCATGCAGAACCAACTA
>Ga0209724_1004902_pt1 | contig 10398 bp, 10 predicted proteins | sample grotaG_FD_184143 | JGI IMG/M metagenome (GOLD analysis project Ga0209724, IMG submission 184143) | Glacier valley bacterial and archeal communities from Borup Fiord, Nunavut, Canada, to study Microbial Dark Matter (Phase II) -... | ecosystem: Environmental > Aquatic > Freshwater > Ice > Glacier ... | reverse complement strand
CTGTGGATCGCCGCCTCGGTCGCCGCCGCGGTGGTCGCCTGGCGCACGCACTACGTCGCCGACCTCTCGGCCTTCCTGCCGACGGCGCCGACGCCGGAGCAGGCGGTTCTGCTCGACCAGCTGAAGAGCGGCGCCGCATCGCGGCTCGTGCTGATCGGCATCGAAGGCGCACCCGCCGGAGCGAGCACCGAGGCCGGCGCTGCCGCGCGCGCCGACGCATCGCGTCGACTCGCCACAGCCCTGCGCGCGAGCCAGCGCTTCGCCTCTGTCGACAATGGCGACCGCGCTGCCTGGGCCGACGCCGGCCGGTTCGTGTTCGAGCATCGCTACGCGCTCAGCCCGGCCGTCGATGCGGCCCGCTTCACGGCCGCGGGACTGCGCGACGCAATCGACGACACGTTGTCGCTGCTCGGCACGCCGGCCGGCTCGCTGATCAAGCCGATCCTCTACCGCGACCCGACCGGCGAGACCGTGCGCATCGCCGAAGCGCTGACGCCGGTGCGCGCGCCGAAGAGCGACGGCGGCGTCTGGGTCTCGCGCTCGGTATCACGAGCCGTATTGGTCGCGACCACCGCCGCCGACGGCGCCGATCTCGACGGCCAGGAGCAAGCGCTGGTCGCGATCGGTGCCGCGTTCGACGGCCTCGCCGCACCAAGCCTGCGCCTCGTCGTGTCGGGCGCCGGCGGCTTCGCGGTCGCGTCGCGCGCGAGCATCAAGTCCGAGGTCGAGCGGCTCGCGATCCTCGGCTCGATGATCGTCGTCGCCCTGCTGCTCGTCGCCTTCGCATCCCTGCGCGCGCTCGCGGTGGCGATGCTGCCGGTCGCGACCGGCGTGCTCGCCGGCATCGCCGCCGTGAGCCTGGTCTTCGGCCAGGTGCACGGCATGACGCTCGGCTTCGGCACGACGCTGATCGGCGAAGCGGTCGACTACGCGATCTACTACCTCGTGCAGACACACGGCGGCGCGGGCTCGGCCGAGCGCTGGCGGCGCGAGAGCTGGCCGACGGTCCGGCTCGGCCTCTTCACGTCGCTGATCGGCTTCGCCGCGCTCGTCTTCACCGGCTTTCCCGGTCTGGCCCAGCTCGGCGTGTTCTCGATCGCCGGCCTCGCGGCCGCTGCCGCGACGACGCGCTTCGTCTTCCCGACGCTCGCGCCCGACGGTGCGCCGGGCGCAGGCTTTCGCCGCCAGCTCGGGCGCTTCATGCGCGCGGCGGCGAGCGCGCTGCCGCGCACGCGCATCGGCGTCGTGGTGCTCGCGCTCGCGGCTGTCGTCGCGCTGGTCGTGTCGCCGTCGCCATGGCATGGCGAGCTCTCGTCGCTCAGTCCGGTGAGCCCGGAGGCGCTCGCACTCGACGCGAGCCTGCGCGGCGATGTCGGCGCGGCCGATGCCGGCACGCTCGTCGCGGTGGCTGGCGCCGACGAGGAATCCGCGCTCGCCGGCGCCGAGGCCGTCGGCGCGCGCCTCGACGCGCTGGTGCGCGCGGGCGTGCTGCAGGGCTACGACTCGCCGGCGCGGCTGTTGCCGAGCCTGAAGACGCAGGCTGAGCGGCGCGCGGCGTTGCCCGACGCGACGACACTGGCCGCGCGCCTGTCGGAGTCGACCAGCGGCAACGCGTTGCCGCTCGACCGCCTCGCGCCGTTCGGCGCCGACGTCGAGGCCGCACGTGCGCTCGCGCCGATCCGCCGCGCCGATCTCGACGGCACATCGCTCGCGACTGCGGTCGATGCACTGCTGCTCCGCGGCGACGGCACGCGGCCCTGGCGCGCCCTCGTCAACCTGCAGGCGAATGCCGATGGCGTGATCGACATCGCCCGCATCCGCGCCGCCATCGCCGACGTGAGCGCGGCGCGGGTCGTCGCCGTCCACGACGAGCTCGACGCGATCTACGCCCGCTTCCTGCGCGCCGCCGAATGGCAGGCGGCCCTCGGTGCGGGCGCCGTCGTCGTGCTGCTCGGCGTCCATCTGCGCAGCGCGCGTCGCCTCGTCGCGGTGGCGCTGCCGATCGCCGCGGCGAGCCTCGTCGTGCTCGCCGCGCTCGCGCTCGCCAGCGTCGCGCTCGGCATCCTGCACCTCGTCGGCCTGCTGCTGACGGTCGCGATCGGCTCCAACTACGCGCTCTTCTTCGATCACCTGCGCGAGCAGTCGGACGTCGACGTCGACACGCTCGCCTCGCTCCTCCTCGCCAACCTCACGACCGTCGCATCGTTCGGCTTGCTCGCGAGCTCGCCGATCCCGGTGCTGCAGGCGGTCGGCATCGTCGTCGCGCCGGGCGCGTTGCTCTGCCTCGTGTTCTCGGCCGCGATGCTCGGCCGACGCGATCCGTCGCGCGCCGGGTCGCGTGGGAAAATTGCACTGTGACGACACCCCGCGACGGCTCGTGGCCGCTTTACGCCAAGGCGAGCCTGCTGTGCCATGCCGGTGCGGGCATCGCCGTGGTGGCCGTGCCTTCGGCGTGGCCGTGGGCGCTCGGCGCGGTTGCCGCGAACCATGTCGCGCTGACCGCGGGAGGCTTGTGGCCACGCTCGCACTGGCTCGGCAGCAACTGGACGCGGCTGCCCGCGGCCGCGGCGGCGCGACGCGAGGTCGCCGTCACGATCGACGACGGTCCGGATCCGGCGGTCACGCCTGTCGTCCTCGATCTGCTCGACGCGCACCGGGCGCGCGCAAGCTTCTTCTGCATCGCGCGCCAGGCCCGAGCCAACGCCGCGCTGTGCCGCGAGATCGTCGCGCGCGGGCACAGCGTCGAGAACCACAGCGATCGGCACTCGCACGGCTTCTCGCTCCTCGGCCCGGGCGCGATGGCACGCGAGATCGACGCCGCGCAGAAAAGCCTCGCCGACATCACGGGGCAGGCGCCGCGCTTCTTCCGCGCCCCCGCGGGACTGCGCAATCCGTTTTTGCAGCCGGTGCTGCAGCGGCTCGATCTCCAGCTCGTGAGCTGGACTCGGCGTGGCTTCGACACCGTGCGCTCCGATCCGGTGGCGCTGCTGGCGCGGCTCGTGCACGGGCTGGCGGCCGGCGACATCGTGCTGTTGCACGACGGCCACGCGGCGCGCACGCCGGCCGGCGAGCCGGTCGTCGTTCCGGTGCTGCCGCGACTCCTCGATCGCATCGCCGCCGCCGGACTTCTGACCGTGACCTTGCCTGCGGCGCTTCGCGTCGATCGCCACACGCAGGGGGCATCGCCGTGAACGCTGCCGCACCCGCCGCGACCGCATCGACGACCTGGCACGCGCTGGTCGAGACCGCGAGCGCGCCCTATCGACGCGCCGGCCGCTTCGCCTGGCACTTCGCGCGCGGCAAGCTGCGTCGCGATCCGGTCTTCAGCCACCTGATCGAGCGCGGCCTGATCGCGCCGCACTCGCGCGTCCTCGACATCGGCTGCGGCCAGGGCTTGCTCGCGAGCGTCGTGCGCGCGGCCGCCGGCGTCGCGTCGCAGGGACACTGGCCGAGCGCCTGGGCGGCAGCGCCGATCGACGTGCGCGTCGCCGGCATCGAGGTCCTGCCGCGCGACGTCGCGCGCGCCCGCGCCGCGCTCGGCGACGGCGCCGACATCGTCTGCGCCGACATGCGCACCGCCGACTTCGCCGCCGCCGACATCGTCGTCCTCCTCGACGTGCTTCACTACCTCGACATCGCCGACCAGGACGCCGTCCTCGCGCGCGTGCGCGTTTCCCTGCCCGACGGCGGGCGGCTCGTGCTGCGCGTCGGCGACGCGTCGTCGCGCGGCCGCTTCGCGGCGAGTCGCTGGGTCGACCGGCTCGTCACGCTCGCGAGGGGCCAGGGCTTCGCGCGTCCGGCCGGGCGGACGTTGGCAGCGTGGCAGCGACGCCTGCGCGAACTTGGCTTCGCGGTGACGTGCGAGCCGATGCAGAAGGGCACACCGTTCGCGAACGTCTTGATCGTCGCCACCGTCACGGCGCGCGACGCCGCCGGCGCCGAAGCCGCATCCACATGACGCCCGAGACGCTCGACCACGCCGGCATCGCCGAGCTGATCCCGCATCGCGGCCCGATGTGCCTGCTCGATCACATGACGTCGTGGAGCGAGGCGCGCATCGAGTGCGTCGCCACCGACCATCGCGACCCGAAACATCCTTTGCGCAGCCGCAGCGGCCTGCTCGCGAGCGCGACGATCGAGTACGCCGCGCAAGCCACCGCGGTCCACGGTGCGCTCAGCGCCCGGGCTGCGGGCGGCAGCGCATCGCCGGGCTTTCTCGCCAGCGCGCGCGATGTGCGCCTCGCCTGCCTGCGCCTCGACGATCTGCCGCCCGCCTCGCCCGACGAGCTCATCGTCAGCGCCGAGCGTCAGGCTGCGGACGCGTCGCGCATCCTCTACGCGTTTCGCGTCAGCCACGGCGGCCGCGAGATCGCGACCGGGCGCGTCGCCATCGTCCTCGACGCTTCCCTTTCGCTGCCGACATGAACGCGACCACGACGGCGACCACGCGGCGCGCGCTCGTCACCGGCGCGAGCGGCGGCATCGGCAGCGCGATCGCCGAGCGGCTCGGCCGCGACGGCCTGCACGTGATCGCGCACGCGAACGGCCGCCTCGACGCCGCGCAGGCCGTCGTCGCGCGCATCGTCGCCGCAGGCGGCAGCGCCGAGGCGATCGCTTTCGACGTCACCGACCACGACGCGTCACGGGCCGCGTGCGAACGCCTGCTCGTGGCCGGCCCGATCCAGGTGATCGTCAACAACGCCGGCGTCCACGACGACGCCGTCTTCCCGGCGATGCGCGCCGAGCAGTGGCGCCGCGTCATCGACGTCTCGGTCGACGGCTTCTTCAACGTCACCCAGCCGCTGGTGATGGCGATGATCCGCACGCGCTGGGGCCGGATCGTCAATGTCTCGTCGGTCGCCGCGCTCACCGGCAACCGCGGCCAGGTGAACTACGCGGCGGCGAAGGGCGCGCTCAACAGCGCCACCAAGTCGCTCGCGCTCGAACTCGCGAGCCGGGGCATCACGGTCAACGCCGTGGCGCCGGGCATCATCGACTCGGGCATGGCCGAGGCGCTGTTCGACCGGGCGACCATCGACAAGCTCGTGCCGATGAAGCGGGCGGGCACGGCCGCAGAGGTCGCCTCGCTGGTCGCATTCCTCGCCTCCGACGATGCCGCCTACATCAGCGGCCAGATCGTCTCGATCAACGGCGCGATGATCTGAGGGCGTTGCGCCGTCCGGGTTTCCGAACGGCGTTCCCTCATGCGAGACCTACTTCTTCGGGCTGCCCGGGCCTTCGCCCGCCGGCACCAGCTCGCCCTTCTTCTTCGCGTCGAGAGTCTCGGCCTTGCGCTCGGCGCGGGTCTTGGTCGGCGGCTGCTTCTGGACCGCGACGTCGGCCTTCTGGTTCGGCCCGGCCGGCGTGAGCGTTCCGGCCTTGCGCGCGGCCAGCGTCGCCGACTTGCGCTCGGCGCGCGTGGTGGTGGGGCCGGACGCCGGCGCGATCGTCGGGTTCGCGGCTTCGCCCGCGGGCGTGAGCTTGCCGGCCTTCTCGGCGGCACGCGTGTCCGCCTTGACCGCTCCCCGGGTCGGCGAGCTGGCTTGGGCAAAAACCGCCGGCGCGGACAACGAGGTCGCCAAGACGGCGGCAACGAACAGAATCGATTTCGAGCTCATGACTTCCCTTGTTGTGTGCGACACCTGTCGCAACCCGCATCTTCGCCCGATCGGGCGCCGCCGACAAGTCGCCTCGCCGGAGTCACCGCGGGCCGAAGGGCGCACGGCCGGCGAGACGCGCGGCCAGAAGCAGAGGCAGGCGCAGCACGAAGCCGCACAGCAGGCGAAAGTGCATCCACGTCAGCAGGACGTTGTCGCGACCGTAGCGAAAGTGCGAGACGCCGCCCTCGTCGGCGCGCAGGTACTTCACGGGCGCGTCGATGTTGATGGGAGTGACGCCGCGCCACGCGAGGCGAACGACAGCCTCGGTGTCGAAGTCGAAGCGGCGCATCCAGCGGTCGGCGCGCATCACCTCGAGCAGCGGCGCGATCGGGTAGACGCGGAAGCCGTAGAGCGAGTCGCCGATGCCGGCACCGAGCGTCTCGACATTGGTCCAGCAGTTGGAGAGGCGCCGGCCGCGCACGCGCAGGAGCGGCGCCTCGGCGTCGAAGACGGGCTTGCCGAGGATCATCGCGTCGGGCCGGGCCAGCGAGGCGCGCATGAAGGTGTCGATCAGGTCGGCCGGATGCTGGCCGTCGGCGTCCATCGTCAGCGCATGGGTGAAGCCGGCCGCATGCGCCGCTTCCAGCGCGTGCAACACGGCGGCGCCCTTGCCGGCGTTGCGCGGCAGGACGTCGACACGCAGGCCCGGATCGGATGCGGCGAGATCGCGCAGCATCTCGGCGCTGCCGTCGGTGCTGCCGTCGACCACGACCCACACCGGCGCCCACGCATGGCGCGCGGCGCGCACCGTCGCCAGCACCAGCGGGCCGGTGTCGTAGCTCGGGATGATGACGAGGTGCGTCGCGGCCGCAGGCGCCTCGCCCGCGTCGTTCACCGGCGCAACTCCTCGCAGAAGTAGATCTCGAGGCGGCGCAACTGGGCGCGGTGATCGGCGTCGGGCGCGAAGCGGCGGCCGAGGCGCAGACGGATGCGCACCGGCACCGGCGGCGCCTGCAGCAGCGGCCAGCCCTTGGCGAGATACGGCGACTGGCTCTCGATCACCACGGTCTGGATCGGCACCTGCGCCAGATGCGAGATGAGCGAGATGCCCGGCTTGAATGCGTTGACAGCCGCGCCGATCGTGCGCGTGCCTTCCGGGAAGAGCACGAGCTGGTTGCCTTCGCGCAGGGTCGCGACGGCGTCGCGCACCATGCCGCGGCCGACGTCGTTTTTGATGTACTGCGCCAGGCGTGCGCCGCTGCCGAGGAAGACATTGCGCAGCAGCATGGCCTTCATCACGCAGACGCCGCGCGGCAGCCGGGCGACGACGAGGAGCGCGTCGAGCATCGTCGGATGGTTGGCGGCGATGATCAGTCCGCCGGGCTCGTCGCGCAGCGCGTCGAGCTCGCGGGCATCGATGCGCATCAGGCCGAAGGCTTCCGCGGTCGCCCAGCAGCAGCGATAGATGAACGACACCGCGGCCCGGCCGAGCCGGCCCGCCGCGGCCTTCGGCAGGACGAGCGACAGCACCCGAGCGACCAGGCTCCAGGCGAGCGACATGAGACCGAGCTGCGCGAACACGCCGGCGAAGAGGAGGCGATGGTGCAGGCCCGGAGGCCGGCCGGCATCGTCGCTCAGTCGCCGGTCTGCACGCGCTGGCTCGAAGTCGCGAAGATCCATGAGATGCCGAAGCCCGCCGTCACACCGGTGTCGCGCCGCACCAGCGGGCTGGGCGCGAATCGGGCTCCGTGGAGGTCGTCGTAGCGAAGGAAGCCGCCGAGCCAGGCGTTGCCCAGCCGCCGCGAGAAGGCGACGGTCGCGCGCCAGCCGGCATAGCCGCCAGGCGCGTCGTAGGCGGCGCGCGTGGCAGCCGCGAACTCGGGCGCGACGCCGTAGAAGTGCTCGTGGTAGCGCCGGTCGGCGAACAGCGGCCCGGCGAGCATCCCGAGGTTCCAGTTGCCGGCGAAGCGGCGCACGTCGAGGTTCAGGTTCGGCGAGAAGGTGACGCCGATCGCCTTCGGCGACGACTGCAGCGTGATCGCCTCGCGCACCGGAAAGCGCAGGTCGAGCTTGAACTGCTTGTCGCCCGACTCCCACAGCTCGACGTTCAGGTTCGGGCCGATCTCGAAGGTGCCCTTGAGGTCGGGCATGCCGCGACGCGCACCGTCGTCCTTGCTCTTGCTCGGCACCGAGGCCGACAGGCTCAGGTCGACGACCACGCGCTTGCCGGCGAACAGGATCGCGCGCGCGCCGTCGCGGTCGGCGCGCAGGAAGCGACCGCGGTAGACGACGAACGGCAGCGGCAGGACGTGCGTGCTGTATTGATCGGAGCCACGGTAGTCGGGGAATCGGACAGCCGCCGCGCCGAGGCCGAGCTCCCAGAGCGGCTCGCCGACGCCTTCGCCGGCCGCACCGAGCTTCGTCACCGGCCCGTCGATCACCGGACCGGGCAACGGCACGTCGTCAGCGTGCGCGCCGGTCGCGAGCGCGAGTGTCGCCGCGAACGCTGCGGCGAGCCGCGTCCACATCGCGTCGGCCAGCGTCACGATGCCGTGGCCCCGACGTCGCGGATGTTGACGCGCCGGCGCTGCCAGGCACGCACGGTGCGGCGCAGGTTGCCGATCGAGACCAGGTAGTAGAGCGCCTTCAGGACGCGGATCGAGCCCCAGATCGGCGTCCGGCCGTAGATGTCGCCGGCCAGGAGCGAGATCAGGGCCTCCTTGACCCGGAACGGGTTCGCGGGCGACATGAAGAACTCGCGCATCGTCGGATTCGTGACGCGGAAGATGAACCACGAGAACTCGCGCGGCCCGCGCTGCACGTTGCGATCGAAGGTGCGGCGCAGCGCCTTCGCCTCGCGGCTGCCGTCGAGCACCGCGCCGACGACGGCGGCGCCGTCGAACGCGTTCTGCATCGCCAGGTACACGCCCGACGAGAACACCGGGTCGACGAAGGCGTAGGCATCGCCGATCATGAGGTAGCGATCGCCGCTGCTCTTCGCGCTCGAATACGAGTAGTTGCCGGTGGCGTAGACCCGATCGTCGACGAGCTGCGCGCCGGCGAGTCGCTGCTCGAGCGCGGGGGAGAGCGCGACGGTGTCGCGGAAGAACTCGGGCAATGGCTTGGCGCGCGACTTCAGGTAGTACGGCCAGCACACGACGCCGACGCTCGTCGTGCCGTCAGCGAGCGGGATGAACCAGAACCAGCCGTGCTCGAACCAGAAGATCGTGATGTTGCCTTCGAGCTTGCCCGGCAACCGCTCGGCGCCGGTGTAGTGACCGTAGAGCGCGGAGCTGTTGTGGCGCGAATTCTTTTCCTTGCAGCGAAGCTGGTTGGCGAGCAACGTATCGCGCCCCGACGCGTCGACGACGAATTTCGCGCGCCAGCGACGGCGGGTGCCGTCGTCGAGCTCGACCTCGGCGACCGCGCCGTCGTCGTCGAACGCGACGGTGCGGACGCGCTGGCCCTCGAACGTGCGCGCGCCCTTGTCGGCGGCGTTGCGAAAGAGCATCTCGTCGAGCTGCGAGCGCCGCACCTGCCACGCGTAGGGCATCGACTTGTCCATCGCCTCGCTGAACTCGATGAACTGGCGGTGCTCGTGGTCGGGCGAGACGAACTCGACGCCGTACTTCGCCATGCCGATGGTCTCGACGCGGTCGCGCACGCCCAGGCGGTCGAACAGCGCCGCGTTGGCCGGCAGCAGCGACTCGCCGATGTGAAAGCGCGGATGGACGGCCTTCTCGACGACGACGACGTCGCGTCCCTGCTCGGCCAGCAGCGCGGCGATCGTCGAGCCGGCCGGGCCGCCGCCAACGACGAGGACGTCGCAGTCGAGGATCGCGCCGGGATCGGCCGGCTCGGCAGTGGAAAGTGAGGCTTGCACGGGCCGGGATTCTAAAGGCCGGGTGCGGAGAAGGCCTCTGCCGCGCCCGCAGCGCGAGCCTCAGTTCACGGGCGTCGTCGGCTCGTACTCGAGACCGCCGATGAACGGCACCAGCACGTTGTAGAGCGCGCAGGCGATCACGATCGCGACATAGGTGAACACGAGGTAGAACACCGGCGCGACGACGATCATCCAGATCGAAGGTCCGGCCCTTCCCAGGCCGAGCATCGAGCCGATGAGGGCGAACGGAATCACGAAGATCAGCGACGTGACCGCCATCATCACGGCCATGACCTTGCCGTTCTGATGCGGCGAAAAGCGGACGACTTGTTGCTTCATGTGGTGGCGCCTCCGCGCGCCGGCCTCATTCGCCGAGATAGGCGGCGCGAACCTTCGGATCGGCGAGCAAGGCCTTGGCATCGCCGCTCATCGTGACCTCGCCGCTGTCCATCACGTAGCCGCGCGAGGCCAGCTGCAGGGCGCGGCTCGCGTTCTGCTCGACCAGCAGGATCGTCGTCCCCTGGCGGTGGATGTCGTTGACGACCTCGAAGATCTTGTCGACCATGATCGGCGACAGGCCCATCGACGGCTCGTCCATCAGCAGCACCTTCGGCCGCGCCATCAGCGCACGGCCCATCGCCAGCATCTGCTGCTCGCCGCCGCTCATCGTGCCGGCGAGCTGGTTGCGGCGCTCCTTCAAGCGCGGGAAAATGGTGAACACGCGGTCCATGTCGAGCGCGATGTCCTTGACGTCGTTGCGCACGAACGCGCCCATCTGCAGGTTCTCGGTGATCGTCATGCGCGTGAACGTGCCGCGTCCCTCGGGCACCATCACCAGGCCCTGCTTGACGAGATCCCACGGGCCTTGGCCGCGGATGCTGCGGCCCAGGTACTCGATCTCTCCGCCGGCCGACG
>Ga0209724_1004897_pt1 | contig 10403 bp, 9 predicted proteins | sample grotaG_FD_184143 | JGI IMG/M metagenome (GOLD analysis project Ga0209724, IMG submission 184143) | Glacier valley bacterial and archeal communities from Borup Fiord, Nunavut, Canada, to study Microbial Dark Matter (Phase II) -... | ecosystem: Environmental > Aquatic > Freshwater > Ice > Glacier ... | reverse complement strand
CATGAAGACCGGCGCCCTGTGGGCCGCCGGTCTTTTTTTGTTTGTCGCCGCGGGCGATGCGCGGGCCGTACCGGTCACGCCCACGCACGACGACGAGGTCGTCGAAGTCTTGCCCGCGGCTGCCGGCAACCGTGGCGAAGAGCGCCAGTTGCGCAAACGCCTGGCCGCGACACCCGACGATGCAGCTCTCGCCCTCACGGTCGCTCGGCGCTACCTCGATCAGGCGCACGAGACCGGAGACCCGCGCTACGCCGGCCTCGCCTTGGCTGCCATTCGAGCGTGGCCCGACGCACGAAGGGCCCCCGACGACGTCCTGCTCATGCGCGCCACGCTGCAGCAATATCTTCACGAGTTCGACGCTTCCGTAGCGAGCCTGCGCCTGCTTCTTGCGCGCCCCGGCGGCGATCGCAAGCCGCAGGCCTGGCTGACGTTGGCCACGGTGCTGCGCGTCCAGGGCAAGTACAAGGATTCCGATGCGGCCTGCAAGCCATTGGTCGACGCCCGCTCCGTGCTTTACGGCAGCGCGTGCCTGGCCGAGAACGCGGCCTTGCGCGGCGAGGTCTCGAAGGCGCGACAGTCGTTCGAAGGGCTGCTCGCCGATCCGCGCACGCCGACCGGCTCGCGCGGATGGCTGCTCACGTCGCTGGCCGAGCTGGAGGAACGCGATGGCCGTGCCGCGGCCGCCGAAGCCGCATACCGCAGCGTGCTGCGGCTCGGTCCCGACAGCTATGCGCGGGTCGCCTACGCCGACTTCCTGATCGAGCAGAAGCGCCCAATCGAAGCCGCCAAGCTGCTCCAGGGCGAGACCCGTACCGACACCGTCGTGTTGCGTCTGGCGATCGCCGAGGCGCAGGCTCAGGCGATCGCGGGCCGGACGCGTGCACCAGCGGCCGCTGCATCGGCGACGGGCCGGGACGTCGCGGAGATGCGAGACCGCATCGCGCTGGCCAACGAGCGGCCCGACGCGCGCATCTTCCATGGCCGCGAGCAGGCAATGTTCGCGCTGTGGGTTGAGGGCTCGCCGGAACGCGCACTCGCGCTCGTGCGGGGCGAAATCGTGCAGCAGCGCGAGCCGCTCGACCTGCTGGTATTCGCGCAGGCCGCGCGGGCCAGCGGGCGGGCCGACGCGATCGGCGAGGTGCGTGCGTTGAAGGCAGCGCAGGGGCTGCACGATCGGCGCATCGATGCGCTGCTCTGAGCCGCAGACGGCGACCGGCATGCGCATCGCGAGGCATCTCGGCACCGCCGTCCTCGGCCTCGCGTTGGCGGTCTGTTGCCTCGTCGCCGAGGCGCACAAGTCCAGCGACTCCTATCTGCAGATCGACGCGGCACCAGGCCACCTCGTGGTGCGCTGGGACATCGCGCTGCGCGACCTCGACGTCGTGCTCGATCTCGACAGCGACGCCGACGGCAAGCTCACCTGGGGCGAGGTGCGAAGCGCCTGGCCGCGCATCGAGGCTTACGCGCTGCAGCACGTTGCCATCGGAGGTTGCGCGCTCTCTGCCACCGGGCGCGCCCTGGAGCGACGCAACGACGGCACGTATGCCGTGCTCATGCTCGAAGCTCCCTGTACCTTGCCGGCCCAGCCGGAGCTCGCTTACTCGCTGTTCGCCGATGTCGATCCGACGCATCGGGGCATCGCCAAGATCCAGCGGCCAGGGCAGGCGCTGCAGCTCACCGTGCTGGAACCCGGCGTCGCCGTCGCGGGATCAGCCGCAGCGTTTTCGGCGCGAGCTTCCGACTCCCCGGCGGCGAGCGGCGCGCGGCGCGCAGCGGTGGCACCTTCACGCTGGGAGTTCCTCGGTGAGGGCGTGCGGCACATCCTTGGCGGCTACGACCACGTGTTGTTCCTCCTGTGCCTGCTGCTGCCTTCGGTGATGAGGCGCACCCCCTCCGGCTGGCGGGCGGTGGCCACGCTGCCGGAAGCCGTCTGGCCGGTCGTCGGCATCGTCTCGGCGTTCACGATCGCGCACTCGATCACGCTCGGCCTGGCGGCTTTGAAGCTCGTCTCGTTGACGCCGGCGCTGATCGAGCCCGCCATCGCCGTCACGATCGCCTTGGCCGCGCTCGACAACCTGTGGCCGTTCTTTCCGGTGCGCCGCGTGGTCGTGACCTTCTTCTTCGGGCTGATCCACGGCTTCGGGTTCGCCAGCGTGCTCGGCGAACTCGACCTGCCGCGCGCTGCGTTCGCGTGGGCGCTGCTTCAGTTCAATCTCGGCCTCGAGATCGGCCAGTTATTGATCGTGGCCGCCGTCACGGCGCTGTTGTTCGCGCTTCGCAACTGGCCAGGCTACGCCAAGGTGGTGATCGGCGGTGGCTCCGTGGTGGCAATCGTCGTCGCGAGCCTGTGGTTCGTCGAGCGCACGGCCAATGTCTCGATACTCGGCTTCTGAAGCACCACTTACAATGCGTCCTTGGATCACGACGAGAGCAAGAAAGACATGACGGTGATGACGCCGCGAACTTTTTCCACCCGCGCATTCCGGGTGTAGGTCGTCGCGCGTCCCGCATCCGTTTTCCTGCTCCACGAACAAGCGCGGCACGTCCGCGCTTTTTCTTTTCCCGAAAGACTCCGCGATGATCTCGATTCAACTTCCCGATGGCTCGAAGCGTGAGTTCGCCGCACCGGTGACCGTGGCCGACGTGGCCGCGTCGATCGGTCCCGGCTTGGCCAAGGCAGCGATCGCGGGTCGCGTGGGCACCGGCGGCGAGAGCCGGGTCGTCGACACCGATTTCGTCATCGACCACGACGAGCGCCTGGCCATCGTGACCGACAAAAGCGCCGACGGCCTCGACGTCATCCGCCACTCGACCGCGCATCTGCTCGCCTATGCAGTCAAGTCGCTCTACCCCGATGTACAGGTGACGATCGGACCGGTGATCGAGAACGGCTTCTACTACGACTTCTCGTACAAGCGCCCGTTCACGCCCGAGGACCTGACGGCCATCGAAGCGAGGATGACCGAGCTGGCGAACAAGGACGAGAAGGTCACGCGGCGGGTGCTGCCTCGTGACGAAGCGGTGGCGCATTTCCGCGCGATGGGCGAGAACTACAAGGCCGAGATCATCGGCAGCATCCCCGCGGGAGAAGACGTGTCGCTCTACGCGGAAGGCGCGTTCGAGGACCTGTGCCGTGGCCCGCACGTTCCCAGCACCGGCAAGCTCCGGCACTTCAAGTTGATGAAGGTGGCCGGCGCGTATTGGCGTGGCGACCACCGCAACGAGATGCTGCAGCGCATCTACGGCACGGCCTGGGCGACCAAGGACGAACTGCAGAAGTATCTGAACATGCTCGAAGAGGCCGAGAAGCGCGACCACCGAAAGCTTGGCCGCGAACTCGACCTGTTCCACATCGACGAGGTTGCGCCCGGCGTGGTTTTCTGGCATCCGAAGGGCTGGGCGATTTGGCAGGCAGTGGAGCAGTACATGCGCGCCGTGTACCGCGAAACCGGTTACCAAGAAGTGAAAGGGCCGCAACTGCTCGACAAGAGCCTGTGGGAGAAGACCGGCCACTGGCAGAACTACCGCGAGAACATGTTCACCACCGAGTCGGAGAAGCACGAGTACGCGCTCAAACCGATGAACTGCCCGGGGCATGTGCTGATCTTCAAGTCGCAGTTGCGCAGCTACAAGGAGCTGCCAATCCGCTACGGCGAGTTCGGCCAGTGCCACCGCAACGAGCCGAGCGGCTCCATGCACGGGATCATGCGGGTACGGGGCTTCACGCAGGACGACGGCCATGTCTTCTGCACCGAAGACCAGATCCTCGAGGAGTGCGTGGCCTACACCGCGCAGTTGCAGAAGGTCTACGCCGACTTCGGCTTCACCGACATCATCTACAAGGTCGCCACGCGGCCCGAGAACCGCGTTGGCGCCGACGCGCTCTGGGACCGCGCCGAGCAGGCGCTCATCGAGGCCCTGACGCGGTCGAACTGCGAATTCGTGATCGCTCCCGGCGACGGCGCCTTTTACGGTCCGAAGATCGAGTACACGCTCAAAGACGCGATCGGCCGGCAGTGGCAGCTCGGCACGATGCAGGTCGACTTCAACACCGCCGAGAGTCTCGAAGGCGACTACGTGACCGAGACGAGCGGGCGGGCCTATCCGGTGATGCTGCACCGGGCGATCGTCGGCAGCTTCGAGCGTTTCATCGGTCTGCTGCTCGAGCATTGGGCCGGTGCGCTGCCCGTTTGGCTGGCACCGGTGCAGGTGAGCGTGCTCAACATCTCCGAAGCACAGACCGAATACGCCCGGGAGGTTGCCAAATCGCTGCAAAAACAAGGACTTAGAGTGGTGAGCGATTTGCGGAACGAGAAAATTAACTATAAAATTCGTGAGCACACGATGCAGAAGGTCCCGTACATCCTTGTCGTCGGAGACAAGGAGAAGGCGAACGGGGCCGTATCCGTACGCGCCCGGGGCAACCACGACCTCGGTGTGATGTCACTGGCCGATTTCACCGCGAGATCCGGCGCCGACATTGCCCAGAAACTGTGAGAGCCAACCGAGAGACGTCTCGGCTACAGGGCGTTTTTATCGTTCGGGTTCCGCCGCCTCGGAGCCCGTTGAAAGGCATTCGACATCGCTACTTTCGCTGACCGTCGTCAACCCAACGCCGAGCGCAAGCATCGGCTCAACCGCGAAATCCTGGCTACCGAGGTTCGCCTCAACGGCCCCGAAAACGAGCCGCTGGGCATCGTGCCGATTGCCGATGCCCTCAGGCTCGCCGGTGAACAAGACGTTGATCTCGTGGAGATCGTGGCCCAGGCCGATCCACCGGTCTGCCGGTTGATGGACTACGGCAAGTTCAAATATCAGGAACAGAAGCGGGCAGCAGAAGCGAAGTCCAAGCAGAAGGTCATCGAGGTCAAGGAAGTGAAGTTCCGCCCAGGTACCGACGAAGGCGACTACGCGATCAAGATGAGGAACTTGCGCCGCTTCATCGAGGAAGACGGCGACAAGGGCAAGGTCACGCTGCGCTACCGTGGTCGTGAGATTACCCACCAGGACATCGGCATGCGGCTGCTCGAGCGCATCAGGGACGAGTTGGCCGATGTTTCGGTGGTCGAGCACATGCCCAAGCTCGAGGGCCGGCAGATGATCATGGTGCTGGCGCCGAAGCGGAAGTAAAAGTCAGCGAAGCAAATCGAATTCGTGCTGGTGGTCTGGTCACCGCCGGCCGAGCAGAAGCAGCTGCAGGCCAACAAGACGCCGAGACTCTCGGCGGCGCCTGCAGGTGTAATCAAGAAGGAGCAGTCATGCCCAAGATGAAGACCAAGAAGAGCGCCGCGAAACGGTTCCGGGTTCGCCCGGGCGGCACCGTCAAGCGCGGCCAGGCGTTCAAGCGCCACATCCTGACGAAGAAGTCGACGAAGACGAAGCGTCATCTGCGCGGCTCGGCTGCCGTGCACAAGACCAACATGGGCCACATGGCGCAGATGTTGCCGTTCGCCGGCCTCTGACCCGCCCGCTCGACTCAACCGATTTCCGAAGGAGCCCTCCATGCCTCGCGTCAAACGCGGCGTCACCGCACGTGCCCGCCACAAGAAAATTCTCGCTCTCGCCAAGGGCTTTCGCGGCCGCCGCAAGAATGTCTTTCGCATCGCCAAGGAAGCGGTCATGCGCGCCGGGCAATACGCTTATCGCGATCGCCGTACCAAGAAGCGCGTGTTCCGCCATCTTTGGATCGCGCGCATCAACGCGGCCACCCGCAGCCTCGGCGTGACCTACAGCAAGTTCATGGCCGGGCTGAAGAAAGCCGGTGTCGACCTCGACCGCAAGGTGCTCGCCGACATGGCGGTCAACGACCCGGCCGCGTTCAGCAGCGTCGTCGACAAGGTGCGTCCGCACCTCTCGTGACACTGCCTTCCCGCCGCCGGCCCCGGCCGGTGCGCGGGCCGCTCGACTGTGCCGCTCAGCGGCGCCATGCCGCGCAACGATGAACGACCTGCAACCCGTGGTGGACGAAGCCCTCGCCCAGTTCGCCAGCGCCCGCGGGCCCGCCGAACTGGAGGATGCGAAAGCGCGCTTTCTCGGCAAGGGCGGCCGCATAACCGAACAGCTGAAGGCGCTCGGCAGCCTGCCAGCCGACGCCAAGAAGGTGCGCGGCGCGGAAATCAACGCAGCCAAGCAGGCGATCGAACGTGCGCTCGGCGCGCGCCGCGAGGCGCTTGCACAGGCGCAGATGGAGGCGCAACTCGCGGCTCAGTCGCTCGACATCACGCTGCCTGGCCGCACGCGGGGCGAAGGCGGTCTGCACCCGATCAGCCGTGCGCTGGAACGCATCGAGGCGATCTTCGGATCGATGGGCTTCGACATCGCAGACGGCCCCGAGATCGAAACCGACTGGTTCAGCTTCACGGCGTTGAACAACCCCGAGAACCACCCGGCGCGATCGATGCAGGATACGTTTTACGTCGACCTGAAAGATGCCGAGGGCAAGTTGCTGAACCTGCGCCCGCACACCTCGCCGATGCAGGTGCGCTACGCCCAGGCGCACGCGAAGAAGCACGCTGGCGCAGCCACCATGCCCGACGTGCGTGTCATCGCGCCCGGCCGTACCTATCGCGTCGACAGCGACGCCACGCATTCGCCGATGTTTCACCAGGTCGAAGGCCTGTGGCTGGGCGCGAACGTGAGCTTTCGCGATCTGAAGGCGGTGTACCTCGACTTCGTTCAGGCCTTTTTCGAAACGACCGACCTGAAGTTGCGCTTCCGGCCGAGCTACTTTCCCTTCACCGAGCCGAGCGCCGAGATCGACATCATGTTCGAGACCGGCGCGCTCGCGGGCCGCTGGCTCGAAGTGTCGGGCGCGGGGCAGGTGCATCCGCAGGTCGTTCGCTCGATGGGTTTCGACCCCGAGCGCGTGATCGGATTCGCGTTTGGCTCCGGCATCGATCGTCTCGCCATGCTGCGCTACGGCGTCGACGATCTGCGCCTGTTCTTCGACGGCGATCTGCGCTTCCTGCGCCAGTTTCAATGAAGCCCGGCCCGGCCGATCGCTGACATGCAATTCCCCGAATCCTGGCTGCGCGAGTTCTGCGATCCGCCGATCTCGACCGCCGAGCTGGCCGAGCGGCTGACCATGGCGGGGCTCGAGGTCGAGTCGCTGCGGCCGGCCGCGCCGCTCTTCCACGGCGTGGTGGTGGGGCGTGTTCTCTCTGTCGAGAAGCACCCCGATGCCGACCGGCTGCGCGTCTGCCAGGTCGACGTCGGCCAGGCGGCGCCGCTGAGCATCGTGTGCGGCGCACCGAACGTCGAGGTCGGCATCGTCGTGCCGTGCGCGCTCGTCGGCGCCGAGCTGCCGCCTGCCAGCGAAGGCGGCGAGCCCTTTCGCATCAAGCTCGGTCGCATTCGCGGCGTCGAGAGTCAGGGCATGCTGTGTTCGGCGCGCGAACTCAAGCTCTCGGAAGATCATGGTGGATTGCTGGTGCTGGATGCGGCCTCGCCAGTGGGTCTGGACATTCGCAGCGCGCTCGCGCTCGACGACACCATCTTCACGCTCAAGCTCACGCCCAACCTCGGCCATGCGTTGAGCGTGTACGGCGTCGCGCGCGAGCTCGCGGCGATCACCGGGGCGCCGCTGCTGCAGCCGCGCTTCGATGCCGTGCCGGTGGCGGCCGACGAAGCCCGTCTGCCCGTTCGAATCGAGGCGCCTGATCTGTGCGGCCGCTTCTCGGGCCGAGTGGTGCGCGGTGTCGATGCGAAGGCCAAGACGCCCGCATGGATGGCCGATCGTCTCGCCCGCTGCGGGCAGCGCACCGTTTCGCCGCTGGTCGATATTTCGAACTACGTGATGTTCGAGCTGGGTCGTCCTTCGCACATCTTCGATCTCGACAAGATCGAAGGCGGCCTGACCGTGCGTTGGGGTCGCGCGGGCGAGACGCTGGAATTGCTGAACGGCAGCACGGTCGAGCTTGATGCCGGCGTGGGCGTGATCGCCGACGCCGCGCGCGTCGAGTCGCTCGCCGGCATCATGGGAGGAGCGGCCACGGCGGTCTCGGCCGAAACGCGCAACGTCTACGTCGAGGCGGCGTTCTGGTGGCCCGAAGCGGTAGCCGGCCGCTCGCGCCGCTTCAACTTCTCGACCGATGCCGGCCACCGCTTCGAGCGCGGCGTCGACCCGGCCTCGACCGTTCAGCACATCCATCGCATCACGTCGCTCATCGTTGCCATCTGCGGCGGCGGCGAGACGCGCTGCGGGCCCATCGACGATCACGTCACCGCCATGCCGGCACCGGCGCCCATCGTGCTGCGGGTCGAGCGCGTCGCGCGCGTCATCGGCATGCCGCTGACCCAAACCGAATGCGAAGTCGTGATGACTCGACTCGGCTTCGCTTTCGATCGCGGCCCGGGTACCTTGACCGTCACGCCGCCCAGCTGGCGCTTCGACCTACGCCTCGAGGAAGACCTGATCGAAGAGGTGATCCGCCTCGTCGGCTACGAACATCTCGACGCGCGGCCGGCGCAGGGGCGCATCACTGCGCACGTGGCCAGCGAGTCGAAGCGCGAGTCTTCGGCGCTGCGCCACGCCATGGCGAGCCTCGGCTGGCAAGAGACCATCACCTTCAGCTTCGTCGACGAGCGCTGGGAACGCGACCTCGCGGGCAACGAGAACCCGGTGCGCGTCGTCAACCCGATTGCTGCGCCGTTCTCCGTGATGCGATCGAGCCTGCTCGGCAGCTTGGTCGACGTGTTGCGCTTGAATCTTTCGCGCAAGGCGTCTCGGGTGCGCGTGTTCGAGCTGGCAAAGGTGTTCCTGCGCGACGAGACTGTCGCCAACGGCGCTTTGTCGGTCGCGGGTGTTCGCCAGCCCCTCCGGCTCGCGGGCCTGGCGTTCGGCTCCTCCGTGCCGGTGCAATGGGGTCTGGCCGAGCGAACAGTCGATTTCTTCGACGTCAAGGGCGATCTCGAGTCGTTGCTGGCCACCGCCGGCGCACGCTTCGTCGCTGCCACGCACCCGGCCATGCACCCCGGTCGCACGGCCGCGGTCGAGATCGGCGGTGAGCGCATCGGATTCGTCGGTGAGTTGCATCCGCGCTGGCGCCAGGCGTACGAGTTGCCGGGCAACGTGGTGATGTTCGAACTGGATGCCGCAGCGTTGTCGGTGCGCCCCATGCCGAAGCTCCAGCCCCTGCCCAAGCAGCAGCCGGTGTGGCGAGACATCGCGGTGGTGGCCTGTCGGAACATCTCGCACGACGGTCTGCGCGAGGCCATCGAAACGGCGGGTGCGGGCGTGCTGCGCGCTGTCACCTTGTTCGACATCTACGAGCCGAAGAGTCCGGTCGCCGGCATCAGCGAGGGGGAGCGCAGCATGGCGATCCGCCTGGAGCTGCGCGACGATGTGGCGACCCTGACCGATGAGCGCATCGATGCCGTGGTGGCGGCTGTGCTCGCCGCTCTCGGCGGGCGGCTGGGCGTTCGGCTCCGGCAGCAGTAGCAACGATGGCGATCCCCGACCCCACGGCCGACCGGGTGCTGATGGCCTCGCTGGTCACGCCCACGTTGACGAAGGCCGAGCTTGCCGAACTGCTTTTCGAACGGCTCGGCTTGAACAAGCGCGAATCGAAAGACATGGTCGAGGCGTTCTTCGACCTGATCCATGCCACGCTGCTTTCTGGCGAGGATGTGAAGATGTCGGGGTTCGGCAACTTCAACATCCGCCGCAAGGCGCCGCGCCCCGGCCGCAATCCGCGCACCGGCGAGTCGATACCGATCAAGGCCCGTCACGTTGTGACCTTTCACGCGAGCCACAAACTGAAGGCTGTCGTGCAAGGCGACACGCCGCCTGCAGAAGAGTTCGAGTAAAGTCGAGGTTTATCTCCAGATAACGTTGATTTTCATGGAGAAATCGCTTCCTGCTATTCCTGCCAAGCGCTACTTCACCATTGGCGAGGTAAGCGATCTGTGCGGCGTCAAGCCGTACGTGCTGCGCTACTGGGAGCAGGAGTTCACGCAGCTCAAGCCGATGAAGCGGCGCGGCAACCGGCGCTACTACCAGCACCACGAAGTGCTTTTGATCCGTCGCATCAGAGAACTTCTGTACGACCAAGGTTTCACCATCAGCGGCGCGCGCAACCGGCTGATCGATGCGTCGCCGCCGCACAAAAACGGTGACGCCGACGCGATGGATCCGGCACTGCAGCGCCGGCGTGCCACCGACGACATGCTCCCCGCCGACCCGACCCGCGACGCCGCTCCGCTGCAACGCTCCGAAGCCGACGTGCCGACGCTTTCGGCCGCCCAGGTTCGCCAGGAGCTTCTTTCCATACGCGGCTTGTTGGCCGTCTGATCGCTGCAGTCGACCTGCCATAATCCGCAGCTTCGGGGCGTAGCGCAGCCTGGTAGCGCACTTGCATGGGGTGCAAGGGGTCGCGAGTTCGAATCCCGCCGTCCCGACCAAT
>Ga0209724_1004889_pt1 | contig 10407 bp, 12 predicted proteins | sample grotaG_FD_184143 | JGI IMG/M metagenome (GOLD analysis project Ga0209724, IMG submission 184143) | Glacier valley bacterial and archeal communities from Borup Fiord, Nunavut, Canada, to study Microbial Dark Matter (Phase II) -... | ecosystem: Environmental > Aquatic > Freshwater > Ice > Glacier ... | reverse complement strand
GGGGAAATTGACAGACGACGTGGACGTGCCGTTGTCGCTGTACTTCACCAGCTTTTCGGCGACTTCGACGCCGATGTTCTCTTGCGCCTCGATCGTCGAACCGCCCACGTGCGGGGTCAAGATGACATTGTCGAACTCCCGCAAGGGCGACTCGAACACGTCGTTGTTGCTGCGCGGTTCGACCGGGAAAACGTCGATCGCCGCACCCAGCAGTTTCTTCTGGCGCAAGGCTTCCGCCAAGGGCTCGATCCTGACGACCGTACCTCGCGACGCATTGATCAGCACGCTGCCCGGCTTCATGGCCGCAATCTCCGCTTCATCGATCATCCACTGCGTGGCCTGGGTCTCGGGCACATGCAGGCTGACCACGTCGGACTGCGCCAGCAGATCGCGCAACTCGGGCACCTGCCGTGCGTTGCCGAGCGACAGCTTGGTCGCCACGTCGAAGAACACGACGTGCATGCCCAAGGCCTCGGCCAGCACCGACAACTGCGTGCCGATGGAGCCATAGCCGACGATTCCCAATGTCTTGCCGCGAATCTCGTAGGCATCGTCGGCCGACTTGAGCCAACTGCCGCGGTGCGCTGCGGCATTCTTTGCGGGCACGCCGCGCAACAACAGGATCGCCTCGGCCAGCACCAGCTCTGCCACCGACCGTGTATTGGAAAACGGTGCATTGAACACCACGATGCCGCGCTCTCGCGCCACCTGCAGGTCCACCTGGTTGGTGCCGATGCAAAAGCAGCCCACGGCCACCAGCTTGGGCGCGTGGGCAAACACCTGCGCAGTCAGTTGGGTGCGCGACCGGATGCCGACGAAATGTGCGTCGGCGATCCTGGCATTGAGTTCGTCGCCCGCCAGAGCGCCGGTCAGGCTCTCGATCTGGGTGTAGCCCGCCGCCTGCAGCACCTTGATGGCAGAGGGATGAATGCCCTCCAGCAAGAGGAACTTGATCCTGGCCTTGTCGATCGACGTTTTGATCATCCGGTGCCGACTGAAAAGCCATGCATGCCGACCATGAAGCTGCGGTCGTGGAACATGCTGCCTCCTTCACGTTGGGCCGAAGCCGACCGGTCGGTCGCCCAACGCCGACCGAACTCGGTCCAGCCTTTGGCGAACCTCGTGCGCGACGCGGCCGACCTCGGGATCGTTGGTCAATTGCAGCACTGCGACCGGGTCCATGAACCCGACGACGAGACCACCGTCCTCCTCCTCGCGCACGACCACGTTGCACGGCAGCAGCAAGCCGATGTCGGGCTCGGCGACGAGTGCACGGTGCGCCAGTGGTGGATTGCAGGCGCCGAGAATCCGGTAGGGCCGCCCATCGATTCCGAGCTTTGCCTTCATGGTGGCCTGCACGTCGATGTCGGTCAGGATGCCGAAGCCCTCTGCCTTGAGCGCTTCGGTCACCGCAGCAATGGCCTGCGGGAAGGTCAGTCCGCCCGGCCTGCAGTGGAAACCGTAGCTGGAACGCTCCGGAACGACCGGGCTCTGTGATGGTTGGTTCATGGTCGGCTCACTGCTTCATGGACGCCGGTGGCATCCGGTCCATCATCATCTCCATCATCATTTGCATCATGGTCATGCGTTGTTCCATCATCTTGTGATGCTTGGCCATGTCGGCCGGCATGCCCTTGGCATCGGCCATCGCGCCCATACCCTCCATGGACCCCTTGGCATCCATGGCGCCCATGCCTTTCATCATGCTCATGCCGCCCTGCATGGCTTTCATGTGATCGGCCATCAGCGCGTTGCGCTCCTCGGGCGTCTTGGCGTCCATCATCTTCTGGTGCATCTCCTGCATCGCTTTCATGCGGGGTTCCATCGGAGTCATCGGTGCGGCTGCGCTGGCGTCCGCGACAGTGGGCGAAGGCGGCGGCGCATTGACCGATCCTGGGGTTGCGCAGGCGCCCGCAAGTATGGCAACGGACAGTGCAGCGAGGGTGCGAATGGGGGTCATGGTGAACTCCTGGAGTGTGGGTCTTGCACAGACCCGGGGAAACAAGGTGTTGGGGTGATCGACCGCTGAGGTCGCGCGCCAACGCAAATGGCAAACGCACAACCAGCCGCGCGAGTAAAAACTTCCGTCGGCTGCCTGCAGCCAACCCAAGCCACCGCCGAGTCGATCAGGCCGGCGCCGGCGGACTCGGGGTTTGAATTCGCGGATGACGAAGCCGGCGCGTTCCCTTGTGGCTGGAGCAGGCACGCATTGACCACACCCGACATCAAGGCCAGCACCCACGCCGGCGGCGTCAAGCAAGCCGTATGGCGCAGTTGGCGGCGGTTGAATGCGAGAGTCGGCATGGTGGTGGTGAACGCGTCTGACGATGTTACGAACCCGCGCTGTGCGAGGCTTGATCGGCATCAATCAAGTGGTCAAGCGGCGATTCGAAAAGGAATGCGCATCGATCAACCGAAATGCACGGCGCGTTGCAATGCATCGCCGACCGCTCGAATGCGATCACTTGCCTCTTCCTTTGACGAACCACGCCACCAAGCCGACGACCAGAATGGCAAGGACGATCGGCACCCAGGTCCCGCCGTCGCCGCCCATCCAATTGCCGACACCCCACATGCCACCGTTCATCATGGTTTTGCCTTCCTGCGACTGGTAGTCGTGACCAAGTGGGACAGTGCCGCTGCGACCAAGGCAGGCAATGACTTCATGAACTTTCCAAACTAGCTCGGTTCGCAAATCCGAACCCAGCAACGAGCCAATTCAAGTTATATCGATGTTTGATGCAAGTCTGTTCGTCAGCGAACATTGCGCAAGTAAAGCGACGTGATCGACTCATGTCCTTGGTCGATCAAAGTTCGCCAGCATTTGACGCGGATCAAGGCGCGGTGCCGGAGCCCACGTAAGACTCACAACATGCGAGCCGCATGAACATGAAGCCTTTTTCAAACCCCCGCACCAAGCGCAACACCGCATTCGCGGCGATGCTGGTGTGGGCGTTTGCGCTGGCTTCCGGAATGGCGAATGCCTGCCTGCTCGAGAAACCCGGTCAACACGCGCATATCGACGCGAGCCAGTCTTCGAACGCTCATCACGTCCATGCCAGTGAAGCGATGGCTGGTGATCTCCTCGCCCTTGACCATGACGACGACGCAGATGCCTCGAAGGAGTCGTGCCTGAAGGCCTGCGACGATGGCTTGAATGCGCAGGTGAAGGTGCAGACAGGCGTCGATCTGACCGATCCCGGCCTGGCGCTCTTGCCTGCCTCCGCATGGAATGCGGCAACTCCAGTCGCATCGGCGCCAAGCCGGTTCGGTGACCTACTGGTCCCCATCGTGGGACCGCCCTTCAGACTGCGCTACACGCGACTGACGTTGTAGCTGTCTGATGACGCCTGGCCCGGAGCCTTGTGCGTTGCGGTCTTCGTCGCCGCCTGCATTCGTTTCGGCCGCGCGCCCAGGTGCGGTGACCAACCTCGACAACAGGTGATCCACTGATACCTGGCCCCGACCGCCCGGCTTTCCAACTCCACCCTCTGCATCAGGAATTCCCAATGAAACTCGCTCATTCGCTTTCTCTCGCCCTTGCCATTTCCACGATGGGCGCGCCCGCCTGGGCCGCCGATGCGGACCCGCATCGGGGTCATCACCCGGAAGGAACCGCTTCGGCGCCTGCGACCAAGGCCATACCCGGCAAGCCCCGAGCGGCCATGGCCCGGACGGACGACCAGATGAAGGCCATGCGCGAGATGCACGACAAGATGATGGCCGCGAAGACGCCTGCGGAGCGGGATGCCCTGACGGCCGAGCACATGAAGATCATGCAGGACAGCATGACCATGATGAACGGCATGTCCCCCGGCGGCATGCGAGGCATGAATAGCGACATGGCCGCGCGCCATCAAACGATGGAGGCACGCATGGAAATGATGCAAGCCACGATGCAGATGATGATGGATCGTTTGCCTGCTGCGCCGGCGAAGTGACGGGGGATGCCGACATGGCGCCTGGCTGCGCAATCGACTGGCGGAGTGACCCACACCGCCGTCTGGAGCCACATATGAATCACGAACTTTCCCACCATGACCCCGAGCCACCACCGTTCTGGCGCTCACGCTACGCCATCGGCTTGCTCGTCATGGGTGCCATCGCCGCGTACTTCCTGCTGAGCGAACACCGTGCCCACTTCCTTGGCGCCTTGCCGCTGCTGCTGCTGCTCGCGTGTCCGCTGATGCATGTCTTCATGCACCACGGCCATGGGGATCACGGCGGGGGCCATGCGCACCACCACGAAGGTGAGTCCACGTCAACGCCGCCGCCAAGAGCGCCGACGCTGCCCGCCGGAGATCGGCCATGAACCACGATGCTCCCGCCTACGGACTTTGGGCGCTCGTCGTCTTCAATTCGGCCATCTTCCTGATGTTCGCGTTCAGCTTCTTCAAGCCCCAGACCGGACGCGACTGGCGCACCTTCGGGGCCTTTGCCGCGTTCATCATCGCGCTCTTCGTCGAGATGTATGGCTTCCCGCTGAGCCTCTATTTGATGTCAGGCTGGCTGCAGACGAAGTACCCGAATCTCGACCTGATGTCGCACAACAGCGGCCACTTGTGGTCGACGCTGCTCGGCGAAAAGGGGGACCCGCACTTCGGTGCGCTGCACATCGCGAGCTACGTGTTCCTGGGCTTCGGCTTCTACCTGCTGTCCAGCGCGTGGAATGTCCTGTATCACGCGCAGCGCCGCAAAGCGCTGGCTACCTCCGGGCCCTACGCGCGCATCCGCCACCCGCAGTACGTGGCCTTCGTCCTGATTCTGCTCGGCTTCCTGTTGCAGTGGCCGACGCTGCTCACGCTGCTGATGTTTCCGATCCTGTTCGTCATGTACGGTCGGCTTGCGGGCACGGAAGAAGCGGAAATGCGAAAGCAGTTCGGCGCCGACTTCGATGCCTACGCGGCTCGCACGCCTCGCTTCTTTCCAGCCTGGCGCAAATCGAATGTCAGCACCGGTCTGAAGACCTGAACGCCCTTACTCAAGGAGAACTCACCATGCAAACCCTCAGCTTCGATGTCAACGGCATGACCTGCGGTGGCTGCACCGGCAGCGTTCAGCGCGCGCTCAGCAAACTCGACGGCATCAGCCACGTCGAGGTCTCCCTGAGTCCGGGATTGGCCACGGTGGTGGCTGATCCCGCCCGCGTGACGCCCGCCCAGATCGAGTCGGCAATCAGCCAGTTGGGCTATCCCGCCAAGGCGCGACCGACAGCGCACAGCGAGCAGGTCCGCTCATGAGCAAGAAGAAGCACAAGCATCGCGACGACAAGCCCGAAGCGATGGCCGCTGCCGTTGGCGCCGACTCGGGCCCTCCCGCGTCAGGCGCAGGCTCAGCGACGGCCCCCATATCGCGCGAGGACTACGAAGCCCAGTTGCACATGCTGCAGGTCGAGCTGGTCAAACTGCAGCGGCACTTCATCGGTTGTGGCGACAAGATTCTGGTTCTCGTCGAAGGTCGCGATGCCGCCGGCAAGGGTGGTGGCATCAAGCGGGTCGTCGAGTATCTGAGCCCGCGCGAGACGCTCGTCGTCGCCCTCGGCAAACCTTCCGACCGGGAACGGTGTGGCTGGTACTTCCAGCGCTACGTTGCCCATCTGCCTGTCGCCGAAGAGTTCGTTCTCTTCAACCGCAGTTGGTACAACCGCGCCGGCGTCGAGCATCTGATGGGCTTCTGTTCGAAGGACGAGCAGACTGCCAAGCGGCTGGCACGCTGACCCCCAACGAACCGGTGCACACCATGCAACCAGGCAGCAACGAAGCGCGCGAACGGAGTGCCACCTTGGCCCGTGTCGCGAGCGACGAGCAAGTGCTGCCGAAGCTCGTCTGTCCTCATCATCCTGGCGGCACCGAACCCGGCATCGACGCCGAACTGCAGAAGTTGCAACGCGAGACCTTTGACTACTTCCTGCACGAGATCAATCCGGTCAACGGCCTGGTGATCGACAAGACGGCACCGGATTGGCCCGCGAGCATCGCCGCCACCGGCCTGGCGCTGGCGTGCTACCCGGTGAGTGTGGAACGTGGCTTCATGAGCCGGGCTGCGGCCGTCGAGCGGACGCTGACGACGCTGCGCTTCTTCTGGAACAGCGCGCAGGGTCCTGAACCGGATGCCACCGGCTACCAAGGCTTCTACTACCACTTCCTCGACATGCAGACGGGCAGGCGCGCCTGGCAGTGCGAGCTGTCCACCGTGGACAGCACCTTCCTGCTGGCCGGTGCACTCGCGGCCGCCATGTACTTCGACGCCGACAGCGCCGAAGAAAACGAGATTCGCACGCTCGGCGACGCGCTCTATCGCCGCGCCAACTGGGCATGGGCGCTGAACGGTGGTGACACGGTCACCCATGGCTGGAAGCCCGAGAGCGGCTTCCTCCCGTACCGATGGGAAGGCTACGACGAGGCACTGCTGCTCTACGTGTTGGGGCTGGGCTCGCCAACGCATCCGCTGCCCGCGCAGAGCTACACGGCTTGGGCCTCGACCTACCGCTGGACGGAAGGTGACGACCCGGTCAACGGACAAGGCTACCTGTACGCGGCGTCGTTGTTCACGCATCAGCTCTCTCACGTCTGGATCGACTTTCGCGGCATCCAGGACGCCTTCATGCTTGACAAGGACATCGACTATTTCGAGAACAGTCGCCGCGCCACGTACGCGCAACAGCGATACGCGATTCTCAACCCGCAAAAGTTCGAAGGCTATGGCGACCATTGCTGGGGCATCACCGCGAGCGAAGGCCCCGGCCCCAGCACGCTGACGCTGAACGGGATCGAGCGCCAGTTCTTCGGCTACCTGGCCCGAGGCGTACCGTGCGGCCCCGATGACGGCACCCTGGCGCCGTGGGCTGTGGTCGCCTCTCTGCCGTTCGCGCCCCAGATCGTGTTGCCGACCTTGGCCCACTGCATCCACCAGGCCAAGCTGACCCAGTTCAATTCATACGGCTTCAAGGCGGCCTTCAACCCTTCGCATCCCGGTGAGCCTGGCAACCCCTATGGGTGGTGGGTGTCACCCTGGCACTTCGGGCTCAACCAGGGGCCGATCGTTTTGATGATCGAGAACCATCGGTCGGGCCTGTTGTGGCGGTTGATGCGAGCTTGTCCGTACATCGTGAGCGGCTTGCGACGGGCGGGGTTCACAGGCGGCTGGCTTCGATCCTGAAGCCAGCGCCAGATTGGCATCTGACCCAGCCACTCTCAATGGGTCACGACATCACTGCAGGAGAAGTTCATGACGACAGCGAATCTTTCACAGGCAAGCACGCTCGGAATGCCACCGGCGCTGAGAAGAGCCCAAGCGGCGATTCATCTCCCGGAGGTGCAGGCCATGATGCAGAGGCTTTCGGAATTTGATCTCGGTATCTTCATGCCGCATCGACACGACGAGCGAACGGGTGACTTCCAGCCGCTGCCCGACGACGTGATGCAAGTGGAGGCTGGCTACCAGGTGTCGTTCCAGAACGCACAAGAGATCGTGAACCAGGCCGGTCGATTCCTCCCGGTGGCCTGGCGTTGGCGGGCTGGCGCAGCGGTACCTGCGTCGGTGTGCGAAATGGTGGTCCCGGAAGAGCAGGACGACCCAGAGCGCCCGGTTAAACACAAGATGCCAGCCGAGCACTGATCCGGCGGTCACCGGCCTGGCCCGCGAGGCCACGGCCGGTGATGGCCAGCAGCCCTGCATCAAGACAACGAAGGAATTGCAATGAAAACAAGTGTCATAGAAGTGCGCGACATGCTCTCGGTTTTGAGTGTGCAGGGCGTTGAAGAGCGAATCGGTGACGTGCCCGGCGTCGAAAGCGTCACCGTCAATTTTTCTGCGGGCAATGCCACCGTGCGCTACGACGAAACGAGACTCGATATTGCGGACATCAAGTCGGATGTGCGCCAACGCGGGTATGACGAAGAGGCCGCTCCAGGTGCTTCAGGGAAGTCAGCCAGTCGGGGGCACCACGACCACACAGCGGCGGCGGCATCTGCGTCGGCCCCCGCAACAGCCCCCTCGAAGCCCAGCGCTGCCAAACCTGCTGACCCTGTCTCGGCAGGGGCAGAGGCTTCGGGGACCGCAGGAGCCAAGGCACCCGACAAGGCAGCCGCGCCATCGCTACCGGCAGCTGCGGCCACCGAGCACGCCGCTCCAGGCGGCGGAGAAAAGATGTCCATGCCGGACAAAGGTTAGAGCCAGCCGTCATGCGCTGTTGCCGAAGTGAAGCCCAATTCCTGGAGTCGCCATGAAAACGAGTGTGATTGAAGTGCGCGACATGCTGTCGGTACTGAGCGTGGACGGGGTCGAGAAGCGAATCGGCGAAGTGCCGGGTGTCGAGAGCGTCACCGTCAACTTTGCTGCCAAGAGTGCCACGGTGCGCTACGACGAGACCCGACTCGAAGTGGCCGACATCAAGTCGGATGTACGGCAACGCGGACATCAGCCGGCCACCGAGCCGCCGCCCGAACAGGCTGGCCAGGACCAGCCCGCGAGCGTTGCTGCTGGAGAGCCAGCGCCGCAAGCTCCGCCGAAGGCGCCTTCGCCGCCGGCGGCGGAAGTGCCGAAAGCCGACCCGGTCGCTGCACCCGAATCTTCTCCGGGCATCTCTGCCGAGTTGCCTCTGCCGACACCTCCCGCAGCCGGCGGCGCTGAGGACTCAACCGAGCCGGGTGCGATCGAGAAGGTGACCACGTGGGTGCACGATACCTTTGCCGGCGATGACAAGAAGGGTCCGGCGGCATCTGACGCATTGCCAGCCAGCGGCGCAGCCGACGCGCCGAAAGCGGCCGCCGCAACGGCCGTCCCTGCACCGTCGGCTCCCGCCGGTAGTGGACACGAGGGTCACCAGGGCCACATGAAGCCGGGCGACCAGCCCGCCATGCCGGCAGACATGGCCCACGAGATGGGTCACGACGGCATGGACTTGCCGGCGATGGTGCGCGACATGCGCAACCGCTTCTGGATATGCCTTGCCTTCACCGTGCCGATCTTCATCTATGCCCCGATGGGCGGCATGTTCAAACCACCGGCACCGCCGTTCGGTCTGGAACTCAATCTCTGGCTGCTGTTCTTTTCGAGCGCCGCCGTGCTGTACCCGAGCTGGCCTTTCTTCGTCTCCGCATGGCGCGCCCTCAAGAAGGGCACGCTTGGCATGGCGGCGCTGATCGTGTTGAGCGTCGGGACCGGGTATCTCTTCAGCGTCGCATCCACGTTTTTCTTCAAGGAGGGTGGGCAGTTCTTCGAAGCAGTGTCTGTGCTGCTCGTCTTCATCCTGCTCGGCCACTGGCTCGAAATGCGCGCTCGCGCGGGCGCCTCGTCGGCCATCCAGGCGCTGATGAACCTGACGCCCGCAAAGGCCAACGTCATCCGCAATGGTGCGGAAGTCGAAGTGCCGACCGCCGAGGTGTTGGCCGGTGAGATCGTCGTGATCCGGCCGGGCAACAAGATTCCCGTGGACGGCACGGTGGAGACCGGTGAATCGCTGGTCGACGAGTCCATGCTGACCGGAGAGTCGATGCCGGTCCAGAAGGGACCCGGCGCCACGGTGGTCGGTGCGACCATGAACAAGAGCGGCAGCTTTCGCTACACGGCGACCAAGGTCGGGGCCGACTCTGCGCTGGCGCAGATCGTGAAGCTGGTGCAGCAGGCACAGAACTCGAAGGCCCCGGCGCAACTGCTGGCGGACAAGGCCGCGCAGTGGCTGGTGATCGCCGCCATCGCCATCGGCCTGACGACCTTTGCGGTGTGGTTTTTCTGGATCGGTCAGCCGCTGTTGTTCGCGGTGACGATGACCATCACGGTCTTCGTGATCGCGTGTCCCGATGCACTGGGCCTCGCCACCCCGATGGCCGTGATGGTGAGCACGGGGCTCGGCGCCGCGAACGGCATCCTGTTTAAGAACGCATCAGCACTGGAAGACGCCACCAAGCTTGATGTCATCGTGTTCGACAAGACGGGCACGCTAACAGTCGGTCAACCCGAGGTGGTGGAGATCGTCACGGCGGAAGGTATCTCCGAAGACGTGGTGTTGACCGCCGCCGCTGCCGTCGAGCAGGGGTCCGCCCATCCGCTGGCCCAGGCCATCGTGCGGCGCGCCGCGAAGCTCAGCATCGTGGCACCGACAGGCTTCGAGAGCCTCGACGGGATGGGCGCGCGTGCAGAAACTGCTGGCGGAACGGTGTTCCTCGGCAACCGCCTGCTGATGGACACGCAGAAGCTAGCGCTCGGCAGTCTGGAGGCCGCCGCGACGCGTCTGCAGGGTGACGGCCGCACAGTCGTTCACGTGGCCCAGGCCGGTCGCGTCATCGGCCTCGTCGCGATCGCCGACGCAATCCGGCCCACGGCCAAGGCAGCGGTTGCCAAACTGCGCGAACAGAAGATCGAAGTGGTGATGCTGACCGGCGACAACGCGGCCACGGCCAAGCGGAT
>Ga0209724_1004885_pt1 | contig 10413 bp, 6 predicted proteins | sample grotaG_FD_184143 | JGI IMG/M metagenome (GOLD analysis project Ga0209724, IMG submission 184143) | Glacier valley bacterial and archeal communities from Borup Fiord, Nunavut, Canada, to study Microbial Dark Matter (Phase II) -... | ecosystem: Environmental > Aquatic > Freshwater > Ice > Glacier ... | reverse complement strand
GACAGGATAAAAACTTCGCGATGGTGGTGAAAAAGGTCTATCCCGATGTACGGGAAGGGACTTTTGAAATTGACCTGGTTTTTAATAGCAATGTTCCTGACAACATACGGCCTGGACAAACCTACCACGTTGAACTTCAGCTTGGACAGCCAGAAACGACGCTGCTGATACCGCGTGGTGGTTTTTACCAGAGTACAGGCGGGCAATGGGTTTATGTCCTGACCGATTCTGGGAGTGAAGCTATCCGTCGTCAGGTAAAAATTGGAAGGCAAAACCCGCAATTCTACGAAGTGCTTGAAGGATTGAAACCTGGAGAGAAGGTGATTACCTCAGGTTATGAGATATTTGGAGATAACGAAAGGGTGGTGTTTAAATAGCAGAGGTTGAATTACTCTCTGTTCTCAGGAATTTTAACTTTACTACTAAATAGCTGCTTCATGATTAAAAATTACCTCATTACAGCTTTGCGATTTTTAAAGCAAAACAAAGTATTTGCTAGCATTAATATGATGGGTCTGTCAATCGCATTGGCCTCCTCCTTTATTATTTTGCTTTATGTGATTAATGAATTGAGTTATAATTATTGCCATAAAAACCGGGAACAGGTTTACCGGGTGCTAAATTATAATGTCGATTCCAGGACAACTCAGTCGGGGACCTCTTTCGTTCTTGCTACAGCATTAAAAAAAGAATTTCCGCAAGTTGAACATGCCATTAGGACGCGGCCTGTGCGTTTAAAGTTAAAACTAAAAGACGAGTATATTAATGTTCCCAATGCCATCGCCACCGATTCGGAAGTATTTGATATCTTCACCTTGCCTCTTATAGGAGGTTCACCTAAAAACAACCTGCTTGATGATTCAAACTCAATTGTCTTATCACGCGAAATTGCAGAAAAAATATTTGGCAACACAAATCCGGTCGGCAAAGAAATGGTCGGGACAGTAAACAATCAGGAGTATATTTTTAATGTTAAAGGGGTTTTCGAAAATATTCCGGTAAACTCTACATTTAAAGCTAAATGTTTCGTAAATAATAGATATACAATTGATGACATTAATAAATCGTTCAAAATTACCAATGCAGAAACAAGTTGGAATCACGATTTCTGGATAACGTGGGTTTTGTTTTCAAAAAATAGCGACAAGTCATCGATAGAAAAACAATTCCGTGCTTTTGAAGTAAAAAATATAGGTGAAAAGCCCAATCGAAACTTCTCGCTTCAAAATTTATCGGATGTATATCTTAAATCGGATGACGTAATGAATACCGGAATTAAGGGGAACATGAATAATGTGAGATTATTTTCGACGATTGCGTTACTTATCCTGATAGTTGCTGCGATTAATTATATTATCCTTTCAACAGCTGTATCTTCCGGAAGAGCGAAAGAAATTGGTGTACGCAAAACAAATGGCGCGGGGATTCACGCAATTCGAAATCAACTTTTGAGTGAATCTGTCCTTCTGGTTTTGCTAGTACTTCCTATTGCTTTAATTCTGGCATGGTTTGGTTTGCCATATGCCGGTAAATTATTCCAAACCCAACTTCAAATTATTCCTTCAAATGTTATTTTATATATTCTGATATATTTCTTGTTGACCGTTTTCATCGGTATAGCTTCGGGGTTATACACTTCGGCCTATTTATCACGATTAACGGTTATAGATATTTTAAGAGGTAAGAATCAATCTGGTAAGACGAAGCTTTTCTTTCGTTCGGCGATGATTGTTGTTCAGCTTGTTATATTCTGCTCCTTTGTTTCTGGCACCTTGATCATTCGTGCTCAGTACAAATATTCCCTGGAAAAAGATCCCGGATACAACAATAAAAACATTCTTTTGATTGAGTTGGGAAGAGATTTTAAGGGGTATTCTGCCTACATCAACAAAATCAGATCGCATCCGAGTGTGATTATGGCTGGAGGAGTTATGCAAGGACTTCCAATGATGGGATCGATGTTTTCAACCTATCCTCATTTCAAGGACAAAGAGGTTAAAGTTGTGGTGGAAGGGCTTGCCATTGATTATGAATTTCTGAAAACGATGGGTATCCCTGTAATCGCAGGCCGTGATTTCTCGGAGGAATTTGGCGGGGATCTCAAAAAATCGGCGATTTTGAACGAAAAAGCGGTCAGTCAATTGGGAATAACCAATCCCGTAGGGGAGAACTTCTATGGGATTACAATTATAGGTGTGGTGAAAGATTTTAACCTTCATTCTATCCGAACGGATGTTCCCGCTTTAATGATCACCTTAACCGATCAATATATCCAGCAAGTTGCAGTGCATTATGTTCCAGGCACATTACACACCTTATTACCGGTTTTGGAATCGGAATGGAAAAAAGCGGGCTCTGGCCGGCCGTTTGATTATTCAACTATTGAAGACCTTATTGAAGGCCTTTACACTTCGGAGAAAAATCTGAGTAATATAATCTCCATTGTTTCACTTTTTACCATGCTGATTGCGGCATTTGGGTTGTTCGGTCTCACACTATTTGTTGCAAAAAACCGAACAAAGGAAATAGGAATTAAAAAAGTATTTGGCAGTTCAGAGCAATTAATCGTTTTTTCGTTTCTCAGGGAAAGCATTATTCTGGTATTAGTTGCCGGGGTCATTTCTATTCCAATAACAATTTATTTTATGAACAAGTGGTTAAATAACTTTGCTTACAAGGTTGATATTAGTTGGTGGATTTTCGTGGTGGCCATTGTTGTTGCAGCGATTGTAGTTCTTTCTACGGTTGTTGTTCATTCGATCAGAGCCTCACGGATCAACCCTGTAGAGGCGTTGAGGTATGAATAAATGTCAGAATCAGGATTTTCAGGATGGAAGGATGAACAGGATTTAAATATGGGTAAAAGATGAATAGTAATAATGCAGATTCAGAAAGCATTGATTTGGAAAATCCTTTAATCCGGATAATCCAGATTCAGACAGTTAGTTGGAAAGCGGCGACTAGGAATCCGGTGGAAGCGCTGAGATATGAATAGGCGGAATTTGTGATTTAGGTAGATAAACTGAAACTTTTGATAAAATAAACTAAATGGGAATCAAAATATCGTTATTAATTATCTGGAGAAAATTGAGACAGAACAAGGTTTTTTCGATACTCAATGTTTTAGGGCTTGGAATCGGTCTTTCAGTTGCCGTAATCGTTTTTTTGTATGCGAGTTACGAGCTGAGTTTCGACCGGTTTAACGAGAATGCCGACCACATTTACCTGGGTGTAGAAAACAGCCAAAACCTAAATTCGGTTTTCCCTTTACCGCTTGCCGAAACAATTAGAAACGAGGTTCCGGAAGTTGAGTTTGCAGCTAATGTTCTTCCATGGGAGATTAAGAAAGAAATTACCACTGCCAATGGCGAATTCCTTCAAAGTTGCTTTTACATGGATGAAGGCATTTTTAACATTTTCAGTTTTAGGATTATTCAGCAAAGCCAAAACACCATATTTCCAACGGAGAATTCGGTCGCGATTTGTGAAAGCCTGGCGAAAAAATTTTTCGGTTCGGTAGATTTGGCCATTGGTAGAGATATTACGGTTGATAAGAAGAATATGGCAATAATTTCGACCATATTCAAAGATATTCCTAACAACTCTTCGCTACGGTTTGAGATGGCTGCTCCTTTGCAAACCGGGGTGAAAGAGTTCAAGATTGTAGCTTCATGGAACGATGCGTATTTTCACACTTTTGCAAAGCTGAAATCGCCTTTAAATCAGGTAAAACCTAAAATTTCTGCTTTTGCCAAACAGCATGATATTCAAATTGAGTTCTTCCCCTTAACCGAATTGCATTTTGCCCAGAGTGGAAGCTCGCAAAAAACGACCTTATACATCGCCATTTTTGCGGGTATTTTTATCATGTTGCTCGCATGTATCAACTTTATTAATTTGTCGACGGCCAATATTTTCAAAAACTCGAGAGAGGCAGGTTTGAACAAACTTTTTGGTTCTTCATCCTTCAACTTGCACCGGCAATTTATTTTGGAAGCCTTAGTGCTTACATTTATAGCATTTGGCGTTGCCTTAATGGTTTCCTTCCTGCTGTTGCCCTATATCAACCAGTTGATCGGTATTTCTTTGTCAATTGGTCAGCTAACTCTTTTCAAATCATTGTTGTTGCTCGGAATCATTAGTGGCATATCTTTCTTTACCGCAATAATTCCCGCACACATTTTTTCGAAGGCACAACCGCTTCATATTTTAAATAAGCAGATCAGCACCAACCAATCTGCAGTATTTTTGCGAAAAGGCTTGCTACTGCTCCAGCTAAGTTTAACCATCATTATCATCATTTCAACTTTATTCATTAACAAGCAAGTTCATTTTATCGATCAAACAAATTTTGGTTTCGATAAAAAGAATATGGTTTTTATTGAGTCTGAGAACATTCAGACAATGGCAGCCAAGTATTCAGTACTTGAGAAAGAATTGTTGAAGAATCCTTTAATTACTTCAGTCTGTGCAACCGACGCTCGTCCCGGAGTCATTGGGAGTTCAACTACCGGATTTCGCTGGCAGGAGAATTCGACCGAAAAGTCACCATCGGTATATATGTATCGTGTTAGCAATGAATTTGTTAATACGTTTCGTGTAAAACTGCTTGAAGGGAAGGGATTTGATAAGGTACAGTCCAACACAAAAGAGGTTCTGATTAATAAAACACTGGCTCATTTAATTGCTGAGAATGGATCGGCACTCAACAAAGTGTTGTACCAGGGCGAACGACCTTTTACCATAATCGGAGTACTTGATGATTTTTCTTTTAACTCCATAAAAGAGAAGCAACAACCCAGTATGATTCTATTTGATTCATCGAGAGGATTCTATCCGTGTATCCGTATTTCGAATGAAGCAAGCACATCGTTGGCCTTGACTCAGATCAATAAAAATATGAAAGAATTATTCCCTGACATGAAATACGAAATCAAATTCACCGACGATTTTATTTTGGATGAGTTTATTTCCAGAGAGATACGTTTTTCGAAATTCTTTACGCTGTTTTCGGTGCTGGGGATTGTTGTTTGCTGCATGGGATTGTTCGGTCTGGCGCTGTTCGAAAGCAATAAACGAATCAAGGAGATTGGCATCAGGAAGGTAAACGGGGCACAGGTAATGGAGGTTATTGCCTTGTTGAACAAAGATATAATTGGAATTACGATCGTTGCTTTTGTAATTGCTACACCCATTGCCTGGTACGCGATGCACAAATGGCTCGAAAACTTTGCCTACAAAACGGAATTAAGCTGGTGGATATTTGCTATTGCAGGGCTGTTCGCATTGGGAATCGCATTGCTGACAGTTAGCTGGCAAAGTTGGAAAGCGGCGACAAGGAATCCTGTCGAAGCTTTGAGGGATGAATAATAGTGTCTGAATCAGGATTTACAGGATGAAAGGATAAACAAGTTAAACTACTAATAACTATAGTCATGATCAAAACACAAAAGCTTACAAAGATTTTTCAGACGGATGAGATTGAAACTTCCGCTTTGAATGAAGTCAATTTTAATGTCGAAAAGGGCGAGTTTGTTGCCATAATGGGTCCTTCGGGCTGTGGAAAATCGACACTGCTGAACATTGTCGGATTGCTGGATAATCCCACAAGCGGGAGTTATCTGTTCAATGGTGTTGATGTTTCAAATTTGCGTGAAAGCCAACGGACTGGATTACGCAAAGGAAACATTGGTTTTGTCTTTCAGAGCTTTAACCTGATTGATGAACTAAATGTTTTTGAAAACGTCGAAATGCCGCTGATTTACCTCAAGATGAGTGCTTCGGAACGCAAAGCCCGCGTGGAAGCAATTCTCGAAAGGATGAAAATCAGTCATCGCCGGAAACATTTTCCACGTCAGCTTTCGGGTGGTCAGCAACAGCGCGTTGCCATTGCCCGTGCGGTCGCAGCCAATCCCGGGTTAATCCTTGCCGATGAGCCAACCGGGAACCTCGACTCGAAGAACGGTCTCGAGGTGATGAACCTGCTCACCGAACTGAATCGTGAGGGTACGACCATTGTGATGGTGACACACTCGCTGCATGATGCCGATTTTGCCCACCGGATCGTAAACCTGTTCGACGGACAGATTATCACTGAAGTGAGAAAGCAAATGAGCGAAACACTGCTGTAATTGCAGTTCATAGTCAGCGATCAGGATGATATTCTAATGATAATCAAATAACCAACGTCAAAATGAAACTACTTTCGACAACCATTCTTCTTCTATCATTTTTTCTTGCTTTTTCATGTGATGGCAACCGATTGAAAAACAATGAAAAGGCCCTGCGCAAGCGAATTCTGTTGGAAGAAGAACAGTTAGCACTTGGAGCTGCCAAACGTTCTGAACGCGAAAAATATCAAGCCGATTCTATTGCGAAAATGCCTAAAGGGATTCGGATTAAGGAAGAACGGAGTGTTGATCCGCAAGCGTTACCTATAGTGGTTGACATTGCCGGCAACCTGAATAACATGCGTGACTTTAAGCTTTCGCAAGTTGCTTCAGATATAAAATACATTCGAATGGAAACCATTCCTAACCCTTCCATTTCAAATGGGATGAAATTCAAGTATTACCTGATGGACAACTACATAATCGCTGTTAATCTCTTTGGTATTCACCAGTTTTCAAAAGAGGGAAAATACATTTGTACGGTAGTGCAAAATGAATTTACCGGACTAAATTATGACAAAAAGAAAAACCAAATCATTAATTTTGAAGATTATACAAAGATAGGGGGAGGAACTTCTGTATCGACAAAGGGTGATAAGGTGTCTTATTTGTATAGTAACAACATTACAAATCAGGAATATATCATGGAATACGATTGTTCTTCCGGTCAGACAACAATTGCTGATAATACTATAAACACTGAAAATCCAAACCGAATTACTGGTTTAGGGAAGGTGTTGTTTGATAGGAATCAAGGAACTTCGTTACCACCAGCACCAAGATCGCCTTACAATAGCTATGTTAATACCAAGGAAGACGTGTATAAAAAATTGGAGGTTTTTGCTCTCGATCGGAATAACTATCTGTTAAAAATGAAGGGGAAATACATGATGGGAATTTTGGGATCCGATGGTGATACGTTGGCAACTTTTACCAAATATGAAAAGTATAAAAATCTCACGAATTCGAAAATTCGTGAAACTGACGTAGGAACGCGATATGAGAAGGGGGGAAATCTTTTTGTTAGGTCAGAATTCAATGATACTATTTTTCAGGTTATTCCACCAAATAGGATTTTGCCGGTTTATGTCTTTCATCTTGCACAATATAAAACATCGATGCAGGAAGGAGTTGACGCATCTGTTAGTCTTGTAGGGAAGATTATTCTGCAGGATTTTGCTGACGCCAGGAATTACCTCTTTTTTACGTTCACCAAAGACAGTTATGACTGCCCATATACCCGCAGGAATAAAATATTGAAACTTTATCATGCAATTTTTTCGAAAGAAAGCCGGCAAATGTTTATTGTCGATAGCAAGCCAACTGATTATGATGCACCTATATTAATAAACGATATCGACGGAGGACTCCCTGTTTGGCCTGATTCCTATATGATTGGGAAAAATGGTGAAATTCTGGTTCCACTTCAGGGCGAAGAGTTAAAATCACATATTCAAAGCGATTTTTTTAAAACATCAGTTGCACAGACCGATAAAAAAGAAAAACTTAAACAGCTTGCAGAATCGGTAAGCAGTGCCGATGAGATTTTAATGATTGTAAAATAAAGCCAAATATTATGTACTTTCATCTTAAAACTACCATTCGAAATCTTGGAAAGAAACCCATTTATTCGCTCATCACATTTGTGGGTTTCACCTTCGGAATTGCCGCCGGTCTGCTCATTTACTTGTGGGTATTCAACGAATTGAATTACGACAAGTCGCACCAAAACTACGAACGCATCTATCGTGTTCTGACTTTATCAAAGCGAGGTAACGAAATTGTAAAATCGGCAGGTTGTTACCGTCCGGTTCCGGCCACCTTAAAAAAGGATTATCCGCAAATTGAATATGCCACATACCTGAGTTTTAGTTCCGAAGATTCACCACTGCAACGCGAAGAAGGAGGTGAAAAGATTGAAGCCCGTGAACTCTGGGTCAACAATGACTTTTTCTCTATTTTTAACGGATTCACTTTCATCGAAGGAAATGCTTTCGATGCTATTAAAAACCCCGCGGCAATTATACTTTCCGAAACCGCAGCAAAAAAACTCTTCGGCAACGAACCTGCCCTTGGAAAAACAGTAATCAGCGATAAGTATTATAAATCAATTTTCACTGTTGAAGGGGTCGTAACCATCCCTAAAAACTCTCATATCGATTTTGGCTATATTTTACCCGAAAGCAACCCGAAAGTTGCAATTTATTCGGACTCTTGGAGCGACAAGGGCTATACAAATGTATACATCAAATTACGAAATGATGCCCTAATCGACGAGACGTTCCTTTCCCGGATTTCAAACCAAATAAGCCGCTATTCCCAAAATACCGAAAAGCTGATGTTTCAACCACTCACCGACATCCATTTGTATTCCGATTATGAGCCCAGCTTTAATGACCGTAACATGAGCAATTATAAATATGTCTGGATATTTTCAGGATTGGCCATACTGATCATTCTGATGGCATCGTTTAATTTTTCGGTGCTTTCAGTTGCCCGCGCTTCGGAACGGTCGACTGAAATTGCCATCAAAAAGGTAAATGGAGCCAGTCGTTACCACATCATCAGCCAGTTTATGGGCGAATCGCTGTTCCAAACATTTGCGGCAACCTTGCTCGCCGTTATCATCATTTGGCTATTATTGCCCTGGTTTAGCGTACTTTCAGGTAAAGATCTCCAATTTATTCTTTCGCTGAAACTGATCATCAACCTGTTATTGCTCACTTTGGTTACGGGGTTACTGGCAGGAGCTTATCCTTCGTTTTTTCTCTCGTCGCTCAATCCAAACGGCATTTTCAGAGGCGGAAGCATTACCGGCTCAAAGGCTGGATTTATTCGCTCGTTGGTTGCTGTGCAGTTCTGCATAGCAATCTTTTTCATCATAGCCACTTCACTTTTCGTCAAACAGTTGAATTATATCCGAACCAAAGATCTTGGACTAAACCATCAAAATATTGTAGTGATCCCGACCGGTTTGTGGTACCAGAACAAGGGATTTAAAGAAGAATTATTGAAGAATCCGAAAATCCTAAGTGTTTCGGCCAGTGTAAAAGCACCCGTTGACTTCCCATGGAAATCAACAATGGCGTTCAACCATCAGGGGGTAGTTGACAGTCTGAATGCCACATGGTTCTTTGTGGACGAAGATTTTGCCAAAACCTACCAGTTGGAAGTTTTAAAAGGACAGTTTTTGCAAATGAATTACAGCGCTTATTGGAAGGAAATGGAAAAGGCAGGAAAAAGCATAAAAGAAGGGAAAGAATACGCGGTGTCGATACCGGTAGTGATCAATGAAACTGCCGAAAAGAAGCTTGGTTTTGATGATCCAATAGGCCAGCGTATTGGTGGCAATGTGATCGTTGGCGTGGTAAAAGACTTTAATTTCCGTCCGTTACATTATCCGATTGGACCGTTAATGCTTACTAACAACCCGGAGAATATCATGACTGTGAATGTAAAGATTGCGCCGGAAAACCGTGCAGAAACATTGAAATATATTAGCGATACCTATCTGAAACACCGCGATCGAAGAGGCTTTTCGTATAGCTTTTTTGATGATTTATTGGCTGAAAAATACCAGGATGAAACCCGGCTTAAGAATATTACCATCGCTTTTTCAATACTCGCAATTGTAATATCAGTATTGGGAATCCTTGGAATGGCTGTTTTTGCCATCACACGCCGCACCAAAGAGATCGGCATCCGCAAAGTAAATGGTGCCAAAGTTTCAGAAGTGATGGTAATGCTAAACAAAGACTTTGTAAAATGGGTAGCAATTGCATTTGTAATTGCCACACCAATTGCATGGTACACGATGCACAAATGGCTCGAAAACTTTGCTTATAAAACGGAATTAAGCTGGTGGATATTTGTGCTGGCTGGATTATTGGCGTTGGGAATTGCATTACTGACGGTGAGCTGGCAAAGCTGGAAAGCGGCAACTAGGAATCCTGTAGAAGCACTAAGGTACGAATAAAACATACAAAATGAAGCATATACTAATAATAATCACATTACTTTTTAATTGCGTTTACACATTTAGCCAGCAACTTATGCCAGTATCGAAAACCGTGGGGAAATTAAACATTACGGTTGACCCACGCATGGAACTGTTAAGTGCAGTACAGATGATCGCCGACTATCCAACAATAAACAGAAAAGCGCCTTACAGCACTGAATTAATGCAGTTTTTCGGTAGATACAACACTCACGAAGCATCATTATTAACCAGTCAACTTGCCAA
>Ga0209724_1004883_pt1 | contig 10415 bp, 7 predicted proteins | sample grotaG_FD_184143 | JGI IMG/M metagenome (GOLD analysis project Ga0209724, IMG submission 184143) | Glacier valley bacterial and archeal communities from Borup Fiord, Nunavut, Canada, to study Microbial Dark Matter (Phase II) -... | ecosystem: Environmental > Aquatic > Freshwater > Ice > Glacier ... | reverse complement strand
CGCAGTGGTCGGCTCGTCAGCGATGAGCATGTCCGGGTCGCAGGAGATCGACTGCGCGATCATGGCACGCTGGCGCTGACCGCCGGACAACTGGTGCGGGTAAGAGTCGAACGCCTTTTGCGGATCCGGCATCTCAACGAGCTCGAGTAGCTCGAGTGCGCGAACCTTCGCCTCGGCCGGAGCGAGAGGAAAGTGGATGCGCAGGGCCTCCATGATCTGAAACCCGATGCGGTAGACCGGGTTGAGCGCTGTCATGGGCTCCTGGAAGATGACCGCGATGTCCTTTCCGCGCACCTGGCGCAGCTTGGCCATCGTCGCACCGATGAGTTCCTCGCCGTTGAGCCGGGCGCTGCCCGTGGCACGACCGTTGGCCGGGAGCAGGCCAAGCAGTGACATCGAGCTGACACTCTTGCCGGATCCGGACTCGCCGACGATGGCAAGTACCTCTCCTGGGCGCACGACGTAGTCGAGGTTCTTGGCAGCGGGGATCCACTCGCCTCCGACCCAGAATTCCACTCCGAGCTTGCTGACCTCGAGGATGGGTGCGTTCGAGTCACGGGTGTTCGTCTTGGGATTCATTTCTGCTTTCCACTTGCAATTCTGCCGAGTGCTCTTCGTGACGTCCGCGCTCCCCATGGGAGCATTGACGAATGGCTGAGACGGTTGTGCTTCGATCCACCTTTGGAAAAATCCTGACGATCAGCGTGATTGTCGTCGTCGTTGCCTGCCTCGTCGCGCTCGGTGTGCAAAGCGATGGAGCCGCTGCCATTTGCTTCGTTGCCCCGCTCGTGACGCTCGCCTACCTCGTCTGGCTGCTCTACTGGGCGCCCTCCGTGGAGGTCAGCGATGGTGGAGTTACGCTCGTCAATGTGTTCAGGACGATCGACCTTCCGTGGCCGGCGATCGAGAGGATTGACACCAAGTATGCGCTCACGCTTTTCACGCACTACGGGCGTTTCGTCGCCTGGGCTGCCCCGTCGGCTGGCCGACACCAATTCATCAACACACCAAAGGAAGATGCCCGCGGACTCCCGGAGAGCTCCTTCATCGCCGGAACCCTCGGCCAGGGCGACCTGCCGAATACGGAGTCCGGTGACGCCGCGGCCGTCGTACGTGCTCGTTGGGAGACCCTTCGCGATGGCGGCCACCTGGACAGTGGCGTACTGGACAGCATGATTCGACCGGTCACCTGGAGCCCCGTCAAGATCGCGATGGTCCCGGTGCTCATTGCGGCGAGCCTCGCATCGCTTCTGGTGTTCTCCGGTCGGTAGGGGCTCCACCACTAGAGGCTTTCCGCTTTCGACGGCTGACGCCGAAACCAGCCAGCGATCACGCGGCCCATCTGGCGGTACGGCCCCGTCCCGCCCGGAATTCGCCGCTGGCGTGGGTCGAAGGCGTCGCGCAGCCCATCGCCGATGAAGTTGATGGCGAGGGCGATGACGATGATGAACAGGCCGGGCCACCAGAACAACCACGGCCGGGTCTGGAACGCACCCTGGTACTCGTTGATGAGCTGACCGAGCGACACGTCGGGCGCAGCGATGCCGAAGCCGAGGAAGCTCAGCGCTGCCTCGGTGAGGATGGCTCCACTCATGAGCAGCGTGGAGCTCACGATCACGACACCGACAGCATTCGGGAGAATATGTTTGAAGATGATCCGGCCTGTTCCAGCGCCCGCCACGCGGGCGGCGTCGACGAACTCCCGTTCGCGCAGGCCAAGGAACTCCCCGCGCACGAGTCGTGCGAGGGCGGTCCAGCCAAGGAAACCGAGCCCGATTCCCAGCGCTGCCGCGCCAAGCCCGCCCACGGCGCGACCGAGGACCGCGCCGATGATCAGGATCGGAAAGATGATGAAGAGGTCGGTAAGGCGCATCAGCCACTGATCGACCCAGCCGCGATAGAAGCCCGCCAGGGATCCGATGACCACGCCGATCACGGCGGCGATGCTGCCGAACAACAGGGTAACTACGATCGACTGTTGCGCGCCGCGCATCACCCTGGCGAAGATGTCCCGTCCGATCTCGTCCTGCCCGAAGGGGTGCAGCCCGAAGTTGAACGGCAAGGTCCACGTGGGGTTCCCCCTGTTGGTGATGGCGTTCTGTGCCTCGTAACCAAATCTCCACCAGCCAGGAACCTGCAGGCCGAAGAAGTTGAAGCCGATAGAGGAATAGACGAGGGCGGCGACCAGCAGGAGCACGAAGATCGAGATCATCGCACCGCGGTGGCGGAAGAACCGCCGGCGGACGATGGTCCCCTGGCTGAGACCCTCTACCTCGCGCTGCTCGATGGTCATCCCCGCGTTGGCCGGGTCTTCGGGTGTTTGGAGTAGGAGGTTGGACATGGTCAGCTCACCCGAATTCTGGGGTCAAGTGCCGTGTAGGCGAGGTCGGCGAGAATGTTGAAGACGATGGCGAAGGAGCCGACGACCAGGAAGACCGCCATCAGCACATTGAGGTCGAGGGGGTCCCGGAGCGCCGAGATGAACAGCGATCCCATCCCCCGCCAGGCGAAGATCGTCTCGGTGATCACCGCTCCTCCGATGAGGCCCCCCACGTCGAACGCGACGACGGTGATGATCGGAATCATCGCGTTACGGAAGGCGTGGCGCATCACCACCGTGCGCTCCGTGAGTCCCTTCGCGCGCGCGGTGCGCACGTAGTCCTGATTCATCACCTCGAGCAGGCTCGCCCGGGCGTAGCGCGTATATCCGGCAAGCGAAATCAGGATGAGAGACATCGTCGGCAGCAGGAGGTGGGTGTAGCTGTCGATGACGTGCAGCCAAATCGAGCCCTGGAGGTCTGGAGTGTTCGCTCCGACGGTGGCGATGGGCCGACCGCCGACCGCGCTCAAATAGTCCGGCCAGGATCTCATCAGCCGGTCGGCAAGGACGAGCAAGCCGACCAGGAACGACGTGATGGCCGCCGTGCGAGCCGCCGGCCAGCGGTCGTCTTTGCCCACGAGGTAGCCCACCGCCAGCCCGACGGCAATCGAGAGCACGCCAAGCAACCCGAGCAACCAGAATGCCGGGAAGGCGGCGAAGAGGAACTGGAGCGGATACCAGAGCGCCACGCCGATCGCGACGGTGATCAGTGCGGCGTACAGTGCGCGACGGTTGGACAGCCCTGTCGTCAGCGAGGTGACCATGAGCGCGGTCAGAGCCCCGAGGACCGCAATGAGAACGGGCCCGAGCTGAGGGGTCATGAACCAGTCGGTGACCACGAGGAAACCGAGCGTCGCCGCGGAAATGACGGTAGCCGACCCGAACACGATGAGCCTTGGCTTGCCCTCGCCGCCGATGATGCTCATCCAGATGAATCCGGAGACGAGGGATATCACCGTTATCGACAACGGGGATATCACGGGCGAGCCGAGGAAGTTGTTGAAACCAATGGCCACGTAGAGCTTGAGCAGCACTGCCACCCAAAAAGCGGGGAGCGAGAAGAACAGGAACGAGAGGAACGTCACGGTGTAGTCGTAGCCGCTGTACTGCCGGATCGCGGTGCTCATTCCGATGGCAACCCCGAAGATGACCGCAAGCAACGTTGCCGCGGTGACGAGCTGGAGGGTGTTCGCCGCTGAACTACCGAGCAGGCTGAGGACGGAGTGCCCGTTGACGCTGTCGCCGAGGGTGAACTGTCCGATGAACACCTTGAGGAGGCCGCTCAGCCAGATGAAGAAGCGCAGCGGGGTCGGCACGTTGAGCTGTAGCTGGTCGATGCGTGCCGCGATCAGGGCCGCCTTGTTGGGGGCCGTCGACCCCCGCAGGTCACCGAGCGGATCTCCCGCGAGGGAGGCGAGGTTGTAGATGAGGAAACTGGCGACGAGGAGCACCAGGATCGAGGCACCTAAGCGCCGGATAATGAACGAGAGCACAGTTGCTGGTCGTCGCTTTCTATTGCACGAGGGAGCCCGGTACGCGACGACGGGAAATCGACACGACGAAGCTTTTTGATCACACGGAGAAAGAGGTCGTCTTGACCCATTAGTGGCCAGGGTGGATCGATGATCCGCCCTGGCCACTCAATGGGGCTACTACTTAGCAGTTGCCTTCGACGGCGCCCACTCCCAGAAGTTCCAGAAGTACTGCGGTGCGAGGAACGCTGGCTTGAGGTTCGTCATCGTGTCGCTCCAGGCAGTCACTCCGGGGAACTGGAAGATCGGAACCGTCCAGGCCCGCTGGCCGATGATCTTGTCCGCCTGCACGAGCAGATCATCCTGCTTGGCCGAGTCCGTCTCCGTCGACAGCTTGTCGTAGATCGCGGTCAGCGGCTTGTCGGACCATCCGTAGTAGTTGTTCAGACCACCCGGCGTGTAGTTCGCCTGGTTCTGCGCGACTGCCAGGCTTGTGGCCTGCCATCCGAACAGCGCGGCGTCGTAGTCGTTCGGCTTCGACGAGAGGTCTGCGCCCCACGTCGCGCTTCCACCGTCGATGACCGTGATACCGGCGAGTGCAGCAGACTGGCGCACGAGCTCGAACTCCTGCTGGCGACGAGTGTTCGTCTTGCCGTAGAGGAATCGCACCTTCACGTTGGAGACTCCGGCTTTCACGAGGTCGGCCTTGGCTCCCTCGATGTCGACCTTGTCATACTGGGCGTACGCGCCAGCCTTCTTCACCGCATCGTATCCGGAGGAGCCGGGCACGAACTGCAGCGAGGCGCGCAGAACGGCGGCCGGCTGGAGCGGCTTGATGAGCTTGTCGACGATGTCCTGGCGGGGAACCGTCTTCAGGAAGGCCGAGCGAACGAGCTGTGCCTTCGCCGCGTCACCGCCATAGGTCTTCGGGTCGAAGACACCACCGTTGGTGACCTGAAGGTCGATGTGCTCGTAGGTCGACTCGGTCGCCGCCTTGTACTTGACGCCCGACAGGCCCTTGATCTGTGTGAGCAGGTCGGCAGTCGGCTGGCCCGAGGCGACCTTGACCTCGCCATTCTGGAGCGCGGTGATCTGAGCCTGCGGGTCGCCGACCACTCGAACCGTGATCTTCTGGTACTTGGGCGACGGTCCCCAGGTGTAGTCCTTGCGCGCCGTCAGCGTTACGTACTGCTGATCCTTGAGATCCGTGACGACGTACGGTCCGTTGGAGAGCAGCTTCTGCTTCTCTTTCGGCATATCGAGGAACTTGTAGTCGTTGCTCCAGGACTTGGCGACGGGGCTCAGGAACGTGTAGTCCCTGTCCTTCACGGCCTTGATGAACGCCTTGTTCGCCGCATCGCCGGAGTACTTCTTGTCCGGATAGGCGAGCTGCACGGTTCCGTGGGCCGAGACACCGATCGGAAATGACAGCTCCCAGTCGACATATGGCTTGTCGTAAACGATCGTCACGCTGCGGTTGTTGTCGCTGATCGTCGGGGTCTTGGACACGAGGTCGAGGCCCTGGCCTTTGACAGCGCCAGCATTGAAGAAAACACCCTTGTCGAGTGCCGCCTGGTTCGTGATATTGCCGTCGGCGTCGTACACCGCCTCGACGTTATTGAGGTGAGTGGTCAACGCTGCCCACGTCATCATCATGTCCGCCGCGCCGACCTGCACGCCGTCAGACCATTTGACGCCCTCGTTCACGGTGTACTTGACCGTGAGCGGGTCCTTTTTCTCGACTTTATAAGTACCGAATTCGGTGTTCTTGACGAGTTTGGTCTTGTCATCGTAGTAGTTGAACGACGAGTTGGCCATATAGGAGATGTTGTTGTTCGAGGCCGCGTTACCGGTCGCTGACAGAGTGTTGTACTCCTGCATCGGATCATTCCAGGCGACGCTGATGGAAGTCCCCTTGATCACTTCCGAGGTCTTCGGCACGCTGCAGCCGGACAGAGCCAGCGCAGCGACGGCAATGACTGACGTCACCACCACAATCCGTTTGATTTTCAATTTTCCTCCTGTGCAAGATAAGCAAAAGGCAGCACGATTTGCAGCGTGCTGTTGCTTTAGTTAACAAAACCCTAGGGAGGGAGCGCTGCTCGAGCCAAACCCTGGGCCGAAACGTTACACAGTGGTAACAGTCCTAACAAATTCTTGTGCCACAAGGAGAATTACTGCGCCCCGAGCGAATACTTCACAATAAAATTGCAAATACAGGGTGTCTCAAAGAGTGAACTGGCCAAACGAGGGGCCAACCTTCATACCCGTGCACCCGCCGTCTTTGTCGAATTCCGCAAATGTCTAGCAATTGGCCTCGACTGGGCCACACCGGTCGGTCGCGCGAATCGCGCATCGATCACAACCGGGAAATCACACCGCCCACCTACCGTGCAAGCAATGCGTCAGGCCGAAGTACCCGTTTTCAGCAGATCCGTCAGGCCGGCGCGCGGCGCTGGGAAGTGACAGTAGACCTCGTGCCCCGGAGTCTTCTCGGTGAGCACAGGAAGTTCGGTGCGGCATCGGTCCCGCTGCACATCGGTGAGCTCTTCGCGGAACTTCTGGCAGCGGGTATGGAAGACGCATCCGGTTGGCGGATTGCTCGGGCTCGGAAGGTCACCGGTGAGCAGGATCCGCTCTCGACGCCGTTCCTTGCGCGGGTCAGGCACCGGAACAGCTGACATCAGTGCGTGAGTGTACGGATGCAGCGGCTCGGAGTAGAGCGTGTCACGGTCGGCGATTTCCATGATCTTGCCGAGGTACATCACCGCAACACGATCGGCGATGTGACGGACGACAGACAGGTCATGCGCGATGAAGACGAAGGCGACTCCGAACTCCTGCTGCAGGTCTTCGAGAAGGTTGACAACCTGCGCCTGCACCGACACGTCGAGCGCCGACACCGGCTCATCGCAGACGATGAGTTTCGGACGAAGTGCGAGGGCGCGGGCGATTCCGATGCGCTGTCGCTGGCCGCCGGAGAATTCGTGCGGATAGCGGTTGTAGTGCTCGGGATTCAGTCCGACGCGTTCCATCATCCCCTGCACCTCAGCTTTGATGCCATGTTCGGTCTTCACCCCCTGGATGCGGAAAGGTGCGCCGACGATCGTTCCGATGGTGTGCCGCGGGTTCAGCGAGGAGAAGGGATCCTGGAAGATCATCTGGATCTGGCTGCGGTACGACTTCATCTCCCGAGGCTTGAGCCCTGCGATGTCGCGCCCGTCGAAGCGGATCTCACCAGAGGTCGGCTCGAGGAGTTTGCTGATCACACGCCCGGTGGTCGATTTACCACAACCGGATTCCCCGACGAGACCGAGAGTCTGGCCCTGGTCAAGCGAGAAAGTCACGCCATCGACGGCCTTGATCGGCTTGCCGCGGCGGCCGAGGAGGCCGGAGCCGCCCCCCGGGAAGTATTTCGAGACGCCCCGGACAGACAGGAGCGGCTCACCCGACCGGACCGACCCAGACGAGATGGACACTGCGGTGGTTTCATCAGTCATAACGAAGGTTCTCTCTTGCGAAACGTAACTCAGCGTGTCGGGCGGGACTAAAGACTTGGCGAAATCTCGGTGCGCCAGATCTCTTGGCGTTGCGCCGCGGGAATGTGGCACCGCACCGCATGTCCTGGCGTCGGGCCCTGCTCGAGATTCGGATGCACGGTGCGGCACCTGTCACCGTCGACCCGGTCGGTGAACGGGCAGCGTGTGTTGAACACGCATCCGCTCGGAACGTTGATGAGCGACGGTGGTGACCCGGGAATAGGGGTGAGCCGTGTCTGGCGATCGCGGTCCATCCGCGGCATCGAGCGGAGCAGGCCCCAGGTGTATGGCATCTCGGGCGCATAGAAGAGCTCGTCGACCGGGCCCATCTCGACGCACTGTCCGCCGTACATCACGAGTACCTTGTCGCAGGTCTCGGCGACAACCCCGAGGTCGTGCGTGATCAGGATGACGGCCGAGTTCAGCTCATCGTGAAGTTCCTTGATCAGTTCGAGAATCTGGGCCTGCACGGTGACATCGAGAGCCGTGGTCGGCTCGTCGGCGATCAGCAACTGCGGCTGGCAGATCAGGGCCATTGCGATCATCGCGCGCTGGCGCATTCCGCCTGAGAACTGGTGGGGATAGTCGTTGTAGCGGCTCGGGGCGTTCGGGATTCCGACCTTTTCGAGCATGCGGATGGCTTCGGCCTTGGCGTCCTTCTTAGACACCTTGGTGTGAACGAGATACGCCTCGCTGATCTGCGTGCCGACTGAGTAGAACGGATGGAGCGATGAGAGCGGGTCCTGGAAGATCATCCCCATCTCGCTTCCGCGAAGATCACGCACCTCGTCCTCCGTCGCGCCGACGATTTCGCGCCCGTCAAGCCAGATCTCGCCGGTCACTCTTGCGTTCGAACCCTTATGCAGGCCGAGAATCGCGAGACTTGTGACCGATTTCCCCGAACCCGACTCTCCGACGATGCCGAGGATCTCACCACGCTCGAGTTCGAAAGAAAGCCCGTCGACGCTCTTGACGAGGCCGTCAGCGGTCGGAAAGTGCACCCGAAGATCCTTGACCTCGAGGAAGGCGCGCGAGGTTCCACCGCCGCGAAGCGTTGGAGCGGGAAGAGGAGTAGTCATTGCTGGCCTTTTACTGGTAGACGGTGACGCGGGGGTCGATGAACGCGTACAGGATGTCGACGATGAAGTTCGCGATCACCAGCACAACGGCCGCGATGATGGTCACCCCGAGAATCACGGGGAGATCCTGTTGCTGGATCGCTTGGATCGACAGATAGCCCAGCCCTCGCAGGTTGAAGACCGTCTCTGTGATGACCGTTGAACCAACGAGTGTTCCGAGGTCGATACCGAAGATCGTGACGATCGGAGTGATCGCCGCACGGAGTCCGTGCCGCACAATCACCGTTGGACGGCTGAGCCCCTTTGCCCTCGCCGTTCGAATGTAGTCCTCTCCCATGGTCTCGATCATGTTGGAGCGGGTGAGTCGGGCGTACAACGCCCCGAAGAGGAAGGCGAGGCTGACCCAGGGCAGGATCATGCTTCGGAACCACTGGGCCGGGTCCTGCGTGATCGGCAGGTACGAGACATCGGGAAGCACGCCGAGTGTGTACTCGAAGACGAGAAGCAGCAGCGGGCCGGTGAAGAAGATGGGGAGCGACACGGCAGCAAGAGAGCCGGTCATGCCGACACGATCCACGAGTGATCCCGGGTTCAGCGCAGAGAAGGTTCCGACGGTGACACCGCCGATGAGCCAGAGGATCGCCGCACCGATACACAGGCTGATGGTGACGGGTGCTGCTGTCGCCATCATGGTGCCGACCAGCTGGTGCTGGCGGAACGAGTATCCGAAACACGGGGCCGAACACTGGATCGGGGTGCTGACCCCATCGGTGATGGTCTGGCCGAAGAGGATGCCCGACAGGAAATGCCAGTACTGCGCGTAGAGGGGAAGGTCGAATCCGAAGCGGTGGATCAGGGCCTTCATCTGGATGGAATCGGGAGGGAAGGGTATTTTGCCGATGTAGTAGTAGACGGGAGACGTGTGCGAGAGCGTCGGGACGATCTGGAAAATGAGGAACGTCACAACGCTCACTATCCACACCACAACGATTGCGCCCAGCAGCCGGACGACGATAAATCGGATCATAGCCTTTTTCCACAAAGGAAGGGGTGGCCGGCCAGAGCGGGGCTCCGGCCGGCCACCGTGGGGTTTTTTGGCTTACTACTTGCCGCCGGTACCGACGTTGACGAAGTCGTAGAGTCCGAACGCCAAGGCGTTATCGGACGTGACATTGGTCAGGCGCGGGTTGCGGTAGTAGATCGACTTTCCAAACAGGATCGGAAGGTAAACCGCATCCTTCATGACCTGGTCGTCGAGCTTCCGGAAGTCGGCATCGGTGGACTTGCCATTCGGTGCGGCATCGAGGATCTTGTTGACGATCGGGTCGTTCAGGCTGGGATAGTTCGTGTTTCCCGTTGGGACGATATCTGCGCCGTTGGCGATCGAATTCCAGAATCCGTAACCGGTGGGGAAGTCAGCTCCCCAGGCCGCCAATGCGATTCCGATGCCCTGGTTCACGATGTTCGTCGGCGAGCCGATGAACGTCGAGTAGTAGCTCGAGGATGCCGACGTCGTCTCGGTGACCTTGATGCCCACCCGAGCGAGTGCGGTCTGCAGCGAGGCGAACACCTTCGGGGCGATCTGGCTCGGTGTTGAGTACGCCACCTTGGTGGCGAAACCGTCGGGCTGGCCACACTTGACAAGCGCTGCCTTCGCCTTGGCGACATCACCGGTGTTGTCTTTTCCACTGTTGTACATGTTGGCGGTGGCGCTGTGACCGGCAATGGTCGGTGGGGTCATCGATCCCGCTGCCACACCGGCGGTTGTTCCACCGAAAGCCTGCACGAGCTCGGCCTTGTTGGTCGCGTAGAAGATCGCCTGGCGGCAGTAGACGTTCGGGATGACGGACGGCATGACTGCCATGTAGCGGGTGAACGCTGTCGTGGGATTATCGGCGTTGACCTTGAACTTCGGGTTCGTCAAGATCTTGGACTTGAGGGTCGT
>Ga0209724_1004880_pt1 | contig 10421 bp, 7 predicted proteins | sample grotaG_FD_184143 | JGI IMG/M metagenome (GOLD analysis project Ga0209724, IMG submission 184143) | Glacier valley bacterial and archeal communities from Borup Fiord, Nunavut, Canada, to study Microbial Dark Matter (Phase II) -... | ecosystem: Environmental > Aquatic > Freshwater > Ice > Glacier ... | reverse complement strand
CGCAAACTCGAATTTGAAGACATCCTGCATTATCAGAAAATCATCGTGGCTCTGTCCGAAACTGCCCGGATAATGGCAGAAATAAATAGAATAGAGATCGAATAAATTGATATCCAGTATTTAGGTATCGGAAAGTCATTGTATATTCTCTATGCCGATATATATTTCAACGTTACATTTTCTTACCAAAACGGAGCGTAGAAGCAGTTCTACGCCGGCGTAATACATCTTCTACGTGGCGTAGCATATCTTCTACGTGGCGTAGCAACTCTTCTACGCGCTGTATGACATCTTCTACGCAGTGTTATTTATCTTCGAAATGGTGTAAAATATCTTCTACCTGGTGTGGAATATCTTCGATGTTCCGGCAAAAATCTTCGATGCGGAGTATTGAAATTCCGAAAGAAAAATAAATGAATTTATTTTGAATTTTTCATCCAAATTCGTTAAAAATTCAAATTTTTTTTCGTTAATTTTACCTATACAAAGTCTTCATCATTCAGTATTTATCAGTTTTCACAACTTTTAATTTCATTATTATGAAAAGACCAGAAGAAGTTCACCGAATTTTCCACAAATCTGACGACGAAGTGCTGCAGCAGTCAGATTTAAAACTGGATTCCTTCATCCAGAACAAGAACCCGTTTGTTGAACGTTTCACCGAACTGGGTGAACCTTTTGCCGCGGATTGGGGTGCAGCAACCGCGATCGCGCGGAAAATTGTCCCCGATTATGCCTCGGTTGCCAGCCAAAGCGTCGAGACGGAGACACTTAACGCGATGGTTTCAAAAGGGGCCAACCTCTTTCAATCCCTGTTGCTTTATGTAAGGCTCGCCTTCCCAAACAATGCAACGGTACTGCGGATATTTGGCCAGCAAAAATATGAAGCTGCCCGTAATAGCCATACTAAACTCCCGGGTTTACTTCAATCGGCCTATACACAGGCATCGAAACCCGAGTACAAACCGGCACTGATGGCAAAAGGGCTGAAGGAGGAAGAGATTGAGATGCTTAAAACAATGGCCGACGACATCGTCAGTCAGGACAAAGTTCAGGAGAAAGCAATGAATGATCGTACGATTGACGCAAACAATCGCATTACAGCGCTTAACACGGTTTGGGAAAAGATGTCGCTGGTTTGCCAATGCGCCAAACTGGTCTTTCAGAATGACGCAGTCCGCTACAACATGTTTCTGCTGAGTGAAGGTGATAATCAAACTATAAAAACGGAAGAAACCCCTGCACAATTGGAGAACGTTTAAGTGGAGTATCCGAATTATAAAACCGACGCACCGGAGAAGACAGGTAGCGCCGGTTTTTTTATGCCCTAACCCTTCGGGTGGTCGATCACCCTTCGAGGGTCTTCAACCGCTCGAAGGGTGATCGAATAAACCGCTTCGAGGTTCCATGACTGTTCGAAGGGTAATTATAAAACCGCTTCGAGGGTCTGTGACCGCTCGAAGGGTTTTTCCGCAATGTGTGAATGATGTAACTTTTTCCGGGAAATGTGTAACGCTTTTACTGTAAACCGAATGCATCTTTGTAGCTGAGATTATTCATGAATTAAAGTGTCGGTAAAATGAGAAAAATAGTGCTTGTCATCATGGCAGCTTTCATCATAATAATTTATTTTCCAAACCTGGTAAAGGGCGAAACGGAACAGGCATCTGCTGCAGTCGTAGCAACCTCTCTTGTCGCGACTGTTGATGTCCGCATTTTAACCGGGCGGGTAGAGGCGATAAAAGCAATGGATTTTTCAGCATTGAACGCTTCTGAAAGGAAAGAATTGCGAAAAGAACGAAGGACGATCAAAACTGATCTTAAAAAGAGGAATACACAGGATGAATATGCCTCGCATGGCAATGGCGGCATCTATCTTTCAGTAGGCGCAATCATTTTGATTGTACTTCTGTTAATCGTTGTTCTTTAATCTTTGAACTAAAAACGGTCAGAAGGAATAGAATTTAACGTGATGTATTTCTCTTGCTTCGGGCTTTGGGTGAGTTTATATTTAGAATTTAAGTTGAATTGATTTTTATAAAATTAAATAAGGGAAAAAGGATTGTTGAGGTGCCTTGTCCGGAAGGGAATTAAATTTGAAATGGAGATCACCTTTTAGAAGATATTAGAAATGGCATCAACGCCAAAGCCGGATGATGCCTTTTTTTGCGAAGTAAGCGTCAATCTGATTGAATGTTGACCGATTCGGCTTTCTAATAAATCTATTAAATGCAACAAGGCCATGTTGAACGCAACATTACTTAATAAAATTCTGCTGAACAAGAGCGTCAATGTATGAATTTGCAATTGCCTGTTGTATATGAATAATATAAGGACTAAAATATTTCACAAACAGAACAAAAGATATAGCGAACACGACAATGTGTGAATTATGTAACTTATTGTCCGGTTTGTATAACACTTGTGTGGCTTAAGTTGTGCATCTTTGTCGGAATCTGTTTAAAAATAAAGCCATTTGAAACTCTACATTAAATACATGGTAAGCACCCGCTGCAAAATTGCAGTGAAGGATGCACTGAGGAAGCTTGGTCTCCATTTTGTCCTTGTTGATCTGGGTGAAGTTGATATCATGGAAAATATTACCTCAGAGCAACGTGAGCAGCTGAAAGTTGCTTTAGATGGCTCAGGACTTGAATTAATGGATGATAAAAGGGCGGTTTTGATTGAAAAAGTCAAAAATGCAATTGTCGAAATGGTTCATTATAACGATGAGTTAATCAAAGTAAACTTTTCGGAATACTTAAGCGAAAAGCTGAATCACGATTATACCTACCTGGCGAATTTATTTTCTGAAGTACAGGGAACGACAATTGAGCAATTTATTATTTCCCATAAAATTGAACGGATAAAAGAACTGATCATCTATGATGAATTAAACATCACAGAAATTGCATGGAAGATGAATTACAGCAGTGTTGCCCATTTATCCAATCAATTTAAAAAGGTGACAGGGCTTTCTCCCTCCCATTTTAAACAATTGAAGGAAAAAAGGAGAAGTCCGATTGAAGATGTTGGTATTATACATGGCACAAATTAATTTTTAGAACGGCTTTATGAAATTCATTTTAGAAAAAAGAATAACGCTCTTCTACGTCCTTTTGGGTGCTGCCCTGGTATCTATACTGGTATTTTTCTATTACAATGCCAAGAAAGTAAAAAACGCTGGCGAATTAGTTGAACATACCCAGGAAGTGCTTCGCATGAGTGATCGTGTTCTTTTGGGTATACTTGATATTGAAACCGAAGCGAGAGGCTACGTATTAACAGGTAACGAAATATTTTTAGCATCATTTGACAAAAAAATAGATTCAATAAACAGCAACTTGTTAGAATTATCATCATTAACAAATGATAATCCGGGTCAGCAGGTGCGCATAAATTCATTGATAAAAATAGCAAACGAAAGATTGGTTTTTATAAAAAATCTGATCGAATCCAGTAAAGAGAATATATTGGGGGAAACCGAAAAGGAATATCTTATTGGAAAAGGAAAGATTCTTACTGACAAAATCAGGAGTATCATTACTGACATCAATGCCGAGGAACTTGGTTTGCTAAATCAACGAAAAGTAGAAATTGAAAAGAATAACTCAAGTTCTCAATTTATATTCCTGGTGCTGCTCGTTTTTATCATCTTTATTTTTGTATTGATTTCTATTATTCTAAAGAATCAGAAAATAAGGAACGAAGAACTGGAAGCATTTAACACTTCCAAGAAATTACTTTCCAATTATTCGCTCAGCCTGATTGAAGCGAGTCTTGACCCGTTGATTACGCTCAATATAGAAGGTAAGATTACCGATATGAATGAAGCGTTGGTGAATTTCACAGGAGTATCGCGCGATAAGCTGATCGGTACCGACTTCTTCAGTTATTTCACTGAAACTGAAAAAGCGCGCGAGATTTACCAGGAGGTGTTTGCGAAAGGGTCTGCTGCTGATTCGCCACTTACGCTTCGGCATATAAGCGGTAAACTGACCGATGTATTATTCAATGGATCGGTTTATAAAGACGATCTGGGTAAGGTATTGGGCATTGTAATTGTAGCCCGCGATGTTACCGCGCAGAAATTACTTTCGAAATATTCGCTTAGTCTGATTGAAGCAAGTCTCGATCCGCTGATTACCATCAACACGGAAGGTAAGATCACCGATATGAATGAAGCTTTGGCCAACATTACCGGATTGACACGCGCAGAACTCACCTGTACCGATTTCTTTGATTATTTCACCGAACCGCAAAAGGCGCGCGAAGTCTACGAGGAAGTATTTGCCAACGGATCGGTTGCCGATTCACCGCTTACGCTTCGCCATAAGGATGGACAGCTGACTGACGTGTTATTCAACGGATCGGTATACAAGGATGATCGCGGAAATGTGCTGGGTGCTGTAGTTGTGGCACGTGACGTAGCCGAGCAAAAATGGGCAACGGAGTTAAGAATTGTCAATAGAGAACTTGCATTTCAAAACAATGAAAAAGGGAAACGTGCTGCAGAATTAGGCATTGCTAACGAAGAACTTGCATTTCAGAACGAGGAGAAGGAGAAACGTGCAGCCGAGTTATTCATAGCCAACAAAGAACTGCTGTTTCAAAATGACGAAAAAGGAAAGCGGGCCGATGAACTGAGTATTGCGAACGATGAACTTGCTTTTCAAAACAATGAAAAGGAAAAACGCGCAGCAGAGTTAGGTATCGCAAATGTAGAACTTGCTTTTCAAAACGAGGAGAAGGAGAAACGTGCAGCCGAGTTATTCATTGCCAACAAAGAACTGCTGTTTCAAAATGGCGAAAAGGAAAAACGGGCTGATGAGTTAGGTATTGCGAACGATGAACTGGCTTTTCAAAACAATGAAAAGGAAAAACGTGCAGCCGAGTTAGGGATTGCGAACGTAGAGCTTGCTTTTCAAAATAAAGAGAAAGAGAAACGTGCAGCCGAGCTATTTATTGCCAACAAAGAACTTTTGTTTCAAAATGGCGAAAAGGAAAAACGGGCTGATGAGTTAAGTATTGCCATCGATGAGCTTGCCTATCAAAACCAGGAAAAAGAGAACCGGGCAGCAGAGTTAGTTCTTGCAAACGAAGAGCTGGCTTATCAGAACAAAGAGAAAGAAAAGCGTGCAGCCGAGTTATTCATTGCCAATAAAGAACTTGTATTTCAAAACGATGAAAAAGAGAAGCGTGCATCAGAATTAGTGATCGCCAATAAAGAACTTGTATTTCAAAACGATGAAAAGGAGAAGCGTGCTGCAGAACTATTCATTGCCAACAAGGAACTTTTATTTCAAAACGAAGAGAAGGAAAAACGCGCATCAGAGTTAATCCTTGCGAACGAGGAACTTGTATTTCAAAATAAGGAGAAAGAGAAACGTGCTGCAGAGCTGGTAATTACCGACAATGAGCTTGTATATCAAATTAAAGAGAAAGAAAAACAGGAAACTGCTAATATTGAGCTGGAGGCAATCAGCGATTCATTAAAATTAGCTTCGCAATATTCGCTCAGTTTAATTGAAGCGAGCCGTGATCCGTTGATTACTATCAATACAGAAGGGAAGATCACCGATATGAATGAAGCGTTGGTGAATATTACCGGATTAGCTCGATGGGAACTCAGAGGCACCGACTTCTTCGACTATTTTACGGAACCACAGAAAGCGCGCGAAGTTTACCAGAAGGTATTTGCAAAAGGATCTGTTGCCGATTCACCGCTTACACTTCGGCACAAGGATGGCAAGCTGACCGATGTATTGTTTAACGGATCGGTTTATAAAGATGATAAGGGAAATGTTTTGGGAATTGTGATCGTTGCCAGAGATGTGACTGCTCAGAAATTAGCCTCTCAATATGCTCGTAGTTTGATAGAGGCCAGTCTTGACCCATTGTTTACAATTAATCCGGAAGGAAAAATTACAGATATAAACGAAGCTTCGGTAAACATTACCGGAGTTCCGCACGATAAATTAGTTGGTACCGACTTCTTCGATTATTTTACGGAACCCCAAAAGGCGCGTGAGGTTTACCAGGAAGTATTTGCGATTGGCTATGTAGCCGATTATCCGTTAACAATCAGGGATGAAAATCTTACTTGTGTATTGCTGAACGGTTCTGTTTATACCGACGACAGGGGCAATGTGCTTGGCGTCGTTGTAGTAGCCAGAGATATAACCGACCAGAAAAGAATTGAAACTGAATTGATAGAGGCGAAAGTATTTGCCGAACTGGCCACCTTGATTGCCGAGGAAGCAAAAGGCAAAGCTGAAAGTGCCACGGCAATTGCTGAAAATGCTGTAAAAGCGAAACAGCAATTTTTGTCAAATATGAGTCACGAAATCCGGACTCCAATGAATGCAATCATCGGATTTACGAAAGTGGTGTTAAAAACAGACCTGACATCAAAACAAAAGGAGTATTTAACCGCTATAAAAATGTCAGGTGATGCGCTTATTGTGCTGATCAACGACATCCTCGATTTGGCCAAAGTAGATGCCGGGAAAATGGTATTCCAGCAAACGCCTTTCAAAATGGCACTGTCGATTTCGGCGATGCTTCATTTGTTTGAAACCAAAATTCTGGAAAAAAACCTCGTATTGATTAAAGAATACGACCGTAATATTCCTGACGTGTTGGTGGGAGACCCTGTGCGTTTGCACCAGATTATTCTGAATCTTGTAAGCAATGCGGTTAAGTTTACATCCAAAGGGAAAATAACGGTAGCAGTTCGGTTACTGTCACAGGATGATGAGAAAGTAACCATTGAATTTTCGGTTTCGGACACAGGAATTGGGATACCTGAAAATAAAATAGACAAGATTTTTGAAAACTTCCAACAGGCGTCAAGCGGTACTTCACGGCTTTATGGAGGAACTGGATTGGGCCTTGCGATTGTAAAGCAGTTGGTTGAACCGCAGGGTGGAAGCATCAGCGTAAATAGTACAATAGGGGAGGGTTCTACTTTTAGTTTTATACTAAGTTTTCTTAAAACTACTGAGGATGCTGAAATAGAAACTGAGATTGAAGAATTGGATACAGAGATTAAAAATATTAGAGTATTGGTGGCTGAAGACATTCCATTGAACCAATTACTGATGAAAACATTGCTGGATGATTTCGGTTTCGAACGCGATATTGCGGGCAACGGAAAGATAGCAATCGAAAAACTGAAGGAAAAAACATACGATATTATTTTGATGGACTTGCAAATGCCCGAAATGAACGGGTTTGAAGCAACTGAATACATTCGCAACGAAATGAATTCAAAAATTCCGATCATTGCTTTAACAGCTGATGTTACTACGGTCGATCTTGCAAAATGCAGAGCCGTCGGAATGAACGATTACATTGCAAAGCCTGTTGACGAACGGTTGTTATATAATAAGATAGTGGGTCTGGTTAAAAAACCAATGCCTGTAAAATACGATGAACACGAAAATGATGAGCACATGGAAGGTAAAAAATCAAGATGTATTGACCTGGATTATTTAATCAGGCGTACAAAGTCGAATCCTAATTTAATGATGGAGATGATTTCACTTTACCTGGAACAAACCCCACCATTAATAAGTGCAATGAAACAAAGCTATAAGGATAAAGATTGGCATTTATTGTATTCTGCTGTTCATAAAATGATACCATCGTTTGCAATAATGGGTATCAGTACAGATTTCGAGAACATGGCAAAGAAAGTTCAGGAATTTGCAAGCACGCAGAAACAATCAGAAGGAATAAGTGACCTTGTTTTACAGCTTGGGAATGTCTGTAATCAGGCTTGCGAGGAATTAGAAGAAGAGCTATTAGAATTAAAAGTACAAAATCATGAATAAAGAAAAAATAAAACTTTTCCTCGTCGATGACGACGCCGTGTTTTTAAAATCATTGGAAATTGATTTTCTTGAGCGGGCCGATTTTACAATCGAAACCTTTGCAACGGGCGAACTTTGCATGGCTAATTTATCGCACGACCCTGACGTGATCATCCTGGATTATTATCTCGATGGAATTGATCCTACTGCAATGAACGGCATAGAAACTTTAGATAGAATAAAGGCTTACAACCAGGATATTCCAGTTGTAATACTCTCTTCACAGGATAAGATTGAAGTAGCTGTAAACTGTATGCATCATCGTGCTTTTGATTATGTGGTGAAAAGCGAGACTGCTTTTGTGCGTCTTCAGCAAATCATCACAACCATTTTCCGTTACAAAAAGATGGAAAAAGAATTAAGCTGGTATATGCAAAGAATGTAATTACCAGAAGCTCTTTATTCTAATACTGAAGTAATAAAAACACAAAGGAGGCTGCCGTAAGGTTGCCTCCTTTGTGTTTCACAACGTTTGTACTTAGTATATCATATATTCGCAAGAGGGAACGTTGTGTATTGCCACTTTGTGGCAGATTCGTATTGTCTTAGTCCCGGATCATTCAGTGGACCTTCAGCCTTGTCTAAGAATTGTGTTTTCACATTAACCAGAACAATTGTTAACGTGTCTTATTTTACTATGTGTGGATGTATAAATTTACAGTCAAAGAGTTAAAAACTATTAAAGTTGACTAATGACTATATATACAGCATATTAACGAGTGAAATAAAATATGTCGATTATTTTACGCTTATTTATTATGTGTAAAATGTGTGAATTTTGCAATTATTTGTAAAAATTCTGCAACTTTTAAAGGAATTAAGTAGCTCATATTTGTGTCGTGATAATAAAGTCACAAACTAAGAAGTAAAAATCAATGAAACTGAAAAAAGTATCACCAATCATAGCAATGCTATTGGTTGTTTTGGTGACCGGTTGTAGTAAAGACCTTGGTTCAAATGCGATGTCTTCGGATGCGTTAGGAACGGCTGCAGGACAAAAATCTGCTGAACTTCCTTCAACAAGTGGGTCTTTGGCAGGTGTAAATCTTGGGGTTGCGGGTGATTTCGCGATTCTTTCAAAAACAGGAGTTACAGATGTCTATAAATCTTCTGTAACCGGAGATGTTGGTTCAAGCCCAATCACTGGAGCAGCTATACTGTTAAAATGCTCTGAAGTGGTTGGTAATATATATACAGTCGATGCAGCTGGTCCACTTCCATGCCGGGTGACTAACGCTACCAGGCTTGGTACAGCAGTGCTAAACATGCAAGCTGCTTACACCGATGCTGCCGGTCGTATTAACCCCGATTTTCTGAATTTAGGTGCCGGAAACATTGGAGGCAAAACGTTAACACCAGGTTTGTATAAATGGTCGACTTCCCTTTTCATCCCAACAGACATTACTATTTCGGGTAGTCCGACTGATGTATGGATTTTCCAGGTTGCCGGAACCCTCAAAATGAGTTCTGCAGTTAGAATTACTTTAGCTGGTGGTGCACAGGCAAAAAACATCTTCTGGGTGGTATCTGGTGCCGTTACTTTAGGAACGACAACTCATTTCGAAGGTAACATTTTAGGTAAAACAGGTATTAACATGCAAACCGGTGCTACTATTAATGGCAGGATGTTGGCACAAACTGCAGTTACGCTTCAAATGAATACGGTTGTAAAACCATAATATATTATTGGAAATGATTTTCTTGAAAGAGGCTGCCGCAAGGTTCGCCTCTTTTTTTATGCTTTATTTTCATAAATTAACATATATGGTTCATTATCAGCCTGAATGTGTGAATTTTGCAACTATTTTTTAAAATTTTGCAACATACACCGGAATGAAAGGACTCATCTTTGTGATGTGATAATACAGTCACAAATTAAGAAACAAAAAAGGTGAAACTAAGAAAAGGACTTCCAATCGTAGCAATGCTATTGATTGCATTAATTTCGGGTTGCAGCAAGGAGCTGGATAATAATACTTCTTTATCTACCGATGCTGATTTGAAAGCTGGTAAAGTTAAACCAGGTAGCAGTGCATTACAAGCGGTAAATCTTGGCGTTGCCGGAGATTTCGTGATTCTTTCAAAATCCGGAATTACCGATGTTTATAAATCTGCCGTTACAGGAAATATTGGAACAAGTCCAATCTCTGGTTCTGCAATTTTATTAAAATGTGACGAAGTAACCGGTACCATTTATACAGTCGATGCAGCTGGTCCACTGCCATGCCGTGTGACTAATGCTTCGAAGCTAACTACTGCTGTACGCAATATGCAAACCGCGTACACTGATGCTGCTGGCCGCTCAAATCCTAAATTCCTGAATTTAGGCGCTGGAAATATCGGTGGTAAAACACTTACTGCAGGGCTTTACAAATTTACGACCGCGGTTGTTATTCCAACAAATATTACAATTTCAGGTAGTTCTACCGATGTTTGGATATTCCAAATTGCAGGAACTCTTAAAATGAGCTCAGCTGTTAGAATTACATTGGCCGGAGGCGCACAGGCAAAAAATATATTCTGGCAGACATCTGGTGCCGTTAC